>Ga0134091_1000001_pt1 | contig 368138 bp, 331 predicted proteins | sample 2_5taG_FD_94451 | JGI IMG/M metagenome (GOLD analysis project Ga0134091, IMG submission 94451) | Switchgrass degrading microbial communities from high solid loading bioreactors in New Hampshire, USA - 2_5_20_6_A2 metaG | ecosystem: Engineered > Bioreactor > Semi-continuous > Anaerobic >...
ATATCCAAGAAGAATGTTTGGTTATAGGTCAGCCATAGAAATGGCGGTATATACATAGAATTTATTCCAATAAGCAATGGATTTACCAAATTTTGCACGGCATTTAATATTGCAATTTATACAGTGCTTCTTATTCCAACTTTTTATTGACTTAATTTTCATTTTATATTATCATATTTTAAAGTATGGTATTGGGTACTATTGGAGGTCATTCGCTCAGCTCGCTGGGCAATTTATTTTTAATAAATATTTTATTTTTTCAATACGGATAAAAAACATTTAGCATGTTAAGAATAAAATGGATTTATGGTGTTGTTACACTAGGAGGAATGTAATAAATGCATTGGTCGGATGAAATTGCTAATAAACTCATAAGTATGCATCCTGACAAGGACGAGTTTGTACTGGCGGCAGGTACAAGTCCTTCAGGAACAGTTCATATAGGGAACTTCAGAGATGCGGTTACCGTTTATTTTGTTGCAAAAGCCCTTAGAAAAAAAGGTAAAAAGACGGTTTTGCTTCTGTCCTGGGATGATTATGACCGTTTCAGAAAAGTACCTAAAAACCTGCCACAGGAAAAAATCGAAGAGTATGAAAAATACATCGGCATGCCTTATTCTGCAGTGCCCGACCCTTTCGGTTGTCATGCTTCCTATGCAGAACATTACGAAAAAGAATATGAGGAATCCCTTGAAAAAATCGGTCTCAAATTCGATATAATCAGATATCAAACCAGGGAATACATGAGCGGAAGGTATAAAGACGGAATAATAACGGCACTTAAAAACAGAAAAGAAATATATGATATTATGCAGGAATTTAAGACCCAGGAATATTCCGCCGAGGAAAGGGAAAATTTCTATCCCCTGTCGGTTTACTGCGACAAATGCGGAAAAGACACCACAAAAATCACCGACGTGTCGGAAGACTGCAATGTTGTAAGCTATAGCTGCAAGTGCGGAAACGTTTCAACGGTAAATATCTCTGAGCAGGGCAACTGCAAGCTCCCGTGGAAGGTTGACTGGCCCATGAGATGGATGTATGAAGGCGTCGACTTTGAACCCGGCGGAAAGGACCATGCATCACCCCAGGGAAGTTATCAGGTGTCCAGAGTGATTGCCAGAAAAATTTACAATATAGACGAGCCCTTGTTCCAAGGCTATGAGTTCATCGGAATAAAGGGTCTGACAGGAAAAATGTCCGGTTCTTCAGGTTTAAACATAAACCTTGAAGAGCTGCTTAAAATATATCCTCCGGAAATCATCTGGTGGCTTTATGCCAGAAAAACTCCCAATGAGGCTTTTGACATAAGCCTTGGGGACGACGTGCCAAGAATTTACGGGGAATTTGACAGATTTTGTGAAAACTATTACAATAACCCCGAAAATCTGGATGAAATCACTAAAAGCACAATGGATGTTGTATTGGACGGAGTTCCCAGAAAACCCAATCCGCCTTTTAACATTCTTATAACTTTATACTCAATTTCCAACGGAAAAATTGACATGATAGAAGAAATGTTCACAAAAATCGGCATGAGCTTTAAAGCGGAAGAACTCAGGGAAAGGCTTGAAAAAGTAGATTACTGGCTGAACAAATATGCACCGAACATGCTGATGAAATTAAATACGGCACCGGATTTTGAATATTTCGAAACTTTGGACGATGAAGTAAAGGGCTGGGTCAAAGACTTTTGCGAGCTGATAAAAATCAAGATGAATGCCGAGGAATTGACCACACGGCTCTATGCAATTCCCAAAAAGGAAACGGCAGACATGAAAGAAAACAAGAAAAATCAGCTCCTGTTTTTCAAAACCATGTACCGCTTGCTGATCGGAGAAGACAAAGGGCCAATGCTTTCAACATTGATTCTGGCCGTTGGCGCCGAAAATATTCTGCCCATTGTGGAGCCTTTGGTGGCAAAAATTGAAAAAAGCTGATTGTCAATCAGAATTTAAAAAAGATTTAAGAATCCTTGAAACACTGTACGCAAAGTGTTTCAAGGATTTTTTTGATATTGGAATGTTCACTTTTTTTGTAGGTTAGGAGATTGGTATTATGAAATAAAAGAAGCTTCCCATAACGGCATTTGTACAATTACTTTGAACAAATCCCCGTCTATTTCTATGTCAAATTTACCTTTCTGCAAAGTAGTCAAGCTTTGGGCAATGGACAGACCAAGTCCCGAGCCTTCCGTCGTCCTTGCCTCGTCGCCCCTTACAAATCTCTCCGTCAATCGTTCCACCGGTATATTTAACGGAGTAGCAGATATGTTTTTTATAACAAGAACTCCGTCAGTTTGATTTCTGGTTATATCGATATAAACCCTGGAACCTTGAAGCGAGTATTTCAAAACATTCGACATAAGGTTTTCTATTATCCTCCACATATGCCTTCCATCGGCCCGGACAAAAATATTATTATCTTCAGCACTGATTCGTATATCAAGTCCTGATTTTCCCATTTTATCCTGATATTCTCCCTGTGCTTGCAACACCAGCTCATGAAGATCCACTTTTTCAAAATTGACTGCCAGATTCCCGCTGGACGCCTTGCTTGCCTCCACCAAATCCTCAATAAGTACTTTAAGCCTTGCGGACTTTTCTTCAAGAATACCGATGTATTCCTTTGCCTTTCGACTTCCCATCTCTTCTCTTTTGAGCAGGTCCACATAATTTATTATAGAAGTGAGCGGTGTTTTTAAATCATGGGACACGTTGGTTATCAGCTCCGTCTTCATGCGTTCTCCCTTTATTGCTTCTTCCACCGCTTTTTTCAGCCCGCCGCGGATATTGGAAATATTTTGGGCAAAAGAGACAAACACAGGCGACATTTTGCCAATATTCATTTCATAATCGAGGTTACCCCGGGATATCTGCTCAGTACCCTCGATAATTGCCGCAAGAGACCTTAATGCCTTGGCAGTAAAAACAAAAACCAATGCGTTTATAAATACCAGCAGGAAAACCAAAGTTGCAACTGTTTTACAGAAGCCATAATTGACAAATTGGTCAACAAACATTGTAAATAGTATGCAGTCTATAGCCACATAGATGAAAAGGAAAAACAGTATCCATCCTTTAAAAATTTTCCCGCTGAAAAGTTGTTTAATGAAATCCCCAATTTTTCTTAAAATCATGACAAAAAGAAAACTATTCCGCAACTTTCCTTTCGCTGCCCGGCGAACAAAAGACAAGAGACAGGACAGACAGATTATAAAGATCAAACTCAGTACAGTGACACCAATGAAGATATTTCCCAATGTATAGGTGGAAGAAGGTTTATTCAATGTATCCCATGACACATTCCAAAAAATAGACATTCCTATTGCGGTTAAAATTAATACGCCCAATGTGTATATATCCATATGCATTTTGTCTATAAAAGCCAAATTCCGGTTCTGATATTTTATCCTTTCCCATGTAACATTAAATAGGAACACCAGGCTGCCTATAAACAGTATGGAGCTTACTACAAACACAACTACCATTAAATCCCAGAGATACTTCACTCTGTTAAAACGGACAAAATCATCGTAAAATTTATCCCCCGGCTTTAACGGCTCTATAATTGCTGCATGAATTTCATATGCCATTTCCGTTTTCCTTATTACCTCAATTACATGACTTGTCTTATACGGCTTCATGCTTTGCACATGCGACCTGTCTATATACGTATAAGTAGGTTGCTTCTTTAACAACTCAACCGGTTCCTCATATTTTATATTTGTAAAAGTTTCACCTGTAGTGTTATTCTTAATATAATAAGCAAAGTTCACCAACCCGGAAATTGTCGGTTTGGCATTGTAATAAGCAAACATCTTGTCGGCAATGCTTTCGTCTTCCAAAACCATAATATCATCCGGGCCGTCAACATCTTTTACCCAAATATAATAATCTGCAACGCTCTCAAGACAAGTATAAAAACCGGATATAAATTCAGGATAATCGTAATAGCTGGCATATTCAACAGTGTTTCCGTTTGTCACCACGAAAAAAACGCTTTCAGAAGCACACACAAAACTCAGCCATGCCAGAAAAATCACAATCACTTTTGTAATGTTCGAATACTTAATATTTTTCCATTTTGTATCCAATGCCCCACACCACCTTTAAGTATTTTGGTTCTTTGGGATTGATTTCTATTTTCTCCCTTATGCGCCGAATATGCACCGCAACTGTGTTTTCCGACGAATATGCCGGTTCTTTCCATACGTTTTCATATATCTGGTCAATTGAAAACACCTTGCCCGCATTTTTCATAAGGAACAGCACAATACCGTATTCCGTCGCCGTCAGTTTCACCAATTCACCGTCCACTCTCAACTCTTTCGCCTCAGTATCAAGCTCAAGCCCTCCATTTTTCAACACCCCGCTTTTTCGCTCCGCGCCTCCAAGCTGGGTATATCTGCGAAGCTGTGATTTTACTCTTGCAACAAGCTCGAGTGGATTGAACGGCTTTGTCACGTAATCGTCGGCACCGAAGTTAAGTCCTATGATCTTGTCCGTATCCTCAGATTTTGCAGACAGAATTATTATAGGTATGTTCAGTTCTTCCCGGATTTTTACGGTTGCAGACAGGCCGTCCAATTCCGGCATCATCACATCCATCAAAACCAAATGGATCTTCTCTTCCTCCAAAGCTTTCAATGCCTGTTTTCCTGTATGTGCCTTAACAACATTGTACCCTTCCTGTTTCAGATAAATTTCCAGTGCATCCACTATAGCTTTGTCATCGTCGCATACCAGAATATTATATTTGTCCATATGTACCGGCCCCCGTTTATTTTTTCTTCTGTCATTTTTTCTCACCTGCCTTTTTTATTTTACAGTATAGCAGGCAAACCTTACAAAAAACTTCACAAAATTCTTAAACTTTTCTTAAAATCAATCTGTAAATTAATCTTTTTCAACATCAGGCACAAATCTGAAAAGTTTAATTTGCAGTTAAATGTAAACAAAACGGGCAGCCAAAAGCCACCCGTTTCATTTTTAACACAACAGAATTTTCAATATGTATTAATCGTTTCAACTATTCATTTTAGACACAACAGGTTGTTTTATATAGGGAGAGACGGTATGCTGTAAAGCAAATATCTTTTCAATATTGTCAAGTCCGTGGAATTGATTTTGCCGTCTCTGTTCAAATCCGCAGCTTGTTCGGAAGTATTAAACCTATCAATGCTTTTCATCAAATACCTCTTGAGCATCGTATAGTCTGTGGAAGTCACTTTCTGGTCGCCGTTCAAATCTCCATATACAATTTGCGTATCAGGAGGTGTGGGTGTCGGTGGTACAGGTACGTTATGCGACGGCATTGACGGGTCTATCTGCATTGAAGAATCCCCGAAGAATCTGTAAAGACCTGCACATGCTCCCACAAAAGCGGCATTATAGTCAATGGCAACCTCATTGTAAATATAATCATTTGTTCTATCCACATGCTGGTCACTTGCATCCGGCCCTCCGACCAGGGCACCATACAACACATATTTGTGCGGAGAAGAATCATTGGCATCTTTCAGTCCGGAAGCCGCTCTGTGGTGCGGGTATTTGACCGAATTGCTGCTGTAGCCTACAACATAGCAGCGATTCAACGGGTTTTTACCCAACAGATAATCCATCTGCGACCGTGCCCAGTTAGCATATTTTGACGGTGTGTCACCATGATGCTTGTCATAAACAAGAGCTATCAGCTGAGCGGCAGTATTGTATCTTGCAGAACCCCACTGATTGAGGAAAACGTATCCGCCCGGTGTAACTGTAATACCGCCACCCGACCACTTGTCAAGCAAATCTTGTATGGGTTTCCAGAAGTCTATCTGCTCCCACTGATTCTTATTGGAAGCTCTTTTATACCTGTCTTCGAAATTCTGGCTGTCCTTGTCGTACAAATCATTTATTTCCGCCAAAATACATGCGGTTCCCGACCACACGTCATTCCAGCAATGTATCCATCCCGGCGGAGCATAATAATCATAATATTTAAATGCTTCATCCAAATAGTGCTCATTCTGCGTTGCCAAATAAAGCCATGCAGCAGCCCAGCAGTAGTCATCCTGCCATTTGCTTGAACCATAATAACCTTTTGGTCCGTCCTCTCCCTGAACTACCCCTTTTGGATTTTTCTCCGCAAAATCAAACAAAGCTTTTGCATAATCAAGGCTTTTTGCCGCATATTGAGGGTCTGTGTCTTTAAAATTCATGTAGTTTATTGCTAAAGAAGCTGCTGTTGCCGAAATAATGTCAGTTCCAGGCTTTTCTTTGGTAATAAACCAACCTCTTCTGAACATGGTGTCATTTTCCGGAGCACCCCAAAATGCATGGTCGATATCTCCGTCGCCCACCTGATGACAGAACGCCACAACATTTCCGGAAGCGTCTCTGAAAGTACATCTCATAAAATAGTCATTGAAGTATCTTAAAATTACTTCAGCATGGACGGCCTGTCCCGTTGCACGGAACTGGTCTTTAAATTCATAGTAACCCCAACCCACTGTTGAAGCGGCATAAGCCTGAGGCAAACCAAACTTCACATGGTCGCCGGCGTCATGAAAACCGCCTGACACGTCAACTTTGCCGTCTCCGTCAGGGTCAAGCACACTTCTGTTGCTGCTTATAAAACCATCGGACATGTTGGTGTTCTGGGAATCCAGAGGAAGTCTTGCATCATATACGTGGCAGTCTCCTCTCCATGACAAAAGGCTGTTCTCGTCAACACCTGTACCGCACATGTTCGCATCATAGAAGAACATGGAATACTGCAGCGCCTTTGCATAATTGTATTCTCCGGCGGCACTGGTGCTTACGGTGTTGAAAGAGACAATCCCTGCAGCCGTAATCACAATACCGAGCAGGAAAGCCACCGCTCTTTTTGCAAAAAGATTTTTTCTCATCATATCCCTTCCTTTTCTTAAATATTGATTTTTATGTTAATATTTATTTTAAACTAACTTAATGAAATTGTTTTGACTAATGAAACATAGAATGCTAAAACATAGAATAAAGCAAGAACATAATTTGGAATATAGAATGCAGCAGAACGTTTCTTTCAATGAATTAACGGAAATCTTTCATCTTTTATTGGAATAGCATTACTGCAACCGATTTACATATTATACCAATATATTATTTTATTCTTTTATTAATATCTTACTATATTTTTCTTCATATTACAATTGATTTGCTCACTAATTAAATATTTATAACAAAAGCCGGCATCTTAAGACACCGGCCCAAATCACAAGTCGAATTCAGTTTATACTACTGTTGTTCAACGGGAAAACTCGTTATTATGCGAAGCAGATACCTGTGTAGTATCGAAAGGTCCGTTGAGTTTATCCTTCCGTCCCCGTTCAGGTCAGCCGCTTCTTCAGGGACGGCTAGCTTATCAAAGTTTTTGAGAATATATCTTTTCATAATTGTCAGGTCCGTTGAATTGACTTTGCCGTCTCCGTTCAAATCTCCATAGGTAATTTTCGGCGGCTGTGTAGGTGTCGGAGACGGATCCGGATTGGAATCCTCATAATCCGATATAGGATAATTCTTTAAGTCAGGAAGCTCGTCCAAAGTTATGCAGTAATCGCTCTGATACATTTCAACAAGCCAATCCACAGGATTGTTCTGTTCGCTTGTCAGCCACCAGCCGTACCACGGACAGAAATAAAGCCATCCTGCTTTTTCATTTACAAGGTTTGAAACTCTCGGAATTGTATCATTTTCAGTCATCGCAACCAACTTTTTGCCATTAGTAAGTTTCACCAGATTGTAGAATGTGGATGAAATCGCACTTCCATTGGGTTTTCCGTCTTTTGCATTATATTTGTCGTAACCGATGATATCCACCACATCATCGCCCGGATACCATGCAGCCGAGGTTTCATAATCATATGAAGTCCAAACCCAGATAAGATTGTTCAAACCATATTCATTGGTAAATTTGTCATAGAGCAGCCTGTACAGTCTGACACAAGGCTCCGGACCTTCGGCTCCCCACCAGAACCATCCACCTTCCGCCTCATGGAGCGGTCTGAACAGTACCGGAACTCCGGCATCCTGAACCTGCTTGAGCTTTCTGGCCATGGTGTCGATATCGTTAAGCAGTGCAATATTTTCCTCCGTTCCGGGAGTCAAAGCCCTTGATATGCTGAAAGTCGTACTTTCTGTATAGAAACTGTTGTCCGCTTTTTTTCCAATATCACCGGGCGAGAACCAGTGCCAGCAAACCGTCGGTATACCGCCTTTTTCCTTGTACCATTCGATAACACGCTCGGCACACTGGTCGTCCCACATCAAACCGTTCCCTCTGTAGTTCATAAAGTCAAAACCTCTTATCGCAGGCAGTTTCCCGGTCTTTTCCTGTATGTATGTAAACTCCGCCTCAGATCCCGGATAGTTGTGGGAACCGCAGATCTCCTGCTGACCCGAAAGGATGTGTTTACCGTAAATATCAACCAGATAACTCATAAGGGCTTTAGCTTCTTTTGTGGCATTGGGATTTACCAATTTTTTCGGAACCTTAAGTTCTACAATGCTTTCATCCGCAGGTTTGACAATCAGATAATCAAAATAGGTATAACCCCAGTAGCTTTCAAGTTCAATATTGTTGATACCTGCATTAAGCTTTACAATTCCTGCTGAAATCTCTCTCCATTTAAGAGTAAACGGAAAGCTTATTTCTCCCTGATTGACACCGTTTACATTAAGATACTGCACTTTTTTGTTTTTGTCGTAAGGCTGCACATAGCAGATGAATATTTCATAAAGTCCTTCCTTGTCAACCTCAACATTCACCGAAGTGCTTGTACCCTTTTGTGCAATAAAGCTGCATGTGCTTCCGGTAAGGTCGAATACCTCGCCGTATTCATTTTGGCCGACATAGTCGGTATAAATCTGGGCACCTTTATGGATACCGTCTTCAAACTCATACTTATCCCCGTCAGAAAGCACTGCATTTGACACATTGATGCATGAAACCACCGGCATAAGAACCGCAAGCATCAATGCCAGGAAAACTTTTATCGAAGTTTTGTTCTCCATAGAGATTCCTCCCTGCATAAATTTATATAAATGAAAATTTTAATTCAGTTTCATTATTCCTTTATGCAGTGTTGTAACATTACTGTAATGTGACACGATATAACCGTGGCAAGAAAAACAGACAATGCAACATACAGAACTGTGTAGAATAAATATAGAAGCAAGACGTTTTCTCCCTTTATATTTATCTTACTATATTTTTCTTCACATTACAATTAATTTTACCTGATGTTGTCATTTTATATCTAAAATTATTGTAATATAAAAAGCACTTTACTTTAAAAGTACCATGTAAAGTGCTTTTTACTCTTTTGCCATTTAAGTTCTTCATATTTATTTAAGCTCTACAAAATTTTAATTTCCGTCTATGGCATATTTGGCCGAATACTCATTAAATTGCCTGAGGAATTCATCATTTGGCTCATGCTTGAGCTTGTACAGATAACTGTGCATGTTCAGACTATCGTGGGACATCTCTATTAAGCACCCTGCGATGTTGGAACAGTGGTCGGATATACGCTCCAATGCCGTTATCAAATCGGAAAACACAAATCCCATCTCAATTGTACACTTGTTACACTGCAATCTTTCAATATGTTTCTTTTTAAGCGTACTCTTAAGGCCATCAATTACTTCCTCAAGAGGGTCAACCTTAGCCGCCAGTAAAACATCGTTGCCGTCAAATGCCCTGACGGCTGTCTCAACCACTTCCTGCACAGCCGACATCATAACACCCAGTTCTTTTTTGGCCGATTCGGAAAACTGCATCTTTTTATCATACATTTCCTGGGCGGAATCCACAATATTTAATGCGTAATCCGCAATGCGCTCAAACTCTCCTATCAGGAAAAGCAGTTTTGCAGCTTCCGTGGTATCCCGGGCCGAAAGATTCTGGCTTGAAAGCCTCACAAGATAAGTTCCCAGAGCATCCTCGTATTTGTCAGTTTGCTGCTCCGCATCCCTTACCTTTTGTGCTTCTTTTTCGTCATAATTGTTAACCAGAGCAACTGCCTTCTTTATAGCATCCACTGAAGCATACGCCATTTCTCTTGCAATCTCCCTGCTGCGGTTGATCGCTATGGCAGGTGTTGAAAACAAACGAGGATCAAGCAGTGACACCTTGTCCTTTTTATCGTCCTCTTTTATAGTCTTGTATGCCAGCTTTTCAAGAAGTCCGCTAAAGGGAAGAAGCATAGCCGTACACAAAATATTGAACAACGAATGGACAACGGCAATAAAGAAGTGATTTGACGGCCAATCAAGAAAAGCGAAATTAAACAAACTGTCTAATACGGTAAACAACGTAAGAAATACCACTGTACCGATAAGATTGAAGTAAAGGTGAACCATTGCCGCACGACGGGCATTTTTATTTGTTCCCACCGATGAAATTAACGCTGTAACACAAGTACCGATATTCTGCCCCATTATTATAGGTATAGCTGTTCCCATCGTGACCTGTCCCGTAGCGGACAAGGCCTGAAGGATTCCCACCGAAGCGGACGAACTTTGGATAATACCTGTCACAATGGCACCAAGCAGCACCCCAAGTACTGGATTTGAAAAAATTAACAGTATATTGCGAAATTCTTCCATTTCACCTAACGGCCTAACTGCCGCCGACATTCCTTCCATACCGTAAATCAGCGTTGCAAACCCAAGCAGAATTAATCCAATATCTTTCTTTCTTTCATTTTTGATAAACAAATAACATATAATACCAACTAAAGCCAGCACCGGCGTAAAAGAAGAAGGCTTTAATAATTTTAAAAACAAATTGCTGCCTTCAATTCCCGCCAGGCTTAAAATCCATGCTGTAACCGTCGTACCGACGTTTGCTCCCATGATAACGTGTATCGCTTGCTTTAGGGTCATTATACCGGAGTTTACGAACCCAACCACCATAACTGTAGTAGCTGAAGAGCTTTGTATGATGGCGGTCACCGCCAGACCCATCAAAAAACCATTCAGCTTTTTCGACGTCAAACGCTCCAGCAAGACCTTCAGCTTGTTGCCCGCACTTTTTTCAAGACCTGTTCCCATAAGGCTCATACCAAAGAGGAACAGGGACAAGCCGCCTATAAGCTCTAAAAAACCAAACAGATCCATACCTCACCCATTCCCTTTTCATCAAAATCAAAGAAATTATATCATATTTTAATCAAACGCTTTGTAAAATGTATGTTAAATGTTGCACCCAATAAAAAAAAGGCATTATACAGTTTTACAACCAATATAATGCCTTTTAAAAACTCAACTGTTAATTATTTTTACATCCGTTACAAACTTACAACTTACTGTTGTTCCAGCAAAATATCATCAAGATAGACAGTAGTTGCGGCGGATGTCTTACCTTCTATGGTACCTAAATTTATAGTTAAGACACCGTTATTTATCGACTTGCTTTGGGTAAATGTAAACGTGTATACGGCATCTTCCGTTGTTAAATCGAAAATAGTTCCGCCATACCAGTTATAAGAAGAATCCAATATGTCCACTTTAATACTTCTTGCCTCAAGCGCTCTCGCTTTAAGAGACAAAGTATACGTCACACCCTCTTGCAACGCTATGTTTTCCTGTTTAATCTGCGGCATGTAATCCGCGGTACCTACCTTGGTAATGTTAATTTCAAGCTCTCCGTCAGTTACTCTGCAACTGCCTTCACCGTCTCCCCAGTACTCCTGCCAATGTTCCATTCCATCGTCAAAGGTTCCGTTCAATATCAGCGCAGAAGGAGTCGCAACTTTTCTTACTACAACATTGTCAATTATTATTTCATGAGGAGCATAAGTTTTGTTTTCAGTATTACCCAAAGCAAAATTAAATCTTGACGCCGAATCTGTAGGTTTACTCATTGTAAATTCATATTTGAATGTTTTAAGTTCATTAGTAAGTTCAACTTCTTGATAGAAATAGGAGTCCCAATTATTATCCGAAGTACCGTTCCTTTGCAGCTGAACAATTATCTTTCTGTCAATCGTTGATTTTGCATCAAAAGAAACTTCGTAGGTTTGCCCTTGTTCCAGCGGAACATTATCCTGATACAACTGTACATTCCAACCTTCATTACCGACAGAGCTAATAATTGCCCTAAATTGTTCCTCATGACTTTCAAAATCTGCCGATCCAGGTTCATACGCTCCATATCCCCAGCCTGCCAGGCCGTTAAATACGCCGTTTAAAATCAGGTTTCCTTCAACTTCATCGGTACTTACTCTTTTCATAACGACATTATCAATATAGACGTTCACGTTGCTTCCGCCCAGATTGAACCTAAGTTCTCCGTTCTTGTCCGAATCTTTGTCCATTGTAAACTCAAATTCGTATATCTTGCTCTCTTTGCTTATTTCAAAAGTTGTCGCAAAAATGCTGCTGTTGTGAAGATTGCTTGCAATTTCCACCTCAATAGTTCTTGTATTTGCCGCACTGGCTTCGAAGCTAACCTTGTATGTTTTGCCGTTTTCAATGTTAATTCCCGGCTGAACCAATCTTATGGCTCCCCTCGATGTTCCGCCTTTTTCTATTCTTGTTTCAAACCTGCGCTCATTAACATCGCTTCCAATATAGTATGTAGCCTTTGCAGTGCTATCCACAACAAAATTCCAGAATCCCATTCTGTTCGGACCTTGGTCAAAGGTACCGTTGTATATATAGTTGCCGGAAAGAAGCGGAGGTCTTGCTATTTCGGAAGGATCTATAACCGGCGCATCTTCTGTTTTAATCAGTTTAACATTGTCAATCCAGACATCATTATCGTCCAAACCCATATTAAACTCAAACCGTGCCTTAACATCGGTATCATCTTTCATAGTAAACTCAAACTCATAGTTGGTCATCTCTGTTGAGACCGGAAACGGTGGAATAGCCGCATAATCTTTCCATCCCCTGTCGCCGTCTCCGCCTATTTTCAGTTTTACCTGCCTTGGATTTTCAGCTTTCATGTCAAAAGATGCTTTATATTTTGCGCCTTTTTCAAGATGAATCGGAGCTTGAAGCAATTGTACGCCGTAGTCGGTTGTCCCTCCGTTTTCTATCTGTACGTGCATAACACCTTCCTCTACATTGACTGTCGCAGCTCCACCGGATGCTGTTAAGAATGTCCAGTAAGACGTATAGGGAACACCGTCCACACCAACTGCTGCAGAATCATCCACATCAAAACCGCCGTTATAGATATAATTGCCGTCCTCAAGAGGCTCTCTTGGCTTCACTTCTTCCTTTGCCGGTTTTTCCCTGTGAGGATATTTATCTTTTTGATATACTCTCACATAGTCCACAACCATTTGCTGCGGGAAAACTGTCGTTTCGTCAGGATATCCCGGCCAGTCGCCACCAACGGATATATTGAGAATCAAGAAGAAATTCTGGTCAAAAGGTGCGGGATAAGTGTAGTCATCGGCAAGGTACGGGTCCCTCGAGTACCAGTCATTAGCGACATGATACAGCTTGCCGTCTATATACCAGCGTATTTCTCCCGGTTCCCATTCAATCGAATAAACGTGGAAATCATCAGCAAAAGTCTGGCCTTCCGGCAAGGTATACGTTCCCTGGGATTCTTTATGAGGCTCTCCAAAATGGATCGTTCCATAAATTTTATCAGGCTCGTGGCCCAAAAGCTCCATAATATCTATTTCGCCGCACTTTGGCCATGTTCCGTAGAAGGGTTCGTCTTCCGGCATCATCCAGATTGCAGGCCATATACCTTGTCCCTGTGGCATTTTTGCCCTTATTTCAAATTTTCCGTACTTCCATGACTTTTTGCCTTTGGTAATCAGCTTTGACGATGTATAATGATAAGTCTCACCGCTTGGTTCCGTAATGTCTTCTTTTCTTGCTTCAATAACCAACGCGCCGTCTTTGATATAGGCATTGTTTTGTGTGTAGGATTGTACTTCCCTGTTCCATCTTCCGTTGGTCGGGTCGTCATAGCTCCAATTAGCCATGTTTATTTCAGAACCGTTAAACTCATCGCTCCAAACCAGACGCCACTCTTCATTCGGATTCTTGGTTGGTGCAGGATTAGTCGATGAGCCCGGACTACCTGAATTTTGATCGTCTTCCGCACCGGGTGCGTCGGAAGGACCGGGTTCTTCCTCAGTTGATATAAGTTCCCCGTTTACAATATAGTTCTTTGATGATTTTTCTATTGCCTTTCCATTTACTTTAATCCTTTGGCCGAATATTCTCAGTTTCATTTTTGCCTCTTTGGTTTCCAGCAAGGCATCATCCGCCAGAACATCGACCTGTTCAAAATCCCCGACAAATATTATTTCATTGCCGGCTGAAAGTTGAGAATCGACTGTAACGTTTTTAAAGCCGTCGCCCGTCAATTCTTTTTCTTCAAGTTTTGCACCGGATTTAACGACAACACTTTCAACCGAGGTATTGCCGGAAGTTACAATTCTAACTCCTGTTTTATTGACAACAACCCTGTTTATTTTCGTATTTATAAAATGTATGCTGTCGCTTCCTCCACCATTTACGAAAACCGTTCCTTTTACATTCACACCGTCAAGGGTAACATCGCCGTTCTGAATTCCCTGAGCAAGATACAAATCCCCGTTTATTACGGTATCTTTTAAAATAACTCCTTCGGTGTTAATCAGAGCGTTTCCGGCTACTTCTTCATTTTTATAATCTCCTTTCTCGTTATACAAGGAAGGAATAATTTTATTCAGAATTTTTATTGTTTCTGCACGGGTAATGTAGTTGTCCGGCCTGAAAGTGCCATCTTCATAACCTGCTATGTAGCCTTTTTCAACCAACGCGCTAACGGAATCTTTTGCGTATTCCTTTACCAGACTTCCATCTTTAAACTTGCTTGTATAATTGCTGCCGCTTTGAAGTTCAAAAACTTTCGCGATTATAACAACGGCTTCTTGTCTTGTAATATAATTGTCAGGTTTGAAAACATTGCTTCCATAACCTGCAATATATCCCGCAGCCCTGGCTTTTAATATTTCACGGGAATACCATTTTGAGTCTTCAACATCTGCGAATTGCTCCCGGCTTAATTCATAAAGCCCGAAAACCTTGTTAATTAATGTGACAAATTCGGCTCTTGTGATATTATTATCGGGCCTTATCGTCCCATCCTGGTAGCCCACCAAAATACCTTTTTCCATCCATTTGTTCAAGTCTTCTTCAGCCCAATGACCTCTAATGTCATTGATTCCATCAGAAGCTTGTACGGATATTGGCGACCAGGCTGATAATAACAGCATAATTATCAGTACTGACGACAATAATCTTTTATACATTTTTCACCCTCCTGCATATTTTTTTAATTTATAATAAATACCTCAGGGGTAATTATTACCCCAATTATATGTATCCGAGTACATCTTTGGATGATTATAAAACAATCAATCAGAATTCCAAAGCCCTCTTGGTTGAATCCCGGATTATCAAATCGGTTTTAACCCTGATTTCCTTTTGTTTAAAATGTTTGTGCTCGCAAAAGTATTTCAATGACTCAATACATGCTTCTGCAATATGCTCCAACGGCGCGTTCACAGTTGTCAATGCAGGCATGATATAATTTCCGATTGCTGTATTATCAAACCCTATTACAGAAATATCATCCGGTACACTCAAACCCGTTTCTTTTATGGCTTTAATTGCACTAATTGCCATTACATCATTGGCACAGAAAATAGCCGTCACGTTCTCTTTTAATATCTCACGTGCAAGCCTATAGCCGCTGTCATCAAGGAAGTTCCCTTCACGAACCAAATTTTTGTCAAAACCTAATCCTGCATCTTCCAATGCTTTTTTGTATCCTTCATAGCGTTCTATGCCCGAAAGTTTTCTAAGGTCCCCGGATATGTGCCCAATTCTGGTATGCCCCAATTTAATCAAAAACTGTGTCGCATTATAAGCACCCTCAAAGTTGTCCAGGTTTACAACCAATCTGTTTGGCTTTTTCACCATCCTTTCTGATTGGCGGTCAATAATAATTGTGGGATGTTGCATTATAATATCATCATCAAGTTGGATTTCATCATTGAACGCACCGATAAAAATGCCGCTGAAAATGGTTCTGCTCATGAAGAGATTTCTAATTTCACTCAGCTGTTTCTGTGAAGTTATAATTGACACCAATACTTGAAAGCCAAAATTGTTTGCCTGGTCTATTATCAGATTTATCAGCCGTGAAAAGTATGTACTTTCCGAGACCCTTGACTTTGACTCAGATATGTCAATATCCAAAACAAACAGGCCAATTATATTGCTGTCTATCCCGGCCAAACGCCGTGCCGGCGCTATCGGAACATAATTTTTTTCTTTTATCACTGCCAGAATCTTTTGCCGCGTTTCCTCTTTTACGTTGGGACTGTTGTTAATAACCCTGGATACCGTGGCTCTGGAAACACCACATAATTTTGCTATTTCTTCACTGGTCATCGTCCACCTCCCCTCAAAGTTTGTATTTACAGTACCACTTTGAAGCAAAAACATGCTTTCAAACAGCTGTTGTATTTTTTAAATTACAAACTTTTGCAAAAATGTAGTTTTAATAATCAAGTTTTTCTTCTCGCCAGTATATTTACCAATTCTTGCGAGACAGGTTTTCTATCCTCATTATAAATTTCAAAATCCATTTTTTTGTAGTTCCACACCGCGCCGCCGATATCATACTCCTCCAGAAGACTTATATAATCTTCATGCCATTTTATCCTGGACTCCAGGTCAGCAATGGCAATTACGCCAAACTCCCCGCAATATAGTTTGCATTTTTTCTTTTCCCTGAACTCAATTGCTGGTTTTAAATCTTTGCGCAAAAGCTCTTTATTCAGCTTCAGGTTATTCAATTCCATCATAAAACTGTACTTAGGATTATTTTTCACAAACTCTTCAATTCCCTCATATTGTCCCGGATATTTTACAGTCCTGTTGTACGCCATGGCACTTTCCGACCAGTGGGCTTTCTGATGCGTAAAGAAAAAAGGATTGTAAAAATGGAAATTGTAAACTATGTAATCATCATCAATATCTGCAAGGTTTTTAAGCTCATCAGGACTGTTATAGTTATTGCCCCCAATGTAAAGCCACCTGGTGGAATCAATTTCCCTGATTGCTTTTACACACTCAAGCATCAACTTGTTCCAGCGGGTACTGTCAGGCTCAACAACTTCATTTAACAGTTCAAAGGCAATATGTTCCCGTTCATTTATGTAACGCTTGGCTAAAAATCTCCATATGTCAACAAATCTCTTTTGCTGGTTCGGATCTTCAAACAAGGTGCTTGTCTTAAAATCTTGAAAGCGGTACCCGGGAGCGTGATGCATATCCAACACAAGCCCCAAATTGCATTTTTTACACCACTCAAGGCACCGGTCAATATAAGAAAGCCCATCTTCTTTATATTCTCCCACATTGTCATCAGACTCGATAATTGGATAATCAAAAGGCAGTCTGACATGGTCAAACCCTGCTTCTGCAATAGTTTCAATGTCCTTCTCCGTAATGAATGTATCGAAATGCTCTTTGCTGAAAACTTGATATTGTGATATCCATCCGCCTAAATTTATACCTGCTTTAAAACTCACCATTTTTTTCCTCCTGAAATATTGTGTTTTAAATATTGGTATTAAATACTTTTGATGTTTTGTATGTTTTTAAATGTAAATTGGATATAAACATTTGAAATCGTAAACTGAAACCATTTAACACTGGATTATTCAATAATGTACGCGCGTTCATTCTAATTTAATTATATCACGTTTTCTTCTTCTCTGTCCAGTTTTTATTCGGCCCACTTAATTCATATCTTGTATTTTTCATCAAAATTTCAATTTTTTTGTTCTTTTTTATCCCCACTTTTGAAGTAATATGTTATAATTTTATTGATTAAACAGTTTTAGGTTACATAAAACTTACGACTAAGCGTTCTTACAAACAACACACCAATTAATAAAAAGGAGGAGTTAAAATGAAAAAGAACAAGATTTTAGCTGTTGTGGCAAGCTGTCTGCTTCTAATCTCTGTTTTTGCAAACACAGCAACGCCGGCATTTGGCGAAGCAACCGGGGCACCGGGAAAGCCTATACTGGGAATAGTGGAAGACAATGGTGTAATCAGCTGTAAAATTATACTTTTAGCCGACAATAATAACGGAACCCGTTGGAGATTATATGAGAATGGCAAACTTATTCAATGCGGTTCGGCGGAAGATAATACTCCCGAACCACAAGTAATAATATTGTAGCCGTTTACAAGACCTGCAGGACAGTATAAATACAAATGCGAATTGATAAACAAGTATGGTTCAACTTTTAGTGATGAAAGAATATTTACAGTAAATCACGGATTTATTGACGAGGTTCCTCAGGCAATATTTACGGAAGATTTCGAAAACGGAGCCAACGGTTGGACCGTTGTAAGTTCCGACCCCGGTTCAACTGTGGTAATTGAAAACGGCACCGGTATTTACGGTTCAAAATGTGTAAAAATATCTTCTTCAGTTTTTTCCGATACTGCATATACAAAGCAAATCAGCGGCCTTACGATCGGTGAAAAATACAGGCTGACTGCATATGTCAAATATCAAGACGTGGTAAGAGACCCTAATTCTTTTTACTGGCCGGTCATAGGGCCTAACGTTTGCATCTATCCCACATGGACTTATTCAGGTGAATGGGAAAACCTGGGCACATTTTATCCTGGCTGGAAAAAAATATATGTGGACTTTACAGCCTCCACAACCAGTGTTGATATTGCAGTGCGTCTGGGTTACACAAACAGCAAAGTGACCGAAACCGCATGGTTTGATAATATAACGGTGGAGCATTTGCCAAAAACCGTATTTACAGAAGATTTTGAAAACGGTCTTTCCTCCAATTGGGAAATAAGATCGTCAAAACATGGCAATTCTCTGGCAACCGTAACTGTCGAATCAGGCACAGGTGTAAACAACAGTAAATGTTTAAAAATAAGCTCATTAGCACAGGATGAAGATGTCGGATGCGTAAAAACCCTTCAACTTGCTCCAAACAGCTATTATAAACTTAGTGCCCTTATGAAGTACGAAAATGTAACTCCGGGTAAAAGTGACGGAGCCAATATTTGCCTCTATAACAATGAAGGTGAAGATGCAATATGGATTCGAACAGCCACAGCAACCGGAACAAATACTTCATGGGAATTAGTAAAACTGCTTTTCAAAACTCCGGATTCCGGCAGTGTGAACATTGGCTTGCGTTTAGGCTTTCTTAATTGCGAAACCAAAGGTACTGTGTGGTTTGACAATGTCAAGGTAGAAGCTGTACCTTCCGATTATATTTACGAATCAGAGCATATTATTGCTTGCTTTGAAACTGACGATACCCAGTTTGCGACAAGGGAAGGTATTCTTAACTGGTTGTCGGAGTTGGATAAAGTATATGTTTTGATGAAAGAATTCTCCGGAAACAGAGTGCCTTTTGACGGCAAAAAAATGGGAATATTATCATCAGACAGCCATTCAGGCGGTGTCGGCGCTTATGCGGGAGATCCCATAATGTGGTTTAAAAGCGCCAACGACAATCCTGTAGCTTATCAGTTAAAAATGACTTGTGAACACGGAGATTTATCTTTTGCAATTTTGCATGAGATAGGACATAATTTCAATCTCGGAAATACCAGTTGGAACTGGAATGACGAAATGTTTGCCAATTTCAGGGCATATTATGCAGTTGAACAGCTGGAAAACTTGCACTTGAACAATATGGGCCCAATGCCTGTCGTTTACAACTATCCTAATATACGTCGGGAAGGTACTGAGCTTAAAGATTACTATTCTGAGAGGTATAACGAAACCATGGCACAAGGAGAATTTCATCATGACGGATTAATGTACACACTCATTCTAGCTAAAGAAAAAATAGGCTGGGAGCCCTTCCTTAAAACCATACAATACTTGTCAAGCAACGATTTCAGCAACAAAAACGACATGGAAAAATTTGAACTCTTTTTTTCCAAACTGTCTGAATATTCACAACAGCCAATAAGCGAATTAATATCCGACGAGGACATGTCACTCGTCAGGGCATACTGGAATGAGCACGGTTCGTTATTTACGCGTTAAAAAGCTATAGAAAACATTTTTAACTCAAATATTTACATTTTTAAAAAGCACCGGAGCAATAAGCTTCCGGTGCTTTTTTGAAAAATCCTTTTTAAGAAAACACTTAAGAAAACACTTTTTAAAAGCATTTACAAATAATATTCCGTCATATCTCTGGGTTTTAGCTCAAATTCAGCAAAAACTCTGTCCCTTACTTTTAAGAAGTCGCTTCCGGTTCTGTCCCTTTTCCTTGCCAAAGGCACCTTAATAATACTCTTAACTTTTCCCGGGCTTGGAGTCATTATCACAATTCTGTCCGCCAAGAAGACCGCCTCTTCTATATCATGGGTTACAAAGATTATCGTCTTTTTCTTTTCCTGCCAAAGCCTTTCTATCTCATCCTGCATGCTCATGCGAGTCATTGCATCAAGGGCTCCAAGCGGTTCATCCATAAGAAGTATCTCCGGGTCCACTGCCAAAGCCCTCGCCAGGGCCACCCTTTGCTGCATTCCTCCAGAAAGCTGGGACGGATGATGCTTTTTGTATGCGGAAAGACCGACCAGTTCAATATACTCTTCGGCAATCTGCCTTCTCTTCTTCTTGTCTATATTCTTGCTCTCCAGCCCAAGCTCAACATTCCGAAGAACATTTCTCCACGGAAGCAGCCCATAGTTCTGAAATAAGGTGATTCTATCCGTAGACGGCTTTGTAACAACTTCTCCGTTTACTTTAACAGTGCCTGCGGTGGGCCTGTCAAAACCGGCAATCAGGTTGAGCAATGTTGACTTTCCGCATCCGCTGGGTCCCAGGAGGCAAATAAATTCGCCTTTTTCTATTTCCAGATTCACATTCTCAAGGGATACCGTCCTTTTGCCTTTAAAAAAGTATTCCCGTGATACTCCCTCAATAGAAATATACATATCAGCTTCTCCCCCTTCGGGATATTCCCCACTGTTTTTCAATGCCGGTTTCAACAAGTTTTATGAGTCTGTCCAGCAAAAGCCCCAAAGCTCCGATGAATATTATTCCTGCCAAAACCAAATCCGACCTTAAAGAATTCCTCGCATCTATGATAAGATATCCCAAACCGGACTGGGCACCTACCATTTCTCCAGCCACCAGGAACACCCAGGCTGATCCCAAAGCCAAATGAAGCCCGTTTGCAATTAACGGAAAGGCCGCCGGAAGAATAATTTTAAAAAGCATCTGAGGCTGCCGGATTCCAAAGCTGTCAGCCACTTTCAAATAAATCGCATCCACGTTTCCAACCCCGGAAACGGTGGAAAGAAGAATAGGGAAAAATCCTGCTATAAAAATTATAACAATCGCAGGTGTATCGCCTATTCCAAACCACAGAACAATAAAAGGAAACCATGCTATAGGTGAAACCGGCCTTAATACCTGCACCACCGGCTCAATAAAGGACCATACGCTTTTATTCCAGCCAAGCAAAAGTCCTAAAGTTATTCCTGCAACTATAGCAGCCAAATATCCGATAAAGAACCGGGCAAGGCTTACTCTGAAATGAGTCAGTAACGTTCCGTCCTTTATCAATTCCGCCATTCCTTCAAGAACTTTGGCGGGAGAAGGAAGAAGCGACGGCTCGTATTTTCCCGACAGTACCGCCAGCTGCCAAATGCCTATGAGTACGGATATACTTACAACAACTTTCAATACCTTCTTCAATATTTCCATTTCCATCACTTCACTTTACCTATAAATGTATTATCCACAAACTCGTCGTACTTCGGAGGATTTTCGGAAAGTCCCATTTCCACCATGTATTCTGCAAGCTCATTGTAATCCTTTTCTTCAAGTTTCAAGTTTTCATAGGAAATCCATTTAAGAGACAAATCCAGCACTTGTTCCTCCGCTTTTAGATATTTTGTGGCAATATCCCGGATTGTCTCATCTTTTGCTTCAGCTTTTTCCCCTGCTTTTATGTATTCTTTGATAAATTCCTCCGCTATAGCCTCGTTATTTTTGATAAAATCATTTCTAAGAACCAATCCGCAGCACACAGAACCTTCCCACAAATCCTGGGACTCAAACAAGGTCTTACCTTTATCCACTGCCACCGATTTTGCTCCAAAAGGCTCAGCCACACAATAGCCGGATATCCTGCCTTCCGCAAGAGCGGCCGCCATTTCCGGCGGTGGAAGCTCAACAACATTTACATCGTTATATGCAAGGCCATGGTTTTTCAGCATAATATGTAAGAGAATATTATGAGTTGAAAGCTTGCTTGGTATGGCAAAGCTTTTTCCTTTCAAATCTTCAACTTTATTGATATCCTTGGATACCACCACCACATTTCCGTCTCTGTGACCCAAGGCAACCGCTTTTAAATCAATCCCCTGCTCCTTTGCTTTCATTGCAAGTTCTATAAGCATGGACGCACCGTCCACTTTTCCTGAATTCAAAGCATCCACCAGTTCCGTCCACGAACCAAACTTTACAAGCTCCAGTTTAAAATTTTTAAAGTTTTCATTTGCAAGTTCATTTTCCACATAAAGCGGAAGAGCATGGGTAATAGGCAGATAAGCAATTTTTACCGTTTTGACTTCCGTATTGGCATTTGTCCCGTTATTTGCCGTTCCGGCCGCCCTGTCTCCATTACTGCAGCCTGCCAAGCTTAATATAATCAAAACCAGTAATATGAAAATTGCCGCTTTTCTTTTCATATCAATTTCCTCCTTTTAAAACGTCTTTCATTAGATAGCTTCTTTTCCTTAGATAGCTTCATTTCCACATCAAAGCCTTTCTCTTTTCATCGATGTCTGAAATTATTCTGTCTGCGAGCTTCAGCGGATCCACTTCCACTACCATGACAGCTCCCAGGGTTTTTTCCGTATCTTCAAACAGATATTTCATTACATTTTTAGAACCTTGAACAGGCGGATAAACCGAATGATAGGAGTTTATACCTAAAAGCCTGAATCCAAGGGCCGCCCCGACACCCTTTTCATTGGACCATTCGGGACTTGCAAACGCAAAAGGCATGTCTTTTATATCTTTCTTCAGGCTGTCCGCCAATGCTCTGAAAAAGGCTGATGCCCTTGCATTGTCAAGACATTCGCCCATATGCCACACCGGAGGCAAATCCGGCTCCAAAAATTCCCTAAGCTCCTTACCTGTCCATTCCAATGCTTTAACATTGCAATAGCCAAGCTTCAAAAGGGGAAAGGACGCACAACCGTTGGTAAGCACAAGAATGTTGTTTTCAATAAGCTTTCTTGCCACATCTGCTATTGCTTTTTCATACATAACTCTCGGATTGTTGCAGCCCACAAGGTTTACAACACCGCGGATTTTGCCTTCCTGCAGAGCCTTCGCAATCACATCCATGCTTCCAAAACGGCTTGTGGCATACTCTACGGAAAAACCGATCTCCGCATCCACCTCATAATTTGGAATAAAGACCGGAACGTCCCTTCTTGCCTCAAAGCTTTCAATAGCCCTCTTAACTATGGTTTTTGCCAATTCCTGCGTCTGGGCCAGGTTTGAATGGTGATGGTCATAGGCATAATGCTCCGCTCCGGGAAGTCTTGCAGAGTCGCTGGTTGTAACAACCGTGGTTTTAAAGCATTTAGCAACATCCATTATTGACGGGAATACATCCTGGACATCCGCCACCCACAAATCAATGGCCCCGGTGCCAAGAACCAGCTCCGCACCAATTGCGTTGGAAAGAGGAATAACTCCCCCATAACGGTACATTGCCGAAAGTCCCGAGCAGCATATTCCATAGAACTGTATTCCCAAGGCTCCTTTTTCTTTTGCCATTTGTATAAATTCCCGGCTTCTTCCCTGCTTTACTATTTCACTGACCAAAAGAGGGGAATGACCGTGAACGGCAATATTAACATAACCTTCCCTAAGGGCACCCAAATTTGCTTTAACGGTGCTTCTTACGGGCAAACCAAACAAACTGTCCATGGCTATTGAAGAGCCTAAAACGCTGCTCCAGGCAAAAGCCAGCCCGCATCTTAAAAATTGCTTCATAATGTTTTTCCAATCTCCGTCCGTTCCCGTACTGGTCCGATGGAGGGCTTCAAACACTTCATGATAGGCCCCTATGGGAAGAATGTCAAGCTCGCGCCACTTTTCAATTCTTTCTTTGGTTGCAAAAGCATTTAATGTCTTGTGCTCTCCCGGAACCGTCCTTGACAAATCCTCAAGAAGAATGTCCGCAACTTCCACCGCCAACTCTTCCCTGGTCTTGCCCTCGGTGGATATGCCAAGCTGGGCGGCGGATTTTCTAAGCTTTGCTTCTCCTGCAACAGGCATGTCAAGTGTTCCTTCCCCGGCCGCTTTCAGTGCCAGCATTATTTCGCGGCCCCTTGCTCCATGGGCTGCAACACCTGCCGCCACCCACCTTAGAAGATTTCTTGCAACAATGAGGTCGGCATCCGCTCCGCACACTCCTCTGGGGCTTTTCTTCGTTATTCTGCACGGCCCCATGTTGCAGTTTTTGCAGCAGACACCCGCAAGCCCGAAATTACAGTGGGGTTTCTGACTGTCAAAGCGGTCAAAACATGTCTCACAGCCCTGCTTTTCCATATGTACAAGCATTTTTCTTACCGCAGGGTCCGGAGTGTTCTCTATAACATTTGCTTTTGACGGAAAGCTTTTCTTGTATTCATTAACCGCATTGTTGTAATCATCAAAGGAATCCTGATGATGGTGGTGCCCACCTTCGTTATGAAAATGCCTGTGGTGGTATCTTATTTCCTTATCTTTATAAAAATTCATATCCGCACCTCATTCTATCTCTTACTATCCCTATATGTTTACTCGTGTTTTAATTATACAACATATCAACACGAATAGTCAATAACTATTTCCCATTATTCCTATTTGTTTTGTTATATTTATGGTAAAAAAATCAAAACAAGTGCTGTTCTAATTGGAAAGCTCATCTACAGCTTTTTTGATTCTTGAAAGTCCTTCCAGTAAAACCGTTCTCGGGCAGGCGAAATTGAGTCTCTGAAAACCAAGGCCCTCTTTGCCGAAGGTCACCCCGTCATTTAATCCCACGCCCGCTTTGTTGACAAAAAAGCTCTTCAGCTCTTCCGCCGGAACCAGAAGCCCGTTGCAGTCAAGCCATGCCAGATACGTCGCCTCCGGCCTTATCACTTTTATTTGAGGGATATTGTTCTTAAAATACTCTTCCAGAGTATTTAGATTTTCTTCAAGATACAAAAGCAGTTCATCCAGCCATTTTTCACAGCTTGAATAAGCAGCCTCGGCCGCCACAAGCCCGAATATGTTCAGCATGTTGGCTCCGTTTTTGCTTAAAGTTGCTCTGAATTTTCTCCTTAGCCCCGCATCAGGTATTATTGAGGCAGACACCGAAAGCCCCGCAATATTGAAGGTTTTCGTCGGCGACACCAGCACAATAAAGTTTTCAAAATCGCTTTCCGCAGCCGGCAACCCAATCGGAATATGTTTGTGTCCCTTAAACACCAAATCCGAATGAATTTCGTCCGAAACAAGAATTACATTGTATTTTTTGCAAAGCCTCAATACCTCTTTGAGTTCATCAATCTTCCAAACCCTGCCTATCGGATTGTGGGGACTGCAGAAAATCATCATTTTCACATTGTCGGAAAGCTTCTTTTCAAGGTCTTCAAAATCAATTTCATAATGTCGGTTATTATCCCTTAGGGAATTTGTCACCAGCTCCCTCTCATTATCCAGAATACTGGAATAAAAAGGGTAGTATATGGGAGTCTGCATTAAAACCTTGTCCCCTGGATTCGTATATGCAAGTATTGCGGTGTTTACCGAAGTAACAACGCCCGGACTGTAAGAAATCCACCTCTCGTCTATCTGCCAGTTGTGTCTTTTTTTCACCCAACCGGCCAAAGCCGCTGACAACCTTTCCGACGCTTCGGTATAACCGAATATTCCATGCTGAGCTCTCCGTATTATGGCCTCTGTAATAATAGAGGGTGATTTAAAATCCATATCGGCAACCCACATTGGAAGAATGTCTGCTTTGCCGAATCTCTGCCTGCAAGAGTCCCATTTGAGACTGTCGGTATTTCTTCTGTTTACAACTTCGTCAAATATGCTGCTCATAAAATCCCCCCTATTCCAAGGCCTGCTCAAGGTCGGCAATTATATCGTCTGCATCCTCAATTCCCACCGAAAGCCTTAAAAGCGTATCGGTAACCCCGATTCTATTTCTCATTTCTTCCGGTATGGCAGCATGGGTCTGAACGGCAGGATAGGTAATCAAGCTTTCCACACCGCCGAGGCTCTCAGCAAACATTACAAGCTGCACCTTGCTTAAAACCTTTTCCACAGTCTGAACGTCTTTTACGTTAAAGGAAATCATGGCTCCAAAACCGGAAGCCTGGGATTTCGAAATTTCATAGCCTTCATGGTCGGGCAATCCCACATAGTTGACCTTTGTGACATTTTTATGGGTACAAAGCCATTTTGCAATTTTCATGGCATTTTCCTGCTGCTTTTCAAGGCGTACCCCCAGCGTCTTTATACCTCTTAAAATCAGCCAGCTGTCAAAAGGAGACAGTACGGCCCCTTCCGATTTTTGAATAAGTTTTATCCTTTCGGCAAGCTCTTCATCATTAACTACAACAAGACCCGCCAAAGTATCGTTATGTCCCCCGAGATATTTCGTTCCGCTGTGAACCACAATATCCGCCCCCAGCTCCAAGGGCCTCTGAAAATACGGTGTAAGAAAAGTATTGTCCACAATCAAAAGTATTTTCCTGTCTTTTGCAAACCGCGATATCGTCTTTAAATCGGCCACCTTCATCATCGGGTTTGTGGGGGTCTCAATAAAAAACGCCTTTGTGTTCTCTTTCACAGCTTCTTCTATGTCCTGAATCCTGCTTGTGTTGACATAGGAAAATTCCAAACCGTATTTTTTGTATATTTCCTCAAACAGTCTGTAAGTACCACCATAAAGGTCATCGGAAACAATGATATGGTCTTTGGGTGAAAAAAGAGACAGTATGGTGGATACTGCCGCCATGCCGCTGGAAAAGGCAAATCCAAACTTCCCGTTTTCGATATTTGCAATGGTGTTTTCAAGTTCTTCCCTTGTCGGATTCTGCAAGCGTGAATAATCATAACCCGTTGTCTGATAGAGCGCCGGATGTCTGAAAGTAGCACTTTGATATATGGGGAAACTTACCGCCCCGGTATGCGGGTCATAACACTTTGAACCATGTACCACTTTTGTACTTATACTATAGTTTGACACATTCCCAACTTTCATCATCCTTTCTTTATATTTTTTATTATTTTATTGCAACCGCTTCAATTTCTATTAATACTCCTTTCGGAAGCTTTGACACTTCAACGCATGACCTTGCGGGATAAGGCTCGGAAAAATATTTGGCATATACTTCGTTTACTTTTGCAAAGCTGTCCATATCCTTTATGAACACAGTGGTCTTTACCACCTTGTTCAAGCTGCTTCCTGCCGCTTCCAAAACGTTTTTCAGATTTTCAAGCACCTGCTTTGCCTGTTCTTCGATTCCTCCGTCAACCACTTCTCCCGTTTGGGGATTTATGGGTATTTGCCCCGATGTGTAGACAAACGAACCTGTAACAATCGCCTGCGAATACGGACCGATTGCTTCAGGAGCTTTATTGGTTTTTACGACCTCAATGTACATTTTATAATCACCGCCTTTATTTCCCGACTATTCCAATATGTTTTATATTATAGTATCATATATGCTCTCTTGTCAATAAAAGCTAACAAATAATTTTTGAATTTTGAATTAATTATTGTTCTTCCGGCTCCTCCGGACACTTTTCTTCACAAACTTTGCAAAGATTGCATTTGTATATTTTATAGTATTTGTAAAGAAGGGCATCCAGCTCCCTTTCGGTTTTCTCCAGCTCATGCCTGCTTAGGCGGCAATTATTGCACTGTTCTCTTAGAATAATATTTTTTAGCTCTATTTCCCGAAACAGTTCTTCAGCGCCTTTTGTCATGAGCAACCCCTCCTTTTTTCAAAAAAAGTCCATGTTCCCTATAATGTCCATATTCCCTGTAATGTTTATACATGCTGTTCTATAGTCACGCAAATCAGCAGTTCCATCTACTGCGTATCAGTTTCCACTTTTTATCCCTGGCTTCAATTATCCGGTCTATGTCCTCTTTTTTGAGATGTTTAAACCGGGACTGTTTTTTCAGGTATTCCTCCACCGGCGTAAATTCTTTAGGGTTTTTATTTAAAGTAAACTCATTATTCTCATACTCAGCAAGATACCAAAGGCCGCAATCCACCGCTTCTTTGGCTATGTCAACGGCACTGTCGGAAGGAATTCCCCACCCGGTGGGACAAGGGGCAAAAACATGGATATAAGAAGTCCCGTTCACTTTTGAAGCCTTTTGAATTTTGTTCATAAAATCCTGAATATAGCCTATGCTTGCAGTTGCGGCATAATCAATACCGTGAGCTGCCACAATCTCAAACATGTTCTTCTTCTGCGTCACGGTCCCGGGAATATTTTCCCCCGCCGGAGTAGTTGTAGTCCTTGCCCCATAAGGTGTAAGGCCGCTTTTCTGTATTCCCGTGTTCATGTAGGCTTCATTGTCGTAGCAGACATAGATAATTTTATCCCTTCTGTCTATGGCTCCCGACAAAGCCTGAATACCTATGTCCGCAGTCCCGCCGTCGCCTGCGATTCCCACAACGTGATAGTCCTTAAGCCCCAACGCTTTTGCTCCCGCCGCAATGCCCGAAAGCATGGAGGCAGTTCCTGCAAAGGTTGAAATAATTGCATTGGTTGCAAAACAAAGCTGAGGGTAAACAAAACCTACCGCGGACATGCAGCCTGCCGGAATTACTGTAAACGTCCTTTCTCCCAGCACCTTTAAAACAAGTCTTACCACAATGCTTCCGCCGCAGCCCGCACATGCCTTGTGTCCGTAAAAAAACTCCTTGTCGGTGATATTTCGGGCATTTACAATTCCTATCGTATTACTCATCTATAGATACCCCCAGACTCAAAAACTTAAACCACTTCTTTAAAGTGCCCAGAGCAACTTCCCTCAAATCATGGAATGCCTCCCGTATGCTTTCTTTGGAAATATCCCGTCCTCCAAGCCCGGCTATAAAGTTTACGCTCTTCACATCCACCCCTGCCTTTAAAAGAGCGGAGTTGACATTGGTAAAGACCGTTCCCTCATATCCAAAAGATATATCCCTGTCTATCACTCCCACAGCCTTTGCATTCTTAGTAATTTCTACTATTTCCTCTTCAGGAAACGGCCGCATGAAACGTATTTTCAGCACTCCTGCTTTAAATCCTTCCCACCTTAGCTCATCCACCACCGCTCTGCACGTTCCTGTGGTGCTGCCAAGGCTTATCATGATAAACTCCGCGTCCTCGCACAAGTATGCGTCAACAAGACCTCCATAGTTTCTTCCGAAAGCTTTTTTGAAGGAACTGTCCACTTCTTTTATTACCTCTTTCGCATCCAATATGGCCTTGTGCTGCAGGTATTTGAACTCCGTGTTGTCTGAAGGCGAAGAACTAAAACCCATGTTCTTGGGATTTTCCAAATCCATTTTGTATGGGGTTTCAAAAGGCGGCAGAAACTTATCCACTTCTTCTTTCAAAGGAATATCCACCGGCTCATAAGTGTGGGTAAGCACAAATCCGTCGAGATTTATCATGACCGGTGTAAGCACCTTTGGATTTTCCGCTATTTTATAAGCCTGAATCACCATATCCAGGCTTTCCTGGGCGTCCTCCACATATATCTGTATCCAGCCGCAGTCCAGCTGCGACAAGGAATCCCTGTGATCGCCGTATATACTCCACGGTAGCGCAAGGGAACGGTTGGCATTCATCATTACAATGGGGAATCTCCCTCCGCTGGCATAATGAAGGCATTCAGCCATATACAAAAGCCCCTGGGATGAAGTTGCCGTAAAAGTTCTTGCCCCAATACTGGCGGCTCCCATGCATGCAGACAGGGCCGAATGTTCGGACTCCACATGAAGGAATTCCGCTTTAAGCCTTCCGTCCTCCACCATTTCCGCCAACCGCTCCACCACAACCGTCTGGGGAGTAATCGGATAAGCGGCAATCACATGGGGACTTGCAAGCCGCACTCCTTCCGCCACTGCTTCATTTCCCGAAAGAAACGCTTTATCTCCCATGGTTTTTCTCCTCTCTTACCATTTTTATTGCTTTTTTGGGGCAAACCCTGGCACATATGCCGCACCCCTTGCAAAAGGCATAGTCAATATCCACTGCCTTCCCCTTTTTGAATATTACTCCTTCCGGGCAGCAAAGATAGCAGTAAAAGCAACCGATACACCCGGCATTTTCCACAACGGGCTTTTCCGTTCTCCAACCTGAATTTTCGGTTACAAGATACCCTGCCGTATAGCAGGGACCCACAGGATAATCTTTAATATGCTTTGGTTTAACATACTGCCTAAGTTCGGGCCTGTTCATGACACCGCCTCCCTGCATTGAAGGAAGGTTCTTTGAACCACTTCAATATTTTTCTTAAGAAGCTCCCCTTTCAGAAAAACTGCCATTCCTTTTTCTACTGCTTCCAAGTCAACAATATCCGACACTGCAACCAGGGCGCCAAGCATGGCGGTATTTGTTATAGGTTTGCCTAAGATTTCCAGAGCAACAGAGGACGCATCCACCACAGTTATCCTCTTTGAATCATATTTTGCGTAAAACTCTTTGTCGGCCGAATTTACAATGATTCTTCCATTTTCCTTCAAATCATCAAAAAAGCTTTCACTAAAAAGGGTTTCATCCAAAACCACAATAAAATCACATTTTCTGATTTCGCTGCGGTCGTAAATCTTCTTACCGTCAATCCTGGTAAAAGCCAGGACAGGGGCGCCTCTTCGCTCAGGCCCAAAGGAGGGAAAGGCGATGGCATACTTTCCGCCATATAAAGCAACTGACACCCCAAGAAGTTTTGAAGCGGTAAAGCTTCCCTGTCCTCCTCTTCCATGCCATCTTATTTCTGTCATCTCCATCGCTCCCTTGCTTTGTCTTTAAGCTTTTCAAGTCTCTTTACAGCTTCAGCCAGAGTTTCTTTCTTTTTTGCAAAGTGGAAGCGAATCAGATGATTTACATTATCTCTGAAAAAGCTTGAGCCGGGAACCGCTGCAACGCCCACTTCCCTCGCCATCCACTCACAAAATTCCAAGTCGCTTTTTGCTCCAAACTCCGAAATGTCCACCATTACATAATAGGCCCCTTGCGGTACGGTATACGCAAGCCCCAGCCTATCCAAACCATCCAGAAAAAAATCCCTTTTCTCTGTATAAATTCTTTTTAAGTTCTCATAATAATCATCCCCGAAATTCAGGGCAACCACTGCCGCTTCCTGCAACGGTGCGGCAGCGCCCACTGTCAGAAAGTCATGAACCTTCCTGGCCCCGTCAACAATGTAAGAGGGTGCAATCAAATACCCCAGTCTCCATCCGGTGATGGAATAAGTTTTTGACAGGGAACTGCAGGATATGGTTCTTTCAAACATCCCGGGAAGGGATGCAAAATATATATGATGATGAGGGGGATACACAATATGCTCATAAACCTCGTCGGTAATCACAAACGTATCATATTTTTCTGCAAAATAAGCTATGGTCTTCAGTTCCTCCAAGGTAAATACCTTTCCCGAGGGATTTGACGGATTGCATAAAATCAACGCTTTGGGCCTCTGTTTAAAAGCTTCTTCCAATTCATCCACATCAAAATTGAATCCAGGTGGTCGTAAATGCACATATATAGGCTCTGCCCCCGAAAGTATGGCATCTGCGGCGTAATTTTCATAAAACGGGGAAAAGACCACCACTTTGTCCCCCGGATTGCAAACCGTCATCATGGCCGCCATCATGGCTTCGGTACTGCCGCAGGTCACCACGATTTGCGTCTCGGGATCAATGGGTATTCCCATAAACCTGGACTGTTTTTTTGCCAGTGACTCTCTGAAATTTTTAGCACCCCATGTTACTGCATATTGATGTATGCTTCCGGATGCCACTCTGCTTAAAGCATTTTTTAATTCAACAGGAGGATCAAAATCCGGAAATCCCTGGGAAAGGTTTATTGCTCCATAGCTGTTGGCAATACGGGTCATTCTTCTTATGACCGAATCGGTAAATCCCTCAATTTTGCTACTTAACTTTGGCATAGAATTAAAATCCCCCGTTTCTCTCATCAATCAACCTTTTTGCTTTGTGGGTGGCCCTGGGAAGTTCACCGTTCTCCAGAACAATGACTTCTCTTGGCCTGACACCTAAGCGCGCCTTTATTCTGGCTGATACTTTCTCTGCAAGCACTTCTTTGGGCTCCTGGTTTCCGAGCGCCCTCTCCACTTCAAGCTTAAATTTTGTGGTAAAGTTTTCTGTTATGGCAGTAATCCTGTATTCTCCCGAAAGTTCTTCCATGTTGCGTACAACATACTCAATATCACTGGGGAACACATTTACTCCAGATACAATCAGCATATCATCCAGGCGCCCTGTAATGTTTATGCGGGCATGGGTACGTCCGCAGGCGCATTTCTCCCTGTTTACCGTGCCGATATCTCCCGTCCGGAATCGAATCATCGGCCTTGCAGTTTTTCTTAAAGTGGTAAATACCAGTTCCCCTCTTTCTCCTTCCGCAACCGGCTCTAAAGTATCGGGATTGATTACTTCAACCAGAATATGGTCCTCCACCAAATGAAGACCGTTTCTCTCGCTGCACATTCCCGCGCATGCTCCGAAAATGTCCGAAATTCCGTAGAAATCGTAGACTTTTGCATCCCAAAGCTCCTCAATGGCTTGCCTTGTGGCATCAATAGAGCCTCCCGGCTCTCCTGCCACAATGATTTTGTTGATGGAAAGGTCCTTTGCAGGGTCAATTCCCTGTTTTTTCGCAGTTTCCCCCAGGTACCATGCATAGGAAGGTGTCGTCCATATAACGGTAGGCTGAAACTCTTTAAGGATAAAGAGCAGCCTGTCGGAAGGAATGGCTCCTGCCCAAATGCACAAAGCCCCTAGATTTTGAGCGCCTATAACGTCCGGACCTCCCACAAATAATGTGAAATTGAGGGCATGAACATAACGGTCGTTGGGTCTCATTCCTGCCGCCCAAAACAACCTGCTTTGAACATCCTGAAATTCTTCAAAATCCTTCTTTGTAAAGGGACTTAGCGTAGGAACTCCCGTTGAGCCGCTGGAAGCGGATACAAACACCACTTCCTCCTCGGCCACAGCCGTCATGTCGCCAAGCAAAGGCTTTTTTTGCTGTCTTTCCCGCTCTATATGTTTGTTCACAAAAGGAAATTTGCTAATGTCAGAAAGCTTTTTAAAATCCGACGGTTTTACCCCCGCCTCGTCAAAAGACTGTCTGTAATATTGAGATTTTTCGTATGCCAGCGCAAGATGCTCCGATAAAAGCCTAAACTGATAATCCTCCAGGTCCTTTCTTGACATGGTCTCTATTTCTTCATTCCAATATCTTCTCATACTCACAAAATTACACCCCTTACATCATTTTCTCCATCTCAAAAGATAGCGTTCTATTTTGTCAAACAGAAAAGTAACACCCGTTACAACAACTCCTATGAAAATAATCCCTGCAATAACTCTTGGGTAGTCCGCAAAATCGGAAAAATATTTTACATACCAGCCCAGGCCGGAAGTCGCCCCAATCATTTCAGCGGCAGTCAGAAGGATAAAGGACATTACAAGTCCGACAGTGGCGCCGCTTATAATGGAGGGGAGGGTTGACGGCAATATCACCTGGAAAAGCATTGACCCTTCGTTTACGCTTAGAGCTTTCGCCGAGTCAATAATTCTTTTGTCCACATTAAACACACCGTTTAAGGTGTTGATAAACACCGGCCAGAAGGCACCGATAAAAATGATGAATGTGGATGCCGCCTTAAACGTGGGAAGTATGGCAATGGCATAAGGAATATACACTATGGGAGGTATCGGTCCCAACACTTTTGTGAGTGGATTTACAGCCTTGTAAAGCCTTTTCTTCCAGCCAATAACCAAGGCGGACGGAATCGCCAGAGCCAAAGCCAGAAAGTATCCTGCAAACAGCAGCTGAAAAGAGCTCAAAGTTCCTTTCAAAAATTCCGGAAGTTCCGATATCAATAACCCAAGAACAGAAGAAGGTGAGGGGAAAAGATGCCTGTCTGCCAAATCCGTTTTTGTTGTAAAAATCTCCCATACTATCAGAATCCCATACACAATGGCTGTAACATCCCCGATGGTTTGAAGTTTCTCATCATCTTTTTTTATTAATACATTCAGTATATAGAAAACTTCCAAGACAAGCACCAATCCAATATAATACCAGGCATTTACACCTTCCCTTCGGGACGGGACAAGTTCAAGTACCAATGCCGCCAGAAACAAAGCATTTGTCAGATTGAATATCCTCCTCACAAAAATTCCCCCTTTCCAAAACCACCTACAGGACCACCTCATCTCCGCCTATTTTTTCTATCAGGTCATCATAGAAAAGGCTGACAAGCTTGTTTCTAAGGCTCATATACTCTTCTGATCTTATAAGAGACGTCCTGTCCCTGGGTCTTTTGAAATTGACATCTATTTGTTTCTTGATAGTCCCCGGCCCGGCTGTCATTACAATAATTTTGTCTGACAAAAGTATTGCTTCGTCTATGTCATGGGTAACCAATATCACCGTTTTTCTCTCATTTCCGTTGTCCCAAAGGTTTAAAAGAAGTTCCTGCAAAACCACTCTGTTTTTTGCATCCAATGCACCAAAGGGTTCATCCATCAAAAGAATTCCGGGATTCATTGCAAAAGCTCTGGCAATGGCAACTCTCTGCTGCATACCCCCTGACAACTGGGACGGATATTTGTTTTTAAAATCGCCAAGTCCCACCAGCTCCAGGTACCTATCAGCAATTTCCTCTATTTCCTTTTTGCTTTTTTTCTTATAGACCTGCTTTAAGCCAAAAATCAAATTTTTACGGGCAGTCATCCAGGGAAACAATGAATAATGCTGAAAAACAACCCCTCTTTCCGTGCCGGTACCCTGAATCTGCTTTCCGTCGAGCAAAATATATCCGTCAGTAGGGAAATTAAGACCTGTCAGCAGGCTCAAAAGCGTGCTTTTGCCGCACCCGCTCGGCCCGATGATACTTACAAATTCCCCTTCGTTTATGGACATACTGATATCCTTGATGGCACAAAATCTGCTATTGTCTTCTTCATACTCCAGGGATACATTCTGCAAGCAAATTTTACTCATAGTCTTACTTCCCCTTTACTCCTTAAAGTCTGCTTTTAGCTTCTTATAAACCTCATCATTTGGATACTCCTTAAGAACATCTTCAAGAGCAAGCTTATAGATTGATGTGTCTATAAAATCTTCAATATTGAGATCAGAACTGATATATCCGGACTTGTTTATAAGGTCCCAGAACCTTATAACTCCCTCTTTGTCAGGGTCAGGTATGCTGTATATATGGCCTCCGTATGTTTCTTCCTTTATAATGTCTTTGTCAACTTTTGCATATTTTGCAATAATATCCACTGTTTCATCCTGATTTTCCATATAGAATTTGTATGCCTTTATCAAAGCTGCCATAAACCTTACAAAGTCTTCTTTGTTTTCCTTTATATTAGATGAGAGGGCAACCTGACGGCAGCAAGTATGCATTTTAACCAGTTCTCCGGAGTATTTTACTATTTCAAGTCCCTGCTTTTCTCCAAGTTTAATAAAAGGAGTCCACACAATACCTGCATCAACACTTCCTTTCTTCACAGCCTCAAGTACCGCTGCCGGTGAATCCAACTCATTAATTGTCAGTTCATTTTTCCAGTCAATGCCTGCTTCCGACAATGCAGCCCTGAAAATAACGTCTCCCGTGGCAAGCCTTACAGTGGCAATCGTTTTGCCTTTAAAGCTGTTTAAATCCGTAAGCTCCTTTGCCTTCTGAGGAAGAGCCACAATTCCGTGTCCCTCGGTTTGCTGCCCGCCAAAGATGACAAAATCAGTCCCTTTCGAAATGAAAGTAAGTGGTGCCGCCGTACCAAAGGAACCAACGTCCACTTTGCCGGAACTGATTGCATTTAAGCCTTCCCCGGAGTTTGTAAACAAAAACAGTTCCACGTCCAGCCCTTCTTCTTCAAAAAATCCTTTTTCTTTCGCTACAAAGTAAAGCACGTGCCCCGGCGACGCCAGATAACCCACTTTAAATTTCTTCAATTCCCGCCCGGTACCAGAGTCTTCCAAATTGGTCTTTTGAACTTTTTGACCTCCGCATCCGCTTAGCAATATGCTTGTAATCAGAAATGATATAATTCCCGTAAGAATTTTCTTTTTCATTCTCAATCCTTTTTTCATTTTCATCCCTCCGTAAAATCCGTAGTTTTTTAAATATCGTTTTCATCAAAAAGTCTTTTATAATAGAAACCACTGGTGTACAAAGCTGCCGCCGGATTGTGTCCCAACACTCTGTCCTTGGTTATCAAGGTCGTTACAGGCGCCTTGGAGTATTTAATAAACAACGAATCGTGGCCCACGCACAGCCCGACAATTACATTGAGGTCTGTTTTTTCCCTGTTAAGGAGCCTTGCCTGCAAAATCGGATTGCACAAGGCTTCGTGGCAGCCCTTCTGGATTTTAAACTCTTCTGCAATCCCAATTTCCGTTTTATCTATTGACCCAACTTTGCAAATAACGCTGTAGCTTTCAAGTCCTTTTGCCTTTAATATTTTGGTAAAAATTTTTGCTTCATTCATAAGGCCTATGCAGGTTGCAATCCCTATTTTTTTTGCACCTATCCTTTTGGCAAACGCAATAATCTCTTCCACTCTTGTAAGCTTCCCATAATAAGTACCTTCAATTTCTGCCGCCGTATGAGCTATTTTTGAAACCAGGCTGTCATTTTTGTAAAGCTCGTTAACTTTTTCTATCTCTTTTTGCGGTACGTTGGTAGTCAGACAAAAGTCCGGAAAACTTTTTTCGCGTCTGTAGCAGTTTAGAACTCCGCAATCAGAGCAGCTCATTCTTTTATCTCTTTTTCCCATAATAATCTTCCTCCTAAAAACTCAGGCACCTGACAAAGACCCTGTCAAAATCCTTGTAATTTGCCAGTTCCAGAACCTCGACACTTTTTACCGTTTCCTTCATTTTCTCCCTATAGGTTTGATTCAAAAGAAAGGCTTTTGCGCCGGACAGCGAAGTATTGCCGACAAACTCCACCTTACCCTCAAACTCTTTTGGAAGAAGACCTATATTGATAAGGCTTTTTTCCCTCAGATGATATCCAAAAGACCCGGCAATAAGCACTTTATCCACATCGGAGGCTCTTACCCCTTTGTTTTCCAGCAAAAATTCAATTCCGGCCCTTACAGCTCCCTTTGCAAGCTGAACCTGCCTTATATCTTTTTGAGAAAGGAAAACTTTGTCGGTAACTTTAAAAATCCATTTTCCGTCCTGTCTTACAAGTCTTTCCGCCAGTTTCGGATGCAGAAGGTTTTCGCTTTCCAGGTCAATAAATTGGCCGTTCTTTTTAATAACTCCATGGGCCGCAAACTCACCAATCATATCTAAAAGCCCGCTTCCGCAAATTCCCGCCGCTTCCGTTTCACCGATAACCTTAATGTTAATACTCCCCTGTTCCTCAATTTCAAAAAACTCTATTGCCGCCTCCCCCGCCCTCATGCCGCAGGTTATGTTCATTCCTTCAAAAGCCGGTCCTGCCGCCGTGGACGTAGCCGAAAGATTTCCACAAGAGGCCAGTACCATTTCCCCGTTGGTACCTATGTCAACAAACAAAATAACGCCATCTTTCTCATGAAGCTGCGATGCCAAAATCCCGGAAACGATGTCAGCGCCCACATAAGCCGATATAATCGGAGGCAGATATATAATTCCAAACGGCGAAATATCAATATTGTATTTGGCAGCGTCCAGATATACGGCACCGCTTATCTTTGGAGTATACGGATACTTCCCAAGGGATTCGGGGCAGGTGTTTGAAGCCAAATGAAGCATGCATGTGTTGCCGCTGAAAACAATTTCATATATGTGTTCTTTGCTGATACCGGCCCTTAAAGCTATTTCACCGATCATGCTGTTAATTTTGTCTGTCAGTTCACTATGCATAACTTTAAGCCCATCGGCATCGGATGAAAACTTGATTCTCGACAACACATCCTGGGCATGGACGGCCTGAGGATTTAATGCCGAAGAAGTACCTATTTCGTCCCCGTTGTTTAAATTTACAATGGAGGCCACCAAGGTTGTAGTTCCTATGTCAACGACGGCTCCATAGTTTTCTTTTGTTGTATCTCCTGCTTCAATTCCCAATTGTTCTTTTCCGGCAAACACTTTTGTAACGTCTTCGTGGACGAAGTATTCCTTTCTTATAAAAGGCTTCAAATCTATATCAAAACTGTGACCCCTGCTTAATATTTTGAGAGTGCCATTTTGCTTGTTTTCGCCAAGTTCAACCTTGATGTCCCCGGTTATTTGCGTTTCGCAGGCCAGTACATACCCTTGCTCCTCTTCCTCTTTGGAAAGGTAATGCCTGCTTTTTGCCAGGACATTTGGCAAAGATTTCTCATCCAGTCTTACTTTGCATTTTCCGCAAGTTCCTGTACCGTTGCACGGGGACTCTATTATCACTCCTGCACTGCGGGCCGCCTGAAGAATGGTGGTTCCTTCTTCTACATTAATGGACTTGTTTTGCGGGTAAAACACTACTTCTGGCATACTCTCCATGCTCCTTTACAGTTTTGGTCAGAGCCTTTATATTTTGAATTGAAGACGTTGTACTTAGGCCGCACGCCGGAGATATTATATCTATTCCGTCCCTCAGCAGGCGCTCCGTCTGGTCTGCCACTTTTTCAGGAGTTCCGAATTGAAGAAGAAAAGTGCTTAAATTGCCCATTGTCGTTAAAGAAGGAAACTCATCTTTCAGCGCCCGAAGATTTATCATCGCATCGGTGCTGATTGCGTCAGACCTGATTTGGGGAATAAAGCGCTTTACCGTGTTTATATTTCCGCAAATATGTACAATTACCGGGGCATTTAAGGAATGTATCCCGTCAACCAGCTTGTTCAGGTATCTTACGGCATATTCTTCAAACATTTTCGGCCCTAAAATTTCTCCCGTTGCAGTGGGGTCTCCTATGGATATCAAGTCCACACCGTTCTCAATCATAAGCTTTGCATATTCGATTAAAAAGTCCGTGACATAATTTATTACCCTATGGGCATTTTCCTTGTCTTTTCTAAGCTCCTTAAGAAACGTCACAGGATCTACTATAGACGCCGAAGTGCTCAAAGGCCCTGTCAAATTCCCAACAACTGGTATATCCTTATTTTTTTTGGACAGGTGCCAGGCTGCCTGAATGACAGATTCTATCCTGCCTTTTTTAAGCATTTTGCCGATATCCTGATACACTACATTCGATACCGAATCAAAGGCTTCTTTTTCGATTTTTGGTTCGCAGGCCAGTGTTCCAAAATTTATGCTACTGCCCAGTACCTCTGCTTCAACGGTCATGCAAAAGGGAATGCCAAAGTTCTCAAAGCCCGTGTATTTATGCACATCCCGGGAAAGCTCCGCCATAAGCCTGTCATCGTGATGTGCTTCCGGAAGGGTATGTCCGGTAGTCTTCATAATATCAACAATCGCGGCATTCATCATGCCTCCGGGGCAAATTACAGGCGGCCGGTCAACTTTTTGTTTTTTTAGCACACGCAATATCCTTTCCTTGGGACTTATGCTGTTCATTTTCTTCTCCTTTCGTTATATGAGATTTGCCAAAGCCTAAATATAATCGGAGCAATAAGAGTCGTACTGCGACGGAAAATGCCCTTTGTAAATCATGTAATTAAACAAATCTTCATTGGGAGGATATCCGATTTCTCTTACCGCATCCATCATTGCATGAATATTACTAAAAGGTGTGTCTGTGGGAAGGCTGCATCCTGAAGCCACAATATAGCCTTTCGGGTTGTCATAAGCCTGACGTACGCACTCAAAAACGGCTTTTTTAACGTCGGAAACCGTTCCCTGAAGCATGGTCTCGGAAGGTTTCACATTTCCCATCAATCTTACCTTGTGGCCTATTTTCTGCTTTGCTTCAAGAAGGCTGGCATCATTGTCGATACTTATGCAGTCGGCACCGGCTTCGGCCATCAGTTCCCATATTTTATTTGTCTTTCCGCAGATGTGCAAAGTTACGCTCTTGCCCCTTGAATGAATATAGTCAATCAGTCTTTTTAAATACGGGAACGAAAACTCCTTAAATTGTTTTGGACTTATCACAGTATTTGAAGACATGGGGTCCGTAAGGCTGGGCGTGCATCCCGCGTCAATAATTGCCTTTGCATATCTCAAACTGGTTTCCAAAGATATCTCACACAATCTATGTACTTTTTCAGGGTCTTTAAGGGTCAACCTTACAAGGTTCTCAGCACCTATCAGGAAAGATGCATTGGTAAAAGGACACGTGACGGCTCCCGCCACTGTTACTTCATCTCCCACTTCTTCCGCAACTATTTTCATTGCCTCAAGATGATGGGGCAGATTACCGTCTTTGTACGGGTCTGCAGGCTCCAATGAATCAATCTCCGAAACATCATTTATAGCAGGAGCTTCAAGGTATGCCGTTTGATCATAGGGATAATGCACTTTCGCCCCCATTGCCTCAGCCTGAACATACAAGTCCGTAAAAACCCTTATGATGTCGTACCCAAACATCCTGTAAGCAGCAACATGGGCCTTGGCAAGCAATTTGCCGTTGCCTTTAAATTCCGATACTTTTACATTTATTACCCTTGCCGCAGTGTTTCCCACAATCGGGACACAAGGAAGCCTATCTATCGGCTGTCCTTTATTGTATGCTTCCATCCTTTCTTTGGGAGTCATCTGGTCACGAAGCACAGTCAGCACCTCCAACCAGCCTTCTTGCCAGTCTCACAGCCTCTGCGGCATTGGCCGAGTATCCGTCAGCTCCGATTTTGTCTGCAAACCTTTGCGAAATGGGCCCTCCGCCCACCATTACTTTATACCGGTCCCTTATTTTTTGCCGGTTTAAAATATTAATCACTTCAGCCATTCCATCCATGGTAGTGGTCATCAAAGTAGAGAGAGCGATAATTTTTGCATGGACTTCCTCGGCTTTCTCAACAAACCGTATTGGCGGAATATCCCTGCCAAGATCAAAAACCTCAAATCCGGCGGATTCCAGCATTATTTTTACCAGGTTCTTCCCAATGTCATGGGTGTCTCCTTCCACAACCCCAATTACCACCCTATGCCTTTCAACTTTGTCATTTATTCTTATATGGGGCTTTAACACGTCAAGTCCGGCATACATCGCATCGGAACACATTAAAAGCTCGGGAATGAAATACTCCTCTTCCTCAAACAGCTTTCCCGCCCTGTCCATGCCGTCGGCAAGCCCTTTATCAATTGCCTCATAGGCGTCATATCCGTCTACAACCACTTTTTTTGAAAGCAGTACAGTTTCCTCTTCATCCATGTTAACCACTGCATCCGACAGCTTTTTAAACAGCTTCTCCTTTTCCTTTGACATTTTTTCACCTCCTATATTAGTAAACATATCGATTTAGTCGTATTTTGGGCATTATTCAACTCCATTTTCAGACAAGCCTTATTTTTTCATTCTTTTCAATCTGGACCACCCTGCCGTCCTGAATAATAATTGTAACCGTTCCGAACTTTATATCGTTGATAATTTTTATCAGCATTTTTGCATTTTCCTCGGAAATCGCCCTCTTTTGACTTCTGTTTACTTCCGGCATGGCCACTCCCCCAAACTTTTTAAGATTTTTAATTATCCCGGTCCTCCCTTAAAAAAATAAGAGGCATTGTCTTCACTTCAGAGTGATAATCAAAGCCTCCAGTTTTCTGGTCAACTTTAATTATAAGTTATCATATATGTTTTGTTGTATTTTATTTTAAATTATAATTTTCCAATTGTCAATAGTTTATTTATTAGTTTTCTTATAGACTTAATCGTGTTTAAAAAGAAAAGCCCGGTAAAACTACAACGGGCTTTTCAAAATTACTTCAATAATCTTTTAAAAATTTACTTTTTCAATTTGTTAAGTACAGCCATTGCAAGTGCCACTCCTTCGGCTCTGCTCATCGGTGCGTCCGGCCTGAAGGTTCCATCGTGATAACCTTTTATTATTCCCTGCTCATATGCACTGACTATCAGGTCTTCGGCCCAGTGGCCTTTTATGTCTTTAAAGGGGAGGCCGTAATAAGTTAAAAAGTCAATTATCTCCCTATATGGAAACAGCTCTCCGGGACAATTCGCTCTCTGGGATTTGTCTATTTCATTATGCCCGATTATGGTTTTTCGTGACGGCACAATCTCATGCCCGTATTTTTCTTTCACATATTCGATTATATACAGGTGAAGCATTTTCGTCGCTTCCAATTGCTCAGGAGTTAACGCGCCTTTAGTTTCTGACCAGACCCCTTCATGTTCAATGCTTACCGAATACCAGTTGGGATTTTCGGACTCTCCTTTCTTTAGCACCAGCTCAGCCGTGGCGTTTTCTATTCCGGACGTCAGCCCGTTTGCCCATGCGCAATCCTCTATTGCAACAAATTGATATATCTTGCCTGTTTTGCTCACCCCGAAATGGGCACTGGAAACTTTGTTGTTTGGTGATGTAAACCAGCTTATCATGCTGGACATGGAACCTTCCGATATATGGTTGACTATTATTTCGGGAATTCGTTGGTTTCTGCTTGATTTGTTGGTGTATGAGTTTCCTACAAATTGTATGTTTTGCTGAGCCCAGGCTTTTAAATCCATTTCATCACCGCCTCCCATATCCAATGCTGTATCGTTATGTCAATAATGTTTCTCATTTAAAATATGATGAAATTACGTCTGAGGTGTTAAACAAGACAGGATGAACAAGTCCGGAATTATCGGAGGATATCCGGTATTTTACGAATATACTTATGTCATATATTTTATAATGTCGAATATAAAATGAAGGAGGAGTCGTTGAATGCCGGATAAACCGAACGGCGGAACCCGGTCCGGAACTCCCATAAATCCCCCGCCGGCACCGCCGCCAAAGCCTAAGGAGTAGCATTTTTCATTTCCACTTTGCTTTTCAACCATTCTTTATATTTAGTGGTATCGTAATCTTTGATTACGATATTTTTTTCAAAATTTATAAAGATTCGGTTTACATCCTGAAACAACGGGCGTACCTCTTCTTCGGGATAATAATTCAAATTTTTTATCGGCTCAAGTATCAGTTCTTTTTCCTCACCATCTAAAGAAAACCGGGTATGAAAGCCAAAATAAGATTTGCCGTCCTTAATCACTTCAAGATACATAGGATCTTCGCTTGAAAAAAACGCTTCCCAGCAAGTGTCGTCACTGGTCAGTATATTCTTTTTAAACAATTTTCTTTGGGTAAATGCCCTTACAGGATTTTGATATTTTCTCTTAAACCAGGCTATAATTATGCCAAAAACAATTGAAGTGGCAGTTGATATTGAGGTAAATACCACTACAAAACGAATGGAATTTAAAGCATCAAATATTTCCGATATGTTGCCAAATCCCCAAAAGAAGTCCGTCAAAACTCCTACAAAGAGCATAATCGGTAAGCTGTACAGTATGCCGTTCACAGTACTCTTAAAATCATTTTGATTCCTTTCTTCGCCGGCACTTCCGCAAAAACGTACTATTTTTTCGGTTAAAACCCCCGGCAATATCAACAGCAGAATTGCAAAAATATCATTTATTCTTACCATGCTCCCACCTTCCGACAGGTTATATTTTATTATAGTGCGTATACGGCTTGTGGGAGACTAAATTTTTAGTGCATGGCATAGGTCCAAACACACTTTCAAAGGATAATCCCTTTATTTGGTTTGCTGTTCCACCCTGAACTTAACAATTTCACGAATTAAGTCTACCGGAAGTGGCTTGTCCAGCGGAAATTGCACTGCTCCCTTTGAAGTTTTATATCCGGACAGTTTTTCTTTAAATGCTTCAATACCTTCAGGCTGCGGATAAAATCCGATATGCTTCTTAAAAGCGGCAAAATGGACCAGCCACTTCCCATTTAAGTCATATGTAGGCATCCTCATGCAAATTCTTTCAGTAGCCTGCGGGGCCAATTCACGAATAATATTTCTGATTACAGTCAGCCGTTCCTGCACTTCCTCGGGAAAGCTTTTAATATACTCATCTACTCCATTCATTTTAGGACACCTCCGCTTTCACTTTTCTTATTCAAAACTTCGATTCAAGATGTAAAAACTATCCATTTTCATTATAACATCCGTCTCGGGCATGTCAATCGATACTTTCTTTTCCTTCCTCAGAAAAGGTTATAATATCATCCGTACACTCCTTTAAAGTCAGCCAGGAAGAAGGATTTTGGCACACACAATGAGCTGGCACTAATATGTAATATCTCTTTGCTTTTTAAATTCTGTAGTATCAGTGTATCTTATTATAATAACCCCATCCATTAAATGATCAAGCTCTATGTCGCTCTTTCCAGCATTCCATATGGAACGGGTAGTATCTTCATCTTTCTTTCCGTATAATTTATTGAATTTATCAGTACATTTTTCAATAATCATTGAATCTGTATAAGAACTGTTTTGATTGCTTAAAGTTACACTAATTCCACAAAGTCTGTCATCTTCAAACATATAGCTGACATATGCTCTGACACCTTTCATTCCGTCATAATCCTCTATAATAGACAAATCACTTGAAAAACCTTCTCCTTTAATTAAATCATCCCTCAGCATTTTGCCAATTTTCTCCCTTGAAGTTCCCCAAGCAATATTATTATATAAACCGCTTCTTTTCTTCGTATAGTTCACGAAAAAGACAGAGATGCCAATCGCAATAATTAATGCAGTAAATATTATTGCTTTTATTTTTGGTTTTTTCTTTCTTTTTACAGAAGACAAATATAAATTATTTATACCATTCTCAGAAATTAATGAATCAGTTTCCGCTCCACATACCTCACAGAATTTATATCTGTCCGGCAATTGAGAACCACAATCTTTACAAAACATATCTTACCTCTCTTACTTTACACTTTTCTGCTGCTGCAAACATATTTAACTTAAAATCCGTCAATCCTGCAAATGCAAATTTAATTACTCATAGTACCATTTATTCCGCCCTGTTGATACCAAGCATCCTGTCGACCTCCGACGTCACGCGAAGAAAACGTTCATGGTAATTTCCGCTGACACTGATATACTTTATGCCCCGCTCATCAAACAATTTCTTTATTTGATTTCCGTACTTTTCCCGGTTGGCGGCTATAACTTCACTTCTGTCCCCATCCTGCACAAATTCCACGTCGGGCTCCAAATAAAACACCAGATCATAATGATTTAAAGCTGAAATTGCGTCAGCCAGGGCCTTATTCCTCTCTTTATCATTTTGCGGGTCATCCAGAAAATCAATATAAAATCTTGTAATCAAACAATCGGTATCAATGAATAATACTTTGTTGCTTTGTTTAACAGCCTCCAATTCTTTCATTTTATGAGTCAGCAAAATATCGGTAAAATCACTGGGTATCATAAGCATATCCGTTCCGGAACGCATGGAAATTTCTCTTCCCACTTCTTCCACATAATTTGTATTGTAATAATTTGCCAAATTTATCGTAAGCGTTGATTTCCCCGTACTTTCACCACCGATCAGCAATACTTTTTTGACATAGTATTCTCTCACTACATTCGGTATGCTGTCCCAATGGGCATAAGGATTCTTTCTTATCTCTGTAGAACTGATTCCGTTACGTTTTATGATATAAAGCTCACTTTCCGGATAACATTGCTTCCAAAAGCTGTTTTCATCATAGTCACTTCCGCAGAAAACCACATCAATCGGCTTTCCTACCATATCTTTTACCTTTTGCGCATCTTCTTGCCAATATTCCTTTGAATAGGCGTTTTTATCAACTGCGTCATCCTCAAGAAAGTGTATTTTTACATTGCCAATATGCTTTGTCACTTGGTAAATCCAACGGTATCGTACCCTTGGCGGTATCTCGTTACGATTTACGCCGCAGCTTATAATAATGTGCAGTTCCTTGCACTGATTCGCCGCTTCAATTATACATTTGATATGTCCCAAATGCAGAGGATTAAAAGACCCTCCATATATACCAACGTTATACATTTGCCTCACTCCTCCTGCTTTCCCTGTACCATTTAACAAACATAAAGATGGCATTTAACAGGTAAACGCCCCACATAATTAACGTTGCAACGCTTTCTCCCCCATTAACAAAAGCCATAGCCCACATATACACTGAGGCTACGTCAATAATAATCCAAATCACCCATTGCTCCATATATCTTTTTACACACAGAATCTGTGCAACAATAGAAAGCACTGTGGTCAAAGCATCGACAAATGGCAGACTTCCTCTGATTTTCTTCAAAATCAGACCGTATAAGAAAATTCCCAGGGCAGAGCCTAAAAATACAACAATAATCTCAGAATTTTTCATCCTTTTTTTCTCAACTTCTTTTGTCTCAACACTCATATGCTTGTTCCACATCACCCAGCCGACCACATTCATTGGGGCATAGTACAAAAGATTTAGCATTACATCACCGTAATACTTTGCACCGTAAGCAATATAGGCATATAGCAATGTATTGACCATTCCAAACACATAAGATGAAAGTTTGCCTTTTCCGGTCAATACAACACATATCACTCCGGATATTGCCATAATAATTCCAATCAGGCTTTCGTTGAGATATATGGAAAGCGACAAAATTGTCATGGTAGCTGTGGTTATCCATAAAATCTCCCACGGCTTCCAGCCCGACAGTTCATCTTTTATAAAAGCTGCGATTTTCTCCATGTTTCACCTTCCATTATTTATTTTATTAATATAAATAGATTATCATATAATGTATGGGGAAAAAAGATGCCGTGAAACATCCTCCGTTTAAAAGATACAAATGGGCATATTTTTAGAAATATGATGCTTTGAAGCTATAATTTACTCTTTAACTCTTATCAACTTTGCATATAGTTGCCTTAGCTTTATACACGTAAAAAACATCAATAACGGAACGAAAATTAAATATATATATAATTGATATGACCAGTAAGTTATCTATAATATTAGAAATAAATAAGCAAATAGGCAAAGTCAATATACCAAATGGAAGTGTATACCAAAAATAATACTCCCAATATTTACTATACCATAGCCCATCACAACCTTCGCAGCACAGGGGCATCATCATACTCCAATTTGTGTCTGTCATGCCTAATATCCAAAGTATAAATCCAACTACGGCATATAGCAAACATAAAATCAAAATGACTTTAAATGCCGTATTCTTTTTTCGTAAAGTCTTAGCAGATATTTGTGTATGCATCTCTTCAAGATTTTCTCCACACACACTGCAAACATTGCTCTCATCCATATATTCCAAGTTACAATTAGAACACCGCTTCATTTATTTATCCACCTCCGGCCAATACTTTATTATATTTTATGATGAAAAATAATTACAAAATTAAAGTCATGTAAAATTCCACAAAAACCAATTACTCAACTCTATAAATCTTAATCGAATTCAATATCTTGCCACTTTCATAGTCATATGCCGGTACGTCACCATTAGTCAAGACAATAAGTATTTCTGTATCTGAATTTTCAACAAGCATATTTTTCCGTACCACAAAATAGAACTTATAATGAACTTATAATTTTTAAAATTTTTCTCTGTCATTTCACCATCTTCAAAAAACGATCACTATTAGCAATCCATTTTCTAATATACTTTGCATTCAGATTGCCGTCCGCATACCTCTTTCCCAAGTAGGGTCCATGGCTTAATTCTTTTCCGTCTTTCTTGATAATTATACTTTCTGTCAAATCTTTTGGCTCAAAACAAGTAACTTTTATCCATGTAGCTTCCAGCGGAGTCATTTCTTTCCTAACTAAAGTAAGATCTCCAACGTCTTCCTGACATGCCAGTACAGCTTTACTCAACGAATCAATATATCTCATTGCAATTCTGGGACTTTTGCCATAGGAAGAATCTACATAATATCTTTCCCAAAAAAACAATGCAAATACCAAAAACATAATCAATACGATATATTTTACCAAACCTTTGAGTGTACTATTTCTTGCGCAAAAAGCAATTCTTCTGTAAAACAACAAAGCAGCGCAGATAGAAACAACAAGAGATATAATTACCATTGCAAAATTGGCAGTATCAATGGTACCAGTCCAATTAAGCAAAGATACGGAATATAAAATCAAAAACCCTTCAAATATCATTATACCAATTGCCATCAGGCATAAAATTATGTCAAATTTTAAGCTTTTGCGTTCTCCCACACTAAATCCCTTCTCATTTTTCTCCATTTAATTCACTAAAACCCAGCAAAATTTTATCATACTTTTTAACAAAATTTAATAATTCAGTGAATAATTCTTATAGCCGAAAACCATAATTCCGGCAAAATAGATACAGATAATTGCATCCATAAAAGGTATTGAACAATACTCAAATTGTCAGACACAGGTAAGTTGGGGTAAAATAAAACTGTGTATTAGACTAAAAAGGAGAGTATCCATATGAATAACCATATTTGCAGCTGTGAAAGATGTCAGCATAAAATTTGTGCAAAAAGAGTACCGATATTTTCCACACTAAATAGCGAGGAAATAAACAAGGTTGTAAACTTAATAATAAGGAAGCGATACTCCCGGGGAGAAATGATTGTTCTTGAAGGTTCACACTTAGACAGGCTGATTATAATTAACAGCGGAAAAGTAAAAGCTTTTAGAAATACATTTGAAGGAAAAGAGCAGATTCTATATATCTTTTCCCAAGGCGATTTTTTCGGAGAAAAGAACCTTTTAATAAACCAAACTGCCCAATATAACGTTGAAGCATTGGAGGAAACCCATGTTTGCACAATTAAAAAGAACGACTTTAAAAACCTGCTTCGAGAGTACCCCGAAATTGGTTTAAAAATCATTGAAGAACTGTGCAACAGGTTGGAACGGCTCGAAAACGCAGTAGAAAATATGGGAACAAAAAATGCAGAGGAAAGAGTCAGTGCAGTTCTTCTCGAATTCGCAAGGAAATACGGTAAAGAAAGCCAAAACGGAATCATTGTTGAACTGCCCCTAAGCCGTGAGGGAATTGCAAATTACATAGGAGTTGCCCGGGAGACGGTCAGCCGGAAAATGAATATGCTGCAGGAAGAAGGAATTATTGAAATGGTCGGAAACAAGAAAGTTATTATTCGAAATATTGATGCTCTCTAGCATGAAAGCCAAGCGGAAATGGAATTTAACGCTTGGTTTTTTTATTTGTTCAAAATTATGACATACGTCACAGTTTTAAAATACAAAACGTTGTATCATTTAATCATAGCGAAGGAAACGTAAATTTTAAAAAATAATCGAAGGAGGTTTTGATTATGAATGCGATAAGATTGGCAGATAATATATTTTGGGTTGGAAAAGTGGATGACAGAAAAGTACCGTTCCACCGCTTGATTTTGGAACGGGGAACAACGTACAACAGTTATCTTTTAATGACAGAAAAGCCGACCGTAATTGATACTGTGGATATCGAATTCGGAAAAGAATATGTTGACAACTTAAGTAAAATTATTGATCCGGAAAATATCGAATATATCGTAATCAACCACGTAGAGCCCGACCATGCTGGGGCACTGCCTGCTTTGGCGGCTAAAGCAAAAAATGCAAAAATAGTGACTACCAAATTAGCCTCAGAACTGCTTAAGGACATGTTTAAGCTTCATAATAGAGAATTTGCCATAATCAAAGACGGGGATACATTGGATATAGGCGGCAAGACATTAAGCTTTTTCGAAACACCTTATCTGCACACCGAAGAGACAATGATAACCTACGTGAACGAGAATAAAATCCTTTTCCCCTGCGATATCTTCAGCACCCACATAGCAAACTACGAACTGTTTAATGATTTGGCAAAAGGCGAATATATCGAAGACTTCAAAGTGTACTACAGGCTTATCATGGCACCCCACAGACCTTATGTAAGAGACATGCTGGAAAAGATTAAAAAGCTCAATATAGAGGTAATTGCTCCTTCTCACGGGTATATCCTGCGTGAAAATACTGCAAAGTTTATTCAAATGTATGATGAAATGAGCAGTCTTGCGGCTTTGAAACAGCCGAAAAAAGTTACAATTGTATATTCCACCATGACGGGAAATACCGCAAAGATAGCGCAAAAACTCGTCCAAGGGCTTGAAAGTGCAGGAGTGGAAACATCAGTATTCAACCTTAAAAATTCTGATTTGGCTGAAGTCAGGAAAAAAATTACGGAAAGTGACGGCATTTTGGTGGGAAGCTCCACAAGGTATGCCGATATGGTTGGAAATGTTGAGGAACTCCTTAAATTGTTAGAAGGAGAAGAAGTGAAGAATAAATTTGCAGCGGCTTTCGGTTCCTACGGTTGGAGCGGGGAAGCAATCATGCACATTGAAAATTATCTTGATAAAATCGGCTTTAACGTAATTAACCAAAAATACCTCATCGGCAGTGCAGGTATTGATATACCGTTATTCCCTCTGCGCATTAAGTTTGCCCGCCAGGAAGGCCTGGAACTTGCTGAGGAGGCAGGCAGAGTTTTTGGAGAACAAGTATTAACCCATTGATAAAAAGAAAGGAGGATATTATATGAATACATTCAGCATTTCACAAAGAGTCGGAGAAATTGCAGCTATTATGCCAAAAGCAAGCGAGGTTTTCAGAGAATTTAACATTGATTTTTGCTGCGGCGGCCATAGAACCCTTGCCGAAGTAATAAAAACAGAAAACATAGATGAACAGCAATTATTAAAAAAACTGGAGGACGCTTACGAAGAATCCAAGTATATTTCAAATCAGACTAATTTTACGGAAATGTCATCAACCAAGTTGATTGATTATATAATAAACACGCACCATGTTTTTTTGAGAAAGACTCTTCCCAGGCTTAGTGAGCTTACAACAAAGATATTAAGAGTCCACGGTTCAAACCATGAGAGCCTCTTTAGGGTTCACAAGCTCTTTCACAGCCTTAAGGCAGAACTGGAGCAGCATTTGATTAAAGAAGAAGAAATTCTTTTCCCGGTCATCAGGGAATATGACGCTAATCCGTCAAGCGAACTGCTAAACAAAATTTCTGCCGTCATGAAGGAAACGGAAGATGAGCACGATGCAGCAGGCGGTATTTTGAAAGAGCTAAGGAAAGTAACCAATGATTACAGCGTTCCGGAGGACGGCTGCAATACCTATCGCAGAGCCTTTGACAAGCTTGAGGAACTTGAAGCCGACTTATTCCGGCATATACACCTTGAAAATAACATTCTGTTCAGGCGCTTTGACACGGTACAATAAGTATTCTTACAAGTTGTAAAAGAGCAGATAAAACTTCAATTTAAAATTTTCTTATCTGCTCTTTTTCTAATGTATGCTTATCCCATACTTTCACTTTGCCTCTTATCTTTCAAAACTACAGTCTCGGATCCACCGGCTCGCTTTCAAGTGCCAAAACTCCGAATACACACTCATGCACCCTATAAAGCGGTTCATTTCTCACAAAGCGTTCAAGCGCTTCCATTCCCAGCGAAAACTCCCGAAGAGCCAACGAGCGTTTCTTTCCCACTGCTCTGTTTCGAAGTCTTTCTATATTCTCATCCATTGTGTACTCCGGCCCGTAAATTATCCTGAGATATTCTCTTCCACGGCATTTTACAGCCGGCTGCAAAAGTTCTCTTCCATTCTTTACAATAAAGTCATAGGGTTTTACCACCATTCCCTCTCCACCGGAGGCTGTCAGGTCCTCCCACCATTTTATACCCTTGTCTACACTTTCTGCGTCGGTAACATCAACAAGAATATGGTTTGTTGCCATAATTAAGCTATCATCCTGTGTACAGTATTTAGCAATGGTATCCATGTGCCATATATGATTCTTATCCGAATGCACTTTTCCTTCCGTAGCAAGAATGTGGAATGGTGCCAGCTTTAAGTCATCAATAGAATTAACAGGCCAGCAGTATTTCCTGTATGCTTCCACATACTTTTGCATCATCTCTGAACGCTCGGTAAATCTTTGTAACAGCTCATTTATATCTGCATTCTTTCCTGAAGTCTGCCTGCTTACATCAAACGAAACAGTTTTGTTCAAAGACGCCTGCTTAAGCAGCTTAACAGCCTCATCCAGTACAACTCTGCCCGAAATGCCCACCGCCGAATATTGTTCTTCCAAAAGCTTCTGTGCTTTGGCCGACCACGGCATCAATTCGCAGTCGAGGCATACCCAATCAGTATTAAAATCACCCCAGAATCCAGACTTGTCTAAAACCTTCCTTACTCTGTCAATCAACTCTGCCTCAAGCTGCATATCATCAAAGAAATGTCTTCCGGTACGGGTATAGCATATTCCCGCCGTTCCATCCAAAACTCCAAACCTCTTTTCTGCCACCTGGCTGTCTTTACATACAATTACCACTGCACGGGAACCCATATGTTTTTGCTCACACACAACTTTGCCTACTCCGCGGGTACGGAAGTACTCAAAGGCTTCAATGGGATGTTCCAGCATTCCTTCTTTTTTACTGGTTTCACATGGTGACATGGTAGGAGGCAAATATATCAGCCAATGGGGATCGGCGGCAAACCTGCTCATTACCTCCAAAGCGGCAATGGAGTTTTCCTCATGTATCGTAATACTGCTCATCAGTCTGGTTGTTATAATTTTCTTGCCCAGAACATCGTTAATATCGAGAATATCATTGTCTGTCCTTGCTTCAAACCTCTCTGCCATATCTTCTTTAGGCAGGAAAGGCTTCGCAGGCTCGTAATAGGTTTTCAAAGCCTTGACATCCACAATTTCCCTCTCCGGATACCTATAGGCCGTCAATTTCCCTCCAAAAACGCATCCGGTATCAATGTTGATTGTATTGTTCACTTTTAAGACTTCAGCCTGTGGAGTATGTCCATAAACAACCAAAGCCTTGCCGCGATAGTCGGAAGCCCAATCATATCTTACAGGCAAACCATATTCATCGGTTTCTCCCGTAGTCTCTCCATAAAGAGCAAATTCCCTTACTTTACCCGAACCTCTGCCCTGAAACTCTTCTTTCATCCCGGCATGTGCCACAACAAGCTTTCCGTCATCCAATACATAGTGACTTACCAACCCGTCAATAAAGGCTTTCACCTCTTCAATAAATTCCTGTGGTTCTTTCGCAAGCTGTTCCAAAGTTCTATCCAAACCATGGGTAATCTGAACATCACGACCGTTAAGCTTTCTTAAAAGCTTGACATCATGATTGCCCGGCACACAAAGGGCAATTCCGGATTTAACCATGCCCATAACAAGTTTTAATACTTCAGTAATTTTAGGACCCCGGTCCACCAAGTCTCCGAGGAACAATACCTTTCTTCCTTCCGGATGTGTTACCCTGTATTTGCCGCTTCCAACACCACCTTCAACTTCCTCAATTAAGTAGCCTAACTTTTCAAGCAGCATTTTCAGCTCATCATAGCAACCGTGAATATCTCCTATGATATCGAAAGGCCCATGCTCATCTTTCTTGTTATTCCATAAAGGCTGCCTTTCAAAAACAACCTCTTCCACTTCTTCGGGAGAGTTGAGTATATAGACGTATCTGAATCCTTCCCTCTGAAGTCCCTTGATTGACTTTTTAAGCTGCTGTGTGTGTTTTCTTATTACATACTCTTCCACCTGTCTGTCAGTCCTGTTCTTATTTCTTTCCTGGCATACCTTTTCCGGAAGGTTGAATACCACAGCCACAGGAAAACAATGATAATCCTTGGCAATTTCTATAAGCGGCTTTCTCGCAGATTCCTGTACATTGGTGGCATCAACAACCGTAAGTTTTCCTAATTGCAGCCTTTTTGAAACTATATAATGCAAAACGTCAAACGCTGCCCCGGTAACTGTCTGATCATTTTCGTCGTCCGAAACCAGACCTCTGCAAAAATCTGACGATATCACTTCCGTCGGTTTGAAATGTTTTTTGGCAAAAGTGGATTTTCCGCTTCCTGAAGAACCTATTAATACTACTAAAGATAACTCCGGTATGGTTAATTTCATAAGGTAAACACTCCCATCTGTGTAGGACTTCCAAATTCATCATCGATTTCGCCTATTTGTAAAAACCTTACACTATATCCATATTTCTCAGCAACCTTAACTGCCCACGTTTCAAACTCTTTACGGGTCCACTCAAAACGGTGGTCCCTGTGGCGCAAATTCCCTTCGAAGAGGTTTTGGTAATGGAAATTGTATTCCTTGTTTGGTGTAGACACAATGACTGTCTGAGGCCTCGTAAACTCAAACAATACCTTTTCAAAAGCTTGAAGCCTGTTTTCGTCAAGGTGTTCTATAACCTCAATAACAGTTGCCGCATCATATCCTGAGAACCTCTTATCTCTATACACCAATGAACTTTGGAACAAGCTGATTCTTTTCCTTTGCATTTCAGGCAGTCTGTCAATTTTCAGCCTGTCCTTGGCCCGTTCAAGAACACTGTACGAAACATCAACACCCGTAATTTGTTCAAAACTCTTATCCTTTAACAATAATGAGAGAAGATTCCCTTCCCCGCACCCCAAGTCTATTACTTTTTTTGCATTAACACTTTTTAATACGGCAACTACCGTTCCAAGTCTCTGCTGATTTAAATTTAATTTCTTTTCAGTCTCCTCATTCTTCAAAGGCTCATCATCTTCATTCTCATCATCCACTACATCACTGGCTTCCAGCAGCCTTTTTAATGCCTGGTTGACAAGCCGTTTTTTTCTTATTAAGTACCTGCCTGTTATCAGTTCTTTTTCAGGATGGTCAACAAGCCACCCTTCCCCATGCTGAAACAGCTTGTCAATTTCGTCTTCACCAACCCAATAGTGCTTTTCAGAGTCAAGTACAGGTATCAGCACATAGATATGATTTAATAAATCCCGAACTCTGACCTCCCCTTCAAGGGACACTGTATAATACCTGCTTTTGCCCCATTCCGGAAATTTCTCATCCAGCATATATCCTTCAACATCAACTTTGTAACCTAAAGGTTCAAAGAGCCGGTAAATAATCTCTTCTCCTCCTTTACAGGGAAGCATCATTATTTTTGCTTTAAGCGGTAACTTAATCGCCGCCAGTTCAGGTTTTTCTTTGCATTTGCCTGACATTGCCGTTCCAAACACTCTTGATATCGCCACACTCATGAATGAAGATGAAACATAAGGTCTGTCGTTTACATAATCAAACAATCCACCTTCTCCTGAAGATCCCTTTTTCCCTCGAGCCAAATCAATAGGGTCGATATCAAGAAGCAAAGCAACAGTACATCTTTCTGATGTTGCCTCGGGATAGAATATATGCGCTTTACCGTGGTTTAACTCAAAAGTTTGAGGTCTTGAGGGATTTTTGTGTAACAGATATCCCAAATCCGTTGCCGGCGGTTGGGTATATGTAATTGTAAATATCATCTTTTCACCTCTAATCTTTCATTTATAGATATTCAAAAGATATTCAAATATTACGTTAGCTGCTTGATATTGACACTATCCTCAAGCCGATACTCATTACCTGAAATCTCAACGTTGATTAAAAACTAAATTTTTTCAATAACAAAATCCGCTGATTCATTATCCAGCATAATACCCGCTTCATAATGAATGTGTTCTCCGCTTTCAAATTTGTCAGAAGCTAAAATTAACAGATGTTTAGCCAAAGAAATCAATCCTGAAGAATTGGCTTCAATAACAAACTCTCCCCCAAGATCTTTTGCTCTTATTATAGCGCCATCCTCCAGTTTAAATTTATTATCTTTTATATTTACAACCACTCTCATGTCCATCCACCTTTATATCCTTGCTTCAATAAAAAATCTTAACTCTTTTAATGCGTCGTCGTGTATAACACTTTTTAATTTGACATCATCACACAGGCTGATAATTCTTTTGCCTGTAGCTTCATCCGGATTAGAATAAATATTGGTGGCTTTAATCAGCCATTTATTCAATAATTCTTTAGCTTTATCCAAAACTATTCCATCACCATTTGCAATCACAAACAAGATACTTTCGAGGGCATGCCATCCTCCGTAGCCACAAATTATTTCAAGTGCCACAAGCTTAATATCAACATTATCATCCTTAAGCCTGTTTTTCATTTCAAAGAGTACCAACGGCATTTTGGAACTTATTAAAAACTTTTTGGCGATCTTCCTGACTTTTGGTATGCCCGATTCAATCGAACCTATGACATGCCCCACAGCATCATCTTTTGACAAATACCACATGGCAATCATGGCTGCAAGTTTGATTTTAGGGTCCTCATGGTCAAAAAGCCTGTAAACAATATCATAATCTTTCTTGTTGCCGGTCTCCCCCAAACCAATCAGCACACCCGGAACAGGATTTATAAAGATTTGTTGTCTATAGAATTCCGGGAAATCCTTTATTATTGAATGTTTTTTGCAAATAAACCGTGCCTCATCGCGAACCGCTGCATTATCATCTGCTACAAGCCTGACAAGCATTTCTTTGAATTTCAGACAGACAACATTTTCATAATTTCTTAATACCGCCGTTTTCACTTTCGCTGATTTATCCTGAAGAAGTTTCCCGATAACATTATCCCTTCGGGCCTCATCCAGATTCTTTATCGCATTAACAAGCCATACTCGCACTTCAAAAGATTTATCTTTCAGTGCAAAATTTATAATATCGTCATCAACAGCAATCCTATCTTCCAACAACCTATAGCAGAACAGGCGTAACTTGACATTGGGATGTTTTAATTTGCTTTTTAATTTGTCCAGCAGTGTATCATCCCCAAGATAGTCCACAATCTCCTGCCTTACACTCTTAAGGTCAACCCTTAACACATTTTGAAGCTTATCAATAAGATAAAAGTTATCAATAAATGCATCGAAATTTTCAGCTGTAAATTTGCTCTTCAAGATATGTAAAGCCAAATTTCTCACTGGCAGCACCCAGTCACTCAGCCTTAGCAGTATATATGGAATTATCCTTGAGTCCGGCAAGCCTGAAGAAAGTTTTAAAGCTTTTTCTCTTATATATCCACTGTAATTAAGCGAAGCAACTCCTAAAAGATGAACAGAAACTTCAGGATTAAAGTTTAAAAGTATGCTCATCCTGTCTATATTTATCTTTGTGTATTTAACACGGTCATAAACCATGTTCCATTGCTTTCCCCGGACTCTTTCCATTATCTCTGAGATTATTTGAGCAGCGGTCGAAGCAAGTTCTATATCCTTTTCAAAAACAAGAGGATATATATATTCAATATCCTTTAAATCTGCATAAGGTCTTATCGAGTTTAACGCATCAATTTTATCTTTGACTTTAGGATATCCAAGCAATTTTACAGGCTGCATCAAAACATAATGCACAGAACATTTGTCAATACGCTCTGTCATAAAATCATCCCCTACTTAAAATAGTAGCCGCTGATTTTGCCAATCAAAGTATCGATACCTTGTTCGACGGAAGATATAAAATCAAATACTCTCTCACTCCAGCCGGCAATAATGTTTACATTTTGGCCTTTAAACTGCTGTGTACCATATCCCTGCATATCTATCGCATGAACCCAGACATTAGGATTTATCCACTTCTTATATCTTTCAACCAAAGCCTGGCAGGTTTTGGGTTTATCACGACCGGTATCATAGGTGTAAACTGCGTTTATCTCATTGTCAGACAACAGAATAATGCGGTCAACAAATATCCTCTTGTCCAGCAAATAGCACAACGGCAAAGTAATATCCGTTCCACCGCCGTTTACTTTGATACTGTTGGCATTGGCAATTATACCGTTTTGCGTTGACAGATTACATGCATACAGATTGTCGTCAAAAGTCATTGTAATGCTTTCTTCACATATATAGTTTGCAATTGACAGCATCAATACGGCAACCTCAGCACAAGTCAGATCGCTTTTCGCACTGACAGGAAAATTCATAGAACCGGAAACGTCCGCGGCAATTAATGTTTTACCCGGAAGCCTGTCAATATTTTTTGTTGATATTTTAATAGCAATTTCCAACGCATCATAAATCTTTGATGTTCCTATTCCCTCATTTCTTAATACCTTATATGCGCTATAGTACCTAAAAGGCAGCTGCTTGTTCTTTAAAACCCTCTCTTCATCAGTCAAATACTCGTATACTTTATCCATATTTGACGCACCCGACTTAATTATATTACGAAGGTTTCTCATCATTGCCATGTATCCCAGCCTGTTTTCATCAATCAGCCTTTCCCAGACTTCTTTCGTATTTCCTTTCAGCGACAGCTCCGTTTCCCATGTGACAGGAGTTTCAAGCCTGTCTTCCAAAAGCCTTTTCCAAAGGTCATTCTGAATTTCATCTTTGGCTTTCGGATGGACCAGGCATAAGATATCTTTTAATTTAACAGCATTTTTCCTGTTGTATTTGGCCAGCTGGTACTCATCAAATTTGCCAAAGCTGTCGGCCAGGCCTTTTTTTATTGAGTTTGGTATGGGTTTGCCATATGTATTTATATAATATGCAAGCACCTCCGTCATATCGTCGGGGCGCTCGATTATCTCATTCAAAGTTCTTCTGACGTATTCTTTTCCCTCTGTACTTTTTGCAAGCTCCGATACCAAAACATGGGATATTGTCCTCAGATGCATCTCTTTCCGTGCAAAAATACACAGGTTGGCAACAAAAGCAGCTTCATTTTTTATCACATTTCTAACAGTATTTAAAATATCTTGGGAGTTGTCTCCGTAAAATTTATTTTCATTAAAAAAGCTCGTCAGTACCTGCGTTACCAACTTTTCCTTATCGCTCATCGAGTAAGCGATTGCTCCCTCATTATTTACCGTTTTACCAGCTTTTGCGACCCCTAAATTAAACTTAGACATTGTCATTCCCCTTTCTCAGGAAATTCTACCTGGGAGAAAATCGGAAGGAGACTTTACCTGGCGCGTCTATTTCTTCCGCCACCCCAAAATTTGGGGGCAGGATTTGCACCTGCACACGTTTTCACGTACCAGTCCCTACGAAGTAACTCCTTCCTGCACTGCCCGGTATTTTGTCGGGAGAAAACCGATTAGAGCTTTTAAAGTGCTCTACCACCTGAGCTACATGGAATATCCATGACCGGACTCGAACCGGCGACCCTCGCGTAAAGGCGAAGTAACTCCAATCTACACTGCCCGACTTTTATTCATAGTGAGAGAAAATCGAAAAGAGTGTAATTCATCCAGGTATGAAGTAACTCTTTTCCGCACTGCTCACTACATTTTTTAGTATAGGAGAATAATTTACCAATTAACAGACAAAAAGTTTGCAACTTTAATTAACATTGCAAACTTTTTATATATTGTACAAGCTTATGGCTTTTTTAACTCTGGCAACAACCTCGTCTACAATTCTTTGAGGGGATATGACTTTTACATAGGGGCCCAGTGAAATAATGTTTCGGATGAGATTTTCTTCTTCAAAAAGATAATAATTAAGTTTAATCTCATACTTATTATTTCCTAAACTTCGTGCGGTTCGCTCCATTCCCGAAAAGCACATAAAGCATCTTTCCATCGCTGCTTTTTCATCCGTTACCTCCAAAATTATCGGTTCCTCCGAATATTTCTGTTCAAGCAAGAGCCTTTTTGCCGTTTCCCTGTCAAAACCAACATCCTCATCTACAATCCTTATATCCGACAAAGTAAATACATTGGCCATGACAGGCCGGTTTTCATCCAACAGGTACATGGACACACGAAATCTCCCGTCTCTCATGGAGTACTCAATGCTGACAGGCAATGCCAGCCTGTCGTTGTACACATTGCCTTTTTTATCTATGTTGTTGTACCTTATTGGTTTTTCTTGTATAATCGCATTAAGCAGCAATCGGAAATTCTCTTCATATGCTTTCTGGTTTGCAATTTCAGGAAGTTTTATTTTATTGGTAAATTCAAAGTATTCATCCTTTATAGGAGTATCTATACCGGCAAGCTCTTTTTGAAGTTTGTCAAAAGTTTCTCTACTAAGAATCATTCTTGCCTCTTCTTTATCCAAAAGGGCCTTAAGCCAGGCTTTCTCAATCTGCGAAAAGCGTACCGGAAGAGGAGGCCGGGTAATTTTCTTTGCTGCATTGCCTGCCATATTTCCCGATTCATCAGAGTTCATAATAGAAGGATAATACATACCATCCTTTTCGATTAACAGGTTTAAATTTTCATCCGGTGCGCATCTATTTAAAACAAGGTCTGAAAACGACTTTTGATTTTTTCCTATAACTTTCTGTCCAAATTCCCCTTCATCAATAATTTTAAGGACCTCACTTTTTGACTTGCCTTCCGCACATTCATTTATAATTCTGAACATCAACTGAAAGTACCTGTTTTTAATTTCACTGAACAACTCCATAGGATGAAAGCATCTCCTTCCAGTCACTAAAAATTTTCTCTGCCAGTTCCTTGCTTTCCAAAACTCTGACATATCCTGCATACCCTCTGATCCAGGGAATAAGCTCCCCGCTGTCGTTGACTTCAATTGTTACATGATACCGCCCGTCTTCAATTTTTTCTACTGTCCCGTTGGGTGATTCATTTAAAATTTTTTCAATTATATATCCTTCTGTTTCTTCATCAATAATAACCTCAAGTTTTACTTTTTCCGGTTCTTTTCTTTGTTTAAGAGGCATACTGGACCAACTGTATCTCATCTGTTTATCATATAATTCATCATAGTCTTTTCTTCGGAAAGTATCTTCCAATATTTCCACACTCTCTATTCTGTCAAGCCTTGATACTATGCAATTTTTACTGCCATCAAAGGACACCAGATAAAACCTTCCATATCGGACGTCATATCTTATTTTATATGGAGCCAAAGTTTTGCTGCACTGACGCTTGCAATCACCGTTTGCAGCATATCCTTGGGTTTTAGAACTTTTTTCTTGATTTTTATGAGGTAAATGATAAATAATTTTTATTTTATGTTCCTCGTGCATAGCTTTTAAAATCTCCCACAACACCTGCTCTTCAATCACAGGGTGAAAATGCACATTCCTGTAGCTAAAGTAATGGTTATTGTTTTCACTGATATTTCTTTCAAAATACATATAATCTTTTAGAGTCTGCTCGCAAAAATATCCGGCAACCACAGGAAAGATTATATTTTTAAAAAGCCCCACAGCCACAAATAATTCTCTCAACTCATTATCATCCAGTGTTTTTAATATGTCGGGCGTAATGGAATAAAATTTCTTCCTCTTAACCGTTTCGCAGCTTAAGATTCCAAAGCTTGTGCACATTTCGGAAAGTTTTCTTTCAATAGTCTTGCTGCTGATTCTGTCAAAAGACAAATATCCTCCCTCTGCCAGCCCGTCTTCTATCTCACTTAGGGAACATTGACGTTTTTGCGACTGGATGTACAAAAGTATAAGAAAATATATCAATAAGTCTGTACGCGTGAAGCTTTTGGTCATATAAGTGCTCACAAGGAAATTATCTGAATGCCGCATAAAATCATAAGTCAGATTTAAAAGCTTGTATCTTCCGTCCTTGTCAACCTTGATATATTCCTCTTCGACGTACTGCTGGATACGCCGCATCTCATAACTTATTTTTCTGGAACTTACATTTCTTTTACTTTCCAGGCCGTCTCTTGAAAAGCACCCATAAAGAAAACAATCTCTGAGGATGTCCCTTATGATATTATAATGTTTTATAAAATCGCTGAACATAAAACAACCCCCATACAAATTCCAAATTCTAATTCTATCATATACTATTTGGAAGCAAAATACAAAACTATAAAGCAGAATTTTTATTACGCTTTCTATTTTCATCTATAATTTTCAACAAGTTTTTATAAACAATAAAGCAAGGAAACTCCTACTTCTGCAAGTTGGAAATGAAGAGCAAAAACCACTTACATATGCAGATTTCACCAACGGCTTAAAGAAGCTGAAAACTAAACAAGAATGGTTAAAAGAACAGATTCAATAGAAAAGCCCGTAAAACTTATCTGCGGCAAAAGAAGCAAGTTTGCACCGTACACCTTTACTTCTCTTGCCGCATTATACAACTTATTTTAGTTTTCTCCTTGTGCTCCTATTTCACTCCGTCTGATACAATGCAATTGATACCGTAAAATACATTCACCCGTAAACGCCTTCCCCCAATAATCGAATTACTGCTCTACGGGGAACTTATCTATATTGCGCAGTACAAACCTCTTAAGCAGAGAATAATCCGTTGAATTCACCTTGCCATCACCGTTTACATCTCCGGCCTCTTTTCCATACTCGTACGGGAAATCCTCTATATTCTTGAGCAAATATCTCTTGACAATTGAACAGTCCGTTGAATTTACCTTACCATCACCGTTTACATCTCCGTATACATAATTCTTCGGTGGAGGTGTAGGTTCAACCGGTCCTGCTCCGGAGGGTTCTTTTCCTGCCACCAGAACGCCATTCTTGTATATAGGAATATTCTCCAAAGTTTTATAAGTATCCCCTATACCCTGGTAAGAAAAGTCATTCGAAGAATCCCACAGTTTATTTTCATAATAGTAAATACAGAACTGCACATAAGTTCTTGCATATACCGGATTGGGGAAACTTATTTCCACATAGTAAATATTCTTCTCTTTATCATAAGGCTTAAGCTCGGATATTGTAGCACCTGCAGGCGAGTAATACACTTTTGTTACAAATTTTGACATATCAATATTTTCCCCTGCATACTCCGACAAATCAACAAAATATCTGCAGGATAAATCGGACTCGTATTGCGGAGGCGATGTAACAATATTATACATATTAAGATCAACTGTAATACCGCTTTCATTTTCTTCGTATATTTTTGCGTCTGCATAGTATACAGGCGGCTCACCTTCAATACCAGGAGTATCTTCGGGCATTTGGCCTTGTCCAAAATATTTTGACATACCTGCCAATGCGCCGACAAGCCCTGCATTATAATCCAATCCCGTTTCGGAATAAACGTACTTATCTATATCATCATAATATTCATCATTTATATCCGCTCCACCAACCAAAGCGCCATATAAAATATGCCTTTGCGGATCATTCTTTGTTTCGTCGGCCGGCGGTCCTTCAAGTCTGCCGCTTGCAGCCCTGTGATGCGGGAATTTGGGATAATTGTCTCCAAAACCAACCACATAGGACATTTTTTTAGGATTATCTCCAAGTATGTAGTCAATCTGGCTCTTTGCAAAATCAAGGCATCTCTTGTCCCCGGTATACTTATAGTACACCAGCTGAACCATACTCTCTGCGGCAGGATATTTGCAAACACCCCAACTATCCAGGTATTTTAAACCTCCAGGAGTGGACTTTATCCTGTTCTGCCAGTAATCCAAATGGTCTTCGGCAATCTGTTTATACAATGGCTTGTCGGTAAGGGTTGCAAGCTTGATAAACACCCCGGTCAAAACATAATCCCAGCATTGGGTCCAATTATCATTAAAGGAATTGCCGGCTTCATCGCCAATCCTTTTTTCAACCATCAGTTTTTCCAAATTGTCCATGTATTTTTGCTCTCCTGTGGCGACATAAAGCCACAAAGATCCCCACATAAGTTCATCAAGATAATCTCTGGGAAGATAATAACTTTGTCCTTTACTGTTTCCTCTGTAGGTCATACCAAACTCATAAATATCCTTTGCATAAGCCAGGCATTTCTCTGCATATTCCAAATCCCTGTCTTTATAATTCAAATACATAAGAGCCAATGCCGCTGCCGTATCCCCGGCAACATCCGAACCCGGATTTTCCGGTGTGGCTACATAATATGTAGGTCTGTCATAACTTTGAAGCTCAGGCGGTCCCCAGTACTGGTGATCCACATCACCGTCACCGACTTGATAGTAAAACTTGTTCTTTTCAGGATAGCATTTCATGAAGTAATCACAAAAATGCTTTAAAATGTTCAGCATGTATTCATCCTGCCCTTTTTCTATAAACACGTCTGAGAATTCATAATAAGCCCAGGCAAGTGTTGAAGCCGAAGCACATTGAGGCAATCCAAACTTGACATGGTCTCCGCAGTCATGGAAACCTCCCGTCAAATCAAGACCCACATCCTTGCCGTCCTCAATATGGCATGGACCACGCCATTTTATCCTGTTGTTCCCTGCGTCAGGCCCGCACCAGTTGGCTTCGTAAAACAGAATTGATTTGGCAAACGCATCTACATAGTTAAATTTTGGCTCTTCGGCCAGAGCCGATTTTGGAATTATTCCCGCCAGAAGAGCGGTTATCAAGACAAGTATTCCTATTTTCTTCACTATGCATCCCCCCGATTAAAATTCCCCGTTAGCATGTAAAAAAAGAATATACGTTATTCTTTCGAAAGCCAAATTATTTAACAGTTTCAAGCAATATTATGAACCTTATTGGGTTCATAATATTGCCTGAACAAATATATCCACTCCTCAGTCTGCCTATTTTACTAAAAAGACGTTATTATGCCAAGAAGATAACGTTTCATTAACGACATGTCTGTCGAATTAACACGTCCATCCCTGTTAAGATCTGCGGCTTTCAGGAAGTTAGGATCTGATTCTTTGTCAATTGTTCCAAGCAAATACCTTTTCAAAACTAAATAGTCTGTAGAGTTAACTTTACCGTCATAGTTCAGGTCACCCAATGTAATATCAATTATTGTAACAGGCTCAACTCCATATTTGAGTTTATCTTTTATATAAGCAGTAATCTTGGTGTTATCCCCAAAATCATCTGACATTTCAGAATTATAGGAATAATCATCTGTCTGGTCATACTCTGCCGCACCCTCAATTCTGAAAGGTATTGTTCCTGTGCTTCCTCCGGGTGCAAGCCTACCCGCATCCTCAGTAAATGAGATTTCACAATACGTATCAGCACCAGGGACAGAGTTTTCTATCTTTTTCACAATACCTTTTACTTTGTCCGTTCCAAAAGCCGCATAATCGCACACAAAGTTATTCTGTTCGTTTCCGTCACTTGTAAACCAGTATCGAACCTTGATATCCGATAAATTCACAGGAGTGGTTCCGGTATTCTTAATATTTATTGTAGCTCTTATAGTATTTTTCGTACCATCCTTAACTCCGCACTTGTATGATACACTGATTGAAGCATTAGCATCCGGAGTTTGGCTGGGATCAATTGTTGGAGTCGGAGTCGGAGAAAGCTTTGGCGGTTCTTCACCGTAAACTTTTACACCATTCAGATATACGGGCACATTCTTGGATATTGCATATTCATTTGTAAGGCCTTGCCTGCTATAGTCATTACTGGAGTCCCAATGGGTCATGTAATTCGAATCCTGTTTAACTCTGAAGGAAATCTGAAGCTCCCTGTCTCCGTAAATTTTTCTTCCGCTCCAGTCAAATTCAAAATAGTATGTTCCTGCATCATCCCATTTAAAAGGTCCTCTGTATACAACCGGTTCCTGCTGCATGGAAATCTGTTCATCATATTCAATAGTAAATATTACATCATCTATACTTTGACCGTTTTCAATAAGCTCGCTTATATTGAAGAAGTATCTTGCCATCATTCCTGTTTCATAATGAGGAGGCCGGGTCGATTCATTATGAATTCTTAAAAGAACTTGTGTACTGTCTTTAGTTTCACGGACAATTTTTGCTTCGCAGAAATAATCGTCGGTTTCCGGCTCTAGCGGCGGGAAATTCGGAATAGGTTCATGTCCCTGTCCATAATATTTATACAGTCCTGCCAGCGCGCCTACAAAGGCAGCGTTATAGTCAACTGCCACCTCATTATAAGCGTACTCGGTAGTTGAGTCAATGTGATAATCATTCAAATCGGGTCCTCCCACAAGAGCCCCCCACAATATATGGCGATGCTCCTCAGGATCGTTCATGCTGTTTGTTTTTGAGCCGTGAGCCGCTCTGTGGTGCGGATGCTTTGCAAAAGGCAAGCCTTTTTCATATCCGTAACCGACTATGTACGAATAACCCATAGGATTTCTTCCCATAAGGTATTCCATTTGACTTTTTGCCCACTCGCCGAAATCTGTCCTGTCCGGATTGTTTTTCATGTATACAAGAGCGCATAATTGCGCAGCGGCATTGTAACGCGCAGAACCCCAGCCGTTTATCATTGTGTAGCCGGCAGGAGATGGTTTACAATAATTATGATCATTAGGATCCTCGTGTGGGCATTTTCCGCCTGACAAATACTCAACATTCCATCTTGCAATAAAGTCAAACAATTCATTTTCAGGGAACAGCTCGTTCAGTTTTATGAAAGTTCCTCCCCATACGGCATCCCAACAGTGAACCCATGAATTATACCAAACGTTCTGTTTAAAGGTGTCGGGTATTATCCTTTTCATATATCCCACATAATTGCCGGTTTCATCAACAGCTACTATGTCATTTATGTATTTCATGTCTCCGGTGCACTCATAAAGCCAGACAGCAGCCCATGCCAATTCATCTTCGTCATAATCCGAGGTGTAGTAACCGTCGCCTTTATGCAATCCTCTGTACTTAACTGCAAAATCATACAGTGCCTTGGCAACGGTAAGGCATTTTTCAGCGTATTCAGGGTCTTCATCCTTAAAATTCAAATATGATGTGCAGAGTGCTGCAGCCGTGCTTGCACAAACATCGCTTCCGGGATCATCAAAAGTTGCAAAATCCGCCGGTCTGCTTCTTAAGTATTCTTCAGGGTATAACTCCGGTGGTCCCCAATAGCAATGGTCTTCGTCTCCTTCACCAACCATGTAGCAAAAAGCAACAATATTGCCTTCCTCATCCATAAATGAACAGCGTAAAAAAGTATCCGTAAAGTATCTTAAAATCTCAATCATGTGCTCTTCTTCCCCGATTGCCCTGAAGGATTCTCTGAATTCATAGAATCCCCAGCCCAAAGTACCTGCCGTATAGCTTTGGGGAAGACCGAAACGGACATGGTCACCTGCATCATGGAAGCCTCCGTGTACATCCACAGTACCGTCTCCGTCAGGGTCGATTATATGTCTGTATTTTGCCAGAAAAGCTTCAGAAAGAGATGTGTTGGAAATAGGAATTCTTTCATCGACTTCATGACACGCCCCTCTCCACTCAAGCCTTCCACCGTGGTCGTAGCCTGCCTCAACTCCGCATTTCTGAGCGTCATAAAAATACAGCGACTTCTGCAGGGCTTCGGCAAAGTTGAAGTAATCATAATCCTCCCAGTTTTCAGCAGGTGTAAAAGTCGCAGGTGGTGCTTCTGCAAATAATATGCTCGACGTTAGTAACTGAGCTGCAATGATGACAGCCGTTATAATCCCTTTACACCTGTTTTTTCGTTTCAAAATCCTCTTTTGTGGTGAATCAGTCATTTCACACACTCCCCCCATATACAATATTTATGTAAAATTTATATAATTAAAATTGATATACTATAATAAAACGTAAATTAACATAAACTCGCCATAAATATTTTGGTTATTAAATCTATTATTATATATTATATATTCGTAGAACATAAAAATTTTATGGGTATTTGCTTAAAAAATACGAATTTATATACATTTAAACAAAAATCAATCGGGAATTTGTAGATTTTCGGGATAACTTTCAGAACCTTTTGACCGTGAAGGCAGACCGGCTCACAAATCAGAGCCCACAAATCAGATGAGATACATTGGACATAAAACAGAGAACCTTCCCCTGTTTTATGATCTGAGTTGATATCTACTTTTTATCTGACCATATAACGGCTTAAGAACTAATTTAAGCATCACAAATTCTATACTTTGGCACTCACCCGCGATATTTATAAAAAAAGGCCACTCTCTAACGGAGAGTGACTAATAATCATAAACACAGATGTGATTAATAGTCTTTTTTCTTTACCGGAATCCAGATTTCGCTTCGATATTTTGGATTTGCAGTATCCGGACTTTCGTTCCACAAAATTTCGGGGCCTTCAACCACTTCATATCCTGAAGACGGAAACCACTCCGAGTATATCCTTCCCCATACATTCTGAAGGGTTTCCGGAAATGGTCCAATGGATTCGAAAACTGCCCAAGTACCGGCTTCCACTTTCAATACATCATATCCTGCCGGTTCATTACCGGTAGTTGCTACACCGATATAATGATCCATCTCACCTTTTTCTTTCATTCTTTCTTCCGAGAAGTTTGCAGATGCACTAATAATCCCTGTTGGCTCTACATTTGAAAGTGCTTTTAATTCTCTAATAACCTCCGGCGTTAAAAGTTCAGTCATTTTTGCGATCTCCGGATTGATACCTTTAAAAATAATTGGAACCCTCTTCTTAAATCCTACTAACTTAAAAGGTCCTTTCTCAACAATACGGTAATTCATTTCACATCCCCCTTTAATCGATAATTGAAAGGTCATTCTAGGATAAGCTTTTAGCTGTGTGTTCTCATTTCTTGCTTCGGAAGGAAGAACACCATGCATAGAATAAAAAGCACGGGAAAATGAATCTGCCGAGTCATAACCGTATTTGACGGCGACATCGATTATTCTCAAATTTGCATTTTTTAAATCCAAGGCAGCCAGCGTTAGCCTTCTTCTTCGAATATATTCAGACAAACCAATCCCGGATAAAAAAGAAAACATCCTTTTAAAATGATATTCCGAGCACTGTGCAATCTTTGATACTTCGCAATAATCAATATCGTCAGTCAGGTGTTCTTCAATATATTCCAATGCTTTATTCATTCTGCTTAGAGAATCCATCAAACGACCTCCTTTCATTATCGATATTATCAAAGAATGTGTTTTCTCATACGACAATCTGTGCACAAATATAGTCGATGGGTCAATATCCAGCAAGTTAAGACTCACATCTGTTATATTATAAATCCTCAATTTCTATATTATAAATCCTCAATTTCAGAAGCAATTTACCGGATATCTATATCCGAATCCTCCGTATGGATGCCTCTTGCGCGCGAACCACCTAAAACAATACCTTCTATAAACGGCAGAGAAGATAATTTCACCGCTACCGATTTAATGACATTATTTACCACATCGTAACAGCTCCCTCAATACATTTATCCTCATGCTGACCCATGCTTTCCCTTAGAACAATTCCAGACAGTTTAAATAAAACATTTCCGTATACGTTATAAATGCAGCTCTTTTATTTATTATTTTGCCTATGTTGCCATCTCATTAGCCAAAGGAAATTCAAGGGGATGTTCCGCTTTAATCATAATAATTTTATCGCCTTCCAGAAGCAAGGTATCACCAACCGGAACAATAATTTCATTTCCTTCGCGCTGTATCATGATTATAAGGTGGTTATGAGGCAATCCCAAATCCTTGATGTATTTGTTTTGCCATTTGTGACCTTTTGAAATAGTAAACTCCGTAAGCTCATGGCCGGTTTTATCAAAATGCACCGCTCCACCTATGACTATCAAATCATTTTCTTTTATAGTAACATGTCCCCTGGGAACAATAGTTTTGCCGTTACGCTCGATCTTGGCAACTATAAAATCGAATGTGAGATTTAAATCCTTCACCTTTTTACCAATCAAGCTGCTGTTCGGACCGATTCTTGTTTCCAAAAAGCCAATTTCCGATTTGTCCTGATAATAGTTGAAAGTCTTTAAAACCGTATCCCCGGGGTCCAGCATATCCAACCGTTTTGCCGCAAACGGCATTAAACTGCCTTGAATCAAGGATGAAAGCACACATATACCAAACACAATATGATAAACATCAACAGATAAAACCGCCGGACTGTTTACAGCCATGATTGCGAAGGCAATAGCAGCGGCTCCGCGAATACCTGCCAGTGAAATGATGTTCAGCTGGTTGAATTTAAGCCTAAACGGCAACATTAATCCATAAACAGTCACCGGACGTGCAATGACAGTCATAAACAGCATAATAGCAAGTGCCCACGGCAATCCCGCAATGAATTTGGGCAACTCGGACAACAGACCCAAGATGAAAAACAAACCTATCTGCATAATTTCAGTAAAGCCGTCAAAGAAAAACATTATGTTACGTTTGCCTTTAAACTCCATATTGCCAAGATAAATACCCAAAATATAGAGAGCCAAATACCCATTACCGCCCAAAAGATCCGTTGCGGCATATGTAACAAGTATTATAGAAGCCATAAAGACAGCATAAAGTCCGTCTGATTCCAATGAATAATTTTTCAGCAATTTCCCGATAACAAATGAAAAAATACAACCCATAACAATTCCCAAAACAACCTGGGATAAAATCAAAACCGGAACAGACAGCTTTGTGCCTATTATTGCGGACAAAAACACCATCGTCATTGTAAAAGCCGTCGGGTCGTTTGAGCCGCTTTCAAGTTCAAGCAAAGATGCAGTATTGTATTTTAAATTCAAATTTTTTGAACGCAAAATATTCGAGACGCTGGCATAGTCCGTCGAACCCACAATAGAACCAATAAGCATGCCTTCCAACAATTTAAAACCTAAAACATAATGACAAAACAAGCCTGTCATTAACGCAGTTGTAATAACTCCCAGAGAACTTAATACAATTGCCTCTTTCGCAACAGGTTTTCCCATTTTCCAGTTGGTTCCGAACCCACCGTAAAACATGATGACCATAAGCGCAACTGTAGCAAAAGTGTCGGCAAATTCATAATCGCCAAAATCGATACCAATACTAAAAAACATACCTAATACAATAAATAAGAGGAGAGCAGGTATACCATACCTGTTGGAAAAACGAATGGCAAACAATGCAAGGATGAGAATAAGACCAACGGTTAGATAACTCATATATATAACCCTTTCTAATTTATACATTTTCAGTAATATCCGAACTCCAGTAATAACGTATAAATTGCAGACTTTAATTCATTACTTCGAAATTTTCATAATTATCGTATCAATTTTACATTTATTTCATATAAATTATCATATATCTATATGTACGTAATTATCATATTATCATATATTCTAAGTTTTTTCAAAACAGCCCCCTCCATATTTTCCGTTGAAACTTTTGTCAATTTTTATGTAAGCACAAAAAAACACCCATTGTGACAACTGGGATGTGATAAGTCCATTCTATAAATTACCAGGGGAAATAAGAAGAATAATTTACACTACAAATATCATTGAAGGACTACATCGACAGTTTCGAAAAGTAACGAAAACAAAAACAATGTTTCCGAATGACAGTTCACTGGAAAAGGTGCTTTATTTAGCGTCAATGAATGTAGTAAAGAAGTGGACACAAAGGTATAAGAATTGGGATAAGGTACTAAGTCAACTGATGATTCAGTATCCAGTCAGGTTGGAGAAGTATATTTAAAAGCATTCACCCCCACCGCCCTTAAGGGCTCGTCCTCATTGCCGGACGGGCTAGACCTCACAAAATAAAAAAATTAGGCGAAAAAGGACAAAACACCCCATTAAAAACAATTATAACCCAATTAAATCAAACTTATGTATAAAACTTAACAAAACTGGCAACAATATATAATCTGTAAACTTTGAAAACTAAAAATTGCTTGCCAGGAAGGATTGAAAAATTTCTGATACACAGAATTATTTATACTCCCCCATAAAACTTTAATGATAAACTCACATCAACTTATTAATCTCAATACCAAACTTATCATTAAAGCTATCCAAAACCCTTTTAAGCTCCGCATCAAGTATAAGTCTCACTTTATCCACAATATGGCCTGGTATCTCTCCATAGTATGCCTGTGCAATTCCTCCTGCAATACATGCTATGGTATCACTGTCTCCACCTATTGAAACAGCTTTCCTTATGGCATCCTCAAAATTTTCCGACTCAAGGAAAGCAATAATTGCTTGCGGCACCGACCCCTGGCATGACGAATCAAACTTATAATAAGGCCTGATATCATCCAGCCGAAACTCAAGGTTATATCCAAACTCTTTCTCAATAAATTCTTTTATTTCCTTTTTATCATTCCCTTTCCTGGCCAGGAAAACCGCAGTGGCAACAGCCTGGGCACCCTTAATTCCTTCAGGATGGTTATGGGTTGCAGCCGCACTTGCTTCAGCTTCTTTCAGCACATCTTCCAATGTATCAAAAGCAAACCCTATCGGGCTTACCCTCATTGCCGAGCCGTTTCCATAGCTGTTGTACGGTTCTAATTCATCGTTTGACAGCCATTGCTTAAACATTCTGCCGTACCCGGCATCAGGATATTTCCTGCCGTATTCTTTCAGCTTGCAAGCATATATTTTCGTTGACTCAATTGCATCATTCTTATGATATTCTTTATTCAGTATGGCATCAGCTATTGCTATCGTCATAACCGTATCATCGGTAAATTTTGATTGACTGCTGAACAATTCAAAATCAACCGTCTTCACATTATTCCACTCAAATCTTGAACCGATAATATCTCCTGCAATTGCGCCCAACATAAATACCTCCTCCAAATTACACCTTATTTCGCACTTGTTTACCTTAGCGAATATAATTCTACCCTGTCCAATCTATGGATGTTTTCTCCAAATCTTCTTTCGAAAATGCCCTGCCATGGGAAGGATATATTTTGGAAGGATTCATGCCAAGCATTAATTCCCATGTTTTTTTGTATTCCTTTAAGTTTTCAATCCAAATGGTTACTCTATTCAAACTCGGAAAACCATTCATTGCAGCGTCCCCGCAAAATAGCGACCCGTCTTCCAACAGCAATCCAATCGAATCCGCCGTGTGTCCTGGAAGATTGACAATAGTACCGGATAACTGCATCTCAACTGCCGGAAGTGACTTGTCATCCAAAACAATATATCTCTCAGGCCTGTCTACCGGCGGAAATCTGTATTCTCCTTTCCCAAACAATTTCATAATCCCATAAAAAGTTAAAGCCAAACGGCCTGCGCATCCACCTTCAAAAGAGTTTATCCCTTCTTTCAACCTGTCTACGGCTTTAGGGTGCAATATTACCTTTGCGTCCGAGTTGTTCAGCACTTCATTCAAAAAACCGGCATGGTCATTATGCACATGTGTCAGCAGAATATAGGAAATCTCCTTAATGTCAATGTTATGCCTTCTCAGCCTCTTTTTAAAATTTTCAAACTGTCCTGGGTAACCTGTGTCAATTAATAAATACCCTTTGGACAGTTTTATAATATAATTGTTGTTTATCATGTTTCCAACATTTATAATTTTCATATCTTTATCTCACCATTTTAATTTTTTACCAACAACTTTATAAATTTATGATATGAAAAAAATAATCTCCTGTCAAAATATTTGCGCTCTAAAATTATTCCCAAAGCTCATCCATCATTCTTGATATTTTTTTCTTTCTTTCCTCTGTTGCCGCAGTGTCAATTACATATTTGTCATTCATTTTCAGCAGAACATCTCCCTCTTTTACATCTGCCGGAAGTTCTGACCTGCAAACATTGATCATTTCTTTGTTCTCATTTTCACATACGGCAAAATCGCCTTCAAATCTATCCACAATTAATCTCATAATTATCCTCCTATCTTGGCGGATTACACCTGCTGCAAGGTGTATATCCTCTGTTTTTTGCATCGGACAACTTTACAGGGATACTGCTTTTCCTCAGATAACTGCAACCGCCTGTATGGTATTTCTCTCCAGTTTTTGTTATATATACAACAATTTCTTTCGACTGCTCAGCATTGCTGTTGGCGGAAATGTTACTTTTACTATCACTTGATTCAGTTTGCACACCTGGTTTATCCGAAGCCGGCGGCGCATTCTCTTTAACAGGAGAAGCCTTTTTGTCAAAGGTGATAGATTTTCCGTCGCTGGTGACAATTATAGTACCTGATATGTCCGTCCGATATATTTGTATTCCTGCTGCATTGAGTTTATCCAGCGTTTGGGTATGAGGATGCCCGTAATCATTTCCTTTGCCTACGCTAATGACCGCATACTTGGGAGACACCTTTTCCAAAAATTCAGACGTTGTTGAATTTGAACTGCCATGATGTCCTATTTTTATCAAGTCAGATTTTATTTCAAGATTGTTTGCCAGGATTTCCCGTTCAGATAATTCCTCAGCATCGCCCATAAACAAAAATGAATTATTGCCAAACGTCAGGCGGATTACTATGGATGAGTTGTTGATATTCTCGTATTCTTCTCTGCCTGGAGCCAAAACGGTCCATTTTGCCCTGCCGAGCTCATAAACATCCCCTACTTTGGGAGCGGTAACTTTCATGCCTTTATTTCGTATGGCAACCAATACGTCTTCAAAAGTCTTTGTTGTGTTTATTTGTTTCGGCATTAAAATTTTGCTTATTTCAAAACTTTTAATAACTTCATCAAGGCCTCCGATATGGTCTTCGTGTCCGTGAGTACCAATCACATATTCCAACTTGCGGATTCCTTTGTTTTTAAGATAATTAACCACCTGTTCCGCATCAGCATTGTTTCCGGCATCCACAAGCATGTGGTATTGGCCTTGTGATATAAGAATTGAGTCTGCCTGCCCGACATCAAGAAACGTTATTTCCAGCCGGCCATTTGAAGCATTGCTTTCTATTGTGTCCTGTTTTTGCGACTTGACCGTCTCCTGCAAATCACCGGATTTTTGTGAATTATCAGCAGCAGAAGATGGTTCTGCCGTTTCAGCCGCATCAACAAAATTGCCCTCTTCTGAGGAATTACTGCTGTCAGCCTGGATTTCTTCTGACATTACTGTTGTACGATTGTTAGCGTAGCCACCACTGTCAGCGTTGCACCCCGATAATATCATAAAACCGGCAATAAGTAAAACCTGGAGGAAATATGCGGGTCTAATATGGCACCAACGAGGCATGATGTTCTTAAAAAATGTGTACATGACAAACACTCCTGAAAATGTTCCAATGAATTAATTCTATACATTCATTGTATTCATTTAATTCTTATTTTTTACCGCATATGAATTCTACATAATATCTTAAAATCCTTTACATAATATTTGTTATTTGTTTACTGGATATGAGGGTAATGAGACAAAAGTTCATGGACGGAAAAGTGTTTATTTGTAAAAAAGCTGACTGTTTCCGGTAAAACCATTCGTTATGCACAGGCTATCCCGGCTTCAAGTGACAGAATGGATTCAAAATATTCTTTTTTTGGCATAAAAAATTTCCTTCTATACTTTTGTATTCTAACATAGAAGGAATTATAAGTTTGCATAAAATATTTAAAATCCCTATTCAGCACTCTGACTGTATTTGAAACTCATTTATTTGGTTTTAAACCCTTAAACTTATCCGGATTTTCCTGAAGCCATTTTAAAACATATTCTCTACATTCTTCTATTTTTTTCCTTAGATAGTCTGTTTCTGATTCTGTCAAAAATTCTGAACTGGAAGAATTAATTTTTCTCTGTGTATCGGACTTTTCAGATTCCATTTTTTTATCTCCCCCTCAAGTTTATTTTAAAGCTAAAATTTTTGTAGAATTTAATTTACAGATTCAGTTAACTTATGATAATTTCATTACCAAGTAAAAGTCATTGAAAGTTATATTCTGTAATATTGACACTATATTTCGCAATACTGCTTTAATGTATCTTATTACATTTCGAAGAAAATAATTTCTAATTATGTTTATCAGGTATAGTAAAATGCAAGGTAATCTTTTGACAAGTTAACTATTTCTCTAATATCTTCATTAATAATTTCAAGAGAAGATAATCTTTCCAATTCACTTTTTACCAGTTGCTTGTTTGGATATATCAAATATGGTATCATTAATTTTATAACCCAATATTTCCACATTATATCGTTGCCTTGCAAAATTGTCAGAATATGCGGCATAGCAATACTTTGATGTAAAACAACAACTGGTAAAATATCTTTTGCTATCGGCCAATTATAGTCTTGTAACCATTTCAATAAATCGAAAATAATAGGTTCAATTTCATTATCGATTAATTTACATAGCTGATCGATTGTTGAGTTATCAAATTTGTGTTTTGGGATTAAGTCTCTTAAAGAAGTCATAACTACCCCCGGTGTAAAATATACATAATGCCTAATTCATTATATTTCACAAAGTCGAATTAATATATTGATTTAATTATACCATGTAATTACAATGATTCAAATCGGAATAGAACACCCCATTTTTCTTATATAAACCAACCTTTTCATTTAATATAATTCCTCCATATATGCTGTCCTTTACTCATTTATATAAAGGGCAAAGTTTACGGAAATGGCATTCTGTCTAGTCCTTTTTAATACAAGTTCTTCTTCACTATTTATATAATTACTCTATAAACCAATTGATTCTTTAAATATTTAAGCCTATGCAGTGGGCAAAAATGAGCCTTATTAATTCAGTCTCATTATATTAAGTTTTATTCGGGCAAAAAACTTTTACTTTAATAGTAAAGAAAGCTTACCTTCTTTGTTCCATAATTCTCTTTTCAACTGTTATATAAATCAACTATTTGCTAAAGTACCGAAGTTTTTTAAAGGATGCAAATATAAAGGTCTACCAACTGATGCTAAATGAAATACTCAACTGAATTTGGAAAAAACAATTTTATCTTGCAAAAAACATTGAACAACCTCCAAAGCGGAGGTGTTTTTTTAGGAAGAATAAAAATGTAGTTTTATAATATTATACTTCTACAGTAAAACAGGAGTCTTTTGCACTACCTACTATCAATTTCGAGGAAGCTTAGAAATGTCAGTTCAAAATGAAAAAAGTTAAATTTAAAGTTTGTCTTGCAAATATTTAATTTTGTTTTTAAGTTCGCGCCTAGTTTCTTCTTTGCTTTGCTGTTCCTCGTTAAAAGCGGCTAAAGCAGCCATAAGACCAATAACATCGCCAATCACCATAATGACAGCTGCAATAATTGCCAACTGTGTGGAACTCAATTTATTACAGACCAAAATAATCACTCCATATTATATTTTTAATCATTTATATTCAGCAAATATAAGAGACGTGAATAACAATATGTTTTTACGACTTGCTCATTTGAATGGTGGAGGCGAGGGGAGTCGAACCCCTGTCCGAAATCGTATCCACAAGAGCTTCTCCGGGTGCAGCCCATGTTTTAAAAATTCCCTCAACCCAACGCCCATGGGCAGGCTTTGGATATCAGTAGCCTTTAAAATCCATCACAGCTCAAGGCTACCACTGTGACAGTTCTAGAGTTTAACCTTCCCACTCAAAAGGCCTGACTTAATGACGCCAGCTACCCAAGGCGCAGGAACCCTGGACTGACGGGCTGCCTATATTAGGCAGCAGCTAAAGCGTAATTATCTTCGTTAGCGTTTATTTTAGTTTCTCGTTTTTTAAAGAGGCCAACGAGAATCCTCTACCCGCTACTCAAGCTTCAACAATCCCGTCGAAACCAATACGCCCCCATATTTAAATTTTCAATTATATATAATATAAAACTCAAATCTATCTAAAGTTCTCTTTCAGCCTTCTGTCAATCTCTCTTAAAGCATCCCTTTTGGCAATATCCTCTCTCTTGTCATAGAGCTTCTTACCTTTTGCTATGCCAAGCTCAATTTTCACTTTGCCGTTTTTAAAGTAGACTTCCAGCGGTACCAAAGTCATTCCCTTTTGCTGAATATAACCTATAAGCTTGTTTATTTCAGCTCTGTGCAAAAGAAGCTTTCTGTCCCTCAAAGGGTCCTTGTTGAATATATTGCCCTGCTCATAGGGACTGATATGCATGCCGTATATAAACACTTCACCGTTTTTGACATTGGCATAACTGTCCTTGAGGCTTACTTTGCCGGCCCTGATTGATTTAACTTCGGTGCCTGACAAAACTATACCCGCCTCAATAGTCTGTTCAATAAAATAGTCATGCCTTGCTTTTCGATTCTGCGCTACAACCCTTTTTTCTTCCTTTGCCATTATACTACCGCCTGTCACTTTAATCTTGCAAATTAATCCGATAAAAATAACCCTTCCCAGAGAAAGGGCATATATAAAAATATATTCATCATCCGTAATTATTATACCATTTCTATTTTATCTGTCAACACCCTTGAATTGGAATTAAATCCAATCATTTTTCAACTAAAACCAAAAAACTATACACGGCTTTCAACATTCTTCAGCCTCTCAAGAAACTCATAGGGCACTTTCAAATTTCCCCTGCCCTTTCCTATGCTGATATCGGGCTTAAACCTGCCATGAAAATCGCTTCCTCCCGTGACAACTATATCATACTTTGCAGCCAGCTTTAAAAGATTTATGGTATCGAAAATAGTGTTATCCACGTAATATGCCTCAATTCCTTTTAAACCTGCCGCAACCAGCCGGGCAACAAGTTCGTCAAGCTCTTCCAGGGTAAGCCCCAGATAAATGGGATGGGCCAGAACAGGAATTCCTCCCGCATCCCTTATCACCTTTATGCCTTCTTCCGGAGTCAGTGTCTCCCTTTTCACATAGGCAGGCTTACCGTTGGCAAGGTACTTTTCAAAAGCTTCCGCGACACTTTCCACATAGCCTTTCTTGACCATTACGCTTGCTATGTGCGGCCTTGCCACCACTCTTCCCTGAGCCTCGGCCACAACCTCGTCAATAGTAATGTCAAATCCCATACGATTAAGGTTTTCAATAATTTTAGGATTTCTTTTTTCTCTTTTTTCCCTCAATCCCCTAAGAACAGGTTCAATATTAAGATAGGTTTCGCCAAAAAAGTAGCCCAGCATATGCATTTCAGTATCAAAGTCCAAACTTATTTCCACACCGGGAACAACTTCAAGTCCTATTCTTTCCCCTTCCTCAAGGGCTTCCTTTATACCGTCGACAGTATCGTGATCGGTAAGAGCCACCGCCGCCAAACCGTTTTCCTTTGCATGCCTTACAAGCTCTGACGGACGCATGCTTCCATCGGATGCAGTGGAATGAATATGCATGTCAATAAATCTATCCATTATAAACTGCTCCTTACATACATAATTTAATCATTGTTGTAACTTGATAATCCTGCAATTTAATAATCTTTCAAGCAAATTTCCGGCGGAAATTTGCCGCTATAGGCCATCTTAAGTATTTTATCCAATATGCTGAGGCACATGCAGGCTTCTTCCTTGCTTATTATATTATTCTTCAACGCCTCAGCAAGTTCATCGGCATCAAGAACTTCCACCCGTCCGTCGGGCATTATTTTCACATCGAGCAGCAAATCCACCAATGTATATTTATCCTCATCCTCATCATATAAAACTTTTATTATATCGCAATACCAGTACTTAAACTCGCCGGACGGACCGAAAAACTTGCTGGCCTTGTAGCCTTCCTTCAAAAAGGTAAACGAAATACCTCCGGAAATATCCGGCCGTTTTCTTATCGGATTCCATTTCGTTATCAGAAGATCCTCACTTCTGAAAACCAGTTCATCTCCGCTTATATCAATTACTTCATCAGGTATGTACCTTTTTCTTAATATAATTGGTTTCTTCATAGCTGTCTCCTTCAACATTATTATGATTTATTTTGGCAATTGCCGCATTACATCCAAATTCCATTGCAATCAGAGGATTTTACATTATATTATACCTTAATAAACTCCTTTTTTAAATAAAATTAATGAAGATTATTTCCCACATCCTTCCACATACTGTTTCGTGATGTTATAATATTGTCTGCTAAGACAACTTTGTATTATTAATTAACATTAATAACAACTGTCGCCAATTCTTAATACAAGATTTGAAGGAGTTGCACGCTGTTTAGCTTAAAGCCGGTTTGTAAAATTAACAGTAGATTTCAGTTAACATTTTTTTGGGAGGAGTAAACTTTGAAGAAAAAAGTAAAAAGAACATGCAGCAATTGTCTTAAAGGGACCGCAATAAATATAAACAATGATATATTATGCATTGAAAAGGGAATAGTATCATCGGATTACGTCTGTTCCAAACATAGATTTATGCCCTCTTTCAGCTCTATAAAGCGAAAAATACATACCTGCATAGACTGCGAACACTTTATTATTTTCGATACTTCCAATGTGGAAGATAGAGCTTTTGGCATATGCGAGCTGTTTACGGTGCGCAAATATGACGGCAAAAACAAAAAGGTCTGCTCCAAGTTTGTTAAAAGAGTAAAAAAGGAAGTTTGCTGAAATCTTTATTTTCCATAATCCTATTGCTGCTTTTCTAATATCTATATGAAAATTTAACCTTCAGTTGTTCTGTTTTAAATTCCCTCCCATCTTATTATTCATTTACTGTTATGTTCAAGGTAGCAAATGCCGATATTATTTTCAAAGTCATATAAAATCGCAGAAAATGTTGTAAGTTTGCCGGCAAAATATACAAAACAGAGCGGGTGATAAAACTTGAGAGTCAGCGATATATTTCAACAAAAACTAAATGAAATTCAAAGCCGGGTTCCGCTTAAGATAGCCAAAAGTTCCACAAGTTTCAGCAAGGTACTGAATGATGTAATAGAAAATAGCAGTGAAACCGCTGAAGATTTCGGAATCTTTAAAGTTCAACCTTATACCATGATAAGTTCGGCCTCAACATCAAAAGCAGTGGACAAAGAAGGCAATGACAGAAGTGCAGACGTTCAGAGAGCCAAACTTTCCCGTGCCCGCAGTACCGCATATATCCCTGAGGACAAAAATGCCCGCATGGAATTGATAAACCGGTGTATTGAAAATGCTTCGGCAAAATACGGTGTCGATAAAAATCTGATTAGAGCAATAATCAAACAGGAATCAAATTTCGACCCTTATGCTCTTTCTCACTCGGGTGCCCAAGGTTTAATGCAGCTGATGCCTGGAACGGCAGATGCCTTAAATGTCAGTGACCCTTGGGATATTGCACAGAATATCGACGGCGGAACAAGGTATATCAGGGATCAGCTCGCAAGATTTAACGGCGATGTTGTTCTTGCCCTTGCAGCATACAATGCCGGCCCGTACAATGTTATCAAGTATGGTGGTATTCCTCCTTTTGCCGAAACCCAAAATTACGTTAAAAAAGTAATGGAATACTACACTTTGTATTCGGGTGGATAAAACATATCCGCCCGAATTTTTTTACATCCTCCAGCAATAATTTGCCCACTTAATTCATTAAATTACTCAAATTTACTCACATAATTTACTCCCTTTGAACAAAAATATTAATTTGAGTTTACATAAATTTATGGTAAACAACTGTTCGGAAATAAACTCTCAATTGGGTAACAAACCTTCTAAACCTTCAAAATAAAAAAAATTGTAATAATATTTTTGGTTTGTCGAAATTTCCATTTTTCTCCGGCCGTTTTTCATTAAATTATCCTCATGTATTAAAACTAATCCACAATATCCACAGGGTTATCCACATGTTTCACCTCATGGGACAACCGGGTTTAAGTAATATTTCCACAATATTCACACGACATATTTCAACAACCTTCGTCAAATTAAAATGTTTTCTATATAGGATTTTTTATCCAAGAAGTAATATTATTTATTAAAAATCTTATGTAAACATCCTCTTTCAGAATTTTTTGACACATAGTATATGCTTAAATACCTTGAATTTTGCCGTTTTAGACAGAATCCAAATCTATCATGTTTGTTTACTTTGGATTTGTGGCTGAAATTTAAATCACAAAATACAACGCTGCACCGGTTTTTTTATTGTTACCCACTCTTCCAATTTCATGCTATTTTATAGCAAAATTCGGCATGCACAAAAATAAATCAGCTGTGGATTAACAAAAAAGTTATCCACAGCTTTTTTACCTCTCACCCAACTTTAATCCGGGTATGGCATTTAAATACACATCGGATGTATGCCCCCTCAGAAATTCATAATAAGCGGCACAGGCTATCATTGCAGCGTTGTCGGTGCAAAGTACCGGCTTTGGATAAAATACTTCCAGGCCAAGTCCTTTGGCCTTTTCCACAAGCTCGCTGCGCAAAAGGGAATTTGCAGCCACTCCGCCGGCCAGAGCCACTTTTTTAACACCTTTTATCCTGGCGGCTGAAATGAGATTATCCGTAAGAACATCCACCACAGCCGCCTGAAAGCTGGCGCACACATCCTCCACGCTGTACTTTTCACCTTTTTGCTCCATGGAGTTAATGTAATTCAGTACAGCTGTTTTAAGGCCGCTAAAGCTGAAATCCAAACTTTGGTCGCCAAAATGCACCCTCGGAAAGTCAATTGCCTTGCTGTTTCCAAGCTTTGCGGTTTTATCAATTATCGGACCTCCGGGATATCCCAGCCCGACAGCTCTGGCAACTTTGTCAAATGCCTCTCCGGCAGCATCATCCCTGGTTTTCCCCATTATCTCAAATTTGTCGTAATCCTGTACATACACAATATGGCTGTGGCCTCCGGATGCAACCAGACATACAAAAGGGGGCTCCAATAAGCTGTGTTCTATATAGTTGGCAGCTATGTGCCCTTCAATATGATGTACTCCGATAAGGGGTTTGTCCAGGGCAAATGCCAAGGCTTTAGCCGCCGAAAGTCCGACCAGAAGGGCTCCGACCAAACCGGGCCCGTAGGTCACACCTATGGCGTCCACTTGCTCTATTTTGATTCCGGCTTCCTCAAGGCTTTGATGTATTACCGGCATAATGAGCTCTACATGCTTTCTTGAAGCAATTTCAGGTACGACCCCTCCATATTTTTGATGAAGAGCAACCTGGGATGAGATAACATTTGAAAGCACCTGACGCCCGTTTTTCACAACCGATGCCGAAGTCTCATCACAGCTTGTCTCTATCCCCAGTATAAGAATATCTTTCATTCAAACACCCGCTTTACAGATTTTAAACAATTTAGACCCAACTACACAGATTATAATTAAAATAAGGACAAAATAAAATACTTGATTAAAATTAATTAAACAAAAATAAAATATTCAATTAAGCAAAACATTCAATTAAAATAGCATCATCCTTTATTAATTTTATTATTATAATTTTTATTATTATAATATTATTAAAATTTGAATTTGTAAATGCCCTTCCTTCTTATGCTCCCGACGCACTTAACACGTTTACGGATTTACTGTCTATCTGGATATTGTCAACTTTTTCATGTTTTCTTCCAAATACCTGCTCTATAACGTCAAATATATCCTCCACAGGCACCACCTCAATATCCATGTCCTCAAACAAATCCTGCCAGTTTTCTTTTGCGATAAGCACTTTTTTTATTCCGGCATTTTTTGCCGCTTCAATCTTTGCCACAACACCGCCGACAGGTCTTACTTTTCCCCTTATGGAAATCTCGCCCGTCATCGCAATCTCACTGCTTATAGGCAGGTTCTTAATGGCGGAGTAAACCGCCGCAGCTATGGCGATACCTGCCGACGGACCGTCTACAGGCACACCGCCCGGAAAATTCAGATGAATGTCATAATCCTCATAATTAACACCCAAAAACCTCTTCAAAACCGTGAGGACATTATCAACCGAAGCCCTTGCCGAACTTGTTCTTCTGAGTCTGTGCCCTCTGCCGTCCATTTCCTCTTCTTCGACTATTCCGGATATTTTGATGGTACCCTCTCCGCTGACAGTTCTTGTGGCACAGGCTTCTATCTCAATTACCGTACCGGTTGAGTTGCCAAACACCGCAAGCCCGTTTATACATCCAACCTGCTCGCCTTTTGTCACTTTTTTGTCAATACGCGGACTGTAATGGCCAAATTCTATAACCCATTCAATATCTTTCCTTTCTATGAGCCTCCTGCCCTCTACAATTGCCACTCCGCCTGCAATCTGGACTATATTTACGGCTTCTCTTCCATTCTGGGCGTACTTTGCCACCAGTTCGGCACATCCTTCCTCCATGGCAAATCCGCCCTTTTGCGCGGCGTTTTTGGCAATCTCCGCTATCTCTGAAGGAGTCAGCGGCCTGAAATATATTTCAACACAACGGGACCTTATTGCCGCAGGGATTTCATCCGCCGTTCTGGTTGTTGCGCCCACAAGTCTGAAATCCGCAGGCAGTCCTTTTTGGAATATCTCATGTATATGAGGAGGAATATTTTTGTCCTCGGAACTGTAATACGCACTTTCCAAATAAACAACCCTGTCTTCCAAAACCTTCAGCAGCTTGTTCATCTGTATCGGATGAAGCTCGCCTATTTCGTCCAAAAAAAGTATTCCTCCGTGAGCCTTGGTCACCGCGCCGGGTTTCGGCTGAGGAATTCCCGCCACTCCATAGGCTCCAGCTCCTTGATATATCGGGTCGTGAACCGAACCAATCAACGGATCGGCAATACCTCTTTCATCGAATCGTAATGTAGTTGCATCCACTTCCACGAATTTTGCCTCTTTTTTAAAAGGAGACAATTCACTTTTTTTTGCCTCTTCAAGTATCACCCTTGCCGCCGCTGTCTTACCAACCCCCGGAGGGCCGTAAATAATCACATGTTGAGGGTTTGGACCGCACAAGGCTGCCCTCAGTGCCTTGATTCCCTGACTTTGCCCCACAATTTCCTTCAGCGATGTGGGTCTTGTTTTTTCCGACAAGGGTTCCGTAAGTTTTATTTCCTTCAGTTTTCTTAGTTTGTCCAGCTCCTTTTTAGACTCTTTGTCAATGGCGCTTCTGTTGCACTGCTGCGATTTTAAGAGATTTAAAAAATACAGTCCAATTATAATTGAGAAAAAAAATTGTATGATAAATAGAGTTGTGGTAAGCATTTTCTGTCCTCCCCGAATCATTCTTATTTTGTAAATACAGGCAAATCAAACAACCCTACTGTGCTGCATTTATATTATTTACGTTGTTAGATATTTTATCCTGATATTTGCTTAAAATAATTTTCATCCGGGGAAAACTTAAAGAAAAATAAAAAAGAGCCTTTCAGGATAATTTCTCACCCTTTTAGCTCTTTCGGCTTTGCCAATATTTATATTATTTATTTCTGCACATTCTCAGGAGGCTGACTCTTTCTTTACACGGGATTTCTTATTAATCGGCTTTTTTACCGATTTCTTGTTTTCATTTATTATTACAGTCGGTGGTACCATTTTTTCCACCGTGTCCTTTGTAATTATGCATTTTTCCACATTCTCCTGTGAAGGTATGTCATACATTACATCCAGCATAATCTCTTCAAGTATTGCTCTCAATCCTCTTGCACCGGTGTTTCTCTCGATTGCCTTGTCTGCTATTGCCTCAATCGCTTCTTTTTCAAATTCCAAAATCACATCATCCATTTCAAAAAGCTTCTGGTACTGCTTTACAAGAGCATTTTTCGGCTCGGTCAGTATCTTCACAAGAGCTTCTCTGTCAAGGGAATGCAAAGTGACTATAACAGGCAGCCTTCCCACAAATTCGGGGATAAGTCCGAACTTCAGCAAGTCCTGTGGAAGGATGTTCTTTAATATTTCTCCCACATTGGCTTTCTTCGGACTCTCTATTTTTGCACCAAATCCCATTGACTTTTTGCCTATTCTGTTTTGAATAATTTTCTCTATTCCGTCAAAAGCTCCGCCGCATATGAAAAGAATATTGGTTGTGTCAATTTGTATAAACTCCTGATGGGGATGCTTTCTACCTCCCTGGGGAGGCACTGAAGCAATCGTTCCTTCAAGAATTTTTAAAAGAGCCTGCTGTACACCTTCTCCGCTTACGTCTCTTGTTATGGAAGGATTCTCTGATTTTCTGGCAATTTTGTCAATCTCATCAATATATATTATACCTTTTTCCGCTCTCTCAATATCGTAGTCAGCTGCCTGGATAAGCTTTAAAAGAATATTCTCAACGTCTTCTCCCACATATCCCGCTTCGGTAAGAGAGGTGGCGTCCGCTATGGCAAAAGGCACGTTCAATATTCTCGCAAGAGTCTGGGCCAGAAGCGTCTTTCCCGAACCTGTAGGTCCAAGCATGACTATATTGCTTTTTTGAAGTTCCACATCCGACCCTTTGACGTCCGAATTAATCCTTTTGTAATGGTTGTAAACCGCTACCGCCAGTGCCTTTTTAGCTGTATCCTGTCCGACAACATATTGATCCAGTATTTCCTTAATTTCACTGGGCTTTGGTATATCGTTAAGCTCCGCATCAGCTCTTGTCTCTTCGAACTCTTCCTCAATTATCTCCGAGCAAAGCTCAATGCACTCATCACATATATATACTCCAGGTCCTGCCACAAGTCTCTTTACTTGCTCTTGAGTTTTGCCACAGAAGGAGCATTTCAGTTGCTTCTTTTCATCATACCTGGACATCCTACCACCTCATTTATTTTCTTCTTTCCATAACTTCGTCTACTATTCCGTAGGCTTTTGCTTCTTCCGCAGACATAAAGAAATCTCTCTCCGTATCCCTTTCTATCTTTTCAAACGGCTGTCCTGTTCTTTCACTCAAAATTCTGTTCAATTTGTTTTTTATCTTGATTATTTGTTCCGCGTGAATCTTTATATCGGTTGCCTGACCTCTTGCACCGCCTAAAGGCTGATGTATCATTATTTCACTGTTCGGCAGTGCAAATCTTTTTCCTTTTGCTCCGGCTGCAAGAAGAAATGCTCCCATACTGGCAGCCATGCCTATACAGATGGTAGAGACATCCGGTTTAACATACTGCATGGTATCATATATGGCAAATCCTGCGGTTACAGAACCACCAGGACTATTTATATACAACTGTATATCCTTGTCTGGATCTTCCGCTTCCAAAAACAACATCTGGGCAACAACAAGGCTTGCTGTTACATCGTTTATTTCATCGCTTAAAACTATTATTCTGTCTTTTAAAAGCCTTGAATAAATATCGTATGAGCGTTCACCACGGTTTGTCTGTTCTACTACTATCGGTACCAAACTCATAATAACGCCTCCCTGTCAATTTCAAGTCTTATATATGTTTTCCCACATTGGCAGTAAAATAAACTGTCTTTATAATATTTTTGCATTTTGAACTAAAAAGTCAACTGCTTTTTTGAATAATATTGTTGCCTTGATATATTCTATATCGTCATCTCTCAAATGTTTCTTAAAATCTTCATGTTCCATATTATAACTCTTGGCAATTTTTTCTGCCTCTTCATTAATCTCTTCGTCGGATACCTTGATATCCTCCACTTTGGCTACCTTTTCCAAAACCAGCTGCCTCTTGATGTCATCATGCGCCCTGTCTCTAAGCTGATTTCTGAATGTCTGGTAATCGATACCCATAATCATAAGGTACTTGTCAAGATCCAATCCCTGATAGTTAAGTCTCATGTTGTAGTCACGAACCATACTGTCTATCTGTCTTTCAATCATTACATCAGGAATATCCACCTGGGCGTTTTCGACCACTTTTGCCACTACTTTATCCTCGAGTTCATGCTTTGCCCTGTGTTCGGCAGCTTCCGTAAGCTTTTTCCTGATGCTTTCCTTATATTCCTCCAAAGTATCAAATTCACTGACATCTTTTGCAAATTCATCGTCAATTGCTGGCAGTTCCTTAACTTTCACATCATTAACGATTACTTTAAACAATGCAGGTTTGCCCGCCAGTTCTTTTTTGCCGTAGTCTTCAGGGAAAGTAACATTAACTTCTATATCGTCTCCGGGTCTTCCTCCTATGAGCTGGTCCTCAAATCCGTCAATAAATGTTCCTGAACCCACCTCTAAAACATAACCGCTGGCTTTTCCGCCTTCAAAAGGTTCTCCGTCTATAAAACCTTCAAAGTCAATATCAACTATATCACCTTTTTGTATGCCCCTGTCTTCCACAGACATGATTCTGGCGTTCTTTTCCGCAACTGCCTTAAGCTCCTTTTCGACATCCTCATCTGTGACATTGACTTCAACCTTTTCAACCTCGACGCCCTTGTACTCTCCCAATTCCACTTCGGGCTTGACGGTCACGCTGGCGGTAAACACCAAGTTTTCACCTTCGCCGATCTTCTTGATACTTATGGTCGGCCTGTCAACAGGAAAAATGTCATTTTCTTCGATTGCTTTATCATATGCATCGGCACATACAATATTTATAGCGTCTTCATAAAAAACTTCTTTTCCGTAATATCTTTCAATGATGCTCCTGGGGGCCTTACCCTTTCTGAACCCCGGAACGGTAAATTTCTTGGAATTCTTAAGATAAGATTTTTGCACCGCCTCTTCAAATTTCGCCGCTTCAACTTCAATCTCAAGCTCAACAATGTTTTTATCCTTCTTTTCCACCTTGACAACCATTTAAAACTTATCCTCCTATTATTACGTTTTTATATATTTTAAAATAATTATTTGCCGTTTTCAAAATTTTCGTTTACCGGTATTTTATCACCGCTTCACGTTTTATCATTATCCCATATTTTTTTAATCCTGAAAATACCTGTTTAGCACTTTAATGCTTATCAAAACAACCATTACATTATAACATAATATGTCTTGAAAATCCAATATATATTTTTTATAAACCAAGCAAAAGAGGCTCAAAATTTAAATAATCCGCCGAAACGAGTTTAAACTCAATGCCTTCTATCAAGCCTGTAACGGCACTTTTGAAACTGTTTCCGTGCAGATGGCCGTAAATGCAAATTTTTACATTATATTTCCTCATTATTTCCACAAAACCCGCCGGCTCACCCGCCGGATTAAAAGGTGGATAGTGCATGGCCACCACAATACTTTTGCCGTCTGACAAGCCCAACGCACTCTTTAACGAAAGCTCCAGACGATTTAACTCCCGGTCGTATATTTTCTGGTCTTCCGCTCCAAATTCGTCATCGCCCGGGCACTTCCAGCCTCTTGTGCCGCATATTATAAATTCATCCGTTTCAATGCTGTTGTTATGCATAAAACTGATAGTCTTAAAATCATGCTCCAAAAGGAATTTGTTAAGCTTGCTCATAGTGGTCCACCAGTAATCGTGGTTGCCTTTTGAAATTATTTTTTTTCCCGGAAGCTCATCAATAAACTTAAAATCTTCCACGGCCTGTTCAAGATAAGTGGCCCAGGAAACATCTCCGGGCACAATTACAAAGTCGTCCTCTCCGACTGTCTTTTGCCAATTATCCTTTATTTTCTGCATATAATTGGACCATCTTTCCCCAAAAATATCCATCGGCTTGTCAATGCCATATGCCAAATGCAGGTCGGAAATTGCAAATACTGCCATCTACCCTTACTCCTGTTGTCTGAAATAATCATATATTTTTTGTGCCAAATCCCTGCTGATTCCTTTAACTTTCGCAATTTCGCCCGGCTCAGCCTCTTTTATGGCTTTAACCGAACCAAAATGCCTGATCAATTCTTTTTTGCGCTTTGGTCCCACTCCTTCTATATTGTCAAGCACAGACCCGCTGTACCTTTTTGCTCTGAGCTTTCTGTTATATTCCAAAGCAAATCTGTGGGCTTCGTCCTGAATGGCCGTCACAAACCTTAGCAGCACAATGTCCTTTGACAAATCAAATTCACGTTCTCCCGTGACCAGTCCTCTCGTTCTGTGGTTATCGTCCTTTACCATTCCATATACGGGAATGTTAAAATCAAGTTCCTCCAACACGCTGCGCACAGCATTCACATGCCCGGTTCCCCCGTCCACAAGCAAAACATCCGGAAGCGTTCCAAATCCTGCGCCTTTTTCGCCAACATCTTTTCCGCCGCCTTCATCTTTTTCCGTCATTTCTTTTTGGGCCCGTTTAAGCCGTCTGAAAATAACCTCCTGCATGCTCTGATAATCATTCTGTACATTGATTGACTTTATTTTAAACCTCCTGTAATCACTTTTTTTAGGAGACCCGTTTTCAAAGACGACCATTGAACCCACAATTTCAGTGCTTCCTGTGTTGGATATGTCATACGCTTCTATTCTTCTCGGGAGCCTGTCAAGATTTAAAAGCTCTTTCAGCTTTTCCATACCTTCCTTTGCCAGTGCCGCCTCTTTCTTAATTCTTTCTTTAAATTGGTTAAGCTCAATCAGGGCATTTTTGGATACCATCTCAACAAGCTTCAGTTTTTCCCCTCTTCTCGGCACCTTTATATAAGTCTTCGTCCCTCTTTTTCCACTCAGCCATTTCTCAATAATTTCCATTTCATCAATGTCCTCTTGCAGAATTATCTGACCGGGTACATAAGCTGCACTGCTGTAAAACTGCTTTACAAATGCAGTCATCAATTCGCTGTCGCTGACATCGGACGTTCCTTCCAAAATAAAGTGTTCACGCCCAATCAGCTTGCCTCCCCTGATGAAAAACACCTGTATGCATGAGTCGGTTTCACTCTTTGCAAAAGCTATGACATCCTGGTCTTCCATCGCAGTGGATATAATTTTTTGTTTCTCCGCAATATGCTTCAAGCTGTTGATTTTGTCCCTTATTCTTGCGGCCCTCTCAAACTCCAGATTGTCCGCCGCCTCTTTCATATCCTTCTCAAGCTTCTTAATTATATCCTCCTGTCTTCCCCCCAGGAAGTTGCACACATCCTGCATCATAAACCTGTATTCTTCCTTGCTCACATTTCCCTGGCAGGGGCCAAGGCACTGATATATATGATAGTTAAGGCACGGCCGCCCTTTTCCGATATCTCTTGGAAGCACTTTGCTGCATGTTTTTACGGGAAACAGCTTTTTTACAAGGTCAATCGTCTCGCGGACGGCATATGCGCTGGTATACGGTCCGAAATATTTTGCCCCGTCCTTTTCAACCCTGCGGGTCATTAAAATACGGGGAAAATCTTCGTTCATGGTAACCTTTATATAAGGATAGTTTTTGTCATCCTTCAATAATATATTAAACTTCGGCCGGTGTTTTTTAATAAGGTTGCATTCAAGTATCAAAGCCTCAAGCTCCGTATCGGTTACTATATACTCAAATTCCTTGATGTGGGCAACCATCGCTCTGACTTTGGGAGTCTGGTTTGACAAGGATTGAAAATACTGTCTTACCCTGTTTTTTAAAACAACGGCTTTCCCCACATAAATTATTTCGCCGTTTTCATCTTTCATAATGTAGACGCCCGGCTTGTCCGGCAGTTTTTTCAATTCCTCCTGAATGTCAAACACTTTTTTCACATCCTGTTTTTTGTCAATTCTGAAAGCATGTTTTTAACCTCCTGGAGATTTTGACTCTCCAGTGCCTTTTGAGCTGCTTCCTTTGCTTCATCAAGCTTTATCGTTCTGATAAACCGGCATGTATTTTCAATATATGAAGGACTCATGCTCAAATCTTTTGCACCCATACCCAAAAGCACTACTATGGCCATGGGATCCGTTGCCATTTCTCCGCAAACGCACGCAGGCTTGTTCTTTTCAGCCGCTTTATCGAGACAGTGTTTCAAAGTCTGCAAAAAAACGGGCTCAAGGTATGACCTCATTTCCAGCGTTGAACACTTTCTGCTCTGTTCACATATTTGATGCAGCATGTCATTTGTTCCTATGCTTATAAAATCCACTTCGTTTAAAATCTCATCAATGATTTTCACGGCCTCTGCCGTCTCTACCATGGTTCCGATTCCAATTCTGTTTACAGGCTCTCCCTTTTTTTCGGCGAGCTCATCACTGATATCTTTTATTATGCGTTTTACTTCCATTATCTGTTCTATTGAATCCACCATGGGAAAGGAAATGAATACTTTGCCAAATTTCCCCGCCCGCATTATGGCACGAATCTGGGTTACAAGTTCAGTCTTATGCTCCAGAGACCTTCTAATTCCTCTTACGCTCCGGCTCAAAGACTGGTCATTGATTGCCAGCGCCTGGGGAACTTTATCTCCTCCGATATCCGCCGTCCTTATGACTACAGGCTTTCCGTCCAAATCCTTGGCTATTTTGGAGTAAATCAGGTACTGCCTTTTTTCATCCGGTATCCTTTTATAATTGATAAAAAGGGATTCCGTTCTTACAAGGCCTATGCCGTCAACTCCAAGTTTTTTTGCCACAAGAAATTCTTTTACGCTGCTGATGTTTGCAAGCAACCTGATTCTGTATCCGTCAGCGGTTTCAACAGGCTTTCTTTCACAGGCCGCGGCACCGTTCCTTCCGTTTTTTAGAGCTTGTTTTTTTTCTGATAAACCGGATTTTAAGTCTTGTATTTCAGCCTCTGAAGGGTTTGCGACAACTACGCCTTTGCTTCCGTCTATTATGGCCGGGCTTCCGTCAAACTTTTCAATTTCATCCATGCGAATACCGTTTACGGCGGGTATTCCCGTGCTCCTTAAAATTATTGACGCATGAGTAAAATACCCAGCCCCTTCCTCCGCCACAACCCCTTTGACTTCCTTTTTGGCAAGCGATGCTGCGATTATCGGTGTAAGTTCTTTGAGCACCATAATCTGTTCGCTGTTTATTTCATTGATTTTCAAGCCATTTTCGTCGGCCACGCTGACAGAAATGTTCCTGACAAGTCTTTTGGCAATGTCGTTAAGGTCAAAAATCCGCTGCTTTATATATTCATTATTGCTTTTGGATATCTCATCTATATACTTGTTTATACATGTGTATATTGCTTTTTCGGCACTGTATCTTTCATTTTTTATCAAACTTTTAATTTCCTCAAAGAACGTTTGGTCATCAAGTATTTCTTTATAAAACTCAAAAATCCGGTTCTCCTCTTCACTGAGTATTCCTTTAAAACCGTCATTTAAATCATAAATTTCTATAAAGGTTCTGCATATCGCCACTTCAAGGTTTGTTATCTGGTCTTCCACTTCGGATTCATCTATCAAGCCCTCGTTTATCTTGATATCAGATTCCTTTACAATAAATATTTTACCCATCTTCGTCCCAGCCGAAACGGGTTCACCTTCGAAGCACTTTCTTTCCATGTCTCAAACACTTTCCCCTAGTCCCGATTCCAGATAATTTTCCAGTTCATTCAAAGCCTCAACTTCATCCTCACCTTCGGCAGTAAGCACAATTTTACTGCCTTTTTCTATTCCCAGCGACAAAACTCCCAAAAGACTTTTTGCATTGGCTTTCCTTTCTCCTTTTTCAATCCACACGGTTGATTTGTAATTTGATGCTTTTTGAATAAACATAGCCGCCAGTTTTGCTTCCCATCCTGAAATATTGTTAATTGTAATCTCTTTTTTTACCATTTCTTTTACAGCCTCCCAAAAATCTTAAAAAATCTTGCGTTCCTTGCATTTAATTATATTTATATCATTATTTTCACGACAGCGCTATAGTTTTTGACGAATTTCAAAGCTTTCCTGTCACAAATTATTTTATCATAATTATACGGCATGGCAATGTAATTTTACCCCCTTTACACTATTTCCTGATTTCATACAGCCGCACCGTTACTTTTCCGTCGGATATCTCCGATTTGATAACTATCGGATTTTGACGGTTATTTCTGAACTTAAGGTCGGAAGAACCGTAGGATACCATCGCATCTTTGCCCTGGGGTACATAAGGCACTTTCTTGGAATGGGAATGCCTTTCCGTTATTTCCAGGCCGGCTTTTTCCGCTGCATTGTACAGTGTGGTGGAAAGCTGGCAAATTCCCCCTCCTATTCCGTATCCTTTAATGGAACCGCTCTCCGTTCTTTTTATTATCGGTGCTTTTTTATATCCCTTTTCCGCTGTTCTCTTGCCTAAGGTTTCATTAAATGAAAATTCCTCTCCGGGCAGTACTTTCTCATTATTAAGATAATCTGACGCCGTATCTATATTGTCCACCCGGTTTTCGCTCTCATCCAGCAGCGGAGTTGAGTAGCTTCCTATTTCCACTATTCTTTTTTCCACATCTTCCCGCGTTATTTTAGGCAATACTTCTTCAACAACAGGTTCTATTCTATCCCCTTCTTTTGCGTTAAGAACGGCTTTCAGGGTACTTTCAACATTAAGTTTTCTGCCTGGCTCCTCCGGTGCAATCTCAAGGGTATCCTCGTTTAATATCGCATCCTTTGGTTCCACATCAATACTGTCTGACATCTTTTTGATAATTTCTTCAACCTCGGCTTTGCTTTTTCCGCCGACATTTATATCTTTTATATAAACATTATTCTCCACTTTTCTCTCACCAAAGCTGCAGCTCACACTCAAAACCGCAATGAAAATCGTCGTAGCAACTGCAAAAATCTCCTTCAACCCGTTTTTTTGTCCCATGCTAAATACCCTCTTTCTGTCAGGATTTTTTAGTCTTTAATAATATATCCCCAACATATTAAGGGTGTAGAATAGAAGAACGGCATTGAATATTATGTTAATCAGCGCACCCACAACATTGGCTATAATTATCACATTGCCGGCTCTTTGCCTTTGTTTGTTCAAATTTGCTCCGAAAATTATACCTGCAATTGCGGCAAACGGAGTTGTAAACAACGCCATAACCGCACTTATCCATCCCAAAACCATATAAAGTCTATTTACTCTTTCAAGAGCTATTGCTCCTTGACTGCAATCATACAATTCTTCATCTTCGGCAAAATATCCTGAATTGTCTGCTTCTTCTCCCTGACCGCGGTCATTTTTTTCTTCTTCAATTAATTGAACTTTTTTGTCGAAATCATCAGTCATAAAAAAACACCTCCGCTTGTTTATTATTAGTGTTATGAAAGCATATAATGCAAGTATTATTTACATAAACAAAAAAACAAAGCCTTTCATAGAAGGGCTTCGTTTCGCTGTTAATTTATTAATTTTCTTTTTTTATTTTTTTCTGTTTGCGGAGGCAATTCACTCTTTTGATGAACCCTGACAGACTTGATTTCATGCGTTTTTGACATCAAAACAATTACAACAAGGCCTATTAAGAGATAATAAAAATCTGAAAACGCCATCTTTCCGCTTCCGGACACATAAGCCATATAAGCAAGGAACAAATCCATACGCGTAAGAAATCCATAAACAGCGTAGGACAGCGATTCCGACACACCTGCGGCAAGCAGCAAACCAAGAATACTCTCCCTGCACAAAGCTGCAAACATCAGCAATACGGTCATAAATGCGAAAATAAACGCAAAGCCGTATATTAAAATTCTCTTTTTACGCTGTTTTTTATGATAAATGTCAAGAACATTTATTTTTTTCATAACCATGTTTTCAAAATCAGCAGGTGGTTCAACACAGCTTCTTTCCTCAAGAACCGATACAATGTTTTTTAATTCGTCATACTCCAATCTGCATTCACTGCACCGTTTTAAGTGTTCATCCAGCTCAATCTGCTCCGTCTCTGTTATAGTTTTGTCCATATGCTTCATAATATAGTCTTTATATTTTTCACAATTCATAAAATTCCTTCCTTTCTTTCGGAAGATAATGCTTTTCTCAACATCAATCTTGCACGGTAAAGCCTGTTTTTGATAATCGACATTGGTTCATTTAAAACCTGTGAAATTTCCTCATACGAAAAACCATTTTTATGAAACAGTATCAGCGGTATGCGGTATTTGTCCGGGAGTTTTGACAATTCATAGTTTATTCTTTCTCTTTTTTCTTTTTTCAAGTAGTCTTCTTCGGGAGTGCCAATATTACCGGAAACACCAATTACTTCATCTATGGAAATCTGGTCCACTTTTTTCTTCCTTAATATGTCAAGGCAATAATTTGTAGCGATTTTCACTGACCATGTCGAAAATTTATATTCGGGATTATATTTGTCCAATGACCTGTAAATCTTGATAAAAACCTCCTGCGCTATGTCATTAATTTCTTCCCGGTCATTTATCATATTATATATTACATTATATATCAATCTTTTATGTCTTGTAATCAATATTGCAAAGGCATCATTTTTTCCGCCAAGAACCATCTTCACAAGGTCTGCGTCCGGTGTTTCCAAGTATTTTCACCTCCCGATACGCCGCCGCAATTCAAGCGCAATCCACATCTTGCAAAAATTATTCATACACTTTTATTTGGGCGGTCCAATTAAAATTTGCCGGAGTTTTTGTAAAAATTGTGTGTCTATCATATTATTATACGTTATTGAACTTCACTTGTCTGATTATAAGATGTATTTTGAAGTCTTCTACGGTATTTTATGACTGGGAGGTCAATTTCCGTTAAATCAGACATATAAGACACATAAATTAAATAAGCCGGAGTATTGTACTCCGGCCCATTTGATATATAACACTAAAATAATTATTCAATTATCTTGGATACGTTTCCTGCTCCTACAGTTCTACCACCTTCACGGATAGCGAACTTCAATCCTTCTTCCATAGCTACAGGAGTTATCAATTTGACTTTCATGGTTATGTGGTCACCGGGCATAACCATTTCAGTTCCCTGAGGAAGCTCAACTACTCCTGTAACGTCAGTAGTTCTGAAATAGAACTGAGGTCTGTAGTTGTTGAAGAAAGGAGTATGTCTTCCACCTTCTTCTTTTGTCAAAACGTAAACCTGTGCTTCAAAATAAGTGTGAGGTTTGATTGAACCGGGTTTTGCAAGAACCTGTCCTCTTTCTACCTCATTTCTCTGAATACCTCTCAGGAGAGCTCCTATATTGTCACCAGCAACAGCCTGATCAAGAAGCTTTCTGAACATTTCTATACCGGTGACAACTGTTTTCTTCGGAGAATCAGACAAACCAACAATTTCAACTTCGTCACCCATCTTAAGAGTTCCTCTTTCAACTCTACCTGTAGCAACAGTACCACGACCTGTAATTGTGAATACGTCTTCAACAGGCATAGCAAACGGTTTGTCACTATCTCTCTGAGGAGTCGGAATATATTTGTCAACTTCCTCCATGAGTTTCAAAATCGGTTGATATTCCGGAGCGTCAACTGAAGTAGCTGTTGATTCAAGAGCAGCAAGTGCTGAACCTCTTATTATCGGAATTTCGTCTCCGGGGAATTCGTAAGTATTCAGGAGTTCTCTGATTTCCATTTCAACCAATTCGAGAAGTTCCTCGTCATCTACCATATCACACTTGTTCAAGAAAACAACTATGTATGGCACACCAACCTGACGAGCCAACAAAATGTGTTCTCTTGTCTGTGGCATCGGACCGTCTGCTGCTGATACAACAAGTATAGCACCGTCCATCTGAGCAGCACCTGTGATCATGTTCTTAACGTAGTCGGCATGACCAGGGCAGTCAACGTGAGCATAGTGTCTGTTATCAGTTTCATACTCAACGTGTGAAGTTGATATTGTAATACCTCTTTCTCTTTCTTCCGGAGCTTTGTCGATGTTTTCATAAGAAGTATAGTTTGCCTTACCCTGGAAACCTAAAACTTTTGTTATAGCCGCAGTCAATGATGTCTTACCATGGTCAACGTGACCAATCGTTCCGATATTAACGTGGGGTTTTGTTCTTTCAAATTTAGCTTTTGACATTATTAATTCTCCTCCTTTTTTCAGTTCACCAACTGATTTTTTTATAATAATTAATTTTTTTAATCATTTATTATTTCACAATATAATTACACATCAATTTACCATTACTCATTCATTATTCATCGCTACTGTTATTTTTAGCTCTTCCACTTATTATCTGCTCCTGAATGTTTTTCGGCACTTCCTCAAAATGGCTTATTTCCATTGAGAATACGCCCCTACCCTGTGATCTTGAACGCAGGGCCGTAGCATATCCAAACATCTCCGCCAAAGGAACATAAGCATGTATAACCTGTGCTCCCGCTCTTGCTTCCATTCCTTCAATTCTTCCTCTTCTCGAGTTAAGGTCGCCTATAACGTCGCCCATGTAGTCTTCAGGAACTGTGACAACTACTTTCATTATGGGCTCGAGAATCACAGGATCGGCTTTTTTCATACCTTCTTTGAAAGCCATGGAAGCGGCAACTTTAAACGCCATTTCCGAAGAGTCAACCTCATGGTATGAACCGTCGTACAAGGTTACTTTAACATCAACAACCGGATATCCCGCCAGAACACCGTTGTTCATGGCACTTTGGATACCTGCGTCAACCGCCGGGATATATTCTTTCGGAATAACACCTCCGACGATTTTGTTGACAAATTCATATCCTGTTCCACGTTCCTTAGGCTCGATTTCTATCCAGCAGTGACCGTACTGACCTTTACCACCGGACTGTCTGATATATTTACCTTCTGATTTGACAGACTTTCTGATTGTTTCCTTGTAAGCAACCTGCGGATTACCGACATTTGCTTCCACCTTGAATTCTCTTAAAAGACGGTCAACAATTATTTCAAGGTGAAGCTCTCCCATACCGGCTATTATTGTCTGTCCGGTTTCCTGATCAGTATATGTCCTGAACGTTGGGTCCTCTTCAGCCAATTTTTGAAGCGCCAGAGCCATTTTCTCCTGTCCGGCCTTTGTCTTAGGCTCAATGGCAACATGGATAACCGGTTCCGGGAAGTTCATGGATTCAAGAATAACAGGATTTGCCTCATCACAGAGAGTATCTCCTGTTGTAGTTTCCTTTAATCCAACTGCCGCCGCTATATCACCGGCATAAACCATGTCGACTTCTTCCCTGTGGTTGGCATGCATCATCAGCAGCCTTCCTATTCTTTCTCTCTTGCCTTTAGTGGCATTGAGAACATAGGAACCGGAACTGAGCTTTCCCGAGTAAACCCTAAAAAAGCAGAGTTTACCGACATACGGGTCGGACATAATCTTAAATGCCAATGCCGAGAACGGTTCATCATCACTGGCATGTCTTTCAATTTCGGTCTCTCCGTCGACAGACACACCTTTTATGGCTTCAATGTCAACAGGAGAAGGCATATAATCCACAATTGCATCAAGAAGACGCTGAACTCCTTTGTTTTTGTATGAAGAACCACAGAGTACAGGTATTGCCTTTACGGCAATGGTACCTTTTCTTAAAGCCGCCTTTATCTCGGCTTCTGTGATTTCTTCAGCTTCAAGATACTTCATCATGAGCTCTTCGTCATATTCTGCAACATTTTCAAGGAGATTTGTACGATATTCCTCGGCCAGTTCTCTCATATCCTCAGGAATATCCCTTTGTTCAATAACTTTTCCCAAATCGTCCATGTAGTAATAAGCTTTCATTTCTATAAGGTCTATGATTCCCTGAAAATTATCTTCTTTACCTATCGGAAGCTGGATGGGAACCGGATTTGCCTGAAGTCTTTCCTTCATCATTTTGATACAGTTGAAAAAGTCAGCTCCTATTATATCCATCTTGTTGACGTATGCCATACGGGGAACTTTGTATTTGTCAGCCTGTCTCCATACGGTTTCAGACTGTGGCTCAACTCCTCCCTTGGCACAGAAAACCGCAACAGCTCCGTCAAGGACACGAAGAGATCTTTCAACTTCAACTGTAAAATCAACGTGCCCTGGTGTATCAATTATATTTATTCTTGTACCTTTCCACTGGGCGGTAGTAGCAGCTGAAGTTATGGTTATACCTCTTTCCTGTTCCTGTTCCATCCAGTCCATGGTTGCTGAACCTTCATGGGTTTCTCCTATTTTATGAACTCTACCGGTATAAAACAGGATACGTTCAGTTGTTGTGGTTTTACCCGCATCTATGTGAGCCATTATTCCAATATTTCTTGTATTCTCTAAACTAAATTGCCTGGGCATTTTAACCTTCCTTTCAAAACTCAGCGCATCTAACAAGCATTTTTTGTATTAAAGCTTCCTAGAATGCTAAATTTACCATCTGTAATGAGCAAAAGCTTTGTTTGCTTCTGCCATTTTGTGGGTATCTTCCTTCTTTTTGTATGCTCCACCCATATTATTGGTCGCATCAATTATTTCTGCCGCAAGTCTCTCTTTCATTGTCCTTTCGCTTCTCTCTCTTGCATAAACCACCAGCCATCTGAGAGCCAGAGCCTGTCTTCTTTCAGGTCTTACTTCAACCGGAACCTGATATGTTGCTCCACCAACTCTTCTCGGTTTTACTTCCAGTACAGGCATAACATTGTTTAAAGCCTGTTCAAACACTTCCAACGGGTCTTTTCCCGTTTTTTCCCTGATGATGTCAAATGCACCATAACAGATTTTCTGAGCTATACTCTTTTTACCGTCAATCATAATATTGTTGATAAGCTTTGCAACTACTTTGTCATTATATATTGGATCCGGTAATACGTCTCTCTTTGGCACATTTCCTTTTCTTGGCACTTTTCTTCCCTCCTTTTCATGATATAGACAATATCATCGGTACTCGCCGACTGCTTTCAGTCGTCGTCAGTGCCCGTAGTTGCTGATATATTAAATTTATATATAAACAACGTACCTGGCACTTATTATTTTGTTACATTGCAATTTTTTCATACATCGTACATGCACGTTGCACGAATTTACTTAGCTGCCGCACTGGACTTCGGCCTTTTGGCACCATATTTCGAACGTCCTTGCATTCTTTTTGCAACACCGGCAGCATCAAGAGTTCCACGAATAATATGATATCTAACTCCAGGGAGGTCCTTAACCCTTCCGCCCCTTATCAACACAACACTGTGTTCCTGAAGGTTGTGCCCGATACCGGGGATGTAGGCTGTAACCTCAATACCGTTGGTCAAACGCACCCTCGCAATCTTTCTTAAAGCCGAATTAGGCTTTTTGGGTGTTGTAGTCTTAACAACTGTACATACTCCTCTTTTCTGGGGACAGCTTATATCCGTCTGCACCTTCTTTAAAGAGTTAAATCCCTTCTGAAGTGCCGGAGCCGTTGATTTTTTCTTCGCAGCCTTTCTTCCTTTTCTGACCAGCTGGTTAAACGTTGGCATCTTTCCACCTCCTTTCAAGCACCAAATAAATCTATTTCCAAACAAATGTCGGAACAAGCCACATTAAAACAATGAAAAACAAACAAATTAGAGCAAACAAGCAACAGATGCACCAACATCTATATTACAAGCCTTTCCAAGCTGCTTCATCGTATCAACATAAACTATCGGTATGTTATTCTTGATACACAGTTCTTTAATTCTGGCTACAACATGTTCATCCGCATCTTTTGCGATAAATACCTGTTTTGCCTTCAATGATTCGACAGCTTTCAGGGATTGTTTCATTCCCACGGTTTTATTGGCGGTTTTCAAAGCTTCAAGCATTATTTTCCCTCCCTGTCAGTACAGGCTCTCCTTAGGTTCCAATACCAACAGATAGCACAAATTTACACACTGAATCATTTTAACACTAACAAAATGCATTTGTCAAGTTTTTTGATTCAGTGTGTTTTTATGCCAATTTTCCTATTCTGTTACCGTACTTATGGTAATATCCTTGTATCTGCTCATTCCTGTTCCCGCAGGTATCAATTTTCCGATAATTACATTTTCTTTAAGTCCTACCAACGGGTCGACTTTTCCTTTTATTGCCGCTTCAGTAAGCACTCTTGTAGTTTCCTGGAAGGATGCAGCCGACAGGAATGAGTCGGTAGCCAATGCCGCCTTTGTGATACCAAGAAGAGCTCTTTTTGCTACTGCAGGTTTCTTTCCTTCGGCTATAGCCTTGGCATTCTCCTCTTCAAAGTCAAACACATCCACAAGCCCTCCCGGCAAAAGCGACGTATCTCCCGGGTCTTCGACTTTTACTTTTCTGAGCATCTGTCTTACAATAACTTCAATATGCTTGTCGTTGATATCAACACCCTGCATCCGGTAAACTTTTTGAACTTCATGAACCAAATATGTCTGTACGGCTTCCACACCTTTTATCTTCAATATGTCATGTGGATTTACCGAACCTTCTGTAAGTTCGTCACCGGCTTCAACCTGGTCTCCGTCGGAAACTTTTATTCTGGAACCGTACGGAATCAGGTAGCTTCTGGTCTCACCGTCTTCCGAGGTTACAACTATTTCTCTCTTTTTCTTGGTTTCAGATATCTTGACAGTACCCTTTATTTCTGAAATTATTGCCAGTCCCTTTGGTTTTCTCGCCTCAAACAATTCTTCCACACGGGGAAGACCCTGGGTTATGTCCTCGCCGGCAACTCCACCGGTATGGAATGTTCTCATGGTAAGCTGTGTTCCCGGTTCACCTATGGACTGAGCCGCTATTATACCTACAGCCTCACCGACATTGCATTCTTCTCCGGTTGCAAGGTTGGCTCCATAACACTTTGCACAAACTCCATATTCAGAATGGCAGGTTAATACGGATCTTATTCTTACTTTTTTAATTCCGGCCTTCACAATTTTTTCCGCATCCTGGTCAGTTATCATTCTTCCTGCTTCAACAATTATTTCTCCTGTTTCAGGATGCACTATGTTTCCGACAGGATATCTTCCGATAATTCTTTCTGACAGTTCTTCAATTACTTCATTTCCGTCTTTTATATCCGTTACTTCTATTCCTTTTCTTGTTCCGCAGTCAGTTTCTCTTACAATAACATCCTGACTTACGTCAACAAGACGTCTTGTCAAATAACCCGAGTCGGCAGTTCTTAGTGCCGTGTCAGCAAGACCCTTTCTTGCACCGTGAGTGGATATAAAGAACTCCATAACGGTAAGGCCTTCACGGAAATTAGCCTTAATCGGGAACTCTATGGTCTTACCGGATGTGTCAGCCATAAGACCCCTCATACCGGCCAGCTGTTTTATCTGATTGATGTTACCTCTCGCTCCGGACTGGGACATCATATACACCGGATTGAACCTGTCGAGATTGTTTATAAGCGCACGGGTGATATTTTCCGAAGCTTCCGTCCATGCAGCTATAACTGAATTATATCTTTCTTCGTCGGATATAAGTCCTCTCTTGTACTGTTTTGTAATTTTCTCAATCTTTTCCTCAGTTTCTTTTATATACTTGGCTTTTACTTCCGGTATAACCATATCTGATATACTTATGGTTATAGCTCCCTTTGTGGAATACTTAAAGCCCAATTCCTTTATTTTGTCGAGCAATATTGCTGTCTTAGTGGTTCCATGCACCTTTATGCTTTTGTCAATTATTTTCTTAAGCTCATTTTTTCCGACAAGGAAATCGACTTCAAGGTCAAAGATTTTGTCAGGATCACTTCTGTCCACAAAGCCCAAATCCTGAGGAATGGCTTCATTGAATATAAGCCTTCCCAAAGTGGTTTCTATTATTTTTGACTTTTCAACACCATCTACAACCCTCTTCATTCTTACTTTTATCTTTGAATGAAGCTCTATTTCTCCATTGTCATAGGCCATTACGGCTTCGTCCATTGAGGTGAATACTCTTCCTTCACCCTTTGCACCTTCTTTTAAAATCGTAAGATAGTAACTACCCAAAACCATATCCTGGGTGGGAACCGCAACCGGTTTTCCATCCTGTGGTTTCAGCAGGTTGTTGGCTGAAAGCATTAAAAATCTTGCTTCCGCCTGTGCTTCAGCGGAAAGGGGAACGTGAATGGCCATCTGGTCTCCGTCAAAGTCGGCATTGTATGCCGTACATACCAACGGATGAAGCTTTAACGCCCTACCTTCCACAAGCACGGGTTCAAACGCCTGAATTCCCAATCTGTGCAAGGTCGGTGCACGGTTCAATAGTACCGGATGCTCCTTGATAACTTCCTCAAGTACATCCCATACCTCATTTCTTACTCTTTCAACCATTCTTTTTGCACTCTTTATATTATGAGCAAGGCCGTCGTTAACAAGCTTTTTCATTACAAAGGGTTTGAAAAGCTCCAAAGCCATTTCTTTCGGAAGTCCGCACTGGTATATCTTAAGTTCCGGCCCCACAACTATAACCGAACGACCGGAATAGTCAACACGTTTTCCCAAAAGGTTCTGACGGAATCTACCCTGTTTACCTTTCAACATGTCGGAAAGGGATTTTAACGGTCTGTTTCCGGGACCGGTTACCGGTCTTCCTCTTCTTCCGTTGTCTATTAATGCATCAACTGCCTCCTGGAGCATTCTCTTTTCATTACGTACGATTATGTCCGGTGCTCCAAGGTCCAAAAGTCTTTTTAATCTGTTGTTTCTGTTTATAACTCTTCTGTACAAGTCGTTTAAGTCTGAAGTCGCAAACCTTCCACCGTCAAGCTGAACCATCGGTCTGAGTTCCGGCGGAATAACCGGAATTACATCCAATATCATCCATTCAGGCTTGTTTTGTGACTGTCTGAAAGCCTCAACCACTTCAAGCCTTTTAATTGCCCTTACTCTCTTTTGTCCCGTGGACTGTTTGATTTCTTCCCTAAGCTCAGCGGAAAGCTCGTCAAGATTGATTTCCTGAAGAAGCTCCCTTACCGCTTCCGCACCCATTCCGGCACGGAACTTCGGCCCAAACTTTTCCAGACTGTCCCTGTATTCTTTTTCCGACAATATTTGTTTTTTGGAAAGAGGGGTCTGTCCCGGGTCGATAACGACATAGGCCGCAAAATACAATATTTTTTCCAGAGCTCTTGGAGACATGTCCAAAAGCAGTCCCATTCTGCTGGGTATTCCTTTAAAGTACCATATGTGGGACACAGGGGCTGCCAGCTCAATATGCCCCATTCTTTCCCTTCTTACTTTTGACCTTGTAACTTCAACTCCACAACGGTCACACACTATGCCTTTATATCTGATTCTCTTATACTTTCCGCAATGGCACTCCCAGTCCTTTTGGGGTCCGAATATTCTTTCACAGAAAAGTCCGTCTCTTTCAGGCTTTAACGTTCTGTAGTTTATGGTCTCGGGTTTTTTTACTTCACCCCTGGACCATTCTCTGATCTTTTCCGGAGAAGCTAAACCTATTCTTATTGAATCGAAGTTATTAAGTTCAAACACGGCCTTTTCACCTTCCCTTATAAATCATCGTCATCAAAGGTATCATCAAAATCATCGTCAAAAAGATTGTCATCCAGTTCGGCATCAATAGTGTCATCAGGATTGATATCATCGTCGTTTAAATCCTGCAGGTCGAAGTCTTCCACTTCAAGGTCTTCATCCGTTATTTCCTCTCCGATGTCGTTAAACTCATTGAAGTTAACTTCATCTTCCCTGCCCTCAATGTTGACGTTAAGTTCTTCAAGATCATCTTCAACCGATTCTTTAATAGCTATTTCTTCCTGTTCCTCCGAGTATACTTTCACATCAAGGCACAAACTTTGAAGTTCCTTGATAAGAACCTTGAAGGATTCGGGGATACCCGGCTCCGGAACGTTTTCGCCCTTTACTATTGCCTCGTAAGTCTTAACCCTGCCCACTACATCGTCCGACTTGACCGTCAGTATCTCCTGCAGTGTATAGGCAGCACCGTAAGCTTCCAAAGCCCAAACTTCCATCTCTCCGAATCTCTGTCCGCCGAATTGTGCCTTACCTCCCAAAGGCTGCTGCGTTACCAGAGAATATGGACCGGTTGAACGGGCATGTATCTTGTCATCTACAAGGTGGGCAAGCTTGAGCATATACATATAACCTACAGTCACCCTGTTTTCAAACGGTTCTCCCGTTCTTCCGTCATACAATATTGACTTGCCGTCTTCAGCAAGACCTGCTTTTCTCAGCGTCTGAACTATATCTTCCTCGGTAGCACCGTCAAAAACCGGAGTTGCAACTTTCCAGCCAAGGGCTTTAGCCGCATAACCAAGATGTACCTCAAGTACCTGTCCGATATTCATACGGGACGGAACGCCCAGCGGATTTAAAACTATATCCAATGGAGTACCGTCAGGAAGGAAAGGCATATCTTCCACCGGCAGAATCCTCGATATAACACCCTTGTTTCCGTGTCTTCCTGCCATTTTGTCTCCAACAGATATTTTTCTCTTCTGTGCAACATAAACCCTTACCAGCTTGTTTACTCCAGGTGCCAGTTCATCACCGTTTTCTCTTGTAAATATTTTTACGTCAACAACAATACCCGATTCCCCGTGAGGCACACGCAAAGAGGTGTCCCTGACTTCCCTTGCTTTTTCTCCGAAAATTGCACGAAGAAGTCTTTCTTCAGCGGTAAGCTCCGTCTCTCCTTTTGGCGTAACCTTTCCTACGAGGATATCACCGGCTCTGACTTCGGCTCCTATTCTGATAATACCTTCGCTGTTCAGGTCTTTCAATGCATCTTCGCTGACATTGGGTATTTCTCTGGTTATATCTTCGGGACCGAGCTTCGTGTCCCTTGCCTCAGCCTCATACTCTTCTATATGGATGGATGTAAACACATCATCTTTAACCAGTCTTTCACTTATCAGGATGGCGTCCTCGTAGTTGTATCCTTCCCAGGTCATAAATCCTACCAGAACATTCTTTCCTAATGCAATTTCACCGTTATCTGTGGAAGGACCGTCCGCTATTACATCTCCCGCTTCAACCTCTTCACCTTTTTTCACTATCGGTCTTTGGTTGATACATGTTCCCTGGTTGGAGCGCATGTATTTGAGGAGCTTGTAAGTATCTCTTTTACCGTCTTTTGTACGAATAATAATCTCATTGGCGGTTACCTTTTCAACAACTCCCGGATTTTTCGCCAGTATAACAACTCCTGAATCCCTTGCAGCCCTGTACTCAATTCCCGTTCCGACAATCGGCGACTCAGTTTTTATAAGCGGAACCGCCTGACGCTGCATGTTTGCTCCCATCAGTGCACGGTTCGCATCATCATTTTCAAGGAACGGTATCATTGATGTCGCAACAGAAACTATCTGCTTTGGTGATACATCCATAAAGTCAATTTTGGACGGATCAACCTCAATAAACTCTTCCTTGTATCTACATACAACTTTATTGGAAATAAACCTTCCTTCTTCATCCAGCGGCTCATTTGCCTGCGCAATAATATATTCGTCTTCCTCATCCGCAGTCAGGTAAACTATCTCGTTGGTAACTTTACCCGGTTCTTCCTTGCTTACTTTTCTGTACGGCGTTTCAATAAAACCGTATTCATTTACTCTTGCATAGGTACTGAGCGAACCGATAAGACCAATGTTCGGTCCTTCCGGTGTCTCTATAGGGCACATACGCCCATAGTGGGAATGGTGAACGTCACGAACTTCAAATCCCGCTCTTTCCCTGCTCAAACCTCCGGGGCCCAGCGCACTGAGCCTTCTTTTATGCGTAAGCTCCGCCAAAGGATTGGTCTGGTCCATGAACTGGGACAGCTGGCTGCTTCCAAAGAACTCTTTTATTGCCGCCGCCACCGGCCTTATATTAATAAGCGCCTGTGGAGTGACAACATCCAGGTCCTGGATTGTCATTCTTTCCCTTACCACTCTTTCCATTCTGGAAAGACCAATCCTGAACTGATTTTGCAGAAGCTCTCCTACAGAACGGAGTCTTCTGTTACCCAAATGGTCAATGTCATCCGTGCTTCCGATTCCGTAGCTCAATCCTATTATATAGCTGATGGACGATATTATATCTTCTTTCGTGATATGCTTTGGAATCAGATCGTCAATTCTTTCCTGTAAAGCCTTTTTGATCGCATCGTCGCCCTTTCCCTTGTACTCTTCAAGAATCTCCATTAAAACATCTCTTTTGACTTTTTCATTGATGCCGATTTCCTTCGGGTCAAAATCCACATATCTTTTGATATCCACCATGTCATTGCCGATGACTTTGACATTTTTGCCGTCAACTCTGAGAATTACCGTATTGACACCGGCATTTTGTATCGTTTCGGCCTTTTCCCTTGAAATGGTTTCTCCTTCAGCAACAATTATTTCACCGGTATCAGGGTCTTTAATATTTTCACCTGCTATAAAGCCGTGTATTCTTGCTGCAATGGAAAGCTTTTTGTTAAATTTAAATCTTCCCGGCTTTGCCAAATCATACCTTTTAGGGTCGAAAAACAGTCCGTGGAGAAGTGCTTTTGCACTTTCAACCGTCGGCGGCTCTCCCGGTCTGAGCCTTTTGTATATCTCAAGAAGTCCTTCCTCTTCTGTCTTGGTACTGTCTTTCTGTATTGTCGCAAGTATTCTTTCATCCTCGCCAAAAAGCTCGGTAATCTCAAGATCCGTTCCATATCCCAGTGCTCTTACCAATACCGTCAGAGGCAGCTTCCTGGTTCTGTCTATACGCACCGACAAAACGTCGTTTGAATCGGTTTCATATTCAAGCCATGCTCCTCTGTTTGGAATAACTGTATTTGAAAACAACTGTTTTCCTGCTTTATCAATCTTCATTGCATAGTAAATTCCGGGTGATCTTACAAGCTGACTGACTATAACCCTCTCAGCTCCATTAATAATAAAAGTTCCCGTTTCAGTCATCAGTGGGAAATCACCCATAAAAATTTCCTGTTCTTTAACTTCGCCCGTTTCCTTGTTGATAAGACGCACCTTTACTTTTAAGGGTGCAGCATAAGTCGCGTCTCTTTCTTTACATTCATCCACACTGTATTTGGGGGGTTCATCCAATGAATAGTCTACAAATTCCAGAATCAGATTTCCGGTGTAATCAGTTATGGGATTGACGTCTTTGAAAACCTCCTTAAAACCCTCTTTGAGGAATTGCTCGTACGAATTCTTCTGAATTTCGATAAGGTTTGGCATGTCGATAACTTCATCAATTTTTGAATAACTCATTCTAACGTTTCTTCCCAATTTCACGGGATGTACCATTAAATATCACCTCATATTTCAGACTTTTGTCTTAGTGCTCAAACCAAATAAAAAAATCCGATTTTTTATGTATAAAATTTTGTTGCCGACCAATCAACACAATATTTTAAAGCTTTTGCAATTATCTATAACAAACACCAGTATATTTTTCAGCTATATACATATACTAAAAATACTTCAACTCACAGACATTAAAATATTATTAACAAATATTGTCTAACTTATTCCAATATGCTATAATAAAAAAGTAAAAAAGTTTATGTTTAATCAGAAAATATTGGAATAGTGCAATGAAATTATAACGCAGTTTATAATTCTAACATAGATGGTTCAACTTGTCAACTATTTCATGGAATTTTATTTTCAATAATATTGCCACCTCTTATTTTATACTTTTTTTGAAAAAACAGTTTATATCTTAATATAACAGATAGCAAAAAGGCTCCTTCCCTCAAGGAACCTTTTTGCTATCTGTCAATCAACGTCACCTATAATACATTATTTTATTTCTACAGTTGCTCCAACTTCTTTGAACTTAGCTTCAATTTGAGCTGCTTCGTCTTTGGATACGCCTTCCTTCAATGTCTTCGGAGCTCCGTCAACCAAGTCTTTTGCTTCTTTCAAACCAAGACCGGTTACTTCTCTGACAACCTTTATAACTTTGATTTTGTCAGCTCCCGGAGACTTCAGGATTACTTCAAACTCTGTCTTTTCTTCAGCCGCCGGAGCTGCCGCACCCGGAGCTGCTGCTCCTACTGCCGCAACTGCCACAGGAGCTGCTGCCGATACACCGAATTCTTCTTCAAGAGCTTTTACCAATTCTGATAATTCCAATACTGATAATGCCTTAACATCCTCAATTAATTTTGTAACTTTTTCACTAGCCATTTTTATATACCTCCATCAAAATTATTATTTTTTTAATTAATTTAATTTAGAAATATTTGATTTAAGAATTTGAAATTTATGCAACAATTAAGCACTTTCCTTCTTCTTCTCCGCAATTGCGTTGAGAGCAATGACCAATCCTCTGATGTTGCCGTTTAATACATTTACAAGACCCGCTATCGGAGACTTCAAGCTTCCGAGAGCCTTCGCAACAAGCTCTTCCTTTGGCGGAAGCGCTGCAATGGCCTTGAGAGTTTTCAGGTCACAGACTTTGCCCTCAACCACCCCTACTTTAAGTTCAAGATTTTCATACTTTTCAGCATACTCAACCATGATTTTTGCAGGGGCTACAACATCTTTATCGCTGAATGCCATTGAAGTCGGACCGTTAAAGTAAGGTTCCAACTCTTCCAAGCCATTTTCTTTTGCTGCAAGTTTTGTCAAAGTATTTTTAACTACTTTGTACTCCACTCCGGCTTTTCTAAGTTTGTTTCTAAGTTCTGTGTCCTGCTCAACGGTAAGACCTCTGTAATCGGCAAATACTATGGTTTTAGCCGATTTCATATTCTCAGACAGCTGCCTGACTATCTCTTTTTTCTGCTGAAGGACTTTCTCACTTGGCACTGTTATCCACCTCCTTTTAAAAACCGAGTGTCTATCTTATGTCTTTCTCTTACTAGCGAACTGAAATAATAAAACCCCTCAATGCACATAGACATAAAGGGGTAATTGTCATTATCCGACTGCTAAATCACATTACCTCGGCAGGGAAGTTTGCAAACACTTTTACACTTTCCGCTTTTGTGGGAAAGCAACCTGCTGTCTATGGCATTTCCTCTATTAACATTTGTCAATGGATATATTATAACATTATTCTAAATTTGTAAAGACATTTTTTATTCACTTACTCTTAAAGGATTTACTTTTATGCCAGGTCCCATTGTGGAAGTAACAACCACACTCTTAAGATACTGGCCTTTTGCTGCTGCAGGTTTAGCCTTGATTATTGCTGACATCAATGTGCGGAAATTGTCAACAAGCTTTTCGGTACCAAAGGACACTTTTCCTATAGGGCAGTGTATAATGTTGGTCTTATCCAGCCTGTACTCAATTTTACCGGCTTTGATGTCGGCAATTGCCTTGGCCACATCCATTGTTACGGTACCGGCTTTTGGGTTTGGCATTAATCCTTTCGGACCAAGCACTTTACCGAGTCTACCTACAACACCCATCATATCCGGTGTTGCAACTACAACGTCAAACTCAAACCAGTTTTCATTCTGAATCTTTGAAACCAATTCCTCTGCACCAACATAATCCGCACCGGCTTTTTCTGCTTCTGTGGCTTTTTCACCTTTCGCAAAAACAAGAACTCTTACTTTCTTACCTGTACCGTGCGGCAAAACAACGGCGCCTCTTACCTGCTGATCGGCATGTCTTGAGTCAACACCGAGTCTGATATGTGCCTCCACAGTTTCATCAAACTTTGCCTTGGCTGTCTTTTGCACAAGTTCCATTGCCTCTACAGGATCATACAGCTTTGTTTTATCAACCAATTTTACACTTTCCTGATATTTCTTGCCTCTTTTCATCCAATTCACTCTCCTTACGTGGTAATTTTTCTCGGAAACTTACGTTTCCTCCCACCTTCTACTTTAGAACAACATGAAAACTTTGCTTTAAACCTTCAACTTAGTCCTCAACAACAACGCCCATGCTTCTTGCAGTACCTGCAATCATGCTCATGGCAGCCTCAAGGCTTGCTGCATTAAGGTCGGGCATTTTCATTTCAGCTATTTTTCTTACTTCCTCTTTCGAAATCTTGGCAACTTTTTCCCTGTTCGGTCTACCGGATCCTTTTTCTATCTTGCATGCTCTTTTAATAAGCACTGACGCCGACGGAGTTTTCGTAACGAATGAGAAGGATCTGTCAGCATATACGGTAATAACCACAGGTATTACAAGACCTGCGTCCTTTGCCGTCCTCTCATTGAATTCCTTACAAAACGCCATTATGTTTACGCCATGTTGTCCTAAAGCTGGTCCAACCGGTGGAGCCGGAGTTGCTTTCCCCGCAGGAATTTGAAGTTTTATATAGCCGACTACTTTCTTTGCCATATTTTCCACCTCCCAATTCTAATGATAATAAATCTCTCTGCCTTGACAAAAAGAGATTTATTATTTGCTTTTGCTAATCTGTAGTAAAGATTTTATTTATAGTTAAAAATCATATTAGGCATCTTAAAAAATACATCTTCACTATATTTTCTGAATCTGGTGAAGTTCAAGTTCCACAGGTGTCTCTCTTCCGAACATCGAAACGGAAACACGCACCTTTTTCTTTTCCAGATTTATTTCTTCAACTATTCCGATAAAGTTTTCCAAAGGCCCGGAAACCACCCTTACATTGTCTCCGACCTCATAGTCCAGCACAGGAGCAAATTCTTCAACTCCCATAGCCCTTATCTCTTCATCGGTTAAAGGCACGGCTTTTGAGCCCGGTCCGACAAACCCTGTAACCCCCCTGGTATTTCTGACCACATACCAGGATTCATCATTCATAATCATCTTAACAAGAACGTATCCGGGGAATACTTTCTTGAGGGAGGCTTTTTTCTTGCCGTCTTTTATTTCAATCTGCTCCTCCATAGGCACAACTATGTCAAGTATATAATCCTGCAAGTTCCTGTTTTCAACAATTTTCTCAAGGTTTGCCTTCACTTTGTTTTCATATCCGGAATAGGTATGAACCACATACCATTTTGCTTCCTCGGATGCCTCATTATTCGGCATAAAGCTCCAAGTCCTCCTTTATAACTTAATAACCCGCGCTGCTTTATGCATAAGCTTAGTAAATAAGGCTGGACAATGCGCCAAATCCCAGGTCAAACAGCCATATCAACACTCCGACAATAAAGCACAAAATCAAAACCGTGATGGTATTGTTTATAAGCTGTGACCTTGTAGGCCAAATAACCCTTTTAAGCTCGTTTTTAACGTCCTTAAAGTATTTTGAAAATTTCCCCGCGGCTCTCTTTAAAAAACCTTCTTTCTTTTTTTCAACCTTAGAGACTTTCACTTCCTCAGCCATACGAACACATCTCCATTTTTAAAATTTTTTGTTCTGTCAGCACATCAGAAGTCTTCCCCCAGCTGCCGATATTATTCCCTCTTTTTTATTATTTTGTTTCTTTATGCATAGTATGCTTCTGGCAGAACCTGCAATATTTTCTCATTTCGAGTCTGTCCGGGTCGTTTTTCTTGTTTTTCATTGTATTATAGTTTCTCTGTTTGCACTCTCCACAAGCCAATGTAATTTTTACTCTCACCTTTCACACCTCCAAGGTTTGTCCTAAAAATCAAATATATTTAAATTATTTAATATCTCATTTTAACTAACATCTCATTTTGCCATAAAAAAAAAGACGTACAGCGAAGCAATCAATAATTTAACATATTTTTTAGCTTAAGTCAAGATTTTTTTATATGTCTGTCCATAAATTTTTTGTCCAAATCTATTTGTATCTTAAACAAGCCATTTTCTACAAATCCCTTTTCGTCTAAAAATATCTTTTTACACCGCACGTCTTTTTTATGTGATCATTACTCCTCAATAAGCTCGCTTAAAGGAGCTCCCGGCGGAACAATAGGAAATACCATTTCATCCTTGTCAATTTCAAAATTGATTACCACAGGGGTATCCTCAGACGCCAGTGCTCTGTTTAAAGCTTCATCGACTTCTTCTTTGGCTGTGACATTTATACCGATTGCACCGTAAGCTTCCGCCAAAGCTTTAAAGTCTGTACATCTGTCCAGCGAGGTTGAGGAATACCTTCCGCCGTAGAACAACTGCTGCCACTGTCTTACCATTCCCAGAGCATGATTGTTGAATATCGCAACTATTATCGGAAGCTTGTACTCAACAGCTGTGGCCAGCTCATTGCAGTTCATTCTGAAGCTGCCGTCACCGGCAACATTAATTACCTTTTTGTCGGGTCTTCCAATCCGGGCGCCAATGCATGCTCCAAGACCATATCCCATGGTACCCAGACCACCTGAGGACAGGAACTGTCTTGGAGAAGTATATTTGTAAAACTGGGCGGCCCACATCTGGTGCTGACCCACCTCGGTAGTTATTATTGCCTCTCCTTTGGTAAGTTCATACATTCTCTCAATAATATATTGCGGATGAAGCTTGTCATCCTGAGGATACTTAAGAGGATACAGTTCCTTCCACTCATTGATTTTTCTAACCCAGTCAGTGCATTCTTTCTTCTTTACTCTCTCGTTCAGAAGCTGCAATATTTTCTTGATGTTTCCCTCAAGAGCATATTGAACATTAATATTTTTTCCGATTTCGGCAGGGTCAATGTCTATATGCATTATGCTTGCTTTAGGTGCAAATCTCTGAACATTGCTTATCACTCTGTCACTAAATCTTGCACCAATCGCAATAAAAAGATCCGATTCCGAAACCGCCATGTTTGTCGTCTTTGTGCCGTGCATTCCAATCATTCCCATGAACAGCTCATGGGTTCCCGGGAAAGCACCCATGCCCATTAAAGTTGTGGTAACAGGTATCTGGGCATTTGTTGCAAACTCAAAAAGTTCTTTATTTGCTCCCGCGATTGATACGCCTCCTCCGGCGAGAATAACCGGTCTTTCCGCTTTGTTAATTGCCTCCGCCGCTTCATCAATACACTTTTCATCCACTCTTACAGGTACCTCGGGCAATTCCTGAGGGGACTTTGGTTCATATTCAGCATATGCCGCCGTTACATCTTTGCATATATCAATCAGAACCGGGCCTGGTCTTCCTTCTTTTGCTATGTAAAAGGCTCTTCGCACTATGTCAGCCAGCTTGTTAACATCCTTTACTATAAAATTGTGTTTTGTTATGGGCATTGTTATTCCGGTTATGTCAACTTCCTGGAAGGAATCCTTGCCCAAGAGCGGCGTCGCCACCTGTCCTGTAATTGCAACCATCGGAACCGAATCCATGTAAGCGGTTGCTATTCCTGTAACCAGATTTGTGGCCCCGGGGCCGGATGTGGCAAGACACACCCCAACCTTTCCCGTTGCCCTTGCATAGCCGTCTGCGGCATGAGCAGCTCCCTGTTCGTGGGAAGTCAGTATATGCCGGATTTCATTCTGCGACCTGTACAGTTCATCATATATATTCAATACCGCTCCGCCCGGAAATCCAAATATTGTATCCACACCTTGTTCCTTAAGGCACTCAATTAATATTTTCGAACCGGTAAGTTTCATTTTTATTACCCCCATAATTTTACACAAATGTCTGTTAATCGAAAATCTTAATCCACAGTTTTATTACATTATTTGTTTTCCAGGATGGCGCCTTTGTTTGCAGAAGAAACAAGTTTTGCATATCTTCCAAGGTAACCCTTTGTTATTTTCGGCGCCGGTGCCTTCCACTCTTTAAGTCTCTTCTGAATTTCGCTGTCGGGGATTTCTACATCAAGCTTTCCGTTAGGTATGTCTATGCTGATAATATCCCCGTCTCTGACAATTGCTATAGGTCCGCCCGCCATAGCCTCCGGAGACACATGACCTATTGAAGCTCCTCTCGTAGCACCGGAAAAACGTCCGTCAGTAATCAAGGCAACGTCCTTGTCAAGTCCCATACCTGCAATTGCGGAAGTCGGGGACAGCATTTCCCTCATGCCGGGACCTCCTTTGGGACCTTCATAGCGTATTATGACCACGTCACCTTTGTTTATTTTACCGTTGTAAATTGCTTCTATGGCAGCATCCTCCGAGTCAAACACCCTTGCCGGTCCCTTGTGAACCAACATTTCAGGGGCAACAGCCGAGCGCTTTACAACCGCACCGTCCGGAGCAAGATTACCCCTCAGCACCGCTATACCGCCCGTCGGACTGTAAGGATTGTCAATGCTTCTTATAACCTCATAGTCCCTGACTTTTGCGTTTTCAATGTTTTCCCTTACAGTTTTGCCGGTAACGGTTATCAAATCCAGATGCAGCAAATTCTTCTTTGAAAGTTCCTTCATCACAGCAGGTATTCCTCCCGCCGCATAGAGGTCCTGAACATGATGGTGGCCCGCCGGAGCCAGCTTGCAAAGGTTCGGTACCTTGCTGCTTATTTCGTTTATTATGTCAAGGTTTATCTCTATTCCCACTTCATTGGCAATAGCAGGAAGATGAAGCACAGAGTTTGTCGAGCAGCCCAAAGCCATGTCCACGGCCAGAGCATTCTCGAAAGCCTTTGGAGTGAGAATATCCGAAGGTTTTATATCTTTTTCAACCAATTCCACTATCTTCATTCCGGCTTTCTTTGCAAGGCGTATTCTTTCCGCATAAACCGCAGGGACCGTTCCGTTGCCCGGAAGACCCATTCCCAAAACCTCAGTGAGGCAGTTCATGGAGTTGGCGGTAAACATACCGGAACAGGAACCGCAGCCGGGACAAGCTTTTTCCTCATACTCCCAAACTTCTTTCTCCGTCATCTTTCCCGCCTTGTATGCCCCTACAGCTTCAAACACGCTGTTTAAATCCAGGTTTTTGTCATTATGCCTTAAAGACAGCATGGGACCTCCGCTTACCACAATGGCGGGAACATTTATTCTTGCAGCTGCCATCAGCATTCCCGGCACTATCTTGTCACAATTGGGTATGAAAACCATTCCGTCAAAGCTGTGGGCCAACGCCATTGCCTCGCAGGAGTCGGCTATAAGCTCCCTTGTGGCCAGGGAATATTTCATTCCCGTATGACCCATCGCTATCCCGTCACACACACCGATTGCACCGAACTCAACAGGAGTACCTCCTGCCATTCTGATACCTGCCTTTACAGCTTCGGCAATCTTGTCCAGATGTATATGTCCCGGAACAATTTCGTTTCTGGAATTAACAACTCCTATAAGCGGTCTTTCCAATTCTTCATCTGTATAGCCCATTGCTTTAAACAAAGCCCTGTGAGGGGCTCTTTCTATGCCTTTTTTTACCGCATCGCTTCTCATAATGCATTCCTCTCTTTCCAAAATATATATTAACTCAATATTAAACTCAAAAACAAAATTCAGACATTTACTATGATTTCCAATTTATTATAATAATAGCCGGGTTTGCCCGGCTATTGTCTTGTTTATTATTTATTTTACTACTACAAAGCTTTGATTGTCCAGTGTTTTAGAAAAAAAGCATTTTTCGTTAAATATTTCTATGGACTTAAAATAACATTCATTAATTGTGCCCAGAAATTGAGCCAAATCATATTCACGCCATCCATGTTCACACTATGACGTCTTTCGGGAACATCCAGTCCACTATAAAATTGTTGTGGTACAGTACTTTTGCGACAGTGGAACTTTCAATTGCCTCAAACACTCCCTGAAATTTCGGTGACGCGCTAAACATAATCAGTATCGCAAAAACTATATAAACCGTTAAGAGTCCTTCCAGTGCGCCCAAAATAAATCCTCCCGCTTTGTCCGCCTGTTTTACGATCGGAAGAGAAGTGACACCTTTCAGCACACGCTCAAGAACAAACAATCCCACTCTTACCGCCACAAACATAACTATGAGACTTATAATATCGACTATCATATGGGCAAGAACGTCGCTTAAGGAATCCATAATGGTTGAAACATCAATCAGCTCCGTAAGGCTGGGCAAACTCTTGAGCAAGCTGTTTTTTATCATGCCCTTCATAAATCCGGGCAGGCTCAAGCCGTCAACAACCGATTGGGCTGTAGCCTTTGCCGCTGCATCAAACGGAAGACTTAAAGCCTCATGCCGAAGCATGAGATTATGGTAAATTCCCTTCTTTATGCTGTGGAACACCTGAGAATTTGATAAAATCTTTGCAATTATCGGATAAAGCTTTGCCGATAAAACTGCTGATATGAAAAAAGAAGCCAGCTTAAACACTGAATAAACAATGCCTTTCTTAAGCCCAATCCATGCCAGTACCAAAATAATCGCAATGACTACCAAATCAATCCAGTTCATATTTTCCCCCTTACATGTTAATTCATTTTTAAAAGGATAACGCCTTCTTTTGTAATTGCCAAAGCCTCATTTGTGCCAAGAAACTTCACTTCATTTATCAAATAATCCGAAGCATAGCTTCCCCTGAGTCTCCCGGCAACATCTATAAAATAAACACACTTGGATGTGTTTATGGCTATAAAATCATCATTTGCAGCTATGTTCACAACATCCTGGTCAATTCTGTAATCTGCGACTTCCCTGCCTTTGGAATCAACTATAAGAACATGTCCCGCTTCTCCCATCATTCCTTTTTCGCTGAATGCAAACACGGCGTATCTGCCTTTCATAACGTCCATGCTGTATACTTTGCCGCTTATTGTCCTGCTCCACTTTTCTTCAAAATTTTGTCCAAACAGATAAATCGCTGAGTCGGACACTGCCACAATGGTATCGTCATTCAAATAGCGGATTGAAGGAAAAATAACATTCTCGAAAGTTTTGCCAGCTACATTCCCACCTGAAATCGTATACAAATGAAGTCCTGTATTTATACTTACACCCGAAATATCAACACAGTTTATCAGAACCTCCCTGCCGGAGGGAGACACCTCCGACGAGATGGCGTAAGTTTCTCCCAATATTTTGGTAAAAAGAAAAACTCCCTGTTTGTTGTACACTGATACAGCAGACTTATCCCTCTCTGCTTTGTGAAGGACGGTAACATAACCCGCGCTGTTTATATTTGCATTTATTATACTGTAATCCAGCTTTTTTTCCCACTTTTTCTCCTTGCCGGCAAATACATAAATGTCTTTTGATTCGAGCCCTGCAACCAAAAGATACTCGCCCGCGGACTTAAAATACGGCAAATTCAAAGAAACAGTATATATCCACTCCTCTTCACCATTTCTGTTGAGATATTCCAAACCATTTTTCGTGCATCTTACAATATAGCCCTTGTAAGCACCAAACTCAGAGTTCAAACTGTCCTCATATCTTAACAAGGTGCCGGTTACTTCATACACATCTTTATCTCCGACGAAAAACCCATTGGCTATTATATCCCTTATGCTTACACTTTTAATGTCTATACCCTTGCTGTTGAGATAGGCAACAGCAGCCGTACACACAACTATGATCACAAGTACGAAAAATAGAAGTATGCTCATTCTGCTCGAAGGTTGCCGCATCTTTGGTATGTTTTCAGGGCTGTTCACCTTGACCTCACTCCATATTTTTCTTAAGTAATAAGACAAGTATAAAAATATTGTATCATATATATTGTTTCTACTTCAATCTATCGGTCCCTGTTTTTGTACTCCCTCTTGCTGGAAACAAAAGCAAAACTTGCCGCAAGCTTTGAAACAAGCATGTTTAGTCCCTGGATCAGTATCATAAAGAGCATAAACATTCCTACATACCCAAATGCCGGATATACGGATGATATAAGTCCGGAAAATCCCACATTGGAAATTGGCACAACAAAGCCGCATATTACCGGGATCAGTATCTTTCTGCTTATTCTCACTTTATTTGCTATTCTCTCGATAAAACCATACCCCGATGTTACAGCCGAAATGAACATTGCAAGAAGAAGCAGTATTTTATAGAATTCTCCCAAAATAAAATTATGCCTGCCGATTATACTTAAAACCGGAATCTCTTCAGAGACAATATCGGGATAAAATACATAAAGTATAATGTTCAAAACTATTGCTATAAAACTTAGCGCAAGCCCGCCGATAATTCCTCCCGCAGCAGCAATTTTCCTGCTTTTTAAGTAAGGCAGAAGGCTGCACATTACCGCAACGCCGCTTATGCTGTTGTAGCTTACATAGAGAAGAGAAGAGACGAGCCAGTTGTCGGTTATCGCATCAAATCCCGGTACAGGGCTGAATACCCATGCATCCATATTGACTATAACATAGAATCCTGCTCCAAGAATACCCAGCACCAAAATGGGAGTCACAAAAGAACTTAATGCCACAATCCCTTTGATGTCAGTAAGAAAGACAATCATGCATAAAATTGCAGCTATCAGCGTGCCATAGTGATAAGGTATGTTTAACGCACCGGATATTATGCTTCCTGCTCCGGCAACCATTATGCACAATACAGAACCCATAAACAACGTTACCATAATCTCCATAATCCAGCCAATTACCCATCCGACGCTGGGAAAAAGGAATTCCTCGTAGTTTCTTATTCTTTCGCTGTAGACTTTTACTAACACAATATATCCTATCAACGCAAACAAAACTCCTGCCAGAACAATGCCGTAAAATCCCCCCTCGTAATACGACGAAAAAAACTGCATAATTTCCTGTCCCGAAGCAAATCCAGCCCCAATCACCGTTGCCATATAAATGCTTGCAACTTTCAATATATTTTTTACATCCTGAGACAAAAAAACAACTCCTTACCATAGAATCATTCTCTAGAATAATTCTATGTAGGAGTTGTTTTTCAAATTACCAGTTAATTTTATTCTTCTTTGCCTTCATCCTCGCTGTTAAGGAACTTCATAAGCTCTTCATAAGTCTTTCTCGGGCCGTCCTCGGCATCAAAGGCATCCTTTCTTACAACAATACCTGTATACTTGCCGTTTTTCACCGCATAATAGGTTCTTTCATCCCGAGGAATGAATTCCACCGTTACTTTGCCCGGTTCGGTATTGAGGTGGTAAACTATACTGATTTCGGCTTCTCCGGAAGGTGTCGCATCCGGTTCGATTTCACTGGCTGTAATGCCTATAATTGTGGAATAAAAATTCCTCAATTTTGATATGCCTTCTTCTCCCTTTTTCGCCTCCACATCAATTCCGTCAATATAATGCTTGTATTTCTTCTCCTCCTCGTTTTCCCCTTCTTCGGATTCGCCGGACGTATCTGATTCATCAGATTTGTCGGTTTCCTGAGTCTGTGTCTCGTCTTTTACTTCTTCAATCTTAATTTTTATCGTTCTTCCGTCTATGTTGAAATCTAAATCCGTTACAGTATAGATATATGGTGCATATATGAAACCGTCCATCATTTCCAGGGCCGGAGTATCAAGAAAACCTAAAGTGCCGGGATTTATTGTAAACACTTCATTGGTTCCTTCAAACATTCCGTAAGACTCAGCATTGTTTTCTTTAACATCGCCGATAAGCAAAGTCACTCTTTTACTTCCGGCAGCCGCTTCAACAACATAGGACGGATTGTCAAGCCCGTATTTTGAAAGGTCTTTAACATCCTTCTCAATATAATCTATAACTTCCGCCCTCACAAGCGCCTCCAGGGCCGTATTCAGCCTGACCATGTTGGCGTTTGCCTCTATGGGCTCTGTCATATGCCATCCCTTGTCATCCGACTTTACAAGTTTAAAGGACCGTTTTCCCTTCTTTGTTACAGCCAGCTCCGTTACATCCTGTGATGTGACATCAAGAACAAACCTGTTCCGGATGCTGTTTTCGTTTGCCTTGAGTATGTTTCCTGCGTAATAGGCAATTGTATATACTTTGTTTTTCCCTTTTTCTCTTATATAGTATCCGCTTCCTGTAGGTGTTTGATCACCCACTTCTATTTCCGCAACCGTACCGTCCGAAAATTTCAGCGTTACCGTTACAGGATTGTCAAGACCATACTGTCCAAGATTCTTCGGATCGCTTTCCACCTCTTTGGAAGCATAAAGATCGCAGATATTGGAAACTATACTTTCAACCTGGACCTTGTTTATCTCAAAGTCCCCTCCGGAAACCAACTGCCATTCGGAATCATTCTTTTTCAGGACAAAAGTCTTTCCCCCGCTTACTATCGTAAGCTCTTCCGCCTTTTCCTTGTCCAGCTTGTATACTTCAATCTGTTTGTAACTATCCTCTTCTTCAGCCGGAAGCCTGTTTTTAATAGCAAAGTACGCACCTATCAGACCCAGGAAAAGCACCACAAGAATAACTATATTCCTGTATAGTTTCAAAGACCTCATAGATGCCTCCTCCTCAGCCATATAATAATACCTGTTGAAGTAATTATAAGCGGATATGCCAAAACAGCAATGGCTATTATCAAAGCCGCATTAAAACCGCTGAGATTTATGGTGTCGGTTATCGAAGTTTTTGCCACAATAAACACATCATTTGACTTATCCAGCATCCAATCCGACGCAAGACCTATAAGATACAAATTGTATGACGAATACGGGAAATATGACTGATACACTTCGTCCGTCAGGAAATAACCGTTTCCGATAACAACAATTTTGGTAGTTACAGCACTGGAATACTGCGCGACAAGACCAATATCAAGCGGACCACGGGTTTCTTCCGTCTCTCCTCCGCCAAAAGGTTCTCCCACAGCCTCTTCGCTGGTGGTAAGAAGAGGTAAAACCGTCAAAGGCTCCTTGTCATTGGCCAATCTCTTAATACTTCTGGAATCAGGCATTATAACGGTAAATTTGCTTGTATCCTCCTGGCTTGTAATATCGGTATACCCAACTTGAGGTATAATATGGTAAGGTCTGTTTGCAACATAGTACATGTCGTTGTTTTCTTTTACTCTGTCATAATTTAACGCCATGCTGTATTCATTTAACACTCTGTCGAAATTATCGAACCTCTCATCATCATTCGACGGGTCAAACAAGAATATTGCGTTTCCGCCGCCTTTCAGATAATCAAGGACTTTATCCCTTTCTGCCACCGACAAATCCTGGGTGGGAGGTGCAAAAAACAATACAGTGGTGTCTTCGGGCACTTTTTCCTGCCTTGTAAGGTCGAGTTTCTTGACTTCATAGCCGTTGTTCTCAAGAGCTTTTTGAAGATATGTGTAATCCGACTCCAGCTTTCTTTTGCTGTGGGCGTCAATAAAATACACCGTGGGTATGGTCTCGCTGGTAACATACTTGATTGCCCCGGTTATCGCCTGCTCGCCCATAAACATCATCGGTCCGTAATAGTCCTGCTGGAAAATATCATATATGGTAACTTTCTTTACCTTGTCTCCGCTTCTTACAATAATCTCATTCTGCTGGGGATTTAATGTACCGGATTTGTTCAGTTCTTTTACTATATCAGGATTCTTGTCCGGGTCAACAAATTTTACGTTTACTTTGTCAAACTTGTCGTACTTGTCCAAAAATTCCACAAGAATAAAACCGGCTTCATATGTTTTTATCTCATCCCTGTCGGCCAGCATTACCACGTCGACTTCCTGTTTCAAACCCTCAAGTATCACTTTAGTCTGCTCACCAATGGAATACATCTTGTTCTGAGACACGTCCCATCTTATATTAAGAGCTGAAACAAAAGCATTCACCAATATCGTTATTCCGACAACAAGAGCCGCCATAACAGTAAAAACCATGCCATATTTAAAATTCTTACTATATTTAAAACCCTTTTTCATCACTTATCACCCCTGACTCCAGCGCCTTTTTTCTATAACTATCATCACAAGCAAAAGGAACATTGCCGTTATACTTAAAAAGAACACTATATCGTTCAAACTGATTACACTCTGGACAAACTGCTTGTAATGCTCATACAGCGACAACTGATTTATTACTTTTAGTAAAAATCCGGAAACCAAAGTTTTTAACTGGTCTATAAGCAGTATAAAGAACAGCGTTACGGTTCCCAGCACTGCGGCTATTATCTGACTCTCCGTTATGGAAGAAGTAAAAAGTCCAAAAGCCACAAACGAAGCTCCCAACAATATAAAGCCGAGATAACTGGATAATGCGGCTGAAAGAACCAGCTCACCTTTTATGGATATTATAATAGGGAAAATTGCCGTCAGCGCCGTCATGGTTAAAAATACGGTAAATGCTGCAAGAAATTTTCCTATTACTATTTGAGGAACACTCACCGGTGAAGTCATCAACAAAACTTCCGTTCCGTTTCTTCTCTCTTCAGCAAACACTCTCATTGTCAATATGGGAATCAACATGACAAGCCAAAAACTTGCAAAATAAAGCTGTCCACCAAACACAAACTGGGCAATACCCTGTCCCACTTTGGACATTGTCTGAGTTAAAAAGTATATTCCGAAAACCAATACAAATATTCCGGACAAAACATATGCCAACGGAGAATAGAAATATGTTTTAAGTTCTTTTTTATAAACAGCCCACATTATTCCTCAACCTCCTTTTCCTCGGTCTGAGCACTGTCCTGTTCCTGCCCGTTTTCTTGCTCCTGTTCATTCTCTTCTGCCTCAGCATTCTCTGTGGATACTTCTTCCGAGGCTCCTTCCTGTGAACTTTCGGGAACTTCCTCCCCGGAACCTTCAGACTCATCGTTCACAGCAACATCCTTTGTTGTAAGCTCGCGGAATATTTCCTCAAGACCCATTTCATCTTCCTTGGTCTCAAGAATCGGATAGCCCAGATCTGCCATCGCAAAGAATATAGGCTTTCTTACATCCACTCCCTTGTCCGCATCAACTATATATACATATACATCATCTTCAACTTTATCCTGCACTTCAACATTTCTGACACCGTCAACAGCCTGAAGGGCTGCTATGACAGAAGACTTTTCTCCTGCAATCTTAAACGTTAACCTCAAACTCTTGGAAATAGCTCTTGCCAGATTTTCCGGTGTGTCCACCGCCACAATTCTACCCTTGTTTATTATGACAATGCGTTCACATACTGCGCTTACTTCCTGCATTATATGAGTACTGAAAATAATTGTGTGATCTTTTCTCAATTCTTTTATAACGTTCCTTACCTCAAGTATCTGGTTGGGATCAAGACCGACCGTAGGCTCGTCCAAAATAAGAACTTCGGGATTTCCTATCAAAGCCTGGGCAAATCCCACCCTCTGCTTGTAACCCTTTGAAAGGTTTCTTATAAGCCTTTTTCTGACATCGGTAATTTTCAACATCTCCATAATGTCAGATATTTGCTGCTTTCTCTTGCTTTTTTCCACTTTTTTAAGTTCACTGACAAAGTTTAAGTACTCATCGACGGTCATATCTGTATAAAGCGGCGGATTTTCCGGCAAATAACCGATACGTCTTTTTACTTCATTCGGCTGCTCGGCTATGTCGTACCCGGCTACTTTTACAGTCCCCTCGGTCGAAGGCAGATAGCCGGTTATTATGTTCATGGTGGTTGACTTGCCCGCTCCGTTCGGTCCAAGGAAGCCTACAATTTCTCCCTTTTCGACCGTGAAATTCAGGTTGTCAACGGCTACTATTTGACCATATCTTTTGGTCAAATTTTGTATTTCAATCATCTGTTTTCTTCCCTCCCATTTGTATTTCTCCTGAAAAACAGCAACACAGTTCTATTATCATAAATTAATTTTAATAAATTATGAACAATTTGTAACTATTAGTCATATGCCATGCTGAATTAAAAGAAATTCTTGTAACTTTCGATTTGCTGCCAATTCGTCTTTTGCTTGGGTTAAATCCGCCATATGTAAAACCAATTGCGCCGACGTGGCTATTATATAGCTTTTTATCCTTCTTTTCAAGTAATATTTATGCTTTATGCATTATTACCCGCAAAATCAACCTGAAATTTAGCTTAAAAATCAAAAACACCCGGGTGCAATAAATCACACCCGGGCAGTATTTTCAACTGTTCGATAATCTTTTCTCCTATTTGTTTTTCAAGACTTCTTTTACTTTTTCCACTATATTTTCAGCAGTCAATCCATACATTTTGAGAAGTTCATCCGGTTTACCGGACTTTCCGAACCTGTCCATAACTCCAACCATTCTCATCGGAACAGGACAGGTTTCCACTAGCACCTCCGCCACGGCACTTCCAAGTCCTCCGATTACACTGTGTTCTTCACACGTAACAATCGCACCGGTTTCAGTTGCAGCCTTTATAATTATATCCCTGTCAATAGGCTTTATTGTATGAATGTTGATAAGTCTGGCATTAATTCCCTCACGCTTTAAAATATCCGCCGCTTCAATGGCTTTTGACACCATAAGGCCCGTGGCAATTATTGCAACATCGTTGCCGTCTCTTATCGTAACTCCCTTGCCAAGCTCAAACTTGTAATTTTCGTCGAATATAACCGGTACCGCAAGCCTTGTAAGCCTTAAATAGAACGGTCCCGGCGTCTTATAAGCCGCTATTGTGGCATGTCTTGCCTCAACGGCATCGGCAGGACAGACAACAGTCATGTTGGGTATAACCCTCATAATCGCTATATCCTCAATGGTCTGGTGGGAAGCTCCGTCTTCACCCACGGTAAGTCCGGAGTGGGATGCACCGATTTTTACATCGAGATTGGAATAGCATATGGAATTTCTAATTTGTTCAAAAGCCCTTCCCGAAGCAAACATCGCGAAAGTGCTTGCAAACACTACTTTACCGCAGGAGGCAATTCCTGCCGCGGCTGCCATCATGTTCGCCTCTGCAATACCCATATTGAAAAACCTTTCGGGATATTTATTTTTGAAATATTCCGTTTTCGTTGACTTTGACAAATCCGCATCCATGACAACTATTCTCGGATCAGATCCTATCTCCGCCAAAGTTTTTCCGTAAGCTTCCCTTGTCGCAATCTTTTCCTGCATCTTATCTCCCCTCCAATCCGGCAAGTATCTTATCCAACTCGGCTATCGCCCTGTCCCGCTCTTCCTTGTTTGGAGGTGAGCCGTGCCATTCTGCCACATTTTCCATAAAGGACACACCCTTGCCCTTTACGGTCTCAGCAATTATCATGGTCGGCTTGTCCCCGGACTTTTTAGCCTCGCGAACGGCTTCCGATATCTGCCTGTGGTCATGTCCGTCAATTGTAATAACATTCCATCCAAAAGCACGAACTTTGTCCACAATCGGCTCGGGAGACATTACCTCCGTGATATTGCCGTCTATTTGCAAATGATTGTGATCCAGAAAGGCTATAAGATTGTTAAGCTTGTAGTGGGAAGCCGACATAAGCGCCTCCCAGACTTGTCCTTCCTGCATTTCGCCGTCTCCCAGTATCACATAAACATAATAATCTTTTTTGTCGAGTTTTCCTGCAATTGCCATGCCCACGGCAGCTGATATTCCCTGTCCCAAAGACCCGGTGGACATGTCCACTCCCGGCACATATCTCATACTGGGATGCCCCTCAAGGAAACTGTCTATATGTCTGAATTTCAAAAGCTCTTCCACAGGGAAAAAGCCTCTCTCGGCAAGGGCTCCATAAAGTGCCGGAGAACAGTGGCCTTTCGACAAAACAAACCTGTCCCTGTCTTCCCATGCCGGATTTTTAGGGTCAACGCGCATTTCATTAAAATACAGGACCGTTATTATATCTGCACTTGAAAGCGATCCTCCAGGATGTCCAGATTTTGCATTGTAAACCGCCTCAATAATATGTCTTCTGATAATGGTTGAATACTTTCTAAGCTCATTAAGTCTCTTCTCGTCCATCAAAACAACTCCTACAAATACAAATTTTTTATATTAGTATAGTTTAGTATACTACAGTAAAAGGTTTAAGTCTATAGTTTTATACATTAATTGGGTATATTTTTTTACCAGTGACTTATTCATAAGTTTTAAAGCCTTCTCCCAAAACCTCCCTTATATCCGTAAGTACAATGAAAGCTTTTTTGTCAATTTGTCGAACAATTTTTTTTACCATCGGAATCTGTCTTCTCTGAACCACACAGAAAAGAACTTCCTTGTCGCTTCCTGTAAACATACCCTTTCCTTTAAGTGCTGTCACCCCCCTGTCCAAATCTCTTAAAATGGTTGAGGCTATTTCCTCCGGATAGTCCGATATGATTAAAAGGGCTTTGGCAAAATTTACTCCCTCCAAAATCGCATCAATCACTTTTGAGCTGATGTACAACGTAACCATGGCGTAAAGTGCAAGCTGAACACTTTTAAATACGAAAGCTGCAAATACTATTATGCTGGTATCTATAAACAATAATGTCTGACCTATTGTAAATGCCGGTACAACGTGATTTACTATTCTCGCCGCAAGATCCGTTCCGCCGGTTGTCGCCCCGGATCTGAACACCAGGCCCAATCCCATTCCCATAAGCAAACCGCCGAATATCGAATACAGCAAAATATCCGGTGTATACCGGTGACTCTCGGTGCTTGCAAGATAGTTTTCCACAAAGTAATCCGTAAACGGCTGCATTGCGTCTATTAACACAGAAAGAAGGGCGGTCCCGTAGAGTGTCTTTATAATGAATTTCTTTCCTATGAGTTTAATGCCCATCAAAAATAAAGGTATGTTTAAAATAAGCATTGCAGTACCCACAGGAACTTTTTCGTCGCTAAGGTAGTAAATCACGGTGGCTACTCCGCTTATACCTCCGGGCGCAATTTTGTAGGGAACCATAAAAACATTGATTGATATTGCCGTAATGAATGAACCTACTGTTATCAGCAAATAATCCTTCAGTTCTGTTATGCGCACTTTTACACCCTTCATTTTTTTACCTCAACCCGTAATATTAAAAGAAACGTTCACTACTTTTATCTTACCCACAAAAGTCAACTTCAACCCATATTTTTTAACCCGCGGCAGGTTTACTTATCTCTTACGTTTAAAAGTACCGACAAATATGCAAAATTATATTATGACACACACTTTCTTTTTCAATGAATTATATGCTATAATGGGTTGGACATATAATTGGCTGAATTTAACCGATGAGGCCGGGTTTATTAACGTTTTCTACCAACATTTTAATATAAAACTTTTAAAATTAAAATTAATAATAAAACAAAAAGACTTTTTCCTAAGGAGAGTACTCATGAAAGTTCTTCATTTAATAGGCGGAGGAGACGTTGGCGGAGCAAAAAGCCATGTTCTCTCTCTGGTCAGGGAACTTGGCAAGCATATAAATGTAAAACTTATAAGTTTCAGGACAGGTGCTTTTGCCGATGACGCCCGTGCAATGGGTATAAACGTGGAAGTTGTAAATACAGGCACCATTTTTTCTGATGTGCGTAAAGTTTTAAGAATTGTAAGGGAGGAAGGGTACGAGCTTATTCATTCCCATGGTGCAAAAGCCAACATGATTGCCGTTTTGGTAAAAAGGCTTACCGGGCTTCCCGTGGTTACTACAGTTCACAGCGACTACAGGCTTGATTATTTGCAAAATATCTTTAAAATGTTCTCCTTCGGCCTTATAAACATGGTTTCATTGAGATTCATTGACTTTCATATAGCCGTTTCCAAAAACTTCAAGACAATGCTTATTGAAAGAAAGTTCAGTCCTCAAAACATATTTACCGTTTACAATGGCATTAATTTCAACCAGGAAATTAATCCTTTGCCAAAAGAGGAGTTTTTAAAAAAATACAACCTGAAATTTGGGGAAAACGATGTCATAATCGGAATACTGGCCCGTCTTGACCCTGTAAAAGGCCTGGATACATTCCTTAAGGCTGCAAATGCCGTCATTAAAACCAATCCGACGGCAAGGTTTTTGATAGCAGGAGACGGACCCGAGCGAAAATCCCTCGAAAAAAAGGCCGCATCCTACGGTCTTCAGAACAACGTTTTCTTTTTAGGTTTCGTAAACAAACCTTACGATTTTTTAAACTCTATAGACATAAACACTCTTACTTCGCTGAGCGAAAGTTTTCCCTATGCAATCCTTGAAGGCTCTCTGCTGAAAAAAGCCACTATAAGCAGCAATGTGGGAGGCATTTCAGACCTTATTGAAAGCGGAATAAATGGTTTTCTCTTTGAGCCGGGAGATTACGAAACTTTGGCCAGCCACATATTGACCCTCATAAATGACCCCGCACTGAGAAAAAAAATGGGGGAAAAAATTCATGAAAAGGCCAGTTCGCACTTTTCTTTGGACAATATGTGCAAAACACAGCTTGACATATATGAAACAATTCTTCTTCGGAGTTTTAGAAACAGCAGGTCCAAATATCGCTACGATGCAATTATCTCAGGTTATTACGGCTTTAAAAACATCGGAGATGACGCCATGCTTATGGCTATAATTGACAATCTTCGCATGTATCGAAGAGATTTAAGAATTTTGGTCCTGTCCAGAAATCCCTTGGAAACAGGACTTGTATATAATGTTGATTCAATAAACAGGTTCAACCTCCTTAAAATCCTTCTCATCATGAGGAATTCAAAACTTTTTATAAACGGAGGAGGAAGCCTGATTCAGGACAACACCAGTACCCGTTCCCTTATATATTATCTCGGAATGATCTGGCTTGCAAAAAAAATGGGTATGAAGGTGATGATTTACGCCAACGGCATAGGGCCTTTGAACAAGGAAAAAAACCGGAAGCTTACAAAGAAAATTGTAAACCGGGTGGATGTCATCACTTTGAGAGAAAAGTTGTCCTATGAAGAATTAAACAATCTTAAAATTCAAAGTCCCAGGATTAAGGTAACTGCCGACCCGGCTTTTACCATAATACCCGAAAAAATCGAGCGTGTAAATCAGCTTCTCATAGATGAGGGAATTGACCCGAACGAACAACTTGTCGGCATATCCGTGAGAAAATGGGGCGAACATGAAAAATATGAGACCACAATTGCGGAACTTGCGGATTATATAGTCGAAAAATACGGTATGAAACCCCTTTTTATAGCAATGCACTATCCGGAAGACCTTGCAATAATTCAAAATATAACTTCGAAAATGAAAAACAAAAGCTTTGTAATAACCAATAAACCTACTGTTTCAGAAATGCTTGGAATAATCGGCAAAACTCAAATGCTTATCGGAATGCGCCTTCATGCTCTTATTTTTGCCGCAAGCCTCGGAATACCCGTGGTGGGAATGGTGTACGAACCCAAGGTTGAAGGTTTTATGCAGTATATCAACCAGGCATCGGCGGGACATGTAAACTCCCTGGAACTGGAACATATGAAAAAAATAGTGGATGAAACCTGGGAAAACAGGGAAGCCATAAAAAAAGAGCTGGAAAAAAACACTGCGGTTCTTAAAGACAAGGCTCTTGAGAACGCTAAAATTGCAATTGAAATGATTGATGAAAAACCTCTTTAAAAAAATTTCTAAAGCAAGAAGGAGATTTTTATGCGCAACACAGTCAATATACTGGGTATACCCATTGACAATGTTTCCATGGATGAAGCTTTGAATGTCGTAAAAGGTTTTCTAAGCGAAGACCGGGTTCATACGGTTTACACTCCGAACTCGGAGATAATGATGGCGGCCCAAAGGGATCCGGAGCTTAAAAAAATACTTTGCGAAGCTGATCTTTTGGTTCCGGACGGTGCGGGAGTCGTGCTGGCATCCAAAATCAACGGCTGCCCTCTCAAAGAAAGAGTGGCGGGTTTCGACCTTACAAACATGCTGTTTTCGGACGAAGCCGCAAAAGCTGTCAATTTCTTTTTTCTGGGCGGCAAACCCGGGGTTGCGGAGGAAGCATACAAAAACCTTTTAGACCGTAAAATAAACATTAACGTGGTGGGAATAAGAAACGGATATTTCACAAAAGATGAAGAGGAAGAAATAATCCGCCAGATAAACGATTCAAATACCGATGTTTTGCTGGTTGCTCTCGGCGCCCCAAAACAGGAAAAATGGATTCATGCAAACAAAGAAAAGCTCAAAGTCAAAGTATGTATAGGCGTAGGCGGCACTTTTGATGTACTTGCGGGCCGTGCAAAACGTGCTCCGGTTTTCTTTCAAAAGCACGGTCTTGAGTGGCTGTACAGGCTTTATAAAGAGCCCTGGCGCTTTGTAAGAATGCTGGATTTGCCCCGATTTATACTTCGGGTCATAGCCAACAAAATCAGGCCTGAAAAGCCTGAAAGAGCTTGATTTTACGGCCTCAAGCCTACCGAAAACTTTAGGGTTCTTTAAGAGCAATAAAATATAAAATAAAAAAAATGAAAATATAAAATGAAAACATAAAAATAAAAAACGAAAATAAAGAAAGATGAAAAAATAAAATAAAAAAAATACGCAAAAAAATTATGACAAAAACAAAAGGAGGCTGTAAAACGCCTCCTTATTTTATCTCAACTTATGTTAAGTGTTTTATTTCCGGACAAATACCTTATTCTTCAAAAAGCTCCATAATCTTATTTTATCGTATACGGACCTTTTACAAGAACCCATGCCTTCTCGCTTGTGACCTTCAAACCTCTTCCGTCATCCCTCGATACCAAAAGCAGATGGTTTAACGGCACCTCATCATCGGTGTTCACATCCGCCCCCGTACCCGAGGTAATGTCGGAAAGGCCTCCGCCTTCTCCCCCTATTGCCAGGGCCTTGCCGCCCCTTAATATCAACTCGGCGCTGGCACCGGCAATAAGTACCTGCCCCTTTGTCAATTCCAAAGCTTCGAATTTGCCGTACTTTTCAATCTCTTCAAGCCTTTTTTCGGCTTCTTCAAGCTTTTTTGCCATTTCCTGAAACTTTGAATTCACATAGCTTAAAGAAACCAAAGTATCGTCTTCCGAAACAGATTCAGCTGTGACCGAACCATAGGCCACCTGAACAATATGTATGACTATCGCACATAAAACAGCCACCAAAACAATTTTCCCTGAGTTTTTATTAAAATTTAAATTTTTCATCTTTTGTACCCCCTGAACCTTTACATATCTATTAATCCAAAACTTATTGAAAGTGCTTCATTAACCTTTTCCATAAGTTCGTCATCAAGATGCCCTATTTTCTCTCTGAGTCTCTTTTTGTCAATGGTTCGTATCTGCTCCAGCAGCACCACCGAATCTTTCGGAAGTCCGTACTCCTTTGCGCTCAATTCGATGTGTGTGGGCAGCTTTGCTTTGTTTATCTGGGATGTTATAGCCGATGCTATAACCGTAGGACTGTATTTGTTGCCAATATCATTCTGAACAATAAGCACAGGTCTGATTCCACCCTGTTCTGACCCAATGACAGGACTTAAATCAGCATAGAATATATCTCCGCGTTTAATTACCACTCTCTTCCAACTCCCTGAGACTTTCCTCATATTTTTGCTGTTGATCATTATCTGCTTCAAAACAGATTTCTGCAAGTTTAATATTAATTTCAGCCATTTGCTGATAGCCTTTTTTCAATTTATCCCTCATTTCAATTCTTCTTTTCTCACGTATATAAAGCTTCATTGCCTCCCGGACAAATTCACTTCTGTTAATTTTCTCCATTGCAACAATGGAATCAACCTCTTTGAGTAAATTGTCGGGAAGACTGATTAAAATTTTCTTTAATTGTGCCAAAAGTAAAACCCCCACTTCTTTTTTGGGTTAAGACATAAAGAAAAATTCAAATGACGCAAGCTAATGACGTTTACAAAGAATGCTTCAATACAGTGTATACATTTTCTTTGTCAAAGGTTACTCTACAGTTAAGCGGTAATCGCGAAGGTAGTAATTCTATAACTATATATATTAATTATAATATCTAAGATATGCACGGGTCAAATTAAAATTTAATTACTTGCCTTCGCGCGCCTATGTAATTGTTGGCAAAATCATTTCAGACTTAACAAAGGTTGAACCCCCATGAGCTTACCTGCAGCACTGCAGTAATTCTGTCTCTAAAATTATTTTTTTGTCATTTACCCCATATTATACATAAAACTTTGATATTTGTTATGGATTGACAGACAAATCATGTGTTTGTTAACCGAACCTGTATATTTTATTATATTATCAATAACATTATTATGACAATATTTCAAATACATTTTATTTATATTTTTTCTATATTTTCGAATTATATAACTCCTTATATCAAATAATTTAATACATTGTATATCTTCCCTTCTTTCAGGTAAACTCTGGGAATTCTCTTTCCTATTATGCTTACCAGTTCGTAATTTATTGTCCCAACACTTTTTGCCAGGTCCTCGACTTTTATTTCGTTATCTTTCTGCTTTCCGATAAGCACGGCTTCATCTCCGACTTTTACGTCTCCTTCAATATCCGTTATGTCTACCATGCACTGATCCATGCAAATTCTTCCCACAATAGGAGCCAGCTGACCGTTCAGAAGTACTTTTCCTTTGCCGGTAAGAAGCCTTGTATATCCGTCGGCATATCCTATGGGTATAGTTGCTATCCTGCTGTTCCGGCTCGTTTTAAATATTCTTCCGTAGCTGATAAAGGTGTCCTTTTCCACATCTTTTACAAGTATCACATTTGCCTTTAAAGACATGGCCGGTCTTAAGTCGATTTTGGTTTTATCCACCTCATCCGAAGGATACAATCCGTACAATGCTATACCCGGCCTTACCATGTTGAGGTGCATTTCAGGAAACTCAATCAACGCGGCACTGTTGCATACGTGCTTTACGGGAATATACACCCCTATTCTGTTAAGTTCGCCGACTATGCTCATAAACCTTTCAAACTGCATATAGGTGTAGGATTTGTCAGCCTCGTCCGCCGATGCAAAATGGGTAAACAATCCTTCAATAATAATGCCCGACAGCTTGCTTATCTGCACCACATTCTTAACCGCACTGTAACCGGGCATAAATCCAACCCTTGTCATACCGGTATCTATCTTGATATGAATCTTTACATTTCTGTGGTGTTTTACAGCCGCCTCCGACAGAGCTTCCGCCAAATCATGGCTGAAAACCGTCTGGGTGACGTCGTTTAAAACAATCTCTTCCGCCCGTACAGGGTCGGTATAGCTTAATATCAATATCGGAACCTTAATACCGTTTTGACGAAGCTGTATGGCTTCATCCAGCATGGACACCGCCAGACGGGTAACACCGTTTTCCAAAAGTGTTCTGGCAATCTCCATTACTCCATGTCCGTATGCGTCAGCCTTAACCACTCCCATTATCTCAACTTTCTTGTCAACAATTCGCCTGATTTCCTTTACATTATGGGCAATGTTGTCCAGATTAACCTCGGCCCATGCCCTGTTAAATTTATAGTCCATTCCCATTCATTCCCTCTTTGGTTGTCTGTATATGTTCTTATATATGTAAATATATGATTTAATTTCTATATAAGTGACTTAATTGCATAAGGAATTTCCTCCGCCAAATCTCCTGCAACAAGACCATGCTCCCCTTTTACATTTGCAACACGGTCACCGCAAAGTCCATGCAAATACACACCGGCCACCGCTGCATCAACCGGATCCAACCCCTGTCCGATAAAACTTGCTATTATCCCCGTAAGGACATCCCCCGTGCCTCCGGTTGACATTCCGGAATTGCCCGTGGGATTTATAAATACCCTTCCGTCAGGAGATGCCACAACAGTTTTGGCTCCTTTCAACACAGTTGTGACTCCCCACTTTTCGGAAAATTCCCTGGCGGTTCCAACCCTCCTCTTCTGGATCTCTCCAATGCTCAATCCTGTAAGCCTTGCCATCTCTCCGGGATGGGGGGTAAGAACCACCGGTGCCCTGGCTTTCTTTAACACCGGCAAATTCCTTGATATCAGGTTCAACCCGTCGGCATCAATCACCATGGGCACCTTGCAGTTTTCAACAACACTGAACACAACATCTTCCACGTCTTCTTTGGTGGACAAGCCGGGGCCTATTGCAACAGCATCCATTTTTTCCATATACTCCAAAAGCATAGGAATACACTCTTTAGTCAAAAAACCTTTGTTTTCATCCTCCAAAGGAAGGGTTACGGCTTCCGTCAGATTACACTCATATATAAAGGACAGAGTCTTTGGAACACCGAGATACAAAAGCCCTGTCCCTGAGCGCAAAGATGCAGTTCCGGCAAGGCATCCGGCTCCGGTCATTCCCGTGGAACCGGTTATGACTAATACTCTCCCGTAGTCACCTTTATTGCTGTCTGCTTTTCTTCCGGGTATTAACCTTGAAACCGTTTCTTTGTCTGTAACATAACTCTTTATATCAAAATTTTGTGCCACACTGTCGGGAATACTTATATCCGCCACTACCAATTCACCCACAAATTCACATCCGGGATGCAGGAAATGGCCGAATTTGGGATAGCCAAAAGTAACTGTTTTGTAAGCTTTTATACACTCTCCTTCTATTTCCCCGGTCTCTCCGTCCACTCCCGACGGTATGTCAACGGCAATAACTGGTTTGTTTTTTTGATTTACAAGCTTTATAACATTCCCTCTAAATCCTTTTACACCGCCTTTTAAGCCCGTACCGAAAATACCGTCCACCACAAGGTCGGCCCTCTCAAGCCTTTTTTCCATATCCGTCAAATCATTGCCTTCCAAAACCTCCACCGTTTCCACGCCCATGTTTTCCAGTATGTCAAGATTTATCCGCGCGTCACCTGAAATATCTTTTTTAGCTGCCAGTATAAAAACAACCGTATTTGCCCCTTTATTACAAAGATGCCTTGCAATTGCAAAGGCATCCCCTCCATTGTTTCCTTTACCGGCCAATAAAACTATGTTTTTATTTACAAGGCTTCCGTAATCCTTCAGGATTTCATCCGTCACTCTGACGGCGGCATTCTCCATTAATACAATTCCCGGAATCCCCACTTTGTTTATAGTATATGAGTCAATCTCTCTCATTTGCACAGGCGTAACAACCTTCATGTCCATACCTCCGTTGTATTGGGCTTTTTGTCATATATCTTTCAAGTTTTGTTAAAATACTGGTTATCCAGTTTTTGAAGCTCTTCACCGCCAAGAAGGTCATGGAAATATGCGTAAATTTCGTTGTCATACTCCATAAGACCTTCTTTTTCGTCAATATAACCGGCCAGCTGCTTTCTGGTTTTCTCAATAAGCTCTTCCAATTCTTTTACCCTAAGCTGATTTTCCCTCATTTTAAAATATACCGAATTCATGGTACATTTCAAGAGTTCAAGGTTTGCTTCCCGGATTCTTTCGGGCATGTTTTCAATTTCTTCTTCAATACTTTTAACTCTTTCGTTTATCTGGTTTATTTCCTTTTCACACTTTTCCATTTCCGCTTTCGACTGCTCGTTGTTGTTGTCAAACACTTCCGGCGTAAGCTTTATTATTTTGTCCAGACAGCTCTTTTTACGGGCAAGAATCTCCTTTTTCTCAAAAGCAAGCCGGGCCTCTTCCTTTAAAAGTTCTTTGAGTACTTCCTCTTTTTCAATAATTTCCCTTGTTTTTTCTATATTTTTGAAAATACCGTGCCATCTCTCATCCAATATAAGTATGGGAAGGCTGCGTTTTTTTAGCACCGACCAGTCAAATTCCCTGTTTTTGTTTCGCCTGCGCTTAAAAAAATCAAACATACAATCACGACCAACCTCTCATAAGGTCTTTTATTTTATATCATTATTGCATTATTGAAAAATTGTCCATATTTTTGTATCGGCATGATTGTATGTTTTTATTAATCCATTTCCTCAGTCCATCTCCGAGAGCCTTCTGTTCTTTAACTCAGCCAAATATGTCGCTGCGGCAATTATCCCCAAAAGCACCCAGAACATAACCATCACTCTTGGATAATACCAGCTGTACTCCACCAGCGACGTCACCAAAATCCCGCACAAAGCTGCCGTCCCTGCGGCAAGTATGGTTTTAAGCGTCAGGCTTGAATTATATATACCAATAACAGAATTCTTTATTGTTCTGTAAATATACCACATGAAAGTGACAAATCCGGCAAGCCCCATTTCAATCCATATCTGCAAATACAGAATATGGGTATGAGGCGGAACTGCTTTTGTATACAGTTTGTAATTCTGAATCAGTTGCCTGAATATGTCCGAACCCAGGCCAACCCCCGACAGCATATAGTGTTTGAACATTGGTTCCACAGTCTGCAAAATCTTGACCCTGGTCTGGGTTGAAGTATCCTGTGCGGCTCTGAAAATGGTAAGAATCCGGTTGTAAACATACTGGGGAAGGAAAGGTATCATCATTACCCCACCCAATATTATAAAAGGCAAAAGCCTTTTATTGAGCAAAAACGTTATCACTATTACCGAAACCGCAAAACCTATCCATGATGACCTCGAACCGGTATTAAAAAGGGCAAGCAGAGGCGGCAACGCCATAATAAAATATATCATTTTTTTGAAGAAAGTTTTCGAATTCAAAATCACACTTACATAAAAAGGAAGCGACATCACCAGTATCTCACCGAAATTGTTCGGGTTGCTCATAGTGGCATAAATCCTTCCCGGCATGCCCTGATTCATCTCAACGTCAGTAAGGGACGGGTCAAAAACAACGGCACCGCTTATCGACTGCCATAATCCGAAAATTCCTATCGCCGTAACCCCAAAAAGCATCATTTCAATAATTGTCTGAAGGGAATTTTCATTTTTTGCGGTGCTGACAATTATCAAAACAAACAGAAAGCAGGCTGCATAAAACAACATATATTTAATACTGCTTGATATATTCATGGAAGTGGCAAAAGAAACAACCACAGCCGTCATAAACAATATGAGCGTACAGTCCAATGCCTTGAAATTAAACATCCAGTGTCTTTGAATTATGGTGTTTATAAAAATCAGAAAAACAAGAAACAAAGCTATTGCCACATTGTAAACATTATTCCATCTTTCATGGGGAACAACCAAAATGACTATCAAAAACAGCCCCACTATATATTCAATTCTTTGCAGCAAAGCCTTCGCCGCTTTTACCGCAATACTTTCCAAAAATATTTCTTCATGCTTCTGATAAAAACCCTTTAAAATCTTTGAGGGAACCTCAAAGCAACCGTTTATTATCCGGTATGCCAGAGAATGTTCCCACCACCTGGACATTTTGCCTTTTCTTGTGAAAAAGCCAATTATGGCACTGTTATACAACATTTCCGTTATCAATTTTGCTATGCGCGCAGTAACGCTGTTTTCATAAAAACGGTTAAGCGTTTTAAAAAAGTTGATGACAGAAGTGACAACCCTTTTTAAAATACTGTTTTCATATGAAGTATTTATAAGCTTAACCAGAAGAAAAACCGGCTTTAAAAGCACACTGTCATGAAACAAAGTTCATTACCCCTTTTTTTCCAATCTATCAATCCTGCCCATAAAAATAGCATTTCCCACTTTCACGGTCATTGACTTTCCTATCTGATAGTCCATTCCGTCAAAGATAACTCCTCCGAGATCACTTGGAACTCCTGTGGCTTCAAGGGTAATATGGTAGGACACATATCCCGGTGTCGAACTTGCGACAACTCTGCCGTCGGCAGTCTTTACAAAAGATATTGAGTCGTCTATTTGAATATCCGTTACTTTTCCCAAAATTGCTCCTCTGTCAAAATCTCTTGCAATATCACCAATTTTAACGGATCTTACCGCAAATTCAGGGGATTCTTCCCAATAAAGTCCCACAATATAAGTTTCGTTTTTTACTGCAATAGGTGTTACAGAACCTGATTTGAAAAACTTCACCCATACTCCCGCAATTCCGGCAATCAATACCACTAAAATTAAAATATCGATTATACTTATTTTGCCAAACAACTTTCCTTTACTGTCAATAATCATATTCCCAACTCTCCTTATAAAGATTTAAAAAATCCGGTTATTTTTGCTTAGTTTTTGTTCAAGCTTTCCTCGTATAAATTATATGTTTCCTCCGCCACTTTATCAAGATTAAATTTCTCCCTGACAGTTTTTAAGGCATTTTTACTTAAAGTCTTTCGAAGCTCGCCGTCTTCCATAACTTTGATTATGGCCTCGGCAAGACCTTTATGGTCATTGTACTGTACCAGTATGCCGCAATTGGTTTCTTTATTTATAATATCCCGGTTCCCGCCCATATCGGTGGCAATGAGCGGCACTCCGCAGGCCAGCACTTCTATAATAAGAAAGCTTAGAGCCTCGTGCTCGGAAGAATTAATATAAAGGTCGCACCCGTATATAAGATTTTTTATATCCTTCCGAAATCCCGCAAATATCACAACGTCGGAAAGGCCCATGTCCTCAACCTGTTTTTTGCACTCTTCAAGCAGCGGCCCGTCGTTTGACAGGATGCACTTGAACTTCCGATTGGTCATTTTTTTCAGCTCATAAAGAGCATTGATTAAAAATTTGTGTCCTTTGTCATGGGCAAATCTTGAGGCACAAAGCATTACAAACACATCGTCATCTATCTGAAACTCTTCTCTTACCGTTGATTCCACCGGCTCACTCCAGTATTTTACGTCAACTCCGTTGAATATCACTTTAATCTTCTTTGGATTTATACCGTTGGAAATCATCATGTCCCGTCCCCGGTTGCACACAGCAATAATATTGGATTCCAAAGGCGTGATAATTCTGTTGGCAATCCTGATGGGAAGATTGTTTCTCATAATAAAGTGGTTGGTATACATTACCCTGACTTTTGGATTTATGATGCGGGACAGCATGGCTATGTAATTTTCCCTTAAAAACTGGGTATGAATAAGGTCAATGTCAAGTTTTTTACAAAGTTTTACAAGATTGAAAACGGCTTTTATATCAAAGGGATTTCTCATTTCAATCCTATACGTCTCAATTCCCAACTCTTTAAGCCTTTCAACCAAAAGTCCATCCTCATTGTAAGCAAAATAAGCCTTTATTTTGTTATTGTGAAGTTTTTCAATCAAAGTCTGCACATATCTTTCCGTTCCGGCCTTTCCGGCATGGTTTAGCAAGTATAATACTTTTATCATTTTATCATCTCCGTCACCATATTACCATATTGTATCATATTTCCCATGTCAAACTTCTCTTCCGTCCCTGTATTTTATAACCCTTGCAGGATTCCCTCCCACTATGGCATATTCCGGCACGTCTTTTGTGACAACGGCTCCCGCACCAACAATGGCTCCCTTGTGAATTGTAACTCCCGGAAGAATAATCACCCTTGCGCCGATCCAAACGTCATCTTCTATAACCACAGGCCTCTTAGGGTCCGTCTGGAGCCTCATGGGAATATCCAGCCTGTCATGTCTGTGATTTTGCGTAAATATCATAACATCGGGGCCAATCATAACATCATTTCCTATTTTCAACGGGCCGTTCACCCTGCAATTAAGTCCCAGTCCGGAGTTGTCCCCAATTTCTATATCTCTTCCGGAGGCAAAATAAACACCATGTTCAATATTTATGTTTTTTCCCGCCTTTTTAAAAATCCTTTTGCAAAGAAAACCTCTTATCTTTTTTGAACCAAGGCTGTATGGAGTGTCCGAACCGGGCAAATGCCTGGCTATCAAATAGTACAGGCTAATGCATACATAATAGCTTAACTTTTTCATATATCCCCTTCCCCTATTCAACGTATAAAATTATTATACTTGTAAGTGCCCAGAGAATTATGTTTATCATAAGGGGCAAGTCCGAAAGAACAGTCTCTTCAGGACTCCCACCCTCTTTTTTCTGGTATATGATATACTGATACCTGAAAATACCGTACAATACATATGGTATCGTCAACATCATGTAATAGTTCTCATTGCTGCTCATAAAAGTATAGAGGGAATATGCCATCACGGTACAGGCCGTGACAATGGAAAGCATATTGTCTATAAATTCCAGTGAATACTCCTTGAGTATCTTTCTGTGGGAATTTGCACCGTTTTCCAGCACCACAAGCTCGTTTCTTCTCTTGCTGAAGCCCAAAAACAGCGACAAAAGCAAAGTACACAACAAAATCCACGGAGAAATATACACCTTAATGACCAGAGCTCCACCGATTACTCTCAAGAGAAATCCCAAAGCTATCGACATAACATCAAGTATAACCATATGCTTGACTTTTATGGAATATAGTATGTTGTTTGCAAAATACAAAAGCAAAACCAATGCAAAACTTGTGTCCAGCATGAAGGCGAAAGTTACGGCAACCGGCAACAGTACTGCCAAAAACACCAATGCTTCCGTTTTACTTATCATGCCCGACGCTATGGGTCTTAACTTCTTTTTTGGATGAAGCCTGTCTTTTTCCGCATCCACAACATCATTTATGATATAAACGCAAGCCGAAATCATGCAAAAGCATAAAAAGGCCAGCAGAACTTTTGTAAAATAATCAACATCAAAAACATGTTTTGCAAATATTAAAGCCGCAAATACAAAAAGATTCTTTATCCACTGCTTTGGCCTTGCAAGCCTGACATACCCTTTGATTTTATCAACAATGCCGGCCTTTTCGGCCTTGTCCGAAACTTTGCTCAATCATTATCACTCCCGGAAGGCTTTCTCATACACTCCATTACATATTATTGTACAATAATATACTCAAAAAACATTTTACATTTTTGTTTCACTGCCATTTTCATTTTAAATCCCCGGATGTCAGCCTCATATTATATCATTTGACAAAAGGTAAATCCAGTGCCTTTTCTCTTCTTAAACCTTTAACCTTATACTTTTGGCAGCAAATTCCCGGCTCTTTACACGCATCTTCTATTCTGTTACAATAGCTGCGTGTACAAAAGCTGCGCGTGGTGATTGAAATGCTGGAACTGTTTAAGTCTGTAAAACTTGATAAAAATTCAGGCACTCCTTTATATATGCAACTCAGCGACAAAATCGCCGAAATGATTGAAAACGGGATACTTCCGGCTGATCTGAAACTTCCTTCAATACGTCAAATGTCGGCCTTGCTCAATGTCAATTCAGTGACAATAGTGTCCTGTTACAAACACCTGGAAACAAAAGGCTATGTATATTCCAGGCCGGGAAGCGGTACGTATGTTGCCGTTGTTCTGCCCAAGCAAAGCGAAAATTACTCAGACCGCAACATTATACTGGATGAGCTTTATCAAAGCGACGACCTCAACTTAATCAACAACGGGCATATTAAAATCAATGAAAATACCATTAATTTTGCCAGCGCCACCCCCAAGTCAAGTCTGTTTCCGGTGGAAAACTTCAAGCTTGTTTTAAATGAAGTACTTGACCGTGACCGGGGAAACGCTTTTGACTATCAGGACAGTCAAGGCTATTACCCTTTGCGTTCGTCAGTCCGCATTCTGCTCGAAAAAAGAAAAATTGCGTGTCATGAGGAAAATATTCAGATCATTTCCGGCGCGCAGCAGGGAATAGATATAATTGCCAAAGCCCTGTTGAGGCAGGGTGACTATGTGATTACCGAAAGTCCCACCTATACGGGAGCTATAGCGGTATTTAAATCAAGAGGAGCGGAAATCGCCGATGTTCCCTTGTCTTGTGACGGTCCGAATCTTAATATCCTTGAGTACAACCTTAAAAAATACAAACCAAAGCTTATTTACACAATACCGTCTTTTCAGAATCCTACAGGGATATCATATTCCAATGAGAAAAGGAAGGAAATTTTGGCCCTTGCGGAAAGGTATGACGCTTATATTATCGAGGATGATTATGTAAGCGGACTGGACTTTGAAAATATGGGGTTTGCCACCGTTAAATCCATGGATAAATCCGACAGAGTTATATTTCTCAAAAGTTTTTCCAAGATTTTTATGCCGGGACTCAGGCTTGGCTTTATGGTTGTGCCGTCAAGCCTTAAAAGTTATATAATAGAAGCAAAACATGCAACGGACATATCCACCTCCGGACTTATCCAGAGGGCTTTTGACCTTTATATAAGAAAAGGAATGTGGGACGGGCATTTTAAACTAATGTTCAATATTTACAAAGAAAGGTATTATAAAACTATAGAAGCTTTGGAAAGGCATCTTCCCCAAAATGTTCAGTTCCACAAGCCCGGAGGCGGCCTGAATATTTGGCTCGAGCTTCCAGCAAACTGCTTTACAGGCAGCCTGTTAAAGGCTGCGTCTGCCGAGAATATTGTGTTTGCTCCCGGTAGGATCTTCTACAGCAGTACGCCAACCAATCTCAACAATATAAGGTTAAGCTTTGCCGCAGTTGACGCTGATGAAATTGAAAGGGGCATTGAAAAACTTTCCGAATTGATTTTACGCTTTGACAGGAACAAGTCCCTGACAGATAATATTCCAATACTGTAAGCATACCAAAAACTATGTATTCACCGGCAAGGGTATATTGTACCTACCCACTTACCGGTCTTTAGTTTCTCATGTATGCTTACCTTTGGTTAAAAGCCTCTAGAAATCCCTGTTCTTAAGGGTTTTGTAATACTTATACAAAAGACTGTCAAGTTCAATTTCGATGCTCTTAATCTTCGACTTGTTTACGTCATGTTTCTGATTAAAATAATTAATCAGTTTGTTCTTTTCTAAAATCTCATTTCTCAGCTGTTCAGCGTAATTGTTCATTTCATACACCTCCTTGTAAATTTTTAAGTAAATCCTCCACAATCTTGGATTCCATTATATAATAAAATTGTTATAAATATCAATATTTTTAATACAAACTTCATGTATTATTAATATAAATTTAATATTTCCTTCCTCTAAATTTAATATTTCCTTCCTCCGGGCATTAAAAAGCATACTTTGTATTGTATGCATTGCAGGTTGGCATTTATGACAGATTAAAAATACAATTGCCTTTTGAATATCGGCCCTGATTATAACATATTTCCCAATATAATTCCAATTTTATCAAAATTCCAACTGCAGCGTTTATATTATCGGCAAAAAAAAATATTACTTTAGTAAAAATTTCATTTTTTTAATTATTTTAATTATTTTCCGATTATTTTTTCATCATTTACTTATAGAATATGTTAACCTCTTTGGATGTGTGCAAGCTTTTTACGGTATAAATTACAAATACGCTTTGCAAAGCCTTTGACGTTCAAAGAAAGCTATGAAACGGTCCCTTGCGGAACCGTGCTTTCACTGCTTTTACCTCTGCACTTTTTTTAAGCCTACCATGGCCAACATCTCATCTTTATCCAGAACTCCCAGCACAAACATCAGCAAAAAACCGATTACAATATTTCCAAAGACAGTGAGTACAACCGTCCATGAATGTCCCAGGTGAAATATGGTGAAGAAGCTTTGCACGTATTTCCCAATAACAAGCATTATTGCCCCCGCAAGGCCGGGTTTTATTATCCAATTTCTAAAATCAAGCGCCATTCCTGTTGTCTTGATTACCGTTGAAATATCCAGTATGCAAACGCATATGGAACTTACCACCATACCCGCAATATATCCTGCAATTCCGTATGAAGGAACAAAGTAAATCACAAAAAGTATTCTTATTACATAACCCACAATAGAGTTTCTAAGAAGAATTCCCTGTTTCCCAAGGCCGTTCATTATGCCCAGGAGGGTCTGCTGAAGATAAATGAATATTCCGGTAAAGGAGAGAAGATACAATATATGCCCGATATTTTCCTTCCTGTAAATTAAATCCCCTATTGTATCGGGAAAGAGCATAAAAATGGCTGAAAATATAAAACCCATTATAAATGTAAGTTGTATTGATTTTGACATTCTGTAATTGACCGTTTTGTATCTTTTTACGGACATTGCTTCCGAAATCGCCGGAACAAGAGTCGTCGCCAGAGCTGATGTCACAAGGGACGGAAAGAAAACCAGCGGCATGGCCATTCCCGTAAGTTTGCCATATTCCTGTATGCTGTTTTGATAGGTCATGCCCCCCAAAACAAGCATTCTCGGGATTAAAATAAACTCTACAGTGGACATGATGGAAGTGATAAACCTGTTGAAAGACACAGGAATTGATATTTTTACAATCTCCTTAACTATAACTCGCTTTCTCATAAAGCCTTTTTTGGATGCATTCGCACAAGCCCGCTTTTTCTTGAATTTGTACACTACAACCAAAACCAACAGGTTTGAAATCTCGCCGAGTGCCATTCCGACAGTCGCAAGAGCACAGGCATATTCCAGTCCCACATTTACGAAGTAGCCCGCCATGGCCATAACCAAAAATGTTTTCACAAGCTGTTCCACAACTTGAGAGCATGCGGTGGGCACCACATCCTGTATACCATAAAAGTACCCTTTGAGGGCGGATGCAGCTGCAATCACAGGTATACAGGGTATCAAAAGAAGCATTGAATAATAGGTCCTGGAATCCTTTAATATTACATTGACTATAGGATTTATAAAAATAAGAATCAGCAGGGAAACCGCCAAGCCTGCCAATAAAACAATAACCAGGGCGCAGCCCGTAATCCTCCTTAAATTGACATGGTGGCCTTTTGCCATTTCTTCCGCCACCATCTTGGAGACAGCTATCGACACTCCCGAAGTCAAAGTAAGGATAATGAGGGAATACACAGGGGAAATAAGCTGGAACAACCCCATGCCTTCTGCGCCGATAAGGTTTGAAAGGTATATTCTGTAAATAAAACCAATTATTTTAACTATGAAACTGGCTATCATCAAAATGACAGCACTGCCTATAAACGATTTTTTGGCCATTTCAGTCCTGAATTATAGCAAATTGTCCTGATTATTATTATTTTATAATTCAGCAACTTATGACCAATATTATGATAAACATCATATCTAATTTTAGAATACTTAGTTAATTCTAACTGCTTGCTTAATTTAAAACTTACTCCTTTTGTCTTCTTTTAAGACGTTCCGCCCTTCTTATCTCGGCTTCTTCAAATTCTCTTTTCTCTTCTTCCGTTTCAGGTATAAGCGGCGGAACAGGAGTCGGCTTTCCTTCGTCGTCCAGTGCCACAAATGTAATATATGCCTGATTGGTAAGAATAACATTTCCGGTTTTTAAATTTTCAGCATACGCACTTACTTTTACCTCCATGGAGGTTCTTCCGACCCAAGTTAACTTGGCTTTAAGCATTACAAGCTCTCCCATGCGTGCGGGATGTCTGAAATCCAGGCTGTCCAGTGCAACTGTTGCCACAATCCTGTTGGAATGCCTTGATGCAGCCATTGCTCCCGCAATGTCAATCCAGTGCATGAGCCTTCCTCCCAGGAGATTTCCCAAAAGGTTGGTGTCATTGGGAAGTACAAGCTCAGTCATTTCCACCTGGGAAAGTCTTGGGGGCTTACCCACAAAGTTTTCCCTGTTTTCCTCTGATGTGTGATGCATTTGCGTCTATCTCCTTTCCAAGTTAAATTGCCTTTTCATTTTCTGATTACATCAAAAAACGGCATCTAAAATGCCGCTTTGCCAATCACTAAATTTATTTTTTTAATTTATTACAAGGTTATTCCCACAGAGTTGATAAGATAGTTGAGTCTTTCCCCGTCAAGTCCTTTGTTTATCTGTATTCCTTCTATGCTAAGAAGCTCTACGGGATATACAGGAACCTGGAACACCTCTTCCAAATATTCCCTAAGTCCTTTTAACTGCGATCCTCCGCCTATCATGTAAATCTTTCCTATTTTCTCGCCGTAACATCTTTTTTCATAAAACTCAAAACATTGAAACATCTGCCGTATTATATCGTCAATAACGGATTTGATACTGTTGTAAATTTTCTCCTGTTCTTCATCGGCATTGATATCAGTAAGAGCAAGTCCGTGAATCTTTTTAATTCTTTCAGCCTCTTCGAGCTTTTTGCCTGTACTTGCCGCGATGGCCTCGTCAATATTACTGCTGCCCCTTAAAATAACTTTGTTAAACTCCAAAACCCTGTTCCTTAATATGTTTACTATTGTAGTCTCAGAACCAAAATCAATAACGGCAAAAGTATTCTGGCTAAGCTTGCTGGATCTTTGCCTTTTAAACCACGTTTCACTCTCGGAAACCATAATCTCCCTGTTGAAAAACTTTGCCGCGCTGTTGGCGGGAATATCCACTGATATGGGTTTGAGTCCCAATTCTATCAAAATGTCAATATAACTTTGTATAATACTTTTTAAAACAGCGGTAACAAATACCTTTATTTTATCAATTCCATCCTCTCTGAATTCCTGCAACACCTTGTAATCTATCTGATGGGCATCAAGGTCTATCGGCATACTTTGGGAAATAGTCGTTCTGACAAGATGATTCATATCTTCCCCGGGGATCTTTTCAACAACAAAAACACGGGAAATAATATTCGTACCTGACATAACAATCTTTGCATTCTTTGCCTTTGTGTTTATGTTCTCCATTACCTTCCTTATCTCGTTGGTAACACTCTTGACATCTTTAATAGCCCCGTTTTTGATAGACCCTTTTGGAGTAGAAGCTATACCGAAATTTTTAATAAAAATCTCATTATTCCTGCCTAGCTCCACTTCAACAATTTTTATGTTCCTAAAACCGATGTCAATACTCAGAAGGTTGGTTTTCAAGAAAGGAATTGTTACCATTTTATCTACTCCTTAAGTATTATTAAGAATGACCTATATGATTATATTATCATCCATGTATTTTAAAATCAATATTTTGAACTAATTAAGTTGCAAAATTGTAAATATAGTATATTTTATATGTCATGTTTTGTTACATTATTACATGTTGAATTCCAAAAGCTCATCAAGCAGGCTGAAAACTTCTTGCTGAGTTGTCGCTTTAAATACTTTTTCCTTGATACGTGAAGCGTTGCGCATACCTTTTATATACCATGCTATGTGTTTTCTCATTTCCCGTACTCCGCATTGCTCACCTTTAAGTTCAACAAGCATTTGCATATGTCTCTTGATTATGTTTATCTTAGTTTCAAGGGATATATCCAGGTCAAAATCCTCGGAGCCTTCAAGATACTTTATTATTTTTCGGAAAATCCACGGATTTCCCTGAGCACCTCTGCCAATCATTATTGCATCGCAATTTGTCTCTTCAAACATTCTCCTGGCATCTTCCGGCGTAAAAACATCCCCGTTTCCTATTACAGGTATGCTGACAGATTGCTTAACCTCTCTTATGATGCTCCAATCCGCCTTGCCACTGTAAAACTGTTCCCTTGTCCTTCCGTGAACCGTAATTGCCGCTGCGCCGTTCTCCTCGGCTATCCTGGCTATTTCCACCGCATTGATCCTGTTTTCATCCCATCCCTTGCGGATTTTCACCGTGACAGGCTTGACTGAAGCCTTTGAAACCTCCCGAACTATTTTCCCTACCAGCTCCGGCTGGCGCATTAACGCACAGCCGTCACCGTTTTTTGTTATTTTCGGTGTCGGGCAGCCCATGTTTATGTCGATAATGCATGCGTCAGAATCATTAAGTTGTTCCGTCACTTTTGCCATAATCACCGGATCTGAACCAAAAATCTGCAGCGCAACTTTTCCCTCGGCGGCATCTACCGCGGTAAGCTTTTTGGTCTTCTCGTCATTATAGTAAATTCCTTTTGCGCTTACCATTTCCGTATATGTCAATCCGCATCCCTGTTCTTTACATAAAAGCCTGAAGGGAATATCGGTAATGCCCGCCATGGGAGCAAGAAAAATATTATTATCAAGGGTGACATTCCCTATTTTCATATCCTTCCTCCTCTATATTACCATTCTAACACGAATTTGTGAATAATAAATAACAAAAATAAATTGATAAAAAGTAAAAAGTGCAAAAAAAAACTGAAGCTTTAATCTTCAATTAATTTTGTATCCAACTTTAATCCTATTATTTTTTCTTGGTTTTCCTTTGTAATCTTTTATAAAATCACTTTTTATTATAAACTTATTATAAACCTTATAAATCAATTTTTGAATCAATTTTTTCCCTAAAATCTCTATAATGTTTTGAATTATTGTGTATTCTTGCCGCAGTTTTATGTCATATTTTTATTTTACCTTCGTTCCAGAGATTATTTACGGAAATAATGCTTGCCCACACTACTGCCTCTTGGATTTAAAACAAAGGAATGTATCCCGTCACTTGCAGAGAAATGTTTGTTTTTAACAGCAATATTGGCATTAAAAATTTCATCCAGCTGAATTTTTGTATTCTTATCCAGATTGCAAAATTCAACGCTGTAGTTAAAACCGTCGGACAAAGTTTCTTTTTCCGTAATGCAGCCCTCCACGCCAAATTGAAAAGCCGTCAGCATGCTATATACGTTAAGATCATAGTGTAAAATCTCACCAACATTGAAATCTTTCTTGGAGTGGAATTTGAGTCCCCGGGTTGATATATCTGTTACCTCCACTTCATGCCATCGTATTCTGTCACGACTTACGGAAGCCATGCATGTAGTGGCATTACCGTAATGGTTGTTCATCCAATTTTGAATACCAATCATCAGAACTCCCCCTTGAATTCTGGTTTGGACTCCCCTACATACACACTCACTATACATTTTCCATCTACAGAAATGCATCATATCATGGTCGCAGGCTATTTGAGACACATTAAGATACAAATGGAAGAGTGTATTTTAAACGAATCCTGTTTCTAATATTATTTTACCACATTTTTAGGATTGTGTCGAGGGTAAGATTTTCTGCCAGGTTTTGAGTTTAAAGGCTTTAGAGAATTTGGTGTCCCGGGCAGGAATCGAACCCGCATCAGTGGAACCGGAATCCACCGTCTTATCCATTAGACTACCGGGACATTGATAGGCTTCGGTCATTTAATTTCCGCCATTTATTATAGTATATTTTTAAATCATTTACAACTGTCATTTACAACTAAAAATTCAGGTAAATCCATTCTGCGGCAGTTAAAATCATCTGTAGAGGACGAAAAACCAATTGTTTATCATAAATCCCAAAGCATACCCCAGCATGGTAGTCCACAGATACGCAATAAAGAACACCAAAGTTTTCAGCCTTTCATCAAACTCGTAAATGGCATTTATCCCTCTTGCCAAAATGGCTGCATGCCACAACGGCGTAATCACGGATGTAACGAAATACCCCAAAAGGCTTAAAGCTTCCGTGCCATAAGGCCCAAGCACAAGCCAATAGAAAAAAGCATTCACCGGCATCACCGGAAAATGCGAAGCCACATACACTTTCATAAGTTTTATAAGCTGCCCGTTCAAATTCTTTATTTTTTCCTTTACCCTGAAAAATTTAAATATATCAAACAACGGAAGCGCAAAAAAGACCACGTCTATAAGGCCAACCAAAAGAACAAAACAAACGGTAAGGGAAATATTAAATATCAGTGCCGCCCGTGTCTTTCCAAAAAAATAGCCAAACAATTCGGCACCAAGGGCAAAACCTATGTCAATAAATCCAACCAGTATAATACCCGGGTGCAAAGTATTAGCTTTATCTGAGAGCTTTTTATAAAACGACCTTGGCAACAACAGCAAATCCAGCAACGTATTCTTCAACACAACTAAACTTCCCCTCAACCTTTTTTCTCTTATAATTCTTTTAATTTTAATAATACAACTCAGCACCTGCAAAAGCAATCCTGAATTTGGAAGTTTATATTTCCTACCCGGGTAAATTATACTGTGTTGCATATTTGGTACGTATGCCATTTCTACAACAAGTCATAAAAATCTCGTGACCAAAAAAACCAGCAGGGCAATGCTGCCAAGCAAAGCCATGTTTATCAACAGATTCGGAAATTTAAAGCCCATACGGTACGGCTTTAATCTTATTTCAGTGCCGTAGTCAACTTGCGCACCGCACCTTTTTATATAGTTGTTTATTATCTCCTCTGCTTCTTTTAAAAGATGCTCATTCATTTTTTGCCTGTCCCTGGCTAAAATCTTTTTAATTTTTCTTCCGTTTTCTTCAGGATTGCCTTTTAAAATCAGTATGGCCTCTTCAATAAAATTTGAAGCGATATTTCTGATCACCACTACTCTTTTTGTGTCATCGCACACCATAGCACTCCTCCGAAAATATGTATTCAGAGATATTCTTTCTCAAATGAGTGCAAATTATACTAAAAATTATTATTTATCGCTTCCATACCTTTGCCACCAGCACCGTCATATCGTCGACAGGCTTGTCCTTGCACTTTGAGCAGGCCTCGGCCAATATAAGATCCGCAATTCCCTGGGGATTTATGCTGTCAATATCCTCAATAAATTTTATCAAATTCTGCTCCCCGCCTTCTTCAAGCTTGAAAGAATCAATAATTCCGTCAGTAACCATGATTATAAAATCCCCGTTGTCCGCATTTTTGGAAACGAGCTCCGTATCTATATCACTGAGTATTCCTGCCGGAAGAGATACTGTTTTTACGACCTCCACCTTGTTTTGTCTCTTTATAAAGGTTGGAGCGGCGCCAATTTTCACAAATTCAATTTTTCCGTCATACAAATCTATAGCCGAAAGGTCAATGGTGGCAAAGGAGTCATCATCGGATTTTAGTACAAGTATTGAATTTATGAGCTTTATTGCGGTATCCTGATCAAAACCTGTTTCCATAAACTGCTCCAGCAGACTTATGGCAACCTTGCTTTGGCTGGACGCCGCCTGTCCCGTGCCCATACCGTCGCTCAAAGCCAGAATATACTTTCCCGAGCCGGTGTTCATAAAGGAATAACTGTCTCCGGAAACCTGGTTTTCATACTTTGAACTTCTGGCCATACCGGTTGTTATGCTGAAAACTTCCGCCTCAACCAGTTTTAAATTGCACATACCCGTTCTGTAATTATGTATACATTCATTTTTACCCCGTACCATTCGCCTTCCCAATACAGAAGATGCCACTTCTTCAATATAATCAAGACATTTGTTTGCTCCCGCGCATCCATTATGAAAAATGTTTACTTCATATTTACCCCATTTGTTTTCACACACCACCACATCATTTACTTTTATTCCTTTATTCCTAAGCTCGAAAAGCAATACATCCTCCATATCGCTCTTAAATTTAATCTCACCGTCAATTTCAACGGCCAGATTTAATATAACCTTTGCCAGCCCGTCCAGTTGCTGCGATATAAGCCCTCTGCTCTCTCCTATTCTGTTTTTCCACACCATGTCCACTTTAAACAGTTCATATACATTGTTTACCTGCCTTACAAACTCCCCTATTCTTTCACATCTTTCCATGAAATACTCCGGTATGTCACTCTCATCAATCCATCCCTTTTTCTCCAGATTCTCAACTATTTTAAACATCACCTGATATGTATTGTAGAAATTCCTGTCCCAGCAGTGGAGACACAGGCTGCAATCCTTGCACACCTTGTCCGCCACTCTGTCAAACAAAGAAGAAATATCCTGCTTGCCGGCAACTATTTTGGTTTGGGAAATCTCGCTGAAAGTTTTGGAAAGTTCCTCAAAGGCCCTTGCAAAATTATTCAGCCTTTCCACCGTAAGTTCCTTTATACGCCGGCTGTAAGCGGGCTTGTCTTTTGAAGCTTCCGTCTCCTGTGAAAATGCTCCAAACACGTCTTCAATCACTTTTTTCGGAACAATCACAAACATAAGTGCGGCGGGAATTATATCTTTGATGTGTATAATCACTTCCGTTGAACCGTTTATATATAAAGTCAGCACTGCATTGGCAAGTATAAAACCCACAGCTGTTCCCATTTTGCCGATATTTCTGAACAAACCGGCCATCAAACCGCAGAAAGCATAGGAACCTATAACCAGTGGTGTTGCAGGTCCGCTTAAATTGATTACCAAACCCACAATCACTCCGACAGCCGCTCCCACTCCCGGGCCGGCTTTGAAGCTTAAGAGCATTACCGCCAGAATACCCAATGCATTAAGAACAGATGTGCCAAAAATATTTATTCCCCCCAATCCCGACAGGGAAATGGCCGCCATCATTGCAACACTTATCATTTCTTCATTGCCAATGACACCTTTTTTCTTTGTTCCTTCTATTAAAGGCATGCCGCGCCTGAATATGTATATCATTGAAAATACCAGCACACTGTTAAGCAGTGCCATTAAAACATCATACATTAAAAATCCCTGCAGCCACGCCATTATAATCTGGGGAACAGCAGCACTTACAAAGCCTAAAGCTGCATGTTTGAGATTTTCTTTTTCCGCTGAATTTTTTAATAATTTAGTGAACAAACTGAAAAGAACCATAAAAGTCAATGCCGTATAAAGCTCCGTCCGGGCTCCGCCCGTTGCCATTCCGGCTACTACTGCCGCAGCTGTCAGAAATCTGTTTGCATTTGATGTGATTGCCGCCGCATAAAAAGCAAGTCCAAAAGGCATAAGACCTCCAAATAGAGACACTCTGCCAAGGAGGAAACTTAGCAAAAAGAATATAATATTGTTTTTTGAAATTGCAAGTCCGGCTGAAATTCCTCCCCTCGTTTTTCCATGCATTCTTTCCAAAATACTGTTTTTTTGATACGGAACAATTTGTGTCTTCATCTTTTGTAACCCCCATATTAAAATATTTTTTGTGATATAAAATTTTTTGTGATAAAATATTTTTTGTGAAAAGTTCTTTTGTTTTAACTTGCAGAACCGATTATAAGACAAGCGGGCTAAAAATCTTTGTCAATTTTAGTTGGGAAGTTCAAAAATTAATTTGACAGTTACTTTCAAAACACAACCGGGGATTACATTGGATGAACTTTCAGAAAAATAAATGAAACTTTTCATCAAAGTGAATTTTCTCGATAATTATGTAGGATTTCGTCAAAAACTTTTTATCAAAAACTTTCTGTCTTAACAAAATAATTTTCCTAACGGAAATCTTTTATCACGGCATTTTTTATTTCTGTAATGAATTCCCGCCGTTTTGATGCATAAAAAGGCAAAAACGGCTGTACGATAACGTACAACCGTTCTGGTGGGCACTATAGGGCTCGAACCTATGACCCCCTGCTTGTAAGGCAGATGCTCTCCCAGCTGAGCTAAGCGCCCGTAAAAGTGGTGACCCATAGGGGACTCGAACCCCTGTTACCGCCGTGAAAGGGCGGTGTCTTAACCGCTTGACCAATGGGCCACATTATGGTAGCGGCGGTCGGATTCGAACCAACGACACTACGGGTATGAACCGTATGCTCTTGCCAACTGAGCTACGCCGCCATATATAACATTTACCGGCGTGCTGACGCAAACCGCAACAAGTCCAGCACGCTTTACTATTGTAGCAATAGACTGATAAAATGTCAAGTATAATTTTAATAAAAGTTTATGGTTTTTTGTGGAAAAGATTCTGCCCGGCATACTTTACGATAGTATACAATATAAACTTTAAACAGTATAGAGTTTAAATGTATACTATGGTATAATGTAGTAATAAGGAATGTTATGTCCACAAAATATGTTTTTATTTGCCTTTGGAACATCAAATTTGAAAGTTTCGAAGGTTTGGCTTGAGCGGTTTGCACTTTAAGCACGGGCTGTATCTTAAACACCGGCTATTTGACTTGTTGAGAATGGGGGATTATAGTGAAAAAACGCCTTTTACTGTTTATTTTAGTGCTTGGTGTCTGTCTTTTTACTTCATGCGGCAATTTTGTAAAAACCAATATTTACTTTTCAGCAGCCGAATCGGCATTTGATTCAGGCAAATACGAAGATGCAATAAAGTACTATGACAAAGTTATAGAAGCAGATTCCGGCAATGCCATGGCTTATCTCGGTAAAGGTCTTGCCCTGGATGCTTTGGGAAAATACGAAGAAGCCCTGGAGTTTTTCGACAAAGCCATTGAAATCAACAAAGATTTGGCAAAAGCCTATAATGCCAAAGGCACCACTTTAGCCAGTCTTGAGAGGTATGAGGAATCTCTTGAAAATTTTAAAAAAGCAGCGGAATTGAAACCAAAAAACAGTGCCTATCAAAATGATGTGGCATATGGCTTAAACAATCTCGGCAGATTTGAGGAAGCAATTCAATATGCCGAAAAGGCACTCAAACTTAATCCACGCAGCGGTGTTGCCTACTCAAACAAAGGTTTTGCCCTTGACGCTCTGGGAAAATTGGATGAAGCCATCGAATGCTATGATAAAGCAATAGAACTTAGTCCAACCTATACCAATGCCTACTACAACAAGTCCATTGCAGTTTTCAAAATGGGCAAAACAGAAGAGGCCATAGAACTTTTGGACAAAGTACTGGAAATTGACCCCGACGACTTAGATGCCATAACTTCAAAAGGTTACTGTCTAAATGAACTTGGAAAATATGAAAAGGCAATAGAGTGCTTTGACACTGCAATCGAAAAATATCCCAAAGATCCATACCCGTATGTTTGCAAAGCCACTTCCCTTTATTATCTGGGAAAATATGACAACGCTCTCGAAGAGTGCAACAAAGCCATCAAGTTAGAGTACACCTTTCCTGATTCCTATATATGGAAAGCCAAGATTCTTGTTGAAAAGGGAGACATTGAAGAGGCCAGAAAATCGTGCGATGAATTTCTGGCTATTGCCGAGGATGCTTCTGTTTACGATATGAAAGGTCAAATATATTTACACGAGTATAACTACCCGGAAGCAATAAAGCTCTTTGACAAAGCAATAGAAGTTGATCCATCCTATGAGGACTCTTATATCAATAAAATCTATTGCCTGTATCTGCAGAAAAATTACAAAGAGTGCATAGAATTTGCCACAAAGGTGCAAACCATTTTCCCAAATTCCGCAGACATTCCCTGGTATATCGGGGATTGTTACAGCATAATGATGGAACCGGAAAAGGCTATTGAATACCTCAAGAAGGCCCACGAACTAAACCCGAAAGATGTCGGCATTTTAACCTCCATTGCGTGGGAATACTATAGCCTTGAGGATTACGCAAAAGCATCCGAATATGCCGAAAAGGCTGCCGAAATATCTGCCGATGACGAAAGTGTAAAGTACATCAGGGAAAAACTGGAAAATCAAAAACTTCCCGAAGCAGAGCAAATAGTTGAGTTTGTTAAAAACAATTACTTGTACTATGACAAAATAGCAAACTTTGAAGCCCTTGCAAATGAATTCAAAGCCAAAGGCGAAGTTGGTGTAAAAGACATATGCAACTTTATAGAAAGCATAAGGCAAAAAGATGATATGTTTACTTTCGTAATTCACGGTGACGACTATGATTTGTTAAAGTACGAGGAAAGTATTTCCCAGGTAACTTCACAGCAACTTGAACCAAACATACACTATATAAAAATTAAATCTTTCACTGCAAGCGTCAGCTGGGAATTCAAAGAAATCATTGACTCAATTGAAAATCCCGAGGAAAAAGTTTTGGTTATTGACTTAAGAGACAACCTGGGAGGCCTTGCAACTTCGTCCGCCAACATACTGGACTACCTTTTGCCGGCATGTACCACAAGCTACATAGTCTACAGAGACGGATACATGTATTCATACTATTCTGATGCCGCCCAGACAAAGTTCAAGAAAATTCTCGTCCTGGTCAATGAATATTCTGCGAGCAGCTCGGAAATTCTTGCCTTAGGGCTTAAAAAACACTTAAACAATGTTGTTATAATCGGCCGTCCCACCGTGGGTAAAGGCGTCGGACAACTGGTTTATGAAAACAAATCCAAAAAATACATGATTTATCTGGTAAGCTTTTATTGGAATGTCATGGAAGAAAACATATTGGGAAAAAGAATCGAGCCTGATGTGTATGTAAACAGTTCCAGTGACGCCGCATACATGAACGAAGTAAAGCGCCAGGCTGCCAGGTAAGCCTGGTTATTGAAATCACAGTCTTTTTATGTTATATTTATTTATATTGGAAAGTAATAAGTAACATATTCACAGTATTGTCTTTTGCAAAAATTGCATGTATAAACCATCGCTGTATTTATTTCTTCGCCTGAAGTCCCACCACGCCGTTACCTATTATAATTTGTTTTAGGGGGAATTATATGGAACAAAATTTTGAAAGCCAGGATTACAACCCAGGCACACAGGAACACGAGGCAAAGAGGATGTGCCAAAACTGTTTGAGCCCCGATATAGAAGAAGGTTACAACGTTGATTTGTGCGCAGACTGCAGAAAAAAACTTTCAAAACGTTCTTTTCCTTTATGGGTAATAATTTTTTCTTTAATCATACTTGCGGCAACCGTCTTCTCTCTTGTAAGACTTCCTTCTGTTGTAAGCACAGCCGTAGCTTTCAGCAGAGGTGAAAAAGCTGCAAAAGAAAAAAATTACATTACTGCGGCCAATGAATATAAAAAAGTGGCAGAAAAATATTCTAATTCTACGCAGATTCTGGCAAAACTGTTTCTTGCCCAGTATTACAATTTGCAGATTGACGAGGCCTATGACACCTTTACGATTATATCGGGAAGGGAAGAAGAAGATACAGAACTGGTAGAGAAAGTAAATGAAATATTTACTAAAATCAAGACTTGTTACTATCCTCAAAGCAACAGTTTCTACACTTTGCTGTTGGAATATTACGACGACACCAAAACACTGGTAGAGGCAGTTTCCGAATATTTAAGCATTTATCCCGATGATGTTTGCGCAACCTATTACCTTGCAGACAAAAAAGTTGAACTTAAAGAGTATGATGAAGCTGAAAAGCTTGCAAATGACATTCTTGCAAAATATGAAGATTTCTATTTCGCTCACCTTCTTCTTGCTGAAATATACTGTGAAAAGGGAGACTATAACAAATCTGTGGAACACTGCAACAGAGTTTTGGCTGACAACCGGCAAAACACTGCCGCTTTGGGAAATCTTGTAAGAGCCGAACTCAAACTTGGAGATGTCAAGAAAGGGTTGGAACTTGCAATCCAAACATACAATCTTGACAAAACGAATCCCCTTTCGATAGCCAACATGGCTCTGGCATACCACTACAACAACATGCCCAAAGAAAGGGATGAGATGTTTGAAGCTTTAAAAAACGGTGCATATAAAGATAATTACACGATTAACTTGCTCACTTCCATATTCAACGGTGAATTGGAATGGAGAAAACAGGTTTCAAAGGAGAATTGATCTTATGCTGATAATACCAGGTATTGTTATATCAGTTTTCACTTTTCCGGGGGTAATAATGCATGAAATGGCACATCAGTTGTTCTGCCGTCTTTTGAAAGTTCCAGTTTTTGATGTGCGTTATTTTCAATTTAAAAACCCCAGCGGATATGTTATACATGAGATACCAAAAAAGCCCTGGCAAAACATCCTTATAGGCATAGGACCGTTTATTCTGAACACCGTTGTCGGTGCCCTTATCGGTTCAGCCGCTTCCATACCTGTTTTCAAATTTAACAGTCCTGATTTTTTTGACATAATATTAATCTGGCTGGGAATATCCATAGCAATGCATTCTTTCCCCAGCGTGGGGGATGCCGCCAACATATGGAAATCAGTAAAGCATCCGGATACGCCCATTCTTGTAAAAATTCTTGCCACCCCTTTGGTGGGGTTGATTTACCTGTGTGCCATAGGCTCAGTGGTATGGCTGGATTTTCTATACGGTATGGCGGTGGCGTTGCTTATCCCAAATATTTTGGTTTCGCTTATTGCCTGAAAAACAATGCTTCAAAAATAAACTTGTTTCATTATAGAATAGAAAGAGGCTCGATCACGAGCCTCTTTTCTCTTTTCTTCTTTCAAATTTTATACCTTCATACCAAACTACAGTAACTTTTTAATTTCTAATCAAAATGTTACTTTTCCCGCTACTATATTATTTCGGTACAAATAAAAATTATTGTGGGGTTAAATTAAAAATCTTGCATTAAATCTTATATTTAATAAAACGCAAAAAGCTATATCACAAAAGTTTGACACCCAATGATATCCCCAAATTTGAAGTTACGCCTTTTTTGCTCTGCTTAATTCTTTGGAAGCGAAATATAAAATGTTGTACCTTTGCCCAACTTGCTGTTAAACCAAATCTTTCCTCCGTGGACCTCGGTAATTGCATGCTGAACCATAAACAATCCTAAACCGGTTCCATCCTTCCGCTGGTAAAAAAACGGTTGGAACACCGACTCTTTCATATCATCCGGTATGCCCGGGCCATTATCATTAATTGACATAATAAAGTTATTCTCATCCTCATAGGTGTGTATTTCAATTTTGCCGCCGTCAGGTAATATCTGAACAGCATTTCTGACCAAATTTTCCACAGCCCTCTTAAATACTTTTATATGAAGATTTATTTCCCCTTCATATTCCGATTTGAAAATCAGTTTAATATTATTTATATCACAGGCCGCCCGAAACTCGTCCAAAACTTCTTTTACAATCAACGAAGGCTTGGCTTTGACGCTTCTTTCGGGCTTGAAAACACTCAACAAGTCAATTACGGAGGTGTTCAACGAATCAACCTGTTTTATTATCCTTTCAAAATAGCTGCGTTCCCTTTTGGATGAAGATGTGAGCATACCCAGCTGACCCAGCCCTCTTATGCTTGCAAGCGGATTTTTCAGGTCATGAATGGCTGCTGCCATAAGTTCCTCTGCAGCAATCATTTTTGGGGATGCTCCCACGCTATTGTGTTTTATAATATATGTGTTTTCGAAACTTATGATATTTTCCGATGCCTGCATTTCATTATACACCCCTTCTTTTTCATCCTGCGCAGCAGTAGTTTGTATTTATAGCACTCAAAATGAGCCTTCTTTATTTTATCATTTTGCCCGCTATTTCCCGCAAAAAGAAAATAAAAAAGCGGCAAGTTTTTTAAAACCTGCCGCTCATAAGTTTATATTGTTTTCAAGTTTATATTTCTTTCAAGTTTATTTATGTTTTGGCTTATGTTTTTGTTTATGTTTTCAAGTTCACATCATGTCAGATTCATTTGATTTGTTCCACCTTGTATTCATCTTCCAATTGTGTGACAATTCCGGTGCTTCCCACCATATGTCCCGCTCCGACTACTACAAAATAAGTTTTGTTTTCCGGATCGGCAAGGTATTCTCTTACCTTTTGAACCATGTTATTGTCTCTTGACGACCACATCTTTTCATTAAACTCTTTAAATTCTCCTTCAGCTTCAACGTCAGCTTTCACTATCCTTGCAAGTTCTTCTGTATTGCCCTCTTTCCAGCACTTTAACATATAGGCAACCAACTCTACACTTGCTTCCGTATTTTCATTTCCTTCACCGGTGCCTAAAGCTGAAGCTAAAAATTGACATTGAAGCTCATTTGAGAAGGAGTCAAACATATCCACCTGAAACTTGATTCCTTCTATTTCCAATATGTCTTTTTGGCCCATTGCCTTTGAAAGGAAATACATATCCACTCCCAAGCTTCCGCTGTATGAGTTGTCCATAAGCTGCAGGTTTTGAACCAGCAATGCTGCATACCAGGGCTTGAGCTTGCTGTATACTTCCTCCTGAATACCATAAGGAGTAACAAACTCCACAAATTTTTTGTAAAGCTCTTCAGGCACATTCTTCTCAAGAGTGTTTTCATCTGCGTACATAGCCCTTTGTGCCATATAATTCGCGGCTTCTTGCTGTTTTGAAATATCCGCTTCGACAACTAAAACATCGGATTTTTCATAGGCGTTCAGTATCTCTTTTGACAACGGGTACAGGGTTGCGTCCGCAATATGTATTGAACCTAAAAGATAAACGGTGTTGTTCTCGTCACTTACTTTCCAGAAGGCGCCTTTTGAATATCTTCCCGACTCATATATGGCAAATTCATAAGCATTTTTTACAAACACTAATAGTTCCTGTCTTGTACACTGGCTTTCAAGGTCAAGGATTTCTTTATTTCTTCCGTGCAATATCCCTTTTGCTACGGAATACTTTACAATATTCAATGTTTCTTCGGACAATGACCCAATATCTTTGAAAGTGAGGTTTACATCGGCGCTGAAATCAAACTCGGGTTGTGCTGCTTTTAACACGTTGTATACGCTTGTGACCATTTCCAGCCTTGTTGCTTCTTTTTGAGTTGTAAGTTTGCTGTTATCCGTAAAAATCTTTTCTTCTTCCGGTGTAGCAGTTTTACCTGTTAATTTTTCATAAAGGTTTACGCAAACTTTATGCAGCTCTTCCTGAGTTACTTTGGATGAATATTTTGCAAACATCTCATCGGATGCAAGGCCATATATTGACGACCATTGTACGGCTTCCACAGCCCATGCGGCCGGCTGCTCAGCAGGAGGCGATATAAGAAGTTGCGGCTGCTCTTCGGCAAACACAAATACTTGCAGCGAAAGTACAATAATCAGTGCCGCTGCGATTGTTTTCAGCATTGCTGTTTTTTTCATCTGAACATTTCTCTCCTTTCTGATTTGCCTGTTAGTTTAATATTTGTTTGTTAATTTATTAACATACCATGATGTAATTTTTGTACATCAATCATGGTTTTAGAAACTAATTTCCCATCCGCATCTCCATTTTCTCACAAAAGCGGTTTAGTTGCAATCTTTACTTTTCCAACACACCGTTAGTATATTAGTCAATAGTTTTTTATCAATATTTATATATATTCTATGTCTATCTCCTTTTTGTTTAAAAAAGCTACCAGGTCATCAACAGGAACATCCGGAAATTTAAGTATTATCCTTTTTATCGAGTTTGGTATAAAAACCGTACTCCAAACTACAAACATAATTTTCTTATTCTCTGTATTGATGAAGCATTTGAGAACATCTTTAATCTCATATACTTCACCGAAAAACATCAATCCTTTTTCAGAAAGGCCAACAGGGAAAAACAGCCCACGAATTGCAAATGACAAGGCAAAAGAAATCATAAGAATTGAAAGCCATAAAAGGTAACTATTTCTGCTTACGGCAATGCTTAAAACGGCAAGTATTAGCAGTATAAAAGGAATAATTTTATAAAATCCGATGTATTTGTCATTTGTCTCAAGTTCAAAAACCACCGCATCCAGGTTTTTCTTTCTAATCAGAACCATAAATATGTCAATAACTGACAATCCTATTGCCATACCCGTAATAATCATAAAGATTTTTTTTATGCTATCATTCATAATGTCATGCATAATATCTTTAGGAATTAATAGGGAGAAAAACATAAAACTCAATACAGTTATCGAAAATCCAACAGCAAAAAACAGGAAAAGTACCTGTCTGGGTGACTCATACAATTTCTTATAAATTTTTCGCCTACGACGAAATCGCATGGATAGGTTAATAACCCCCTTTCCGTAAATTATATGTCCATATTATGATATAAAAAATCTGCCTTCGATGACCAATGGAACATATAGTAGTGCCAAACAGTTCTTGTACTGTGATTTTTTGTATTTTATGCTTATAATAATACCAGAAAAAACACCCAGAGTCCAGATTTTATACGGATTTTTAAAAAAATTTGCATTATTCTCGGCATTACCGCTTTATTACCATATGTAACAAAAATAAATTTTTATCTTTTTTATTTGAATCCGAGTATCGGTGATTTAACCTTGTATACACTGTCAAGTTCTTCTCCTTTTACTTTTTTCATATAAACTCCAGGTTTCTTAAATGTAAACCCTAACTCTTCAACAGGAATTGGTTTTTGATCAGGTAAAGTCACATGCACAATATCATAAATGTCATCTTCTTCAGAGTGTGCAAGAACTTGAAAATCATATCCTTTGTATTTACACCATATATAAAAATTATATGCAGTCTCCAATTCTTCCAACGTTATTCTTTTTCTATATATACCTTTTTCATCTTTTATAAAGCCATTATTCACATCTTCACTTTCAAAGGAAACCAACTCAAATTCTTCAGTCCCATATGCATTAAAATTAGAAATCAACGAATATTCTTTGCCCCTGTATATTGCATAAGTCTCAGCTATCCGCATAATATTTATCCTCCTTTTAACACTTTTACTAAACTATCAGTCCAATAACTACCATTAATAGGTACAAATCTTTCTGCAATCTTATCATACACTGCTATCAACGTTCTTTTATCCGTTATTCCGTCAACAAGATACATTTCTCTTTCTGAAGGGGTCAAACACAGTGATTTATATTCCGGTACAATTCACTGTACTCCTACAATCAGAGGCATAAAATGGTTTCTCTTTAAGTTAATTCTTTCAATTCTTCTAAACAATAAATTTTCAGCACATCTCCTTTCTGTACAAATATCCTCTTACATTCATTGACAGAACCTAACCCTTCGTGGTAATTCATACGATTCATTTTTTCTTATTTTAGCATCTATTTCATCCAACTCAAAATCATTCATACTGAAATATTCTTCTAATTCACCTTTTGCAAATGCTTCCTTACACGAGCAATTTATATCATCCAGTTTCTTGGAATCAATAACGTATACATGTTTTTTCCCGTTTCTTATATAATGCAATCTATTACATTTTTCGGAATTTCTAATGGCCAGAAATTCAATAACAGGATACTCCCATTTTGGGTATTCCCCTTTGACAAATTTGACTCTCTGAAACCAATTTTCTTTTGTATACGTCCAATAAATAACTTTATTTGGTACTATTTTGTCAGACATAACATGACCACATTTACAAAGCATGCTCATAATATCATTTCCTCATTTTTAATATAACATCACCATAATGTATCACCAATATCGCCATATATAGTCCATATTTCAACCAATTTGTCCGGATACATTGATTTAATCTTATCAATAATTATCTTAGCTTCTTCTAATGTTAAATCCAAATTATTATATGAACAATCTAATACAAGTTTGTCTGCACCTTTCCCGTCAGGTTTAGGAGTAAAACTTTCTTCCGCATATTCAATTTCTTTTTTAGAAATATTGTCATATGTGATTGTTTGAAAGCGTATTCGCCATTTCCAAATTTGATGCCTGCTTAAAAAGAATCAGTATTACTTCAGTATCATTACCTGTATAAAATACTAGGGATTTCACGTATGTATTTTCTATTTGTGCTATTATCTCTGGAGTAAAGTTTCTTCCTATAATTCTAAGTGCGTCATTGGACAACCCATAATCTTTGAAGAATCCCATTGTAGCTTTTGCTTGATTTATTCTTCCCATTCCGTATGTCTTTATAAAGTTATGAATCACATCTGCAGGTATACCCTTAGCCTGCATTTCTAAAACTGTTAACTTAAGTACAACTATTTCATTTTTCAGCCATTCTATTTTCTGATGTAATCCCTTTAGCAGAGTAATATTCAACGCTAAAATCATACTCAGTGCTGCTATTTGTATTAAAAGCTCTTGAAGATAATATACATCGCCAGTGTAAATAAACAATTCAATTAGTGAACATGCACTATATATAAAGCTTATTAAAGCATACACGGCAACAATAATTCTTATTGCCTGCAATATTCTTATAGCTCCCACTATCCATGTAGCAGGAACTAACAACAGGATAGCGGACTCAATAAGGTGATATATTACTATCGTCAAAATTCCACTAAAAACATATGCCACAAACTCCGCAAGTACCTGTTCCACACTCATGGCTCCGCCTGCTATTCCACCACTTATCATATATCGTGCAGAGCCTGTTTCCGGATCCATTACTATATATCCCGTTCCATTCCAACCGTAATATTGTATATTTTTTCAGGTATTATGATTATTCTTCCATCATTTACAGAATTCGTTATATCCATTTTTAACTGCCTGACCCACTTCAAGTATTTCAAGCACATCTTTAATATTATCCTTTGTTACCGTGTAAAGCGGTATTCCTCTTTCGTTTGCCTCATGTAAAACCTTCATTGTTGAAACTGAAGGAATACCTGTCATCTGTTCAAATATGCCATGTTCCATTGCAGAAGCTATTTGCCCCGATAAGATCATATATGCTTTTTCTGCTTGTTTATCTCCGTTGACACTGATTACACTCTGGGCATTTCTATCAACATCAATATACAAGCTTCCTTCTTTTACCTCTACTGGGCTCATAAACATATGCTTTACTTCCACATCATACCCAGTCATTGCTTCACTCATAAGTTTGGTTGAAACAACATTATATCTTGATTCCAAAAACAAGTCATACATATTTAGCTGGATAAAATATGCTTTTGACACAGCATTCAATATTTCGCCCATCGCTTCATCGGTATAAATATTGTCAATCCTTATTGTATCTTTCAGACTTTCTATGTTTTCTGCTATCTTCTGAAGCTCCTTTGGAGAAATAATTCCATAGTCCAGACCTACGCAGTAAAAACCTCCTACCGTTACAGAATTGATTACGTCTTCTTGAGAAAGTCCCACAGGCTTCATTGTCATCTTAAATTCCTGAGTATTACCAAGCCCAATAGCCTTACCTTCAGCAACTACTTTACCGTCAATTTTCAGTTAAGGTTTCATTTGTACCAAGTATGCAGGAGTCTTAAATATTCCACCGTACTTGTTGATTATTTTTTCATCCTCAGAAGAAGCAGGACTCCATGATAATGTAATCCTCTTTCCATAAATTTCAGAAGTATACACCTCATATTTTAAATCATTATTTCCTGCATAATTCGAGCCAATAGAAAATACTATGCTCTCTCTCAATTCACTTGGAATAACGCTTGTTTTTTCAATTACAGTTTCAACTTTATATGGAAGCGAAAGAGGAAGCATATCAAGTTTTTGAGGAATAATCCTTTTCCCTCCGAGTAATTCCTCCCTCCTTATTTCCTCCAAACCTTTTTGATTAATATATTCTTCAATTCCTTCATCCAAATCTTCTATTTTTCCCAAAATGCTCTCAGTATTTATTTCTCTTTTGTTTATCTTTCTTCACATACTTAAACATCTAGACTTTTCCTCACGCATCACCTCTACCCCCCCAAATCATACATAACATTATAATTATATATCATTATTTGTAATAATGGTAGATAATTTTACATAAAACATTTATATCAGTACTCCGCTTTCACCACTATTTCCGTTTTTCTGCCCTTTTCTCCACAATAAACCTCAAACATTCCTCCGTCAGCGGATAAAAACTGGTGCTGTATTCATAAGGTGGGCTTTTCATTCCGTCTCTCGCCCATTGGGTTATTGTCCCCACAATAGCATTGGCAAAATAATTTACAATCATGTCAAACTCAGCCGGCGCAATTTTATTCTCCCCCAACACCTCCTGGGCTTTTTCCCTGACAGATTCGTATATAATCCTGAAAAAATGTTCACTAAGATTGTTTTGAACGTTTGAAGTAAGAGCAGCAACATAAAAGTCCCTGTTTTTATACAAATGCTCCACAAGTTCATCCAGTACCGAATTGTTATGATTGGCATCCGTAAGACTTGCAAACTCGGTATCAAAAATCCAACAAACCAAATCCTGTTTATCCCGAAAATGATAATAAAAAGTTTTTCGATTAAGGCCGCACGCATCTACAATTTCCTGAACACTTATTTTGTCCAGCGGGGTATTCAACATGAGTTTCTTTAACGTTTGCGCTATCAGCTGTTTGGTAAGCTCAGGCTTTGCCATCATTAATCACCTCATATACGGACATTTATCATAATCTGTCCGAAATTTACACACTTTGAGCGATCTGTGTAAAAACCGGACACTTAGTTAAAAATATTGGTTTCTTTAAATCTTATTCCATGATAAATTATTTGTAAAGACAATTGTTAATTAAAAGACAACGCGTCAATCTCCATTGTCCCAAATCAGGCCATTAAGACATAATATTTACTGGTTAATTCAGGATACGCTAAAAATCAATAATCAAAAAAACAACAAAAACAACAAAGAAAGGGCGTGGCAAATGAAACATTATTTTGAAAGTGTCGAGACCGTGCTCGAACATATGGGAAGCTCCAAAAACGGCATTGACCCGAAGGAAGCTTCTTTGCGGCTCGAAAAATATGGCCGCAACAAGCTGGACGAAGGCAAGAAAAAGACCGTCTTTGGCAGATTTTTAGACCAACTGAAAGATCCAATGATCATAGTTTTGATTGTGGCCGCCATTATTTCAGGTTTTGCCGGAGAGCCGGCCGACTCAATCATCATACTGATGGTCGTGCTCATAAACTCAATACTGGGCGTAGTGCAGGAAGGAAAGGCCGAAAAAGCCATCGAAGCTTTGCAGAAAATGTCATCTCCTTACTCAAAAGTCAGGAGAAACGGCCGGGTAATGCAAATCAAGTCCGAAGAAATTGTACCCGGTGATATAGTTCTCCTTGAAGCAGGTGATGCCGTTCCTGCAGACATGAGGATTATTGAAGCCTCAAGCCTTAAAATTGAAGAAGCATCCCTTACCGGGGAATCAATACCCATCGAAAAAGATGCCGGGGCAATACCTCCATCGGATAAAGACATTCCTCTCGGTGACCGCCGCAACATGGCTTACATGGGTACCAATGTTGTATACGGCCGCGGTGAAGGTATTGTGGTAAATACCGGAATGTCAACGGAAATGGGTAAAATTGCAAATATTATTTCCGGCACGGAAGAGGAAAAAACACCTCTGCAAAAGAAACTTGCCGAACTGAGCAAAGTGCTTAGCATAGCTGTACTGGGAATTTGCATATTCATATTTGTCTTTGGCGCATTAAAGAACGGAGGTTTTTCAAGAAACAACGTTCTGGAAATGTTTTTGCTGGCAATCAGTCTGGCCGTTGCTGCAATCCCTGAAGGTTTGGTAGCGGTTGTTACCATTGTTCTTTCCATCGGTGTCACAAAAATGTCCAAACGCAATGCGATAATCCGAAGACTTACCGCAGTTGAGACATTAGGCTGTACACAAATTATTTGCTCCGACAAGACAGGTACTCTGACTCAGAATAAAATGACTGTTGTAGATTCCTTCGGTGACGTGGAAAAGCTTGCCGTTTCCATGGCTCTTTGCAACGATGCCGCTTTGTCCGGGGAAAACGGAGAAGTAATCGGCGAACCTACGGAAAGTGCCCTTGTAAGGTATGCTTTTGACATGGGCGTCAACAAAAACGAACTGGAAAAATCAATGCCCCGTGTCGCAGAAGCCCCTTTTGATTCAATGAGGAAAATGATGTCCACAGTGCACAAAACCTCGGACGGAAAATTCATTCAGTATACAAAGGGAGCACCCGATGAGCTTTTGAAGAAATGCACTCACATACTTACAAAAGACGGTGTAGTTCCTCTGACAGACAAACACCGCACTGAAATTCTCAATGAAAACAAGAGAATGGCAAACAAAGCCCTTCGCGTATTGGCATCGGCAATGAAAGAGACAGACACTTTGCCTTCCGACACATCTCCGGAAAACCTGGAGCGGGATTTGACATTTATAGGTCTTGCAGGCATGATTGACCCTGTGCGCCCGGAGGTAAAAGCAGCAATTGAAGAGTGCCGTGATGCCGGTATACGTCCTATTATGATCACCGGTGACCATAAAGACACCGCAGTGGCCATTGCAAAGGAACTGGGCATTATATCCGATGAAAGCCAGGCTATCACCGGAGCGGAACTATCTGAAATATCCGACAGCGATTTTGAAGAAAAAGTTAATAATTATTCCGTATATGCCCGGGTACAGCCCGAACACAAGGTACGAATCGTAAATGCATGGAAAAAACGCGGCAAGATTACCGCAATGACGGGAGACGGCGTCAATGACGCTCCGGCTCTTAAATCCGCCGATATAGGTGTCGGCATGGGAATTACCGGTACCGATGTTACCAAAAATGTGTCCGACATGGTTCTGGCCGACGACAACTTTGCTTCAATCGTCCATGCCGTTGAAGAGGGCCGCAGGATATATGACAACATCCGCAAATCCATACAGTTTCTTTTATCTTCAAACTTGAGCGAAGTCATTGCACTGTTTATAGCTACACTTAGAGGATTTATACTGTTTTCGCCCATACACATTCTGTGGATTAACCTTGTAACCGACTCATTACCTGCTATAGCACTGGGTATGGAAGAAGCCGAAGAAGACATTATGAAAAGGCCTCCGCGCAGTGCAAAAGAAGGTATTTTCGCCCATGGTCTGGGCTTTAGCGTAATATACCAAGGCATTGCCATTGCTGCTTTAACGTTGATATCCTACTTTATAGGCAACACACAGTCCCATATAACAGGAACTACAATGGCATTTTTGACAATGTCCGTATGTGAAGTTTTCCAGGCCCTCAACCTAAGATCAATGACGAAATCAATTTTCAGATTGAAAACCCGCAACAAAGTCCTGTTTGGTGCAATGGTTATGGCTTTCGTTTTATCGCTGTTTGTAATATATGTACCGGGCATAAACGACATATTCAAACTGACCCCGCTTTCGGGAGCAAACTTACTTGTTTCAATTGCGCTGGCTTTTGCGATTATTCCTATTGTGGAAACAGTCAAGTTTGTTATATATTTGATAAAGAAAGCATAATAATGGACGGGGCACATTGCCCCTCCATTGTTATTTAAACTTTGAACAGATACAGGGTGGTGGAAATGGACTGGCTTAGAACATTCATGAGAGAAAGGTACGGTATCGATCGTCTTTCCATATTTTTAATCATTCTTTCTATAGCACTAAACTCGATAGGCAACTTGCTGAAAATGCCCATTTTGGGCCTGATTGGCTATATCCCTCTGGGCATAAGCATTTACAGAATACTTTCAAAAAACACTACCCGTCGCAAAATTGAAAACTATAAATTTGTAATGTTTATGGATTCCTTTACTGCATGGTTTAAGAAAACCACAGACAATATAATAATGCGGATTAAAGATGCAAAAACCCACAAATATTTCTCCTGTCCGACATGCAAAGCCCAGCTGCGGGTACCCAAAGGCAAGGGAACAATTGTCATCACCTGTCCCAAATGCAGAACCGAGTTTAAAAGAAAAACATAATTAAAAGTGATTTGACCGAAACATGGAAATAACCAGGCCCAATATTATGGCCACCACAATTCCCAGCCCAATTCTGAGGGCCGTAACATTTACAAAATACATTTCACTTCCCGGACTTGCACTCTGGCTGGAACCTATAATAACACCCGTAATAATAATACTTACGGCAAGAAGCACCACACTCAAAGACATCCTGTTGAAGTTTCTGTCAAGCCTCTTCATAATTTTGTCAATGTCTTTAATCCCCAGCTGAAGAGTGTAGTCCCTGTCTTCGAATTTTTCCAGAATGCCTAAAACAATGGACGGAAACTCATTAAGCAGATCCATCGCATCCCGGTAATTTAAGGCATTCTTTTTTATGCTGTCGGTAACATTTTTTATCGAAAAGGACCGATACATAAGCTTCTTCGCTATGGGTTTTGCGATTTCTATGGTGTTAAGATCCGGTGCCAGCTTTTCCAAAACTCCCTGGGCAGTACCAAGGGTTTTGGCCAGCATTGCAAATTCCCGCGGTATCTTTATTTCATTTACAAAGGCAATATTAAACACCTCATAAAACAGGTCAACTACTTTTATTTCACTCCAAGGCATGGCAATATATTTATCAATCATTTTGTCTATATCTTTTTCAAACCTTTTTAAATTACGCCTCTCCGACATTTCTCCCAGGTCAACAATTGAACGGGCCACTATTTTGCTGTTTTTTGTGGAAACGCCTATAAAAAAATTTGATATCATTTTCTTTCGCGACTCATTGATGATTCCAACCATTCCCAAATCTAAAAAAACTATCGTTCCGTCCGCAAGGACTCTGATATTTCCCGGGTGCGGGTCAGCATGATAAAAGCCGTCTGTAAGTATTTGATTGCATATTGACGTAGCAAGGTTTCTGGCAAGCTCCACTTTGTCAATTCCCGCCTTTTCAAGTCCCTCCAGGTCGTCAATCTGAATACCTTCAACGTATTCCATTGTAAGTACACGCCGTGTGGTATACGTCCACTTAATCTCCGGAACTCTTGCAATTCCGTCTTTGGCAAAATTTTTTCTGAAAGTTTCGGCGTTTTCCCCTTCTTTGGTAAAATCCAGCTCGTTCTTTATCGTGTTTTCAAAGTCTACCACCATTCCGACAAGATCATAAATCTTACCGTATTTTGTGTGATTCTCAATAAAATGCACAAGGTCTTTAAGAATATTTAAGTCCAAAGCTATGTTTCTTTCTATACCCGGTCTTTGTACCTTAACCGCAACTTTTTCACCGGATTTCAACCTTGCGCAATGAACCTGGGATATGGAAGCCGCAGCAATGGGTTCTTCTGAAAACTCCATAAAAATATTCTCAATTTTGTCTTCAAACTCGCTTTCTATTACCGTCCTGACCTCATCAAAGGAAAACGGGTGCACTGAGTCCTGAAGTTTTTTTAATTCTTCAATAATATCGGATGGAATAACATCGGGCCTTGTACTGAGTATCTGACCCATTTTTACAAAGGTTGGGCCAAGTTCTTCACAGGACAGCCGGATTCGCTCACCCATGGAGAGTTTTGCGCTGTCGTCTTCTCCCTCATCGGATGAAAACTTCTTTCCCATCTTTAAATAGTCAAAAATACCTAGTTGGTCAAACAGCAGACCAAAGCCATGTTTCGCAAAAACTGATATTATTTCTTTATATCTTTTTATATTGACCCTTTTATTTATAACCATGTCATCCACCGACTTTGCCATTTGGATTTCATTTAAAATTGCTTTTTATCCCCGGTTTTTTATTTTGCATTTTACCTATTTTAGTATTGTCTGTTTACATTTTTAAATTCCAAAGAATTGGATATTGTTCGAGACTTTTAACTAATTTAATATTAGCACTGTACGGGGAAAACAGTCAACAACTGCCAAATCCAAGAACAACTTTTGAAAATACCCTTTCAAATTTAATAAGGCCCGGTAAAGGCCTTATCGAGATTTTGGAAATAAATCTTTTAAATAATCTTTATTATCTTTGTTTTAATCCAATACCTATTTTATCTTATACTTTGCCAATTTCGCATCAAGCTCCTTCACAAGTCCGCTGAGGCTGCTTGAAGCCTCCTTCATCTCATCAATATACTTCAATTGATGCTCTGTTGTCATCGCCACTTCTTTACTGAACGCCGCCGTTTCCTCACAAACCGCTGAAATGTTTTCAATCGCGGCAATTACTTCTCCCTTGTCATTCTGCATTTTCTCAACCGCCTGATTTACATTTTCAATTCTTAAAACTATGGAATCTATTGCATTTGCAATATCACTGAAAGCATTGTCCGTCTGATTGACGGCCTCACTCTGCTCTGCCGACACTTTTCTCATTATTTCCATGGACTCTATCGCCAATACGGATTCTTCCTGTATACTGTTCACCAACAAATTTATCTCTTCCGTGGATTTCCTGCTTTGATCCGCAAGCTTTCTGACTTCATCGGCGACCACTGCAAATCCTTTTCCCGCGTCTCCGGCCCTTGCCGCCTCTATCGCTGCATTCAGTGCCAGCAGGTTTGTTTGTTCCGCTATATTTTCAATGGACTCAACAAAGTTTCCTATATCCTTTATCCCATCTGCAAGCTTTTCCACAACCGAAAATATTTTTTCCGTCGTTTCATAGTTCTCTTTGGACTTGTCCCTCAACACTTTGACCGACTGCAGTCCAATGTTGTTCAATTCACTGATTTTCCTTGTATCATCTATGATGCTGTTATAATTTTGATATACCAGTGTGATCTGCTCTGACAGCTTATCCATAACCTGTACACCTTGTTGTGCCTCATTTGCCTGGGATGACGCTCCTGTTGCTATTTGCTCCACAGTTCTCGATATTTCCTCCATGGCCTGCGATGCCGACTCGGCAGCAGCACTCACTTTTTCCGTGGATTCCATAATAAGGGACGAAAGAGAGAGGAAGCTTTCAATCAATGTACAAATATCCTGCAACATGGAATTGACAGCCACAGATATTTTTTTCACTTCGCCGGTGTCTTTAGTTTCAATCAGGTGGGACAGATCTCCCTGGTTTATTTTCTCCATATCCGTATTGATTCTGTTGACAATTCTTCTGAATGTAATATCAGTTGCCACTTTTATTGAAAATGCCACAAGTGCGCACACCAATACATTGGTAATTAAAGCTGCCGTTCTTCCGCCTGACATTATATAAATAAATATACCGTGGCCCACTGCAAGTACGGCAGAAATCAAATAGGCTATCCTTAAAGGCCTGTTGGTACTTCTAATCTTTATCATACACCGCTCCCTCCCATGGATTTGGTTATATCCGCTACCAATTGAAGGCTGTTTAGCACAGGTTATGAAGAGTCTTTTAACCAGAGTTGCCTAATTATGATGATATTGGGTAAATCTTTAAAGAAAAATTTATGTAATTATTTAATTTCTACATCCACATGCAAAATCCTTCTAAATTTTAAATAATATTTCCTTAATTTATTGCATAAAAAAACCTGTAAGCGTTGTGCTTACAGGACTGTTGTCTGGTTGCGGGGGGAGGACTTGAACCTCCGACCTTCGGGTTATGAGCCCGACGAGCTACCAACTGCTCCACCCCGCGTCGTTTTACCTGGTGCCGGAGACCGGAATCGAACCGGTACGGGAGGATAAGTCCCGCAGGATTTTAAGTCCTGTGCGTCTGCCAGTTCCGCCACTCCGGCTATTATGAAGTTTCCGTCCTAATGACTTTTTTATTATAATATACGTTTTTTTCAATGTCAACACTTTTTTAACGGTGATTTATTCCAATACAATAAAATATCTGCTTCTTTATCCTGCTCATTCACCGTTAAAAATTAATACATTCAAAAAGAGACTTTTATTCACATCAATAAAAGTCCCTTTAATATTATGCACCATATTCTATTGCATATTACAGGCAAAAAATGCAACAAGCCATTTAATCTTTGGTGATAGGCCAAAGCTTCACACAATTAACCTTTTTACAAAAGAAAAAGGTTTACTGGACAAACTTTCTGTATCCTCCGCCGCCCCTTTTGGATTCAAAATTTTTCTTGAGGTCGTGCAATCTTTCGTCGCTGTCTTTCATGAATTTGGCAAGACGCTCCTCAAACGTAAGATTGGCCGAATTGCGGCTACCCCAATCTACTTCCTCAGGTTTGGTGGACTTGGAAACAGATTTTTTCGGGTCTGAAGCTCTCTTAATAGACAGGCTTATTTTTCCGTTTTTGTCCACAGAAATAATTTTGACTTTTACCGTTTGATTTTCTTTGAGATGAGATTTAATGTCTTTTACATACTCATCAGCAACTTCAGAGATGTGAACCAAGCCAGTCTGACCATTTGAGAGCTCAACGAAAGCTCCGAAACTGGTGATGCCGGAAACTCTGCCCTCAACAATTTTACCTACTTCAACGAGCATAAATTAATTAATTCCTCCTGATTAAATAAAGTACTTAGATTATATAATATGATATCGACTTGCGTCAAGTATCATGAAAGTCCTAAATCAAGGAAAATGAAGGGTAAGAAGAATCAGACTACTGATTCACATCCACAAAAACCCTTTCTCCGTTTTTAACCATTCCGAGACTCTCCCGGGCAATTTTCTCACTATATTCTTTCGATGCAATTTCTTCTTTCTGCCTGAGAAGTTTCTCATTAAGCTCTTTCTCCTGTTCTATATTCTCTTGAATCTGTTTTAACTGCTGCCGCTGGGAATTAATTATAAACTGTTGCTTGACAAGAACAGTCCCCAGATACATCATTAAAGCCCCGGTTATAATAATCAATCCCCAACTACGCTTTTTTCTTTTGTTCATTAATTGCCCTCTCCCTGTTAAAACCTATTGTATTAATTAATAATTGTATTAAAATAATAGAATTATTCAATACATAATATTATACACTATTATAATTCTACATGTATTAGAAAAATCCTCCTTCCCTATATTTTTTTCCTAATGTTATTAAATATTCTGCCCGATACTTTTATTTTGCTCAACTTTCTCCTGCCGGCTCCTTTTATCTTTCTTGCACCCCGGGTGACAATTTTGCATGCTTTTTTTACCGGTATGCCCAAAATTTTAAGGATTATCCTAATCGGAATCAGCAAGATGCCGAAAACGGCAACAGCCACTTTATATACTGTTTTAATAACGAACAGGAATACGGCCATGACTATTCTGCTTAAAAGCAAAGCATACAATATAATGCCAATGGCCACTCCCAACATGAGATATCCTCTCAGTTCGCCCTCATTGCTCCTGTAAATAATGGCAAAAAGAATTAATGCAACAATAATCCAGTAAATAAAATCTTCAAAATATACAATGAGGTTGCTTGATTTTATTGCCTTCCTTCTGACCCTGAAAATATCATATACAAATGCTACAATCATGCCTCCGAGAACACAATTTAAAAAAACATATGCCTGATTGCTAACAGATACCCACAATTTTATCACTTATCCTATCTGAACATTTTTGCAAAAAAGCTCATTCCTTTTGATCTTCCGTCTTTATCGCTGTATTCAAGGCTTGCTATGTATCCTTCTATACTAAGCTCGGAACTTTCCACACTTAATTTGTTTATATGAAGGTCTTCTCCCCGTATGATTAAAAGCCCCATTTCCGTATCAGCCACAACCATCTCATCATTGAAGCTTTCCACATCCACGACTCCCGTCACGGTAAGCCTTTCCCTGTTTTCAAGAATGAGGCTGTGCATTCCGGTCTTTTGCACCTTTTTATCATCAACCATACCTTATCCCTCCAATTTTATGTTACACCTTTAAATATTTATGCATGTACAATAACAAAAATGACTTTTAACAAAGAATTTCATAATCTAAAAAATAAACAAGACAAAAATAAAAAAGGCATCTTTCTTCAATGCCTTTTTTACCTTATTGCTTTCTTGTAAAATTATCTGATAATATACATATCTTTTGATTCGGCTTTTAAAACATGCTCATTTATTGCCGTTACTTCAACTTTTGTGGTACTGTTTCCAAAACGGATTTCTATAATGTCTCCAACTTTCACTTCAGTACCCGGTTTTGCCACTTTGCCATTTATCAGGACCCTTCCCTGCTCGCAGGCTTCATTGGCCAATGTACGCCTTTTGATAAGTCTTGACACTTTAAGATATTTGTCAATTCTCATACCAATAAAATCCTCCGCACATATATTTTAATCCAAGAGGTCAAATAAAAAGGCTTCACCTCTGGAAGCCCTTTTGCATCAGTTTTATTTTATAATTTTATTTTAAATCCTATTTGTTTACTAATTCCTTCAAGCCTTTTCCAACCTTGAAAATTGGAGTCTTAGTAGCAGGAATCACAATTTCTTCTTTTGTCTGAGGGTTTCTTCCCTTTCTTTCAGCTCTTTCTCTTACTTCAAAAGAGCCAAATCCTACCAACTGAATTTTGTCACCTTTCGCAAGTGCTTCCTCAACACTTTCTATAAAAGCGTTAAGAGCTTTTTCAGCATCTTTCTTTGATAATTGACTTTTTTCAGCCATACTTGCTATTAACTCTGTCTTATTCATATACTATCCTCCTGTTTATTTTATTGGATTTGATTTGAAAATTTATTTTTTATTTAAAATAAATGCTATGCTTTGCAATTTCTAAGTTAATTTTATTCGATGAAAAGTTTGAAATTCCTCCTTTCTTTGCACATTTTAATAAAATTTTTCTCAAATTTTTGTCTTTGCCTTGTTCCATAACTCGTCCATTTCATCAAGGGACATTTCCGAAAGGGTTCTCCCGGATTTTGCCGCCTCTTTTTCAATAAACTCAAACCTTTCTATAAATTTGTTTACAGAACCCATCAGCGCAAGTTCCGGCTGCACTTTCAAAAACCTAGATAAATTTACTATGGAAAATAATACATCCCCAAGTTCATCATTTATTCTTTCCACATCTTTACTTTTATATACATCTCTTAATTCGTTTATTTCCTCATAAACTTTTTCAAACACACTGTCTATGTCTTTCCAATCAAATCCTACCTGGCTGGCTTTTTGCTGAACTTTGTAACTTCTCATCAGTGCCGGGAGATTTGAAGGCACACTTTTAAGCACTTCCGTCTGGCTTTCCATTCCCTTTTCCTTTTTCTTTATTTCCTCCCAGTTGGCTAAAACTTCTTCGGCAGTATCCGCTTTATCTGTGCCAAAAACATGAGTATGCCTCTGTACCATCTTCCTGCAGATACCGGTTATTACGTCATTTATGTCAAATTCGTTGTCCTCACTTGCTATCTGGGCATGGAAAACAATCTGCAGCAAAAGGTCACCCAATTCTTCGCAAAGTCTTTTTTTATCGTTTAAATCTATTACCTCAAGAACCTCATACGTCTCCTCGATAAGATATTTTTTAAGGCTTTCGTGGTTCTGCTCCCTGTCCCACGGGCATCCATTTTCACTTCTCAAAATTTTCATAATTTCAACTAAATCATCAAAGGTATATTTTTCTTTTATCATATCATCATCTCCCTGGCAGTACTTGATTGTATCAGTTTACCAAATAATTATATCAAATGCGTTCAGCAATTGCCACAAATATATAAGATCATAGATTCTAAAAATAAAAATAACCTTAAAAAATAACAGGCAATCCTCAACGGTTACCTGTTATTTTTAAGAATGTAAACCATTCCATATTTACCTCTTTGTCGAACAGTACCAAAGTACCTATACCTTTACGCTGCCAATTATTGCTCCATCTGCTTTCCCAGGAAACCTGCAGCCGACTGAGCGAGTTTTGCCTCAACTTCACCCATGCGAACATCAGGATCCGTTGACAGGAATATTACCGCCCCAATCGGGTCGCCTTCTGAAATAATCGGAGTAACTACTTGTGAATAGTATTTTTCACCTGATTCGTCGGCTAAAATGCTTATAGGTTTTTCTTCAGGTGCTTTTACAATTAAAGTGGTCTTTTCTTCTATTACTTTTTCAAGCTCCGGACTTAAAGATTTCTCAAGATACTCTTTCTTTGAGGCTCCCGAAACCGCAATTATCGTATCTCTATCTGAAATACAGGTAATATGGCCACTTGTCTTATGCAGAGATTCGGCATATTGAGCGGCAAAGTCACTTAATTCACCAATTGGCGAATATTTCTTTAATATTACTTCACCTTCTCTATCAGTAAATATTTCCAGAGGGTCGCCTTCCCTGATTCTTAAAGTTCTTCTGATTTCCTTCGGGATTACCACTCTTCCGAGGTCATCTATCCTTCTAACTATCCCGGTTGCTTTCAATTTATTGTACCTCCTTTTCCAAGTTCTAATATAGTTGTTAATACAGTTTTATTATTAATATTTTATTGGAGTTTTATACATTACAGGTGAATTATGATAACTAAAATAATTGCGAAAGGAAAAAGACCGGCAAAAAGCGAAATGAATATAACAAATACCAAAAAAAGGTTAATTAAGGATATGTACAGGCAAGTCCGTAATTGAAGAGCATACAAGAAAAGCTGAATTGTTGTTTCCGTTTATCAAATTAAAAAAATCATGCCCACCTCTACATCAGGAAAAAGACAAAATTCAGTCACACAGAAAACATAAATAATAAAAACTGTTTTTGTAGTTTAGCTGTGTGACAAAATAGGAGGGGCAATAATGACTTTTTGATTGTGAGTGAATATTTTATCGCTGTATTCCTTTCCGGCCCAGTTTTTAACTATATCATACGCTTTTTTGAATATCTCGTAATCCTCCGGTTTGTGAGCATCGGACGCCACAAATTGAACCAATTTCAAATCAATAAGCTTTTTGGCAAACCTTTTGACGCCTGACCCATGAATTCCAACTATGCTCGCAGCATCCAACTGTACAAGACATCCTGTTTCTATAAACTCAATAAATTTCTGCATGTTTTTTGCAAAGTACATGTTCCTTTCCGGATGGGCTATGATGGGAACTATCCCTTCCGAGTGCAGTTTTAAAACGGTTTCATTGATACCGACAGGCATTATGTCAAAAGGCAGCTCAAACAACAGGTACTTGGACTTGTTCAATGTATATTTGTCTTTTTGCAAAAGCACATCGTTAATTGAAGAAACTAAAAATACCTCATAGCCCAAATACAGGTCTATCCCGAAGTCTCTAACTCGCGACTTGATTTTGTAAAAATTATTCACCACTTTGTCCGAATCATAGACGTTTTTTTTGTAATGGGGGGTGACAATAATTTTATCCACTCCTATTTTTTCCGCTTCCAATATCATTCTTACGGAATCTTTAATTGTTGTCGGTCCGTCATCCACTCCAAAAACAATATGGCAGTGTATATCAATCATGTTCTCCCCTCTTTAAATTCTTTAAATTCTTGATTAACTGCGACCACTTCTTAATGTATTTCTTTTTGGAATTGTAATAGTCATAGCTGCCATAGTAGTTTTTATACTCCGACTTGCTTATTTTGTTTAAAACGACCCCCAATATATTGGCATTGGCCCTTACAAGCTGTTCTTTCATCCTCAAAGCATTCTGGCACTTTACCACATTTGCCTCAATAACAATAATTGTCCCGTCCACGTGAGATGCAATCAATGCCGCATCAATAACACTCCCCAGAGGCGGGGTATCGATAATAACCATATCATAAGTCTCTCTTACTTCACTGACAAAGCTGCTGAATTTGTTTGATGATATAAGTTCCACCGGATTGTTGGTTTTAACTCCGCAGCTTATAAAATCAAATCCCTCAATGTCGGTCTTGTTTATTACCTCCTCCAGCTTCGCCTGGCCCAGTATATAATTGGTAAGACCTTTTAAATTGGTACTCATAAAATATTTGAAAGGCATTGGTTTTCGTATGTCGGCATCAACGTATAAAACCTTCATCCCTGATTTAGCCATTGAAATCCCGAGGTTTATTGACGTCGTTGATTTTCCCTCGCCTGGACTGTAGCTTGTCACGGCTATGGTTTTAATTTTTTTGTCAGATTCACAAAATTGAATATTTGCTCTTAAAACATTATATGCTTCCTCAACCGTTTGGTTTAAATCATATTTAATTACATAGCTGATTTCCGACAACTGCCATCCCCCCTACTTGATGTTAAACAAAGGTATGGTCCCAAGCACGTTCAGTTCCAGATATGTTGCCACGTCCTCAGAATTTTTGATGGTCTCGTTCAATAATTCAAACAGGTAAAACGCACCTATGGTTGCACAAAGGCTTACTAAAAACGCTACTAACGCATAAAACATGGGTTTGGGCTCCACCGGACCTTTTGGGACTTCAGCGGCGTCAACAATGCTTACGTTGGCTGTTTTTGTGATGTTTACGGACTCTCTTACAAACACTTCGCAAATCTTGTTTGAAAGTTGCATGCTTCTTTCGGGGGAAGTGTCTCTTACCTTTACTTCCAATATCCTGGTGTCATTTTTTGAGTCCACGGTGATATTTGCAGCCAATCGTTCAGGAGACATATCGGTTATTTCCAGTTCTTCCAACGCAGTTTTGACAATGAGCTTGCTTTTTATAAGCTCTCTGTAATCTTTTACCAACTGCTGATTTTTCAGCAGTTCATTATAAGTCACATCCTCTTCGGAAACTGCGTTCTGATTGATTATATATAAAGTCGTAGATGCCTCATATACGGGCGGGATAAAAAGGACACTTGCCAAACCGATAATAAAAGCCGCAATAATCGGAATTAAAATAATAAACATCAACTTTTTTCTCACCATTATCAGAAACTGCTTAAGTTCCACCATGAATCACCTTTTCGAAATTTTGATTTTAAAACTGAATACATTTAATAGTATTCCGTTCAAATAAAAAAATTACCATTCAACTATTTGACAAAAGTTAAGCACTCAAGCCGCAAGTTAAAACATTCTGCGGAGCAAAATGCGGCTTGAGCTTTAATATTTAATTTTTAATCTTCTTTTCGGCCGACCCTTATCCAGAATATTCTTGCCAGAATTCCGGCTATAACTCCAAGTATTGTTGCTACTATGGCACTAAGAATTCCGTATTTAAAGGTAAAATGCAGGCATTCAAAATGGTTAAAAAGATCTTCTACCGTAAGAACATCATTAAAAATGCGCAAACCGATAAGGTTGATTATAAAAATAATTAAGTCAAATATTAAAGCAGTAGCCACAATTGTTCTTTGTCTTACTCGAGACAGCCAGTTGTAGAACCACTCGGAAATCAATCCCGGAACCAAAATCATCAAAAAGTAAATAATAGCGTTCAACACCACCATGTCTTATTCTCCTTTCATGTAATTCAATCAACCTATTTTTATAATACTCAAAATGTAGACTCATGGTTCCTTGCATTAACAAAAAATAGTTTATTATCTCCAGGGGTAAAATGTAAACCAATTTTCTGAAATGACAGCAGTCAGGGTTTCTGAAAACGGCCTGATACAAAGTTGGAGTTTTTAATTAACATCTACTGTCTATCTAACATAATATGAAGCATACCAATTGTAAAAAACACCGCAGAAATACAAGCCGGATATATTAGCCGTTTTTTTATGTAGCTTCTGTAACTGAGGAGGTTTAGATATGAAGAATTTGAACAACAGAATATGTCTGGCCGCCGATTGCTTGTTGGTAAACGTGGCTTTGTTTGCCGCACTTATGATAAAGTTTGATGCAAACATCCCGGAAAATTTGCTTAAAATAATACCTTTTAATTTTCTTATTACAACTACGGTAAGCATATTAGTATTTAATATATTCGGCATATATTCAATGCTATGGAACTATGCAAGTGTTGAAGAGCTTTTGAAAATATTTTGGGCAACAATGACATCGGTAATTGTCCAACTTCTTTTGGCTGCATATTTTAATGTGATGTTCCCTGTTTCGGTTTACATTACATGCTGGATGATTACATTTTATTTTATAGGCGGAACAAGATTCATCGTCAGAATAACCAGGAGTATAAAAGCAAAAAAGAGAAAAAACACCCACAAAAAAAGAATAATGATTATCGGCGCCGGTGATACCGCTTCACTGTTGATTAAGGAAACAAAAAACAATAAGCGCAGCATATATGAGCCGGTAGTTGCAATTGACGACGACCCTAAAAAGCACAACACCCAAATAAACGGTGTTCCCATCATAGGAGGCAGGGATAAAATCATAGAAGCCGCAAAGGATATGTCTATAGAAGAAATAGTTTTAGCCATGCCGTCGGTTTCAAAAAAAGAAACGCTGGAAATTATAGACTTGTGCCAGAAGACAGGCTGCAAATTAAAAGTTTTGCCAAGCGTGTACGGCATTGTAAACGGAGAAGTAAGCATCAAGGAAATAAGAGACGTCACTGTCGAGGACCTTTTGCCAAGAGATGAAATTTCCCTTTCCATAGAAGAGATATCCGGATATCTTAAAGGTGAAACCATTCTGGTTACCGGGGGAGGAGGTTCCATTGGCTCCGAGCTTTGCAGGCAAATAGCATCTTATGAGCCTAAAACCCTCCTGGTGTTTGATATATACGAAAATAATGCTTACGAGCTTCAAAATGAACTTGTGCAAAAATATAAAGGCAATCTGGATATCAAAGTGATAATAGGATCAATACGGGATAAAAAAAGACTGGATTATGTGTTTTCCCAATACAAGCCGGGCATAGTGTTTCATGCAGCGGCTCACAAGCATGTCCCGCTTATGGAGTTCAATCCCCAGGAAGCCGTCAAGAACAATGTATTCGGCACATTAAATGTTGCCGAATGCGCCCATCAATACAACTGTAAAAAATTTGTGCTAATCTCGACCGACAAAGCGGTAAACCCAACAAGCATAATGGGAGCAACAAAAAGAATTGCCGAGCTTATAATACAATATATGAACAGCATAAGCAAAACAAAATTTTGCGCCGTAAGATTCGGCAACGTACTGGACAGCAACGGAAGCGTCATCCCCCTTTTTAAAAAGCAGATTGAACAGGGAGGCCCCATAACAATAACCCATCCCGAAGTATCCCGGTATTTTATGACCATTCCCGAGGCGGTAAGCCTTGTCATTCAATCCGGAGCCATGATGGAAGGGGGAGAAATATTTATACTTGACATGGGCAAACCGGTTAAAATTACCGACCTTGCCAGAACGTTAATTTCTTTGTCGGGGTTAAAGCCCGGTGTTGACATAGATATTGAATATATTGGATTAAGACCAGGCGAAAAGCTCCATGAAGAGCTGCTTATTTCAGAGGAAGGAGTCGGCGTAACAAAGAATGACAAAATATTTATTGAAAAGAGCAGAATGATTGACTTTGACAAGTACATGCAGAGAATAAAAGAGTTTGAGCTTGATAATTTGGATGACAGCGAAAAAGTGATAAATTTTATCAAAGAATTAGTTCCCACCTATAAGAAAAATTTGTAACCGAAATTTTGGATGCCGCATATTATGATAACATAAATAAAAAGCATAAAATACAAAAGCTCACATCGTTAAACCAATACACATCCAAGACAAGTCAGTTCCTTTGCTAAAGTCTTAAGAAACAATCTTACCAGTTGACAAACTCAAAAAACAACTCCTGAAAGATTTCTTTGCAAATAACTTTTTAAGCCTTTTTTTCGGAAAGGGTGACCAGGATGCCGCTTAAGCTTATGTATATCACCAACGACGCTGAAATTGCCAAAATAGCAGAAAATGCAGGAGTTGACTGGATATTTGTTGACCTGGAGATTAACGGTAAAGAGGAAAGACAGGGTCATCTTGACACCGTTATTTCAAAACATGAAATCAGTGACGTGAAAAAGATCAAATCCGTGCTGAAAAAATCAAAGCTTTTAGTCCGTGTTAATCCGATATTCGAAGGTTCGAAAGATGAAATTGATTCAGTGATTGAATACGGAGCGGACATTGTAATGCTTCCTTTTTTTAAAACCAAAGAAGAAGTTAATAAATTCATTGGTCATGTCAACGGCAGGGCAAAAGCCATGCTTTTGGTGGAAACTCCGGAAGCTGTCCGCAATATTGATTCAATCCTTGGCGAAAGCGGAATAGATTATATACATATAGGACTTAATGACTTGCACTTAGGTTATAGAATGAAATTTATGTTTGAACCTTTGGTTGACGGCACAGTCGAAATGCTTTGCAAAAAAATAAAACAAAAATCCATTCCCTACGGATTTGGAGGCATTGCCCGGCTTGGAACAGGTCTTCTGCCGGCGGAAAACATACTTGCCGAACATTACAGATTGGGCTCTTCCATGGTCATCCTTTCAAGAAGCTTTTGCAATGTAAAAGAGTTTGCCAATCTTGACAGTATAAATCAAACGTTCAAAGACGGCATCGCAGATATAAGAAAATATGAAGCTGAGCTTTCCTTAAAAAGTGAGGAGTTTTTCCTGCAAAACAAGATGAATTTAAAAATGCTCGTTGATAAAATAAAAAATTCCTGTGTGACAGATTGAGGAGTTTATATATGGGAAGTGAGGTAAAACAAAGCGAACCCTTTTCAAAAACCTTTTACAGGCTTTTTGTCAAAAGAGCCATAGATATTTTTGTTTCAGCAACAGTTTTACTGATCTTAATGCCTTTATTCATCATTATTGGCATTCTTATAAAGATAGATTCCGAAGGACCGGTTATTTACAAACAAAAGAGGGTTGGCAAAGGCGGAAAAGATTTTTACATATACAAGTTCAGAACAATGTATTTGAATGCCGACAAAATCGGTCCCACAATTACAAGGGAAGGAGACAGCAGAATAACAAGGGTGGGCAAAGTTCTAAGGAAATTCAGTATAGACGAATTGCCCCAAATGCTCAATGTCCTTTTAGGTCAAATGAGCCTTGTCGGTTACAGACCCGGAGTCAGGGAAAATTACAGCGAAAGCGACCTGAAAAGCAAAATCTTCGACTTAAAACCTGGTATAACAGGATATGCCCAGGTAATGGGAAGAAGCATGCTGACAAAAGAAGAAAAGAGAAACTGGGAATTAAAATACGCTGAAGATGTTTCCTTTCTGCTTGACCTTAAAATACTTTTGTTAACAATAAAAAAGGTTTTCTTGGGAGAAGCAGCATATTAGAAGGAGGCTTGCGTTTTTGAAAACATGTATTGGATTAATAGCCGGCCATAGCGGCGATTCTCTTACAGACATATTAAAAAGAAAGGGATATTTGGTTGCCGTTGTGGGAGGGGCCGAAAATGAACCCGGCATGGACAAAGCTGATTTTGTATTGGTTGGAGATCTGTCAAAGCACAAGGAGATTATCAATTTTTTCAGAGAACATGAGGCTGACAAGGTTATCATAGGAACGGGACATCGCAAGGCTATTTTGCTGGCGAAGGCTTTGGAGAAAAACGGATTTAAAACCAACATCAATTATTCCAAAAGCCTTTTGGCCAAAGACAAAATCAAGTTCAAAAAGGAGCTTGCAAAACTGAAAATAGCCACTCCCGAATATTTGAGCTTTGATTCCAATGAAGATGTTTCAATTGACGAAACAGTCAGCAAAATTTCAATCCCTTGTGTCGTAAAATCTGCGGTTGACGCCGTTCAGCCGGTGAAAGCAAATTCAGTCGCCGAGCTTAAAGAAGCGGTTGAAAAAGTAAGGGCAACCAACACCGCCGTATTGATTGAAGAATATATCAAGGGAAATGACTGTACCGTTGCCGTGGAAAGCGACGGTAAAAACGTCCGGAGCCTGGGAGTGACATATTACTGCAAAGCCAAAGAATACAAGCTAAAAGGCTTTGAAGGCGCTTACTCGAAAAAAATGTCCGAGGATAAAGAATCCGAGATTTGCAAAATTGCAGTCCAAATTGTCGAGCAATTAGGCTTTACGGGCCTTCTAAGAATTGACTTCATAGTTGATGAATGCAGTGAAAAAGTCTATGTTTTGGAGTTAAACACGGTAATTGTAACAGGATATAAAGGCAGTGCGTACCCCTTCTTTAAAAAACAAGGCATAGACATTGCGGAAGTTATGATATCAAACTCCCTCAAATTACTGGGACTGGAGACATGAAGATGAAAAAAGTTTTCTTTGTGACTTACGGCGGAGGCCATGTAAGAAGCGTAATTCCGGTTATTAAAGAATTAAAATCAAGGGGCCATAAAGTCTCTGTTCTCGGATTAACAAGCAGCGTTAATGATTTAAAAAAAGAAGAGATTGAATTTAAGGGCATCAGGGATTATTTGAATTTGTTCAAAGATGAAGAAGCACAAAAGATTTTAGAATACGGAGATATGTTTATTGATGAACATTTTGATGCCGGTTCAGGCCTGGATAAATTTGAAATCAAAGTGTATTTGGGAATGAATCTATGGGATTTGTCCCTTCAGCTTAAAAGTTTTGAAGAAGCATTAAAACTTTTCAGAGAGCGCGGCAGAAGCTGTTTTTTCCCCATAAATTTAATGGAAAGGATATTAAGCTTTGAAAAACCGGACGTAATTGTGGTTACCAGCGGGAAAAGAGCTGAAAAAGCTGCAGCCTTCAGCGCCAATAAAATGGATGTAAAAGTGGTACGTATAGTTGACCTTCTGGGAGAAAATTTGAAAATTCCATACAAAGCAACGGTTTGTGTGTTAAACGATTATGCCAAAGCAAACATACTTTCCTGCAATGAAAACCTGAATGAACGGGACGTAGTCGTCACAGGGCAGCCAAATATTGAACCGACTTACACCGAAAAGCATTTTGAGGATTTTATAAAGAGGTACAATCTTGATAAATTCGACAAGGTTATTTCTTTTTTCTCCCAGCCCAATATAGCTTACAGAGAGGATATCCTGGTCGAATTTATTAAGCTTATGCAAAAAAGACCAAACTTCATGGGTATATGGAAAACCCATCCCAACGAGCAAATGGACCTATATACCGGGTATTTGAATACATTGCCGCAAAATTTATTGATTGTAAAAGAAGAGGATACCAATTTGATTTTAAGTAAGTCCAATTTGGTAATTACTTTTTACTCTACAGTCGGATTACAGGCCATAGCCGCAGACAAACCTCTGATAACAGTCAATTTTTCAAAAAATGCACATCCGGTGGAATATGACAAGCTGGGCTGCGCCCTTCCTGTCAAAAATACCGAAGAATTTGAAAATGCCATAAATCTTTTGCTTGAAAGCAGCAATTCAGATGCCCGTAATTTACATGCCCGCCTCAGGGAGGCAAGGAAAAAACTCATGCCCCCTGCCGGGGCGGCCCAAAATATAGCCAATGTTATCGAATACTCATAAAAGGAGACAGAAACATGGAGAAAATTTTGGTAACCGGTGCTGATGGCTTTATCGGAAGCCATCTGACAGAGGAACTGGTAAAGCAAGGATATAAAGTCAGAGCTTTTGTGTACTATAACTCTTTCAATTCCTGGGGATGGCTGGATACTTTTCCCAAAGAGATTATGAAAGAAGTAGAGGTATTTGCCGGAGACATCAGGGATTCCAACGGTGTTTTAGAAGCAATGAAAGGAATTGACAAGGTTTTCCACCTTGCCGCCTTAGTGTCCATTCCCTTTAGTTATCACTCACCGGAAGCATATGTGGACACCAACATCAAAGGTACCTTAAACGTGCTTCAGGCAGCCAGAATCCTTGACACGTCAAGAGTGTTCATTACCTCTACGTCAGAAGTATACGGAACGGCTCAATATGTTCCCATAGACGAACATCACCCTTATCAGGGACAGTCCCCGTATTCTGCGACAAAAATAGGCGCCGACAGGCTGGCCGAATCTTTTTACAGGAGCTTTAACATACCAATAACAATAGTAAGGCCGTTTAATACATACGGACCAAGACAATCCGCCCGGGCTGTCATCCCGACAATCATAACCCAGCTCCTTTCGGGAAAAGAAGAAATCAGGCTTGGTTCATTAACTCCCACGAGAGACTTTAATTACGTCAAAGACACCGTAAACGGCTTTATTGAAATATCCAAAACAGACAAAACCATAGGTGAGGAAATCAATATTGCAAGCCAGCAGGAAATATCCATCGGCAAGCTGGCCGGGGAACTGATACGGCAGATTAATCCGAAGGCAAAAATTGTATGCGACGAACAAAGGATAAGGCCTGAAAAAAGTGAAGTCAACAGGCTTCTGGGCTCCAATGAGAAACTTAAGAAGCTTACAAACTGGAAACAAAATTATACCCTTGAGCAAGGCCTGGCAGAAACCATTGAGTTTATCAGGCACAATTTAGACAGGTACAAAACCGACCTCTACAACATCTAATACGGAGGTGCCAAAGTGAGTAGGAAATTCCTGCCGTTGTCAATTCCCAACCTGGGAGAAAAAGAAATTGAATATGTAACAAATGCGGTTAAAACCGGTTGGATTTCCACTGCCGGGCCCTATGTGGCTGAATTTGAATCAAAGCTTTCAGAGTATGTGAGTTGTAAAGGTGCAGTTTCCTGTCAAAACGGAACGTCGGGACTTCACACAGCCCTTATGGTTTGCGGTATCTCAAAAGACTGTGAAGTCATCGTTCCCACCCTTACATTTATTGCTGCGGTAAATCCGGTAAAATATGCCGGTGCCGAACCGGTATTTATGGACTGTGACGACTCCCTTACTCTGGATGTTGCCAAACTTAAAGATTTTTTCGAAAAGGAATGTATTTTCAAGGATGGAAAGCTTATAAACAAGGCCAGCAAAAAACATATAAAGGCGGTACTGGTAGTACACGTATTTGGCAATATGGCTGACATGGAAAGCATTATGGAGCTTTGCCAAAAATACAATCTGAAAGTCATAGAAGATGCCACCGAAGCCCTTGGAACTTATTATCTTGACGGAAAATACAAGGGAAAATACGCCGGAACCATCGGTGATGCCGGTGTGTATTCATTCAACGGAAACAAAATTATCACCACCGGCGGAGGGGGTATGATTGTTTCAAACAACGAGAATTTTCTAAAGAGAGCAAAACACCTCACAACCCAGGCAAAATGCGATGAGCTTTACTTTATCCACGACGAGATCGGATACAACTACCGGATGACAAATATTCAAGCTGCGCTGGGACTTGCACAATTGGAGCAAATTGAACATTTTATAGAAACAAAGAGAAAAAATTATGAATTTTACAAACAGGAGATAAACAAAATCCATGGACTTAAAATACTGGAATTTAAGGGTAACATAAGGCCTAATTATTGGTTCTATTCTTTGTATATAGATGAAAACTATCCGTTAAACAGAGATGAGCTAATTCGATACCTGGCATCGAAGAAAATACAAACAAGACCGATATGGGGCCTTATCAGCGAGCAGAAGCCCTATAAAACACACCAGACATACAGGATTGAAAAAGCATATAAATATTTGGAGCATGTGGTTAACATTCCTTGCAGCTCAAATCTTCAAAAAGAAGATGCAGAATATGTGGTTGAATGTTTAAAACAAGCAGGGGTATAGAGAGATGGACGTTGCAGATTTTTTAATAGATGAAGAGGCAACAATGTTAAACGCGATGGAACAACTTGATAAGGTCGCAAAAAAAGTGCTCTTTGTCATAAAAGGAGGCCGTTTTGTCGCAACTGTCACCGACGGAGATATAAGGCGCTGGATTTTAAAGAAGGGAAATCTTGATGCAAAAGTCAGGGAAATTGCCAACTACAGTCCAAAATTTCTGTATGAAGAAGAAAAAAACAGGGCTAAAGAATATATGAAAAAGTATTCTGTTGAGGCCTTACCAATACTCGACAAAGAGTGCAATATTGTTTCCGTTGTACTCTGGAACGATGAACAAATAGGGCCAAAGAAAAATCTGGATATTCCGGTGGTAATCATGGCCGGAGGACTTGGCACCCGGCTTTATCCATATACCAAAATACTTCCAAAACCGTTAATACCAATAGGTGAAATACCTATCGCGGAACATATAATGAACAGGTTTAACAAATTTGGATGCAGGCAGTTTTATCTCATTTTAAACCACAAGAAAAATACCGTAAAAGCATACTTTAACGATATTGAAAAAAACTATTCCGTAAACTATGTGGAAGAAGAAAAACCTTTGGGAACAGGCGGCGGACTTAGCCTTTTAAAAGGGAAAATTACTTCCACCTTTGTCCTTTCAAATTGCGATATTTTGATAGAAGAGGATTATGAGAAAATATACAGCTACCATAAAAAAATGAACAATCTGATAACCATGGTTTGCTCACTAAAGAATATCAAAATTCCCTATGGTGTTGTTGAAATTAATGACAAGGGTGAAATCGAAAATATAAAGGAAAAACCTGAGCTCGTGTACTTTGTCAACACAGGATTGTATTTTGCCGAGCCGAAAATCATTGAAGAATTGGAAGAAAACCGGCCCGTGGAATTTCCGGACATCATCAAGAAATACAAATCCCGGGGAGAAAAAATCGGTGTCTATCCAATAAGCGAAAACAGCTGGATGGACATGGGGCAGTTTGATGAAATGGAAAAAATGAAGAGAAGGTTGGAAAAAGATGAATAAAAAAATTCTGTTAATAGGCGGCGGGGGTCACTGCAAATCTGTTTTAGACAGCCTTCTTGATTTGGATGAGTATGATGATATAGGAATTATTGACACTAAAGAAAATGTCGGAAAGGCAGTATTGGGAACACCAATATTAGGCTATGACAGGGATCTTCCCTCTTTATACAAAGACGGGTATCATTACGCGTTTGTTGCTGTGGGAAGCATAGGCAATCCCTCCGTACGCATAAGGCTTTTTAATACCCTGTGTGAGATGGGATTTATAATTCCCAATATAGTTGATGCTTCAGCTAAAGTCAGTAAACATTCTCAAATTGACAAAGGAGTTTTTATCGGCAAACATGTCGTAGTAAATGCCGGAGCTGTAATCGGTCAGGGAGCAATTATCAATTCCGGTGCCATTGTTGAACATGACTGCGAAATCGGTGAATTTGTGCATATAGCTCCGGGAACGGTTTTATGCGGAGGAGTAAAAATCGGCCGGCATTCCCATATTGGTACAAACAGTACTGTCAAACAGGGGATTCATATTGGCTCAAATTGTTTAATCGGAATGGGAAGCGTTGTAACAAAAAACATAAGGGACAATGTAATAGCCTATGGGAATCCGTGCAGAGAGGTGAAGAACCTTTGAAAGTGTTTGTCATAGCCGAAGCAGGCATAAATCACAATGGAGAGCTAAAGCTTGCAAAAAAACTGGTGGATGCCGCCAAAGATGCAGGTGCTGACTGTATAAAGTTTCAAACCTTTATTTCAAAAAATCTTACGACAAAAAACGCTTCAAAGGCCGAGTACCAGAAGCAAACAAAATCCGAAGAATCTCAGTATGACATGCTCAAAAGGTATGAACTTTCTTTTGATGAATTTTCGGAGCTAAGCAGGTACTGCCAGGATAAAAACATTGAATTTCTTTCGACGGCCTTTGATTTTGAAAGCATAGAGTTTTTAAAAAGTCTTGATATGAAAAGATGGAAGATTCCTTCGGGAGAAATTACAAATCTTCCTTATTTAATAAAAATAGCAAAGCTAAACAAGCCCGTTATTTTATCCACGGGCATGAGCACAATGGATGAGATAAAAAAAGCGGTTTCGGTATTGAGAGAAAACGGTACCGGAGAAATTACGGTTCTTCACTGCACGACGGAGTATCCTGCGCCCTTTTCTGATGTAAACCTTAAAGCCATGCTCACAATAAAAAAAGAGCTCGGCGTAAAAGTAGGTTATTCCGACCACACGAAAGGAATTGAAGCATCCATTGCAGCTGTGGCACTGGGAGCTTCCGTCATAGAAAAACATTTAACTTTGGATAAGAATATGGAAGGTCCTGATCACAAGTCAAGCCTTGAACCAAATGAAATGAAAGCTATGATTAGAGCCCTCAGAAATATTGAGCTTGCTTTGGGCGACGGAATAAAGAAGCCTTCAGAATCTGAGAAAAAGAATATTTGTGTGGCCCGCAAAAGCATTGTGGCCAAAAGATACATCCAAAAGGGTGAAATTTTCACTGAGGAAAATTTGACGGTAAAAAGGCCGGGTAACGGCATCAGCCCGATGCAATGGTTTGAAGTTCTTGGAAGAAGAGCCGTAAGAGATTTTCAGGAAGACGAGTTGATAGAGTTATGAAAAAGGTAATAAGTGTTTTTACAGCCACAAGAGCCGAGTATGGTTTGCTAAAGCCCATAATAAATAAGTTGAATAAAATAAAGGAATTTGACGTAAGGATTGTAGCAACCGGTGCGCATCTTTCGCCGGAGTTTGGGCTTACCTACAAAGAAATTGAAAAAGACGGATTTCATATAGATGAAAAAATAGAAATTTTGCTAAGTGCGGATACACCGTCTGCAATATCCAAATCAATGGGCCTTGTTTTGATTGGATTTGCAGATTATTTTAAAAGGATTAATCCCGATTTGTTGATTGTCCTTGGAGACAGATATGAAACCCTTGCAGTTTCCATGGCGGCGGTAAATCAAAGAATTCCCATTGCCCATCTTTACGGCGGCGAATCGACGGAAGGGGCTGTTGACGAGTCAATCCGCCATGCCATAACCAAACTGAGCTATCTTCATTTTACAAGTACGGAAACTTACCGGAAAAGAGTCATACAACTGGGGGAACATCCCGACCGGGTGTTCAATGTGGGGGCCATTGGCATAGAAAATATATTAAATGAAAAACTCCTGTCAAAAGATGAATTGGAAAAAGAATTAAAGATAGATTTAAGTAAGCCTTATGCAATGGCATGTTTTCATCCGGTAACCCTGGAAGAAAACACTTCCGAAAAGCACATTACTGCTTTGCTTGAAGCATGCAAGGCATATAAGAATATGAATTTCATATTTACCAAAACCAATGCCGACACCGACGGGCGCATTATAAACCGGCTTATTGACAAATATGCAGAGGAAAATGACAACATTACTGCTTTTACCTCACTGGGCACGGTTAATTACTTAAGTGTCCTGAAACACAGTGCCATGATAATAGGCAATTCCTCAAGCGGGCTGCTGGAAGCGCCCAGTTTTGGCATTCCGACAATAAATATCGGCGAACGCCAGAAAGGAAGAATACAATCCACCAGTGTCATAAATTGCAACCCAAACGAGGAAGAAATAAAACAGGCAATTAAAAAGGCTTTGTCGGATTCATTCATCAAACAGGCAAAAGAAACAGTAAATCCTTACGGAGACGGAAACACTTCCGAGAGAATTATTGAAGTAATTAAAGAATATATGCTGGGCGAAAAAATCAATCTTAAAAAAGAATTTTACGACGTTGAGGTTGTCGGAATATGAAAAACATGGCAATCATTCCTGCAAGAGCCGGTTCCAAAGGCTTAAAAGATAAAAATATAAAACTGCTTAACGGAAAACCCATGTTGGCATATACAATTGAAGCGGCAAAAGAATCCGGTTTGTTTGAGGAAATAATGGTATCCACCGATTCGGAAAAATATGCGGAGATTGCAAAGCAATGGGGGGCCAGCGTTCCCTTTTTAAGGCCCGTTGAACTTTCCAATGATACGGCATCATCATGGGATGTGGTTAAATACGTTATAGAAAAATACAAAGAACTGGGCCGGGAATTTGACACAGTGGCTCTGCTTCAGCCAACCTCTCCTTTAAGAAACTCTGCTGATATTATTAAAGGGTACGAAATCATGAAGGAAAAGCATGCAAATTCTGTAATAGCAGTGTGTGAAGCGGAACATTCACCGTTATGGATGAACATTTTGCCTGAAAACCATTCCATGGCCGGTTTTATAAGGCCCGATGCTGCCAATGTCCCAAGGCAAAGCATCCCCACCTATTACAGGATTAACGGTGCTTTATACATTGTCAAGGTTGAATATTTAATGAATTCCAATGATATTTACTCTGACAAAAGCTATGCACTGATTATGGATAAAGAAAATTCAATTGATATTGACGATATGTTTGATTTTAAGATTGCAAGTCTAATATTAAGAGACAGGAAACAGTAACCTATTTTACAATCTGCTTATATTGTTGAATCGGGTGATATCTCATGGCATTAAAGGCAATTTATTTTTTGGTTCTGATTGCAAGCCTTATAAATATGGCAATACTTCTTCGAAGCAGCACAAACAAGAAAAGAATTGCGGCGGATTCCATATTTTTATTTTTTGTACTGACACTTCCCATTATAGGCAGGTATGAATCCCTGGCTCTTTTTATAATATCGTTTTTGTTAATGCTACGTAAAATCCGAATAGAAAAAAACGCATTGACGTTTATATATTTTCTTATTGTATTGGTGGGATTCCTGGGTATATTCAATTCCATTAACATAATAACTTCGTTCCGGGAACTTCTTATAGTCGCATCATATTTTCTAATCAGCATTACAGCTACCGCACTGGTTTATGAATTCAAGGAAGCGTTTGTTGAAAAAATCTTTCGATTTATAATAGTTTCGGCCTTAAGTGTATCATGTTTAAATCTTATTGATTTAATCGGCCTCTTTAATTTTAGAAAATATATAATTTTGTTGAAAACCAACAACCATTTTGCATATTATATCGGAGGAATATTAATAATTGTCATTGTAATGCTGTATGACAAAAACAAAACTTTCAGGAAAATAAATCTCTTGCCTGTTATCGTTTTTGTTACTTCTTTAATTTCCGCAGGCAGCAGGGGCTCATTGGTTGCTATCGTTCTAACTTTGGGAGTCTTCGCTGTTTATAATAAAAAATATAAAACAGTATTTATTATGGCGTTGATTTTTATTATAGTATATTTTAACTTTGACAGCCTGCCCTACAATATTCAAAGAACCCTGCTGTCAATAACCAACAAAACTGCCACTTTTTCAAATATAGAAAGGCTCGCCATCTGGAGTGCAAGCATACAGATGATTAAAGAGCATCCTTTGGTGGGAGTTGGAATTGACAACTGGAGGTATTATTATTTGCTGCCGGAATATATGCAATCCATAAATACCTATCCCCACGCCCACAATTTTTATCTTCAGACGGGTAGTGAAATGGGAGTTACAGGATTGATTCTCTATCTTTTTATGTTTGCCATAAATATATACTACTCCATTTATGTTTTTAAAAGAACAAAAAACGAAATAAGAAAATGCATCGCGCTCTCCTCAATAATGTTTTTTGTCTTCACAATTATATACTGTATGGTCAACAATCCTCTTTTCAACAGCAAACCTGCCATGCTTTTTTATATAATTGCGGGGTTAAATGCGGGAATTTACAAACTGACCGGAGAGGAAGTGAAAATCCGTGAAAAAAAGGCTGACAATACTGCAAATCAGATCCGAATTCAGGGATAACGGCCCTGGAACGCAGAGCCTGGAAATCGCCCGGGAAATGAAACGCAGGGGCCATAATACAATTTTTGCGTCCAGCGGAGGAGTTCTTGCAGAAGAAATAAAAAAAGAATTCAGGCACATTGACATACCCACACTGGCAGTAAATAAAAGGGACCTTGTCTCAACAATAAAAAACATCATAAAGATAAGAAAAATACTCAGGGAAGAAAATATAGACATTATACACGGCCACAATGCCGCAGCGGCATTTACCGCATATCTGGCGTCAAAAACCATAAACAGGAAAGTGGCAATCACCCATAGTGTCAGAGGAATGGAAATCCGGAAAGGCTATCAGTGGAGGAACTTTATATACAGACTTTATCCCGCCACTTTTTTTGCCGTGTCCGATTTTACCAGACAAATGCTGATTAAAGCGGGTGTAAAAGAGAACAGAATTATAAATACCTATAATGGAGTGGATATTGGGAAATTTGACGTGTCAAAATGGAACAAAAACGCTTTCAGAGACGAAATTGGCGTTTCAAAAGACACTGTTCTTGTCGGTACTGTGGGAAGAGTCAATTACAACAAGGGGCAGGAAGTTCTTATAAAAGCTATCCCACATATTCTTAAGAAAACATCAAATTTCAAAGTCGTAATAGTCGGAGACGGAGAGAAGCTGGAAGCTTGCAAAACACTTGCAAAAGATTTGGGCGTGGAGGAATTTGTGCATTTTACCGGATTCAGAAGAGACATACCCAATATTCAGGCAGCCCTGGACATATATACTCTTGCTTCGGTTAAAGGTGAAATGTTTCCAAATTCCATACTTGAAGCAATGGCCATGGGAAATCCCTGGGTTGCCAGCAACCTCAGCGGTATCCCGGAAATATCGGAAAACGGCAGAAATGGATTTTTGTCAGAGCCGAACAACTGCGAAGATCTTGCGGACAAATTAAGTAAATTGATTATGAATGAAAGCTTAAGAAAAGAAATGGGTGAAAACTGCATTAAAACCATTTACGAAAAGTACACCATAGAAAAAGTATGCGATGCGATAGAATACGGATATCTGAGTGCTTTAGAACAATAATATGACAAGGGTCGAGGATATTATGAAGAAAAAAATTGCCATAGTATTAGCCATTATAACGATCATATCAAAATTCTTCGGTTTCTTCAGGGAGATTATCCTGTCGTACTTTTATGGTGTAAGCAATGAAAGCGATGCCTATATAATAGCCCTTACAATACCAACTGTCATTTTCGCATTTGTGGGCACCGGGCTTGCCACGACATTTATTCCCATATACAACAGCATATTGGCACAAAAAGGTGAAAAGGCCGCAAATGCTTTTACCAATAAAGTCATAAACATAATATTTGTTATTTCCTCCGTAATAGTCCTTTTAATATTTGTCTTTACAGAGCATACAGTCAAATTGTTTGCATACGGTTTCGACAAAGAAACTATGGAGTTGGCAGTCCAATTTACCAGAATAATTTCCCTGGGGATTTATTTTATCGGGCTTGGCTATGTTTTTAAAAGTCTGCTTCAAATAAAAGATAATTTTATCGTCCCGGCAATAGTGGGATTCCCATATAATTTCATAGTCATAATATCCATCATTGCAAGTACAAAGTGGAATATTATGATTTTGCCTCTGGGCACTTTTATTGCCACATCTCTGGAAACCATTGTTTTGTTTCCAGGCATAATAAAGTCGGGATACAAATACCTGCTCGACTTTAAAATTGACAACCACATAAAAAAGATGTTTTTTCTGTCAATACCGGTTATACTGGGAACATCTGTAAACCAAATCAACAAACTTGTTGACAGAACTTTGGCCTCCCAGATTTCCGTGGGAGGAATTTCTGCATTAAATTACGCGTCAAGACTGAACAATTTTGTCCAGGGAGTCTTTGTGGTTTCAGTGATTGCGGTAATGTATCCCGCAATATCCAAACTGGCAGCTGAAAATAATATGAAAGAACTTAAAAAAGTATTGTCGGAATCAATTATCGGAGTAACATTGCTATTAGTGCCGCTGTCTGTAGGTGCCATGATTTTTTCAAAAGAAATAGTTGCATTGTTGTTTGGCAGGGGAGCATTTGACAAAACCGCGGTAGATATGACTTCCGTATCCCTGTTCTATTATTCCATAGGTATGCTGGCATTTGGAATCAGGGATGTTCTTTCAAGAGTGTTTTACTCTGTCAAAGACACTAAAACCCCAACAATTAACGCAGGTATCGGCATGGCGCTCAATATTGTTTTGAATATAATTTTGTCCCGATACATGGGAATCGGGGGTCTGGCACTGGCAACCAGCATAGTAGGCATATTCATCACAATATTGATGTTTGTAACGCTGAGAAAAAAAATAGGCCCCTTGGGAATGAAAGCAATGAGTTTTAAATTCTTCAAGATTTTGGTATCTTCATTGCTTATGGGAGTAATAGCCCACATATCTTACAGATATCTTGAAAATTTCGCAGGTTCCAATATTTCAATCATAATATCAATCACAGGCGGTGCATTGATATACTTTGTGATTATCTATTTTATGAAAATCGAGGATGTGGAAGTTTTGGTAAAACAGTTTAAGCGCAAATTATTCGGCAGAAAAAAACAGCTCAATAACGGTTAATTTATTTTCATGCGCCGTTATAAGTATTTTTTCAATCATTTTTTCTTCCCTGCTTTAGCATTTTTAATGTTATAGTCTTAAGCTGCGGTGTAAAATTAGTAGCTTAAAATTGCCGGAAGATATGGCTTTAAAAAAGAAAGCATGGCAGAATGTGGTTTGCAAGGAAAGGCCTGATTTTAGCCCTTGACAACCACATTAGCGGAAATTAGAAAAACATAGCGGAAAATAATCCATACCACTTGACAAGACATTACAAAAAAGTTTTAGTTACAGCTCCTCAGAGCTTTGCTGACAACTATTTTTTATAGCTGTATCTCAGTTTTCGGGGCAAAATTATCTTCCATGGTCCATTTTACGGCAATTCCGTTTTTAAGTCTGAATACAACAAATTGCTTATAGAATGTCCGGGCATCCAATTGATCTCTCCAAGGTTTTAAAAACTGCCGGCTGGGATGTTGGACAATTTCATCTTTAAGATTATTGTCATCTACGATTTCGAGTTCCCCTCTTACACGAATTTGAATACCTTTATTGGGGCCGTAAAAGCACAATTCAACTTTATTGTTCTTTGTTACCTGGGTATATAAATCCTTCATCGCTCCTGTATGAAATATAATACCTGATTCGTCAGCCCTGTACAAAAGCATTCCTCTTACTCTGGGTTGATCTCCGTCTGTTGTTGCCAGAAAGAAAACGGGATTTTGATTAATCAGATTAAAGATTTCGTTTTTATCCATATATACCATCCCCCTTCAAAGATATTGAAATTATTATATATGAGATGGTATAAATTTCTCTTGCAGTTTAATTGCATATATTTTAAATATATTGCCTAATTTATATTGCCTAATTTCTTGAATACAAGCTATTGTATTTTGAAGGACTTACTCCAACAATTTTTGAAAAAGTTGAAGAGAAATGGGATAAACTATTAAACCCGCATAAAAACGATATTTCCGAAATGTTTTTAGTTCCTGCGCCAAGAAGTTTCTTTGCTTTTTCAATTCGTATATTGATAAGATAGTCCATGGGAGACAATCCTGTGATTTTTTTAAAAACCCTGATGAAATGGGATTTTGACATATTGGTTTTCTTAGCCAGCTCTTCCACAGTGATTTTTTGGCCGAAATGCTGATGCATATATTCAATTATATTTTCAATTTCAAAATTGTCAGATATAAGATTTTTCTCCGTTTTTACACCGACAATGCCTCTTATCAGTGAATGGCAAATAATTTCTGAAAGGGCTTCCAAAATATCTTTATATCCAATAATTCTTTCCTGGTACTCGGTTATGAATTTCTTTATATATACCATAACTTCATGGCTAATGACAAATTGTATCCAATCATTTTTAAAGTCAGGATTTCCGGGAATATATTTTCGGTATATGTTTTCAAAATATTTTTTATCGATGCCTACACTGGAAATAAATATCCCTACTTTTCCGAAACATAGCACTCTACATATTTTAAATCCTGTTCGGTGATATTGCCTACTAATTGCTGTATCTTTGTTATATCACGCATTTGAGTCATAAAGCACCTCGCCTTATATATCGGGCTTTTGAATATAACTGAACCATATCGTAAATTGCAGACATTAGAACATTTTTTTATATCCAGGCAGCAAAAGCGCCGATTTTATTATGATTTTAGGCTGTTAACAGGTATTTGTCAATAAAGTAAAAGCGAAAAACTTTTAACTATACCAAATAAAAAAGGAGTTATTTCAAGTTTTTATCCTGAAACAACCCCTTTTTATTTTGCCGTCATAAATTTTATTTCTTAATCCTAATTAAATTTTTATTCTCTTTAATGCAAATTCATTTTTCTTCAAATCGTACTGAGGTTCTTGCTTCCATTGACCGAGTATCTGATTGTATCTTTCCGACAGTATCACATTTTTCACATTCTGCACAACGTCTTTATATTCCGTCCTTTTTTCTATTTTCACAACATGATATCCATAGCCTGTCTCCACTATGTCCGTATCTCCAACTTTATGTTCATAAGCCCATTTAACAAGATTCGAAAGTTTCGGTTCATTCACCTTAAGAGAATTGATTTCAAGAATCCCCTTGTTTCCTTCAACACCGCTGTCCTCTGAAAGCTCCAGAGCCAATGCCTCCATATCCTCGCCCTTGTTTGCCCTTTCAAGAGCTTTCTTTGCGTTCTCATACGCTTTTTTCTTGGCATCTTCCGACAAAGAAACATCTGTTTTCGGATTAATGGTATAAAATATTATGTGTCTTACGGTTATTTTGTCAAAAACGTCTTTATTTTCGTTATACCTGTTTCGTAACTCTTCCTCTGTAATGGTGATATTTTTTTGCTCATCTTCGACAAGCTTCAAAACCAATCTAAGATCTTTCAAGATTTCTTTGTATTCCTGAATGGTAACTCCGTAGGTATCTTTCAGCATTTCTTCGGCTGACATGACTTCAACGCCGGTATTCTTTGCTGCTTGGTCGAACTGTGCCATTTGATTGAGAAGTGTGGTAATGGAATTTTCAATTTCCTGCATGTCCTTGTCGTTTAAAAACAATCCTCTTTCTCTTGCTTTTAAAAGCTGTATTTTAAATTCTTTGCAACTGTCAAGAGCTTTTTGCTTTGCAAGCTCCTTTGCGTCAACACCTTCTATTTTCGAATCCCAAAAAGCCTCTTTTGATGCCTGGTCTTGAAGTTGGGCGTCATTTTCCATCTGAATCTTTACATAACCCAGAAAATACTTAAACTCCTTAGTGGTGATTTTTTCGCCTGCAACCGTTCCCACATAACTGGTCGCATATGAATACCAAACACCACATCCGGCAGCCAAAGCCACAACCACCAACAGTACCGATATTATGGCAATGACTGTCTTCTCCTTTTTGTTAATTTTTTCTCCCATATTCAACAGAATCCCTCACATTTCCTAAATAATATACTATTTTATGCTGTTTTCCGATACAAGAAAAATAGCATAACAGTTTCAATTGAAAATTGATTTCTCTTGTTGGTTTTATCTTTGCGGTTTTATGTCTACACAATAATACCAACTACCTTTATTATAATAAATTATAAACCCTCCTGCAATTTCTTAACGTCTTGTAACAAAATCTTAATAATTTCGAGAAGTTCCTCCCCTTTTACTCCTGTTGTCTTAAAGGTGATATATGGTCTGTTGCTTGCCGTGAAAAGAAGTTTTCTTCTGTATTTGTCCATGAGTTTCCCCAATACCTCAAAATTTATATTTTTGCTTTCAGAGTATTGAAAAATTACAGTATCGTTCTTTTCCTGAACAGAGGAGAATCCGCATGCTTTAGCCAAAGATTTTATATATGCAATCTGAAGCAAATTTTTCACCGGCTGCGGTATTTCGCCGTAGCGGTCCATAAGTTCGTCCTCCGCATCTATAACATCCTGTTCATCATTTATGGATGCAATTTTTTTATACATATCAATCTTCTGGTTCTCATCACCTATATAATCATTGTCTATATAGGCGCTTACATTTACATCTATGGAAATCTCCTCATCCTCCTTGGTGACAGGTATGCCCCTAAGCTCGTTCACCGCTTCAGCCAAGAGCTTGCAATACATGTCATAACCAACAGAGTCTATGTGTCCGTGCTGCTGCGGCCCTAAAAGATTTCCCGCGCCCCTTAGCTGAAGGTCCCGCATTGCTATTTTAAATCCCGAGCCAAATTCTGTAAATTCTTTTATGGCCTGAAGTCTCTTTTCCGCAATTTCAGATAAAACCTTATCCTTCTTGTAGGTTATATAGGCATAGGCAAGCCTGTTTGAACGCCCAACCCTGCCCCTTAACTGGTAAAGCTGGGCAAGACCCATCTTGTCGGCATCTTCCACTATAATGGTATTGACATTCGGCATATCCAGTCCCGATTCAATTATGGTGGTGCACACAAGTATGTCATATTCACCGTTTATAAACCGGAACATGATGTTTTCCAGCTCCGTCTCGTTCATCTGCCCGTGGGCAATGGCCACCCGGGCTTCGGGAACCAGTTTTTGTATTTCCGCCGCTTTTTGATTTATGGCTCTTACCCGGTTGTAAAGATAAAAAACCTGTCCGCCCCGGCTCATTTCCCTGTTTATAGCGTCTCTTACCACTTCATCGTTGTATTCCATGACATACGTCTGAACAGGGTATCTTTCCTCCGGAGGCTCTTCAATTGTGCTTATATCCCTGATCCCTACAAGGGACATGTGCAAAGTTCTCGGTATCGGTGTTGCCGTAAGAGTCAAAACATCAATATTTGTCTTCATTTGTTTGATCTTTTCCTTGTGCGTCACCCCGAAACGCTGTTCTTCGTCTATAACCAAAAGCCCGAGGTCCTTGAAGCAAACATCTTTCTGCAGAAGTCTGTGAGTTCCGATAAGCACATCCACCATGCCGGCTTTTACATCTTTCAATATCCTTTTTTGTTCCGCCTGTGTTCTAAACCTGCTTAATACTTCCACTGTTATCGGAAAATCCTTCATTCTTTCCTTAAAAGTGTTGTAATGCTGCTGGGCAAGAACCGTTGTGGGAACCAGATAAGCCACCTGTTTTCCGTCCATAACTGCTTTAAACACCGCCCGCATTGCCACTTCGGTCTTGCCGTAGCCAACGTCGCCGCAAAGAAGCCTGTCCATGGGCCTCGGCGATTCCATATCCCTTTTTATCTCCTCAATGCATCTCAGCTGATCCTCCGTTTCCTGATACGGAAACAGATCCTCAAACTGTTTCTGCCATACGGTATCCTTTCCAAAAGCATGCCCTTCTGCCATTTCCCTCTGGGCATATAAATTAATAAGCTCCTGAGCCAGCTCCTTTAATGATTCCTTTGTCCTGGCTCTTGTCTTTGCCCAGTCCGTTCCTCCCAGTTTGCTAAGCTTCGGGGTTTTCCCTTCCGAACCTATGTACTTTTGTATCAGGTCAAGCTGGTTTGTGGGAACATAAAGATAATCTCCGTCACTGTACTGAATTTTGAGATAATCTTTCTTTACATTCTCTACCACCAGCTGCTCAATTCCTATATATTTTCCTATACCATGAACATAGTGAACAACATAGTCACCCACGTTCAAATCGGTAAATACGCTTATTTTCTTCCCCTTGGCGGATTTATGCCTTCTTGTTTTTTTCTCCTGGCCAAACAGTTCCTTTCCGCTTACCACCACAAAACCGATACCTGGGTATTCGAATCCCCGGTTTAAAACACCATGGGTTATTACCACTTCTCCGGGCTGAATATCCCGGTGAGGTTCCTCCAGGTATACAGCCTCAATATCTTTTGTTCTTAAAGTCTCGGCCAGCATTTCTCCTCGGCTTTTAGTCCCCGAAAGGATGACAACTCTTGCCCTGTTTTTCTTCCAGTGACTTATGTCTTCCTCCAGTATTTCCAAATGTCCCTGATAGGAGTTAAGAAGCTTTGAAACTATGTTTTCCCTCTTTCCTTCCTGTCCGTCGTCAGAGGGAAGAGTGGTAAAATACAGTGTGTTTTTACACTTTTTCACCTTATCCCACAAATAATTGCAATCAAAAAAGATGTCAAAGCTTCCCGCAAGGAGCTGTCCGTTCTCCATGAAGCTTTTGCACATCTCATTGCTTTCCGTTATAAGATTTTCTATTCTTTGCTCAAATCTCTTCGGTTCGTCCACAAAGACAAGTATTTCGGAATCTATATAATCAATCACGGCCGACGGCTTTTCGATAATATAGGGAATATACCTGTCCATCCCCGCAAAATAATATTCCTGGGAAAATCTTTCGATATCGGAATTTATTTTAGCCTCCAGCTTTTGTATCCCGCTTTTGTTGTTTTTACCTTCCATTTTCTTTATTTGAATCTTCAAGTCATTCAATATTTTTTCCACAATAGAGTCTCTCAAGCCCGGAGGATAAATCAACTCCCTTGCGGGCAAAATCGTTACCGCTTCAAGGTTTTCCACAGACCTTTGTGTCATGGTGTCAAAACTTCTTACGGAATCCACTTCATCGTCAAAAAGTTCAATTCTTACGGCCGTGTCAGCATTTACCGGAAAAATGTCCACAATTCCTCCGCGGACCGCAAACTGGCTTTTACCTTCAACAGTTGTCACTCTTTCATAACCTATTGAAACAAGCTTTTGCGTAAAAAGGCCAAGATCAATCCTGTCCCCCAAAGCGACATTTACTATGCTCTCTTTAAAGAGCTTCCTGTCAATAAGTTTTTGACACAATGCTTCCGCACTTGTTACTATAAAGCCGTAGTCATCATTCACAATCCTGTAAAGAGCATTTATTCTCTCATAAATTGAATCATAGCTTTTTGCCTCAACATCATGAAGCATAATTTCTTTTGACGGGAAAAACACTGCGTCTTTTCCAAAGAAAAATGAAACATCCTCGAACATTTTTCTTGCCTGCATCTCATTATAAGCTATGTATATGCCTTTCAAGCCCAAATGGCCGCACAGAGCACAGGCTATATGAACTTTCTGGGATTCCGAAGGGCCCGTAACAGTTGTAGGTATTCCCCTTTTTATATTCTCAAGCACATTGGTATACTCTTTTATCTCAAAAAGAGGCTCTATAAGATACTGTTTATCCTTTAATAATATACTCATATTGAATAAACCTCTTGGCATTAGTTGTTATTTGTTGTACTTGTTCATTGCGCTGTCAATACCGGATTTCAATATGGTCTCAACAGCATCCGCCGCCTTCTCGACGGCTTCATCAATCTTCTTTCTTTCATCAGCAGAAAACCTGCTAAGAACATAACTTATCAGATCCCATCCCTCCGGAGGCTTGTCAATGCCGATTCTTATCCTCGGAAATTCTTCAGATTGCAGCTGGTATATTACGGATCTCATTCCGTTATGAGTTCCGGCACTGCCCTTGGGCCTTAATCTGAGTTTTCCCACAGGCAAGTCTATGTCATCATATATTATTATAATATTTTTCACAGGAATCTTATACCACTCAACTATTTCCCGCACACTTTCACCGCTAAGATTCATAAAGGTCTGGGGTTTGGCAAGAATCACTTTTCGTCCACCTATCTCTCCATCGCCGATAAGAGCCTTGTGCTTAAGCTTTCCCAGCCTAATATCATGTCTTTTTGAAAGAAACTCCACCGTATCAAATCCCACATTATGTCTCGTGTTCTCATATTTTGCCCCGGGATTTCCCAGGCCTACTATTACAAACAAATCCTCCAAATTTTCCACCTCTTTTTGCAATTTTCCCCGCAATGATACCTAAAAAATCACAACTAACAAATTGCCTCCCTAATTTTTTAAGGAGGCAATTTAGTATTTTGTAATATTAATTAACAATACTTAATATTAATTAACAATACTTTTATAATTATATTATAAATACACTTTAATAGTTTATATATTAATCATATACTTTTATAACTTTATAGCTATATACTTGCCTTTATAATCATATACTTTACTTTTCTTTATAAAATATATTTGCTTTATTATATTCCCATAATTAATCCTGCTGGGTAAACAGTGAGCTTATGGACATGTCTCCGTATATTCTTTCAATGGCTTCCGCAAACACAGAAGCAACGGACAGAGAAACTATCTTGTCAATTCTCTTGCGTTCATCCAGCGGAATCGTATTTAATGTAACAAGCTGCTTGATCGGAGACTCTTTAATTCTGTCAATTGCAGGACCGGACAAAAGACCGTGAGTACAACATGCGTATACTTCTTTTGCTCCTATTTCCATAAGGGTATTTGCAGCATTAACAATTGTTCCTCCCGTATCAATAAGGTCATCCACCAATATTACCCTCTTGTTGTCAACATCACCTATAATGTTCATTATTTCGGAAACATTGGCTTTCGGTCTTCTCTTGTCAATAATGGCCAACGGAACGTCCAGCCTCTGGGCAAATTTTCTCGACCTTGAAACACTGCCCACGTCAGGCGACACCACAACCACATCGCTCATGTCTCCAAATTTCTCCAGGAAATAGTTGGCAAGTATATTACCTCCCAACAAATGATCAAGAGGGATATCAAAAAATCCCTGCAATTGAGGCGCATGAAGATCCATTGTGAGCACCCTGTCCGCCCCGGCAGTTGTTATAAGATTTGCCACAAGTTTTGCTGAAATAGGATCTCTTGCCTTGGCTTTTCTATCCTGCCTTGCATAGCCAAAATACGGTATTACGGCAGTTATTCTTCCCGCTGAAGCTCTCTTTACAGCGTCTATCATAATCAACAACTCAACAAGATTGTCATTAACAGGCGGACATGTGGATTGGATAATAAACACATCCGAACCTCTTACAACCTCATCAATATTAATTGCAGTCTCTCCGTCGCTAAACTTCCCCACAGTTGCCAGTCCAAGCGGAAGACCTATTTTTTGCGCAATTTCCTCCGCCAACTCCCTGTTTGAGTTCCCCGCAAAAATTTTAATATCCTTTCCATGTAAATTCATCTTATGTTCTTTCCCCTCTTACTTTATTTATTATTTTAATAATAAAAATTTATTATCTCTATTCTTTCTCCTGCCTTAACATTCCCTTTTTTATAACCCAGTCCTCCTTGATTGTCTGCCGGCTTCTGGCAATGGCAAGAGAGTATTCCGGCACTTCTTCCGTAATCGTGGAACCAGCAGCCACATACGCGTTGTCCTTAACTTCAACCGGTGAAATCAGATTTACATTGCAGCCTACAAATGCATTATCTCCAATAATCGTCTTGTTCTTTTTCTTTCCGTCATAGTTTACCACTACAACTCCGCATCCAAGGTTGACATTTTTTCCGACTTCGGCATCTCCCACATAAGTAAGATGAGATATTTTTGTCTTGTCTCCTATTACAGACTTTTTAATTTCAACAAAATCACCAATCTTAACATTTTTACCTATAACACTTCCCGGTCTTACATATGCAAAAGGCCCGACTTTCGTATCATTGTCTATGGAGCTTTCCAATACAACGGAATTTTTTACTTCCACCCTGTCCGAAATTTGGGCGTTTACAAGCCTGCTTCCGGGACCTATTATACAATCCTCGCCTATTTTTGTCTTTCCTTCAATAATTGTTGAAGGGTAAACCACCGTGTCAATACCTATTTCCACGTCCTCATCAATATACGTTGAATCAGGGTCAATTATGGTCACACCGTTTTTCATATGTCTCTTCAGAATCCGGCTTCTGATTATCCTGCCCGCCTCAGCAAGCTGCACCCTGTCATTTATGCCCAATATCTCACTGCTGTCCTCAACTTTTATTGCGCCGACTTTTTTTCCTTTGTTTATGAGTATCTCAATAGTATCCGTAAGGTAATACTCTCCCTGGCTGTTGTTGTTGTCAAGCTCTTTTAATGCTTCTGTCAAATCTCTTATATTAAAACAGTATATCCCTGAATTGATTTCCTTTATATTCCTTTCCTCCAAAGAAGCATCCTTGTGTTCAACAATTTTTCTGACACTGCCGTCGCCGCTTCTTACTATTCTGCCATATCCGTCCGGATTGTTAAGAACTGCGGTAATAATTGTGGCTGAGTTTGCCTGTTCCCTGTGATAATTAATTGTGTCGGAAATAGTTTTTGAAGTAATCAGTGGCGTATCTCCGTAGAGTACCACAACATAACCGTCTTTATCCTTCAGGTACTCCTGGGCCTGCATAAGCGCATGCCCCGTTCCCAATTGTTTTTCCTGAAAAGCGTAAAGGACTTTGTCCCCCATTTTTTCTTTTACTTCTTCCGCTTTATGCCCCACAACAAGTACAACTTCGTCTATTCCTGCGTTTTTCACCGATCTATAAACCCATTCAACCAAAGGTATACCCTGAATTTCATGCACAACCTTTGCTTTTTTGGACTTCATTCTTTTTCCTTCACCGGCGGCAAGAATGACTGCCATCAAGCATTCCATTAAAAGTTTCCTCCTCATTTTTTAAAAGCTCCATCAAGAAAAAAAGCTTTCAATGCATATTGAAGATTTCTTTACAGTTTATAAAGAAATCCTGCAATTACTTCATGAAGCTTTCTTAGTTTACTAACCAATAATATAATTATGCAATAAGTAGCATTTTATCGCCACATCTATTTTCTCATTTTTTAATAAACTTTTCAACAATAATTAAAGTAAATTTTAGCATAAATAAAAATCGTCAAAAGTATGCATTAATTTATTGCCCATTCATCGAAACACCGTTTCCTTGATGTCAGGCCAGGTTCGCTTGCAAAAAGCAAACAGCCCCACCATGAAACACTGAACAAGCATAAATTTAATGCAGTCCTTTTCACGATTTAACAATTTCAAAATTAATCAGCTTTCTAGTGTTTATATTGTTTTGGCTAATTTTTGTAATTCTTCCAAAATAATTCTCACTTGTCTTCTTTAACAATTCTTAGTTATTTCCTTCCGTTTCGGTACTGCCTGCGCAAATCGACTCATATTTATCCAAAATGGCAGTCTGAATCTTGCTTCTCGTTTCTGCATTGATAGGATGAGCAATATCCCTGAATTCCCCATCCGGAGCTTTTCTGCTGGGCATTGCAATGAATAAGCCATTCTGACTTTCAATAACCTTTATATCATGAACAACAAATTCATTGTCAAAGGTTACAGAAACGACGGCCTTCATTTTTCCTTCAGAATCAATCTTTCTGATGCGAACATCGGTAATTTCCATGAGATGTTACCACCTTCCGTAAATTGTGTATTGTTCATGTCTTTATATATTCGGCATTACTTTTGATTTTCCTTCTTAATTTTTATGATTTTTATATTTATTTTAAATTTATAAATCAAGATCTTTTTTTATATCATCTCTCTTTATCAAATTTATTATTCATGCATAAAAAAATCCATTTAAAATGAAAGTTTTTCCTACAGCCATTCTTTGCTGGGCTTTACATCTATAAGTTTTTCCTCCGTATTTACAATATTCAGGGTAATCAAAGAAACATAATCATCAACCAGCTTTTTAGCCGGCTCCAAAGTTTCAATAAACACTCCGATTCCCACAACCTCACATTCAAACTCTTTTGCCATATCAATTATGCCTTTGGCGGTACCTCCGCCTTTCATGAAATCGTCTATGAAAAGAAGCCTTGAATGGCCTTTGAGAGCTCTCATGGGAAGAACCATTGTCTGAATCTTCTTCGATGAGCCGGATACATAGTTTATGTTTACCGAAGGTCCGTCCGTGGCTTCACTGTTGTGCCTTGCTATCATCAAAGGCACCCCCAGCTGTTTTGCAGTGGCAAAGGCAAGGGGGATTCCTTTTGTCTCCACCGTAATGACACAATCTATTTCCCTTTTAAAAAAATAACCCGCAAAAATAGATCCTATCTCGAATATCCTTTTAGGGTCATAAATAATATCCAGCATATACAAATATCCGCCCGGAAGAATTCTCTGACTGTTTGACAAGTCTTGGCACAGGGAGTTCAGAACGGATTTCACTTTTTCTTTTTTGCACCCGGGAACAAATCTTATACCCCCCGTTGAACCGGCTATGCTTTCGACAGACCCCAGGTCAAACTTTTGAAGCAAATTCTGCACAATATCCATGTCTTCACTTATTGTGGACTTTGCAGAACCAAACATTTCCGCAAAACTTCCAAGGGTAAAGGTCTCTCCCGGTGAATCACACAGGGTCTTCATCAAAACAGCAAGCCGTTCATTTCTATGAAACTTTTCCATCAAATCCCTCCAGGCTATTTCTTGTAGTAATTTTAATTCATATGCAGGCTAACCGTTGTAGCGTCACTGTTTTTTCCAATTAATCTTCGTATATTATACTACACATTTCCGAATATTTTAAGTCTTTTTCGTCAAATCGTTCAGCATCAAGTTAATTTTAATGGTTTTAAAAATTAAATATACGGAAACACTTATAAATGTGTTAAAATTTTCATATAATACTAATTGGGAATTTTTATTGTTATATAAGCCGGTTAGTATTAATATAGATATGAGACTGCAAGATAATGTTTAGGATAATGCTCGAGATTATAAGATTTATGCCGAAATCTAACATTAGTATAATATAGATTGTGATGTTAACTGGCTGCATATTAAAGTTTAAGGAGTGTTGACATTGGAACAATTAAGCATACTGGATCCAAATAAATTCAAGCACGTGCATTTTATCGGGATTGGCGGAATAAGCATGAGCGGGCTGGCCGAAATCCTTTTGAACCTGGGTTTTACTGTGTCCGGCTCGGACATAAGATCCTCAAATATAACTTCAAAGCTTGAAAAGAAAGGAATTAAAATATATACAGGACATAGTGAGGAAAACATTAAAGATGCGGATCTCGTAGTATATACGGCCGCCGTAAAAAGTGACAATCCGGAGCTTGCAAAAGCCAAAAGCCTCGGAATTCCCACTTTGGACAGAGCAACATTGCTGGGCGAGATAATGAAAAAATATCCTTTTAGTGTTGCCGTATCCGGTACCCATGGAAAAACGACAACCACATCCATGATTTCGCTCATTATGCTAAAATCAGCTTTAGACCCCACCATTCACATAGGAGGAGAGCTTGATGCCATCGGTGGGAACACACGGATAGGCTCAAATAAATATTTTGTCGCCGAGGCATGTGAATATGTGGAGAGCTTTTTGAAATTTCATCCTTATCTCGCTGTCGTATTAAATATTGAGGCGGATCACCTTGACTATTTTAAGGATATAGAGCATATTAAAAACGCATTCTTGAAGTTTATTCGTCTTGTTCCCGAAAACGGCTATGTGGTTGCATGTGCTGACGACCAAAACGTTTTGTCAATCCTCAAAGATGTGCATTGTAATATAATTACCTTCGGCCTCAATTCAAAAAACGCAATGTGGACGGCCGAGGATATTTCTTTCAATGAAAACGGCTTTGCAGCGTTTACCGTACTTAAAGACAATGAAAGAATTACAAACATCCAGCTCAAGGTCCCGGGCATCCACAATATAAGCAACGCCCTTGCTTCAATCGCCGCATGTTACGCCCTGGGGTGCAGTATCGAAAACATAAAGAAAGGCCTTGAAAGCTACACCGGAATTCACCGCCGTTTCGAACTTAAGGGAATCGAAAACAATATCAAGGTTGTGGATGATTATGCGCATCATCCTTCAGAAATCAAAGCAACATTAAAGGCAGCAAGGAGCGGAAACTATCCGAGAATCTGGACCGTATTCCAGCCGCATACCTATACAAGAACAAAATTTTTGTTGGATGAATTCTCCAAAGCCTTCAAAGATACGGATAAAGTTATTATTACAGACATCTACTCCGCCCGGGAAAAAGACACCGGTGAAATACATTCAAGGATTCTTGCGGAAAAGATACGGGAAAACGGTCAGGATGCCATATATCTTCCCGACTTTGAAGGAATCGTTGAATATCTCAAGAAGAATGCTTCTCCGGGAGATTTGATAATTACGATGGGAGCCGGCGATGTGTACAAGGTCGGTGAAATGTTCCTCAAAGACAAGCAAATGGTGGCAGTAAGCTGACTTGATTTCGGTCATCCCTTCAAAAAGCCAAATAAAAAGTCCGATAATTTCACGATGCCTCGTGTTTTTCTCGGACTTTTTTATATTAAACAGCATAGGTAGCTAAGCCTTCTTATTGGTATCAATCATTGCAAACTTTATCTGACCTTCCGCTGCAACTTCTCCGTCCACGGTGGCGACAACCTTTGCTTTACCCATTCCCAATTTAAATGCCAGAAACTCAGCCTCAAGCCTCAACGTATCTCCGGGAACCACCTGCCTTCTAAACTTCATCGACTCAATACCTGTAAAAACACCCAGTTTCCCTTTGTTCTCTTCAAGCATCAGTCCTGCAACACATGCGGTCTGTGCCAAGGCTTCAACTATAAGAACACCCGGCATAATTGGGTTTCCCGGAAAATGGCCCTGAAAGAAAGGTTCATTTATTGTGACATTTTTTATTCCCACCGCCCTCTTTCCGGGTTCAACTTCTAATATTTTATCAATCAACAAAAATGGATATTTGTGGGGTATAATATTCTGAATTTCAACATTGGTCAGCATCAAGACACCTCTTTCCAAAAATAGTTATGTTTAAAATACATTATAGCAAAGAGTTAAAAACAAGTAAAACATTTATAGATTAATGCTCATACATAATATCAAGTTATGAAGCCAAATTGTAAACATTTTAGATAATGCTATAATTTCATTTTACATGTTATAATATTACCGATTATACCAATAAGGCACAAAAAGGGGAAATCATGTTGAAATCCATTTTATTGAAGAAACAGTATAAATTTAAAGTAAGGAAGATGACTTTTATAGTAACAAATATTATACAGTTGTCGGAGTTAATCAAAAGGATTTAATATATAAAAGTAACAACCGCTCTTACATTAGTATAGAGGGACACCCATATGAAGTAATAGGAATAGTCGGAAGTAAAAAATCAAAAGCCTTTGCTGGACTTTTGTCCAACACTTCTTTCAAGTGCAAAGTTGTTGTTTTTTTAAGAAAAAAAATGTAGGTCTGGAGGAAAAATCGTATGTCTTAATCGACCGTATTATTAATACATTGTTCAATTTAACGACAGATAAGCTTATACTCCTGTTGACATACTTTTTTGTTGTCATGTCTTTACTGTTGATAATGTCATTGTATGCACTTGTAAAGGCTTTCGTGGAAAAGAACCTGCGTTTTTTGGCCATACATCTATTGTGCGGAGCCGGAAGTTTCGATCTATATAAAATAAAAAATAATATTGCAAAGGTTTATAACCATTGCCGGAATTTTATTGGTATTGTCTTTAATTATTTCCGTGATCGTATTTAGATTTGTAATCTTGGAAGTCGTGCCAATTACAATAGTTGTGTCATTAATCCTGATAGAAAATGCAGTGGGCTACAGTTACAATAAAAATGTTACTGTCAATACTCTTTAAGGAAAAGTTAGTAAAATGATAATCAAATGTGAAAAAATTGTAAAGACTTGTAAAACCAAATACCACACTACACAAGTTTTCAACGGTGCTTCCATAGAAATCAGGCAGGGAGATTATGTGGCAATAACCGGAAGAAGCGGATCAGGGAAAACTACTCTGTTAAATATTTTGGGTTTTTTGGACAAACCGGACAGCGGAGTATACTTCTTCAACGGAAAGAAAGTAGAATTTACAAACACGCATAAATTAAACAAACTGCGAAGAGAAAATGTGGCGTTCGTCAGGCAGGATTACGGATTAATCAACGTCTGGTCAATTTGTCGGGAGGAGAGTGTCAAAGGGTTGCCATTGCCAGGGCTCTTATAAGCAAACCTTTGGTGCTTTTGGCCGATGAGCCCACAGGTGCAATACCATATTTTCAATACAAAAGGGTAAAATAATAAAAACAAAAGGGGACGATGTGTTATAAATCCTCATCCACAACAACCACGATTCCTCCGCCCAGCATTCTTTCCCTGGCAGGAAGCCTGTTTACCGTCTTGTTTTGTACAATCATCTGGGTTGAGGCTCCGCCGTCCAGCATGGCAGCGTCTTTAATCCCCAAAGTCAGCAAATAGCCTGCAAGCTCCCTCGACGATAGTCCCACACTGTATCCCGGCTGCCGCCCGTCCACGGTAACAAGCACTACCTTGCCGTCATGCTTTACTCCTATGGCCGTCCTCGGGTCCCGGTTGGTCAAAAGTCCGACCCAGTCGTCCCTGTCAACAGCCACCACCTGTCCATCCCTTACAAGCCAGCTTCCGCATTCATACGCCTGAAATCCCGGCCCAAAATCCGGATCAATATCGATTCCGATCCAGTCCCCCACTTCAAATTTTTCTTCCGATGAAATGGGCTCATAAAAGGTAATTACCATTCCGTCCGAAGGAATTTTGCACTCCGTATCCCCACGAAATTTCCTTGCTACTCTGTTATTCTCCACAATATATGATGTATGGAGCTTGTCCGCCCGGTTTGTAGGGCCGAAAACCGGCGTGTACACCACCGTTTCACCGGGTTTTCCCTCTCTGTTTATATCATCCGCCGCAATCCTTCTGTTGCCGTGCAATATCCATATATTGCTCTTAATTTCGCTTAAGAAAGCATTTTTACCCTGTACAACAAAAACCGGGTATTTTCCCGTGGACTTCGTATAAACTTTCCCGTCAATAACCACCATTCCCGAAGGCTCTCCGTATGAATAGAAAAAACCTGCATTGACGGCGGCATAAGCATTGTTGTTAATCGCAATATCTTTAAGGCTCTGAAAACCATATATCGTGTCAAAAGCCAATGCCGGCTTTATTTTGACACCGCCTGAAGACAAATCAATCTCCAAGATGTTTATTTTCTGCTTTATTCCGTTAATTTCCGTACTGACAGCTTTGTGCACCACAGGGAACGGTTTGTTCCTATCAGTGGCAGTATCAGCATCTACTGTCCTGTTATTCCCTCTGTTTCCAATGAAACTTCCCTCTTCAAATAAAAAACTCCCTGCATAAATAAATATGAGGGACGTAATTATTAAAACCAAGTATATAATTGTATCGATATTAACCTTGTTTTTCATCAATATCTTTATACTCCCCTTAAACGGCAATTCAATTTAAACATTTAAAACAGGTTATTCGGATTTGAGAGTTCTCGAAAGCTGCTTGTAAAGGCTGTCCGCAAGGCCTAAATTGACAGCCTTTGCAGCCTCCTTCACAAGTTCCTCGTCCAGCATATCTTCAAAAATATCCCTTCCAGGATCAGCAGGTATAAAGTCAGATTTTGGGACTGTGGCTCTCATTTGTTTGTACATAATCTCAAGCAAAATACCTTCAAACTCTTTGCACACCTTTTTAAGTTCTTTTTCATCCTTGTTTTCAAGAGCGTTTTGAAGTTTTTTCTCAAAATCGTCATCGGAAGACTTTATACTGCTGCTTTGTATTGCATTGTTCAAATATTTATTGCTGATTGCACTTATATCCATTATAACCGCTCCTATTTAATTTTACCAGTCAAAATATTTAAAAACTGTAATAAAACTCTAACTTATGTTATCTCTTTAAATTATTTGCTATGCCCAACATTTCATCCGCTGACTGAATTGCTTTGGAATTGATTTCATATGCCCTTTGGGCAACAATGAGCTTAACCATTTCCTCAACTACCTGCACATTTGACGACTCAAGATAATACTGCCTTATATTGCTCTTTTTGCCCAGTTCCTCATCAGGTACCGCTTCTCCGGATGCGGAAGTGCTTGCATAAAAGTTGCTTCCGATACTTTCAAGACCGTTTCTGTTGGGGAATTTCACAAGACCAATTCTCTGTCCCAGAGGTACTACTACCCCGTTTTCGTCGGTGTAGCTCAGTTCCCCGTCGGATGAAACATTCAGTTTGGATATATCAATATCAAGTATTATTTCAACTCCGGACTCATCCAGCACCGGGTATCCGTCCGATGTTGTGAGCATGTTTCCGTTTTCCGTCACACTGATTTTAAAGCTTCCGTCCCGGGTATAAACTATGTCTCCCCTTGGACCGAGCACCATGAAAAAGCCATCGCCGTCTATGGCAAGATCAAGAGGATTGTCGGTCTTCTCAAAGTTTCCGCTCTGGAAGTTTTTCAGTGTGGCCATGGGAACCGTTCCATATCCCACCTGCAAATTTACCGGTCTTCCTTCTCCGTCAAGGATATATGCCCTGTTCAAGGTGTCATAGAGCATATCCTTAAATTCCAGTCTTTCTTTTTTGTATGCGGTGGTGTTAACATTCGAAAGATTGTTTGCTATAACGTCAACATTCAGCTGCTGAGCCGTCATTCCCGACCCCGCGGTCCACAGTGCTCTCATCATAATGGTTATCCTCCTATCTTACAACTCCTATTTCGTTTACCGCTTTTTCAAGCGTTCCGTCCTGGGCCTGAAGGATTTTTTGATTTGCCTCATAAGAACGCATTATTGTAATCATATTAATCATTTCATTAATGGAATTAACATTTGACTGTTCAAGATAGCCCTGCCTTACCACTCCGTCAAAGGGCTGTTCCTGGGTATTTTCAGTTCTTTGCACAAGGTTTGAGCCCACTTTCCTGAGAGTTGTAGTATCGGTAAAATTCCTTATTAAAAGTCTTGCAACAGCCTCGCCGTCCTGAATAATCGTACCGTCATCGCTAACGCTGAAATTCTCCGAGTTCAGGGTAATGACACCGTTTTGGCCCATTACCAGGTAACCTTCCTTTGTCACCAGTTGCCCGTATGCATTCAGTGCAAAAGAACCGTCCCTTGTATAGTACTCTGTATACTCTCCGTTCCCGCCGGGCACCGCAACGGTAAAGAAGGCAGTGTCACAATTTGAAATAGCCATGTCCAAATTGTTGTCCGTCTTCTGGAGCTGCCCCTGGGTATAGTATGTAAAAACCTCTCCCACATCATTTCCAAGCTGCACATTCCCCAACCTTCCTGAAGGATTGCTTGCGCTGCGGCTGTCATTGATTCTTCTTACCAGCATATCAGGAAAGCTTTCCAATATCAACGTATCTTTTTTGAATGCAGTGGTATTGACATTTGCAAGATTATTGGATACAACATCCATTTGCTTGCTGTTGGCAAGCATGCTCCAACCTGACGTGTAAAGACCTCTGATCATAATCCTATCTCCCAAAAGTGTATTTGACTTGACTTGTTTTGCTTCTCTCCTTACACTATAAAATATCGGAAATTTATTAGAATGGTTTAGTAGAAAATATTATATTTAAATTAAAAAACAACAAAAAAGGCCGGACTGAAAATCCGGCCCAAGTTGCCTTTAAATTTTCGATATTTTAAGATTTGAACCCATTGAAGGCTTAAACATATTGAAACTAAATATAATTTATAGTTTTCTCTCCCGATTCACTCTTTTCAATGGCTTCTATATGCTCAAGCGCTTTGCCCGTACCCAGAGCCACACATGACACGGCATCATCCGCAATAACCACGTTTATTCCCGTCTTTTCCTGTATCAGCTTGTCAAAACCGTATATGAGACTTCCGCCGCCGGTCATCACAATTCCGCGGTCGCTTATATCCGAAGCAAGCTCAGGCGGCGTCCTTTCAAGAACCGAATGTACAACTTCCACAATGCTTGAAACCGGCTCTTCCAATGCTTCCATAATCTCCGAGGAAGTAACGGTAATAGTTTTTGGCAGACCCGATATGAGATTCCTTCCGCGAATTTCCATGGATACTTCCTGAACCCTGGGGTAAACCGTACCAATATTGATTTTTAACTCTTCAGCAGTACGTTCCCCAATCATGATATTGTGTTTTTTCCTCATATATCTTGAAATAGCCTCATCAAACTTGTCCCCGGCAACCTTGATGGAAGCGCTTACAACAATACCTCCAAGAGATATGACAGCTATGTCGGTGGTACCTCCGCCCACATCTATTACCATGCTTCCGCAAGCCTTTGAAATATCAATACCTGCTCCAATTGCAGCCGCAATAGGTTCCTCAATAAGATATGTTTTTCTCGCACCGGCCTGCATTGCCGCCTCTCTTACCGCCCGTTTTTCCACCTCGGTAACCCCGCTGGGCACACACACAACAATCCTTGGCTTGAAAAACCTGAATGCCTTGTTGCCGCACACCTTTCCTATAAAATGCTTTAACATTTTCTCCGTAATGTCATAATCGGATATTACGCCATCCCTGAGCGGTCTTATTGCGACAATATTTCCGGGAGTCCTGCCAAGCATTCGCCTGGCTTCCTCTCCAACAGCCAGAAGCTTATTTGTATTTTTATCAATTGCCACAACCGAAGGTTCTTTTAATACTATGCCTTTTCCTTTTATGTAAACAAGTACCGATGCCGTTCCCAAATCTATACCTATATCCTGTCCAAGGCCAAACAAAGCGCATCTTCCTTTCAAAACCAGATTGCAATACTCATAATTAATATTATCATATTATTTTATTATTGCAACAATTTTTACAACATATGAGTAAAAAACCGTTAGCTGTATTTATCCAAAAATTAAAAGTCGGTTTCCCGACTTTTATGTTTTGTTTGGCAATTTATATTTATTTTTTAGCCTCCACGTTTCCTTTATATTTTGCTTTTGTCGCCATACCGCCTCTTATGTGCCTTTCCGCTTTATTTTTGTCCAATACCGCCTTTGCCTGCTCGGCCAGGGCGGAATTGATTTGCAGAAGTCTTTCCGTCACATCCTTGTGAACAGTGCTTTTGCTTATTCCAAATTTTTTCGCAGCAGCCCTCACGGTCGCTTTGTTTTCAACTATGTAGTTGGCAAGTTCCACAGCTCTCTCTTCTATATAACTTTTCAACGATACGCCCCCCTTACAGTTGATACTCTTTGACTATTCAACCTGGCTTGATGTTTTTATCTATTACCGCTGACTTGCTGCCGACGTTACCGGAACTGTCAGACTAAAGTTTATTACGGGCTTTTTAAGTCAGGTAATCTTGTATATCCGTCTTTAAAATTTTTGTATATATCTGTATGAGTAAATTGCATATTTTAAAGGCTTTAGTTGTCACACTAATATATATGCCTATTTGAATTGACTTATGATTCATGGACATTAGAAAGTATTAAAAGCCGGTAAAGCTTAATATTAAGCTTCACCGGCTTTTAACTTTTCAAATACTCTTTGCTAAATCAACATCTATTTTTTGCCATCCGAAGGCAACTGGAGATAATCCTTCGGGTCAACAGGTTTATTGTCTTTCAAAACTTCAAAGTGAAGGTGTGCAGGTTCTGCTGATTCAATAATTGCGGTATTCCCTATGCTTCCGATTATTTCACCCTGTTTGACCTTCTGGTTCGGAGTTACCATGTCTCCGCTGGCAAGATTTGCATACACTGTTTTCAGGCCGTTTTCGTGCTCAACAATTACAGTCACACCAAACCTGGGATCGTTTTTAACTTCAGTTACCACACCGTCGGCAACAACTTTGACAGGAGTACCTCTGTCCGCTCTCAAATCCACACCACTGTGAGCGCGCCATTCATCCAAAGTTTTTGAATAAACCAGCCTGTCCATAGCATATTCAAAAGTCACTTCTCCATAAACAGGCATTACAAATGTAACTTTCTTGCCACTCTCAGTCTTGCCTTCGGATTTGTTTGCGGATTTGCTTTCAGTTTTTCCCGATGATTTTGTGTTTTGAGTTTTCTCGTCCTTGTTTTCCGTTTTTGTTGATGTTTCTGTTTTCTGAGGCTTGTCCGAAGGTTTTGGACTTTCCTGGACTTTCGGACTTGCAGCAGGTTCGGTCGGCTTTACTGCTTCGGATGCCTTTCCGAGTGTTTCTGCCGCATCTTCATTTTCAAAACCGTCCTGCGGTAACAAGTAACTACTGCTATTTCCGTTTTCATCCATTATACTGCTTGCCATATCAGGCGAGATTATATCTTCCTCACCAATACTTCTCGATGAGCGTATGTTATGAGCCGTAATTACTGCGGCTGTAGCTGCAATTGCAGTTATACACAAAGCCAAAACAATATAGAATCCTTTTTTATCGAGAAAATCCAACACTTTCTTTTGTGAAATTTTCTTGTCAGGAAACAATTTTTTAAAATCCACTTTTTCCACCTCCATATATTATTGTTACCGTATATGGCAGCAATATACATGGAGCAGAAAAAATATTTAAAGTTGCCGAAGTTACGGGTTGGCTGCTTCGAAATTTTCTATGGTGTCAAGGTACACCCCCGTGTAATAATGCTTTAAAATTTCCTCATACGTTCCCCCGTTTTTTGCCAGATTGTTTGCCCCCCACTGGCTCATTCCAACCCCATGACCATATCCAATCGTTGTTATTATGACTTCGCCCTCTTTTCCTTTTTCGATGGTAAAATTCGTGGATCTTAAGTCCAATAAAGCTCTAAGCTCCGTTCCCTTTATAACCACATCCTCTATTTTCATTTCTTTTACTCTTCCCGCCTGAGTCCTCTCTAATATCTCAATTTCATCCAATACATTTTCCGGCTCTATATCCATATCAGGGTATTGTTCTTTTAATTTTTTCGTTATTTCCTCTTCCTTAAACACCGTCTGTACCTTGTATCCCGGGCTTTCATCCTCACCTTCGCTCTTTACGCTTTTTAAATAAGGTACCTCCACCCCTTCCCAGACATCTTCGGAATTTTCTGTCATTCCTCCACTGTTTGCATGGAATACGGGATTTACCACTTTTTTATCATACAAAATAATTATTCCCTCGGTTTCCCTGACGGCCCTTTCAATTTTGTTCCAGTTGTCAAAGGCTTTGAGCGTTCCCCATTTTGCCATTGCGTCCTCTTTTTTTATCCATGCCTGACAATGTCCCGGATCGGTGCAAATGTCGGCGCCTTTATGGGTATCATCTTTTGGCGAATAGAATTTTTTTATTCTTCCGTATGCATAGGTACGGGCAGCAACAGCCTGTGCCTTGAGAGCTTCCAGTTCAAAATCTGCAGGCATTTCAGCAGCCACTACACCCTTGAGATACTCTTCCAGAGACATTTCTTCAACTTCACCTTTATCTTTAACATACACCTTTATCTTCACATCTTCTTTTTCTTCGGGTACAATATCCTCAATCACGGTGCTGCACCCTTTCACAATAACCATGGGAAGTACAACCACTATTATTGTCATTATCAAAACATATCTAACAAATCTTTTCATTGTCCGTACCTTTTCCTGAAAGTTTAGTAGATTTTTCCCGCAAGCACATGTCAATACAATAAATATGATTGTAAATTCAGAGTTATTCTTCTTTTACGGACAATGAACAGTTAAAAAAGTTCTCACAGTTAAACTCACAGTTAAAAGAAAATTGTAAAGGATGATGAGTTACAAATAATTAAAGGACGAAGGGAATCCTTGCGTCCTTTAATATGTACTTCATTTTATTGTATCAAATCAATCATATCTTATTTTTTATATTAAAACTTTTAACTTTATACTTTAAAATTTTACTGCTCATCTTCCACTCTTTGAATGTTAGCTCCAAGAGCATTGAGCTTTTCGTGTATTTTCACGTACCCTCTTTCAATATGCTCTATTTCCGTAATTTCGGTAACACCTTCCGCTACAAGGCCTGCCAAAACAAGGGCCGCACCGGCTCTGAGGTCCGTTGCCCTTACCTTTGCTCCCGTAAGCTTGCATCTACCCTCAATAATCGCACTTCTTCCTTCAATTTTAACATTTGCTCCCATTCTCTTAAGTTCTGCCAGATGCATAAATCTGTTTTCAAAAATGGTCTCAATGACCATGCTGGTTCCTTCCGCCTTGGTCATCAAAGAAGTCATCTGCGCCTGCATATCCGTCGGAAAACCGGGATATGGATGCGTTTTTATATCAATAGGCTTTATTGTGTCACCTGCTCTCACATGTATGCTTGAGAGCTCTTCAGATACCTCAACGCCGGCTTCCCTGAGTTTTGCAGTAATCGGCTTTACATGATCCGGCACTATGTTTTCAATAATCACGTCTCCTCCGGTCACCGCCGCGGCCACCATAAATGTTCCCGCTTCAATTCTGTCCGGTATTACCGCGTGATTGGTTCCTTTCAAACTGTTGACGCCGTTTATCTTGATGGTGTCCGTACCGGCACCCTTTATATCCGCACCCATGGCAGTAAGATATGTGGCAAGGTCCACTATTTCCGGCTCAATTGCCGCATTCTCAATAATTGTCTGGCCTTCCGCCAAAACTGCGGCCATCATAATATTTTCCGTGGCACCCACACTGGGAAAATCCAGATAAATCTTGTTTCCTCTTAATCTTCCGTTTACTCTTGCTTCTATATAACCATGTCCTTGTTCTATCTCGGCTCCCATTGCCGCAAACCCTTTCAGATGCAAATCCACAGGCCTTGTACCTATGGCGCATCCTCCCGGAAGGGAAATTTTGGCTATTCCCGTTCTCGCGAGCAGCGGACCCATAACAAGAATTGACGCCCGCATCTTATTTACCAGCTCATAAGGTGCCGTTGTATTTAGAATATCCCGTGTATTGATAAACAACTTGGATTTATCTGATAAAAAATTAACATCCACCCCAAAAGACTCCAAAAGTTCACACATGATTTTTACATCAGTAAGATCCGGAACTTCCTCAATAACACTTTCACTGTCCCCTAATATTGAGGCGGCAATAATAGGCAGTACAGAATTCTTTGCGCCGCTGATTCTCACCTTTCCATGTAAAGGCTTTGTTTCAGTTACAATTAATTTGGGCACGTTGATTCTTCCTTTCGTTTTTTTTGTAATTTATCTTTTGTATTGACCTTGCGCGGCTTCCTGCATCAATATTCAACGGTTATTACAGGTGTAGCAAGCCATATGTATGTCCTGTCTTCATAAGAATTATACCTGATTGCAAGATTCATATTCACCTTTTTGCCGTTTACCAATATTGAATTGTCAATACCCGGTGCAAAAGCCGAAACACTTATCAAATTGTTCTCCGCAATACCGTTTACCTTTTTGGCATCTGCACTTTTGAGTATTTTTTTGCTCACTTTGTTTAAATTTTTGTAATCCATCCTTCCCTCAAAATATCCGGTAATACAGATATTTAATTCCGGTTCAATTTTATACTTGTCAAGCACATTAATCAAATTGTCGTGTATTCTTTCAAGTTCAAATTCTTCAGGTCCTAAAGTAAGACTCAGCGAAATATAGGATTTTTCGCCGTCTTTCTTATTTCTGGCAGACTGGGCACATATATTTACCATCCTTCCCCTGCCGATGGTTCCGATTACTTCTATCTTGTCAATCATGTCGTTGCCTATGAGCCTTCTCGAATACAGCTCATTATTCTCCACATTCATATCTTTCGCAAGGTTGTCCACGATTTTTGACAATTCTTCGAAACTTTTTTCTGTCTTTGCCCATGCATAAAATTCAGTATTGGCAAGGGTTGCCCCGGATGCTATGAAAGCTTCCTTCAATGCAGTCGAAGAGGACCCCTTATTATAATATAGCTTTGCACTCCCAATTGTAAATAGTATAATTAAGATAATTAACAAATAAAAATGTTTTAACAAAAATTTCAATATATATCCCCTCTTCCACCGTTTTGTAAAGCAACTTTAAAAACGGACGCAGCTATAGTAGAATTATTGCCTTTTCACAAAAGGGATATACATGCTTTATTTTTTATTAGAACTGTTTGAAATTTTCAATTGATTGTAACAAGGCGATAACGTCTTATGCTTTCATAGGCGGGTGCAAATTTGCCTTCTTATGCGAAAGCTGCTTTGTGCCTCGTTGAAACACCTGGATATAGGACAATTTTTCTTATTAACGAAAAATTCTCTTTGTGCCAGGGTATTATAAGAAGTGTTCTTTTGTGTAACCACCTCCTAAAAAGCGGCGCCGAATTATTGCAAACTTTTTATGTCGTGCTGCGGAGTCGTAAATCAAATAGCTTGATGTAACAAAGGAGCTGGCCATATATCAACATTTAACCTTTTACAACGTCTAATATGTGGACAATGCCCTGCTTACCATCATGGCACAATTTGCTCTGGTTATTTCGGCTTCTTCATCAAAATTTTCGTACAAACTGTCATTGACCGACAGGACACCTACATCAAACATTTTTTTGACCGGCTTGCTGTACCATTTGTCGGGCTTTAATTTTGAATAAATTCCGTTTTTCGTTGTTTTAAACTCAAAAGCCCTTGCTATAACCGAACAGGCTTCAGCCACAGTTATGGGGCGGTCGGGTCTTACCGTGCCGTCCTCATAACCCGAAATCAACCCGTGTTTTGCCGCAACAAGTATTATATCCTTTGCCCAATGTCCGTCAATATCGGTAAACCCGGCGATATTTTCCGCCGGTCCCTGAAGCTTTAAAGCCTTTACCAGAAGAACCATGAACTCTGCCCTGGTAATATTGCTGTCGGGTCTGAAGGAACCGTCCGGCATTCCGTTCACAATTCCCGCGTCATGAAGATGAGTAATATATTCCTCGGTCTCAATGCCTTTTATATCGTTAAATGGCACCCAGTCAGGCTTATCAATGTTTGAGAGAATTATCCTTATCGGCGGAATCGCACCGGTCAAATCATAGTCAAGATATGACCGGGATTCCCCGTCAACCGTCTCATATCCTATGTGCAGCGTTTTGCCGTTTACCAGGTAATAGTGGGTAATGGCAATACCTTTACCTTTGTCTTCATTTTTTTCTTCATCGGACCACTTTAATGTAATTCTTATTTTGTTTTGATCTATTTGCCGCGTCTCATACACAACTCCGTGAGCATTGACATTTTGCAAACTCAAAAAGAAACCAAGCAGTATAAATATTATGCTCACACATGCCTTTTTTATATTCATTATTTCTTACCTCAAATCCTCTTTTTTTGAGTAGAAATCAGCCTTGTTATTTATTCCAGTTCTCCGATATATACCAACAATTTTTCAATGAGCACAAGAACCTCATGTCTTTTTATCGGCTCATTTGTCATAACTGTTTTACCGGCATCTCTTACCAATTTAAATCCATTTTCTTCAATAAACTTCGACTTGGTTTTCGCATCCAAAAGTTTTCCGGTTTTTAGCTCAAACAGCCTGATTATCATCTTGTAAGCATCTTCCGCGGTGCAGTTTCTGTTTGAAGCCTTAATATCAGCGGAAGTGATAAATCCGGCTTTCAAAGCCTTGTTCATAAAATCACTTCCATACTCATAGTCCAGCACATCAAACATAAACTTTACCGTGTCGCCCAAAGATGCGTAGTTGTCCGGTTCAAAAAGCCTTGTGGAAATGCTTTTTAGTTCATGCACAGATGCCACATTATTTATGCTGGTCTCATAAGGATGATAATATATGTCGTCAAAAAAGTCTTTATCCAGTTCCGCCACCGCAGTGGCGCCCAGTTTAACGGTTTCAAAAGCCAGGGTTCCTGTATTTCTGTCATAATTGAAGTCATAAGCGGTATTAAGCCTTTTCCACTTTCCAATCTCACTGTCGTATAAAAATCCGGATGTTTTCCCTTGAGTATATCTGTCGGTATCATCATATTCCGAAAGAACTTTAAGCGGTTTTAGGACGGAATTTACAGGTGTTACATTACCGCCTTCAACTATGCCCAATTCTATTTTTATCGTCTCGGTTTTAAATATCATGTTCTTTACATTGGTTCCGAAAGTTCCAAGATGGGTAATACATATCTCATAATCCACTCCCGAAGCCTTCCCTGCCAGAGGGTTGAAGTTTGCCGTCGTTATCGTTCCAGGTCTTATGACAAGGGAAAAATCTTTCATTTTGAAAGTAAGATTTTCCGAAAGCTCGGTCAGAGATTTAAACACCTTGTCGGAAACCAGTATTCTCAGTTTTTTATAAGACTGGGGCGGATCATCAAGTTTTACGGTTATATCCAGCTTGTTGTCTCTAATTACATAATCCACAAATCTGTCTGCATCAACTCCGACTATTCTGACTTCCCATACACCGTCCTTAACGGTTTTTTCCTTTTTTACAAAATCTCCGATTATGACATTGTCAACATCCTCGTCCGAATCATAGTCATCACTGCTTCTTTTAGTCCTCACAACCACGCTTTGGGTGGGATTGGACCTCAAATTCTTCACGGGGTCATAGGAATACAGTCTTGCATAATACCTGTGGTTTGACAAAAGCCCTCCCACAGTAAATTCCGAGACCATGCCAACCTTGTATTCCACAGCATCCTCGTAGTCTACGTTGTCGGCAAGCTCAAGGATATATTCGAGGTTTTCTTCCTGCATCCACTCATACGTAATAGTGTTTTTTGTAATTGCGTCAATGCTGTTTTTTATACCGAATCCCTTTGGCGTGTCCGGCGGAATATATGCAAGGGTCCTTACGAGATACGAATCACTCCACTCAGACCTTATTGTCTCTCCGTTTTTGCCGACGGCTTCCGCCTGTATCCAGAAATAGTACAGGGTATTGGGAGTCAAGTCCGTTATTCTGGTATATACGGAATTTTCCAAATCTTCCGGCGTAACTTTTATATTTCCCGTTGCTGTATTTATATTGTCTTCAAGACCGTATTTTAAATAGTAATAATGTCCCGGGGTAAATTCCCAGCCCAAATCAATGTACGTGTCTCCCGCCGAATGATAGTTGAAGGAAGGCACTACCGGCTTTTCCAAAGGAGGTTCTATAACAGGGTTTGTTGTAATTATTATCGGATCCGACGGTTCGGATACAAGGTCCGCACTGGGTCTTGCGGCCCTTACCCATATGACATACACCGTATTGGGCTTAAGATCGGTAATTGTAATATCCACATTGTGTTTCTTCCCGTCAGGATTTAAATCCGGGTTTTCCCACGGATCATTCGGGTCAACAGGGAAATCTACCACTTTGTCAGCGGGAAGATAGTAAAGCTCTTCATATGACATGCCTTCACTATATTCAACGCATCCGACATTTATTCTTACACCGGAATCATAGGTCACTTTTCTGTAATAAACATCATCAACAACGGATGTCAACGGGTCAAAGGGCGGCACATCATCATAATGAAGTTTCTCAGTCCGTATGTATTCCCATTTGTTTTCCTCAAAATTAAATATCTCATACCACAGGTTTTTAAGCTGTATGGTCACTGTGCTTTCGGTAACCATGTACTGACCGTTTAAATCCTTTTTTACTTTAAGCGGCGGCTTTGCCGGCACATTGGGCTGGTTTATCGGCTCTCCTGCCGGAGTGATAATCACTTTTACAGCAGGGTCGGACACATATTCCACGTTCTGAAGTATGTCGTCAACATATTCAATAAACTGTTTTTTGGCCACTATTTTAAAATAATAAGTGGAATTGGGAGTCAAATTTGAAACAACATATTTATAACCTATAACCGTATCTCCGCTTATTACATAGTTGCTGCTTCCCATTGATATGTTTGAAGCAATTTTTCTGCCCTCCGGCGGATTGTCAATAAGGTTCGGATCGTCCACAAGCCATATGTCATACATAATATCGGTGTCTATCTGCCCGTCTCCGCGGGTGGGAACTTTCCACAAAATTGTTGCACTATTGGGTTTTAATTCCTCATCATAGCTTATAATCGTTTCTCCCGGAGACTTTTCAAATTTGTCCACAAGTACGGGAGCCGCAGGATAAGAAGGTGTTTCATGCTCCCTTACTATTATCCGTTCGGATTCTATCCTTATGCCCTCATACACGTCAAGCCCGTCTTTGGTTACAATAGCCCTTATTATAAAATAATGTTCAACCTCACCGGGCGGAAGCGTGACAAAAAACTCGGTGCCGTCCACAGAGGCCATATACTGGGCCAGATCGGTGGAATCTATTTGACCTCTGTAAATCTGGTAGCTGACTTTTACATTGCTGTCACTCAGGCTGGTAACAACCGGACTCCATTCCAGCTTCCAAATAACCCCGGATTCCGTTGAAGCTATTTTTGTTGTCCTGACCAAAATGTAACTACTCACAATAACGGTTTTGCTGTACTGGTTTTTCTTAAGCTCCGCATCATTTACGTCCGGTTCTATTCTGATATAATAAACCCTTCCCGGGTCTCTTGCGGTATGAATATACTCCAGCTTTCCCGTTGATTCATTAACTTTTACCGGCTTGTCCGGGCCTATCTGGTCTTTTCCTATGTATATCGGCGGCGTATTGGCAAAACTGCCGTTTTCGGAAATATAAAGCTTGTAACCTATTCTTCCGTCAGTATTCCACACATCATCCCATTCTATTTTAATCTTGTTTGTGGAAACTGCATATGCGCTGATATCAATCTCGGTCAAGACCTTCACCCTGTTTGAAGCAGCCGATTCCGCACTTCTGTATAGCTTGCTGTCCTCGACATACGTGTAAGAGGCAGTCGCATCAATATAGTAAATTGTACCTGAATTGAGCTCCTTCAGGCGGTATGAGTTCGAATTTCCGGAAACATCCTTTGCTTTCACACTGCGAGGTTTTGCTATTCTGTAAGACTTGGGGATTTCCTGCGTGTAGATGTTAAGATATTTGGAAATCGCAAAGGAAGGAAAACTTACATCCCATTTCAGGTCAACATAATATTTGTCAAATTCATTATAGCCAATGGCAGGCTCATCCGGACTTTGCGGCTCAATCCTAAGCTTTGACGGTGGGGATTGAGGCTCCGGGTCGACAGCCCAAACCGTATTTATTATATTAAATTGCAAAACGAGACTTACTGCCAATATTAATCCGACAACTCTTCCCGCTCTTTTCATTTTCATCATGTCCCCTTATATCTGATTGGTAATCTTAAGTATTTTCACAATGGATGCTGCCAGTTCCGCCCGGGTGACAGGCTTTTTAGGCTCAAATTTACCATTTTCGCCGGCACTCATTACCTCCAAATCCAGTACCAGCAGGACGGATTTCAGGAAATTGGCCTCAATATCCTTTTCATCGCCTATATAGACATACCTTTTGGGCATCAGATTTTGGATATTCACACCGGTTTTTTCGCAGTACACTTTCATTATTACAAAAGCCACTTCCTGTCTGGTTACATCCCTTGCAACACCGCCGACACCCACAAGGCTTTTAAGTCCGTATTTTTCAGCCTTCTGGTTTATGGTAAGTCCGTGACTTGCTCCTTCTTTATTCGCAATCCTTTCGTACAGCAAAATTATTTCCTTTACTTTAACATTATCCTCCGGATAAAAAGACTCCAGGTTTCCGAAAACCTCTTTTAAATCATATTTGGACATAAGAGTTTTTATATCGTCAGAGTAGGAATAGTCATCCGGCACATCCGTCGGGGATACCGCAAAAACAAGCACAGAGTACTCACCGGTTTTTACAGTGTTGAACAATGCGGTGTTTGCAATATAAACCGTATTGGATAACACCTTCTTCCATTTTCCTTCCCCTTCATAGCACACACCGGGAACTTTCAGGCCGGCCTTATCCTCAAAAGTCAGCCTTGTCACCATAGGCTTGTCAAAGTCCCTTATTGTTCTTGTGCCCACTACTATGGAGTATGAACCGGTTGTGCTGTCAATTCTGTTTTTCAGGAAAATTGAAAGCTCCTCTTCAATCTCTCCTATAAGCTGCAAAATCGCTTCATCAATGTCAGTAGCCTTACCTTTTTGGTTATCCTTGCTCAAAAGTTTGTTCAGCTTTTCCTGGACAAGCCCCGATTCTTTATTGTACAATCTGTTGTGTATTTCATCCCTGATTTGTGAATAGGTAAAGCTCGTCCCCACAGCCTCCAGACTGACATTGTTTATTTGAGACGCAGTTTCGGCACCTTCCGGCAAACTCCTGGATGATCTTTGCAAACGCTTTATGGTAAATTTGTAGTATATGCCCTTGACATTCGGGTTTTCCCGGAGGGCAACAACTTCCTTGCTGCTTGTATCGACGGTGTCTGGTCTTAAAGTGTATTCGGCGCCCAAAGTCCTTATTGCAAGACTTGTGTTATCGGTCTTCAGAGCCTCTATAACACTTGCCGGAATATATATTACGTCCGTGCCCGCACCTTGCGTAATATCGGATATGTCCAGCGTAAAGGAATACGGTCCGTTGTTTTGAATTGCATTTACCATTCGGTCTTCTTTTAACAAAAGCTTGTTGTAATTTCCGTTTCTTATATCAATTCTCCAGTACAGGGCCTTCTCAAAATCCCGGATTTTATCCAAAAACTGTGCTTCTTTTCTATTGTTGTTGTCCTCTTCATCATAATCAGCCTGATTGAATTCCGTCCTGACTTCCACAGGCCCTATATACTTCGAGTATGATACAATGGTGGAATCCACAGGGTCAACTCTTACTGCGCGCACCTTCACATAATATTTTGTATTGGATTTAAGCTCCACATGCTTAATGCTTCCGTCCTGCATTTTCACAGGATAGGTTTTTATTCTCGCATAGAAATACTCAAAGTTCTGGCTGCTTGCCCTGTTGTCTTTCTCCCTGTAGTAAGGAAGTATTTTTCCGTCATAGTTTATATATTCCTCCAAATCCTCATCTGAAAGCTCAATGTAATCGTCATCCGTCCATGTTTTTATCGCAAGCTCGTACTTGTATCCCGGAAGACCTCTCCACCTTACTTCCAGTTCATGGCTTCCGTCCCTTGTTTTCAAAGATTCGGCTGAGTAAATCGGCTCGCTGTTGTCGCCTTTATACACACTTATATCGTAGTATGTATCAAATTCAAGGTTCGAAAGCCTTACATAGTTGGTTGTTCCAATTCTTACTATATTATACCTGTGCCTTGCCACCTGGCCGTATCTCAAATCATCCTGTGATTTTATATATATTTTGTAATCCTCAGTCCTTGCATGGGCGTCCTCGTCCCTAAAGTAAAATCCCAGCTGGGCATCCTTGATTGCTTCAAGCATGGACGGCTGTTCTATCATAATGGTGGTAACCGGTATTGAAACCCACAAGCTGTAATTTGTCGGGTCATCTCTCTTTACTGCCCTTATGCTGAAATAATAAAGCCTGTTCGGAAACAGCCAGGAATCCACCGTAAACCTGCATTCTCTGCTCGCGGGATTGTACTCAAAGTTTGGCGGAAGCTCAGAAAGCGAAGGATCCAATATTACGTTTCCGAATGTTGCATTAAAGCCTTGGAATATGGCGTCCTCCGAACCGTCGTAATCGCCCTCATTGGGCTCAACCCTTCTTGATGTGCATATTATTTCATAAACAACGTCATTTTCCGCCCTGTTCCACGAAAATACCACGCTTAAGCTGTCAACCAACGGATTTCCGTTTTCATCCTTTGCAATATTAAAATCCGTCGGTGCAAGAGGTTTTTTTGCCGATTCATCCGGCTCTCCCATAATACCCCGAACCGTGGTCACCGCAAGGATTGCCGAAGGTTTTGACATTTTGTCCTCGGATTCCGTGCTTATTGACAGCCTTGTCCTTATTACAAAATAGTATGTGGTATTTGGTCTTAGTTTTTCTCCGAAAAGTGTATAGGCATCCGTTCCGGGTGAGAAATTTCCCATAACCGCTCTTATCGTGCTGCTGTCGTCATTTGCCCCGACAAATACCACGTCGCCTTTTGGATTTTCAGTGCTTCCCACAAGCGTGAAAGAATTTATGTCGGTCCTTGTACTCATATACAAATCGTAATACACGGCTTTTGAAACCGTCGGGTCTGCAACATAGTTTTCCCATTTGATGTTTACCTTGTCAAATTCCAGCTCTACTTTGTTCGATACAACAATTTTATCCTCATCATCAATGGTAACATCAGCATCATTCTTTACAACCTTGAAATTTTTCGGAAGAGGAACGTCCATTTCAAATGCTGCACGGGTCGTAAAGCTTACAATCACAGACTTGTCGGACATTTCCTCAGGGGCGGGATTCTGCCTGTATGGGGCAAGCGTTGTGAACATCTGCATGTAATAAACTTTGTTGGGCAGCAGAAAATCCGGATATCCTTCAGGATTATCGATATTTTCCGAGACAATTTCAGGATTTCCGTCAACATAATTTCCAGTAAAATACTCACCCTTGAACAGTTCAAATCCTTTTATCGTATACTCAAGGCGGTTGCCAACCTCTTTTACGGCTTTTGAAGAAAAATATATAACTCTTCTGTATTTCAGAGGAAAATATCCGTAGGAAACATCTTCATCCTTAAGTTCCGGATACGGCTGAGTGGTTATTTCCTCATAATTAGTGTTTAACAGGATATGGAAAACAATATCTTTGTCAGGGTCGGTGTTTTGCTTGATTTCGTTCCAGTTGGCCGGCTTCTCCCATGAAATAGTAATGTTGCTGGATTTCTGGAGCACCTCTTTGCCGTTGGCATCAGTAACTTTTCTGGTCACCAGCTCCCTGTCAACTATTGTTATTCCGCTGGGAATGGCCCATTTGCTTGTGTCCTCTCCAAGGGAATAAGGAAGTTTGTCGGACTCAAGCCTGTCAGTGGGCGCATCCGATTTTACCACTATTTTGTAATAAATTATATTGTTCAAACCCACACCTGATATAACAGTCAGAGCGTTGTCGGCTCCTTGCGGGAAAAAGCTGTCGTCCAGTGTTTTCCTGACCGTCCAGTCCCCCGGTATTGTCGGGTCATCACTGGACTGAATTTCATAGAACATCCTGGGCATGTTAAGGCTTCCCTTGTTTATCTTGTATATCTTTACGTAAATATTGTTTGAAGAATCGCGGGACAATTGGAACCTTATTGAAGTATAAGTGTAGGGATGACTTCCCGAGAGAATACTTCCGTTCATGTCCGAAGGTTTTCCCACGGTAACGGCGTATTTTGTTTCCCCGGCATCATTGTAAAAAGCAGGTTTAATATTCATATAATAAACCGTACCGGGAAATATGTCCCCGTCGGGAAGACCGTTTGCCTCTGCAGGAGGAATTGGAGTATTTTCATCCTTTCTTCCTATTATGTCAAAGCTCAGGTAACCGTTTCCGTCAGGACCCAAAACGGGAACTTTCACATCCTCAGCTCCTGAAACATGGGCGGTATAGCCCGAGCCGGTATATTCAATTATTAATGCAGACTGGGAAGAACCACTGTTTAAAGTAGCTGCACTGGTGGAAATGTTTATTCTGAAGTTCAGACTCGTAATGTCCAATCCATTGTTGTACAAGCCGTTCAGGCTGTTTTTTATGTAATTTACCGCACCTAAGGTGCTGGCATCAACAACACTGCTGCCATTCCAGACCTTTGGCATCCTCCACTTAAGATTCAGCCTCGGCTTGTCACCAATTTCATAGCCTCCTCCGGGAATGGCAGTTCTGGTCTGTTCCACTCTTGACGCAAAAAACGTAATGCGCGGAAGGAAAAACAAAAGACCTTCCGCTATTACACTTCCGGTAGCGTCCAGGTTGTTAAACAGTTCCACACGGATGTCATATATAAAATCGCTTTCCAAACCGGTTATCGTATATGTATTTACACTGTCATTGCTGCTTATACTCTGAGATAGTCCTTCAGGCGTATGATAGCTTATACGAAACGACTTTGCCCCCATGACACTGTCCCAGCGTATTTTCAAATCTCCGTCCGAAAAATCATCAACGTAGACATTTATCGGAATCGAAGCAGCAAAAACATTAAGCTGCGAAAATGGCAAAATAACATTAAGCAGGCATACCGTAACCGCCACGGCAAGAACTCTTGTAAATTGTTTCATATGAACCCCCCGCTCTACAGCCTGTAATAACAAACAACTTCCATTGCAAGTACGAATTCACTGTTATTTCCTGCCAAATTAGACCCGTAACAGGTTTATGTCATATTATTTATCGGCTAATTACAGCATACCTTTAATATCGAAGTATACCTTTAACATTGATTGCAAGCGCGCTTTTACCTTGCCGTACGCACTTCTTTCCAGTTGTTCTCCGCTGCAATCACCTTCTCCAATATTCTGTTTGCTCCGTCAAATTCTGAATAGATAACAGGAATATCCGTTATTTCCTTTTTTACTCTCCACATGTTGTCATGGGATATATGCGAAGTTACCACCACTACCACATCCGTGTCCCTAAGCACATTACTGATTTTTGCCCATGGTTCGAATCCTTCCAGCACTTCTGCCTTGTACCCGAATTTTAAAAGGCACAATTTGTAGGAATTTTCATAAGCTTTATTTCCGAGAATCAAAACCTGCTTGGTTACCTCGATTCTTTCCTTCTTGCTTACTCTCTTAAAAGTGCTGATATTGGAAACATTTCTCTTTACGGTGTCAGTCTCCTGAGCTTCCCCGTCATCTTCAATGCCGCAGAAATTGTTATTCTCATCCACATAGGCCACCTGACCGGGCTTTAAGTAGTCCGGCGCGTCATTTATTATCACAATCTCACCGGACAGTTTTTTAAGAAAAGCGAGTCCGTCCTTTATTTCCACTGTGCCGTATTCAAACTTGTCATAGTACGAAGACAAAGTGTAAAATTTGCACGACGTCAGAGTATGTACCACGTTTCCTTCATGAAGACACAGGATTTGCTGCTCCTTAAAAGTTATGCCGTCTGTATCCATTTCTTTAAAAAATTCCCTGCCAGTTTCAATATCCCGAAGCAAAACCCCGTTATCCAGAATTTTGAGCACAAAGGCCAGAGTATGCCCCTTGGCTTTTGCCGACATCATAAAGCTGTCGGCGTTGTGTTTTACCGGCTTGTAGAATCTTAAAAAGTTGTTGTTACTGTCCACAGACACAATGCTTTTATCCCTAAGCTGAACATTTGGGGGAATATTGTTGAGCTTAAGCAATACATTGTCGCCTTTGTCGATAAAAATCTCCGAATCTTTCAGCACAACCACGGCAAAACTTGCAATATTTGAACTTAAGATTTCATTGTCATTCAGCCAATAGGAGAAAGCATACTGGAACCGGTTGTATTCGTCAACCAGAACAAACTGGTTTTGGGCAAGATATATGGAAACAGGCAAGTCAAGTATCTCGCCCTTTTCCTTTCCGGGGAACACCACATAATGTTTTCCGTCTTCTATCTGGCAATAACCAATTCTTGGAGTCTGACTTACCTTTATATATTTTTTTGTTTTGTTGTTTTGTTCAGCATTTGAAGTGGCTGTCAAAGATAAAGACACAGGCTTTCCAAAACTTATGCCTGTTGGTTTGTAAACTGTTTCAATAACCATAAGATCCCTGTCATATTTCTTACATCGAATCAATTCAATATTGCGCCCGACATGCGACAGCATGTAGCGGTCATACTTGGAAAAGTCACTTCCCACACAGCAGACACCTGCCTTTTGCCAGTCTATGCCGTCAACATTCATACCTGGGAAAGTTTTTTGGACGAGCTTGTTAAACAAATTTTTGTTGTTTACAAGCCAGTCAAGATAAAACACGGCTCTTGCCGCCACACTTTCGTTTTGTGCTGTCTTAAACAACACAATCAAAGGATTGTTATCACTGCCTAAGGCGATAACATCCACTTTTTCATTTTCCCCGGAGTCAAAGTCTGTTTCTATAATCCGTACGTTAAGAAGTGATTCCAAATTATTTTTTATCTTATCTTTAATTGTACCGTCCATATATATACTGTGTTCCGTTATTTGTTTGAAAGTTTTAATGTCAAAAAGCCTTGCACCCTCCATATATATTCACCTTCCATGCAACTGATTTTCAAAATTTGTTTATACTCCACATCCGGGATGCTACGATTTAATTCCATTTATTTACTTAATAATTGTATAAATGTTACACTATTTTCACTTTGGTTTCAAGTTTAATTTTTTCCCCAGTAATATGCTATTTGTCGCTGCTTTCTTTCATTCTATGTAGTTTATACCCAATTTAAATCAGAAATTATGCACATGTTGAATCTTCGGTGAAAATCTCGACCGGGCACAAAGATATTATTGCCTGAAATGTAAATAATTAATACGAGCCGGACAAAAAATCCTTGTTATTGGCAAATCCATAAAAAAAGAAGCACGGAAAATACGGCTTCTTTTTTGGTATTATTTATTGTTGTCGGTATTGTTCACCATTGTAATTTCTTTATATTTTTGTTGCTTCCGGAAATTATAATTTACACTGTGATTTTACTTTAGACCAATTAAAACTAATTATATTTTCCCTTAACTTTAAGGCGTGCCATCGCTCTTGCCAAAGCTGCTTTAGACTGAATATATTCCGCTTCGCTTCTTCGCCTTTGAAGTCTCTCCTCCGCCCTTGCTTTTGCGGCTCTTGCCCTGTTCTCATCTATTTCGTCGGGCCATTCGGCCGTATCCACAAGGATAATCACATGATTCTGCTTTACTTCCATAAATCCTTCACTAAGGACTGCTTCAAACCATTTGCCGTCTTTCTTGATCTTTATTGAACCGATGTCAATCACTGCAACAGTAGGAATATGGCCTTTCAATATTCCCATCTCTCCTGTAGGGGTTTTGACAATAATGCTCTCAACATCACCCCAAAAAAACTTTCTTTCAGGTGTCAGTATTTCCAAATAAAATGTCGACGACAAAACAGCACCCCCCTACATTTTCTTTGCTCTTTCATAAACTTCATCAATAGTTCCAGCCATATAGAATGCGGCTTCGGGAATGTCATCCATTTTTCCTTCAATAATTTCCTTAAATCCCCTTATCGTGTCCTTTATGCGGACAAACTTCCCTTTGTATCCCGTATAGGCCTCCGCCACAAAGAACGGCTGGGAAAGAAATCTCTGTATCTTCCTTGCTCTAAATACTATGAGCTTGTCTTCCTCCGACAATTCATCAAGTCCAAGTATTGCAATTATATCCTGAAGTTCCTTGTATCTTTGCAAAATCTCCTGCACCTTTCTTGCAACGGTATAGTGTTCATCACCGACAATTCTGCGGTCCAGCACCCTTGAAGTGGAATCTAAGGGGTCAACGGCAGGGTAAATTCCCTGTTCAACAATATGCCTTGACAGTACGGTAGTGGCATCAAGGTGGGTAAAGGTTGTTGCCGGTGCAGGGTCCGTCAGGTCATCCGCAGGCACATAAACCGCCTGTACCGAAGTAATTGACCCTTTTTTGGTAGAAGTTATTCTTTCCTGCAGGGCTCCCATTTCCGTAGCCAAAGTAGGCTGGTACCCAACTGCTGACGGAATTCTCCCTAAAAGAGCCGACACTTCGGAACCCGCCTGGATGAACCTGAATATATTGTCAATGAAAAGAAGTACATCCTGGCCCAGTTCGTCCCTGAAATACTCTGCCATGGTAAGGCCCGTAAGCCCCACTCTCATTCTTGAACCCGGAGGTTCATTCATTTGCCCGAACACCAGGGCGGTTTTTTCTATTACACCGGATTCATTCATTTCATTCCAAAGATCGTTTCCTTCCCTTGATCTTTCACCTACTCCGGTGAATACGGAATATCCGCCATGCTCTGTTGCAATGTTTCTTATAAGCTCCATTATAAGCACAGTTTTACCGACTCCCGCTCCGCCAAACAGACCTATTTTCCCTCCCTTGGCGTAAGGAGCCAGAAGGTCGATTACCTTTATTCCCGTCTCCAAAATCTCCGTTACCGGCTTCTGCTCGTCAAGTCCGGGAGCTTCTCTGTGAATGGGAAGATATGTTGTTGCTTTCACATCACCTTTGCCGTCAATGGGTTCTCCCAGCACATTAAACACTCTTCCCAAAACCTCTTTGCCCACCGGGACCTTTATAGGTTCACCGGTGTCAACGGCCTTCATGCCCCTTTTCAGTCCGTCCGTTGAATTCATTGACACACATCTTACAGTGTCATTTCCTGTATACTGCATCACTTCGGCAACTATATCGATGCCTTCTGAATTGATTTTTATTGCATTGTATATCGAAGGAAGCTTTCCTCTCTCAAACCTTATATCTATAACAGGTCCAATTATCTGCACCACTGTACCTACATTTTCCGTGGCCATATTGCTTCACTCCATTCGTCCTTTTTCTAAAACGGATTTTATTCATATCAAAATTTATCAAATAGTAAAATTTCTGCTTTATTTCAAAGCTTCCGCTCCGCCGACAATTTCAGTAATATCTTGGGTTATTTTCGACTGCCTTGCCCTGTTGTATAAAAGATCCAGCTTCTTTAACATATCATTTGCATTGGCGGTGGCATTATCCATTGCAGTCATTCTGGAATTTTGCTCACTGGTAAAGGATTCCACAAAAGCCCCGTATACCACTCCTTTGATGTATTTTCGAACCAATACGTTGAATACATATTCAGGATCCGGCTCATATTCCATGCATCCGTCCACTATTTTTTCCGTACTTTCATTAATTTGAAGCTTCTCCTTCAAAGTATCCAATTCCAAAGGAAGCAGCTTGATAATCGACGGTTCCATCTTTATATTGGAAAACATATGGGTGTAAATTATATACAATTCATCAAAAACCTCTTTGTCAAAAAGGTCCAGAATAACCTCCATTATTTCCCTCGCCATATATATGCTGGGATTTTGGACCGGATAGTCAAATTCCATATATACGTTGTATTTATTCTTTAAAAAGTGATTTCTTCCCACATTTCCGGCAACAAACAACAAAGGGTCTTTGTCTTGTTTGAGACACTCTTCCGTAAATTTAATTATATTGTGGTTGTAACCTCCGGCAAATCCCTTTTCTCCTGTAATGACAATATAAGCCTTTTTTTTGTCCGTTTTTTCGTCCCTCGCATGAAAATACTTGTTTTCTATTTTTCCGCTCCTTAGAAGAATATCCGCCATGGTGGATCTAACCTTTTCAAAATATGGACTTGCCTTTTCCAGCTGCTTCTTGGCTTTTTTAAGCTTTGCCGCCGATATCAGCTTCATTGCGTTCGTAATCTGTCTGGTTTCCCTGATGCTTTTCATTCTGAGCTTTATTTCGTTTATATGAGCCATCTTAAACCACCGTCTCAATATTTACGTAATCAAAATCCTCAAGTTCCGTTATCTCTTTGTTCTGAGATATTGGTCTTTGAATTCCTCTGCAGCTTTTTTCAGCATATTCTCGGTTTCACTGCTGAGATCCCCCGTAGCTCTTATTTCATTGGGAATCTCCGGATAATTGCTGTTTACGAACTTCACAAACTCCTTGTTGAAACTCCTGACTTCTTTTACCGGTAAATCCATAAGATACTTGTTGGTAGCCATATAAAGCACTATTACCTGGTCTTCCACCGGCATGGTTGCACGCCTTGACTGTTTCAGGCTCTCTACCAGTCTTTCCCCCTGTATAAGTTTGTCTTTGGTCACTTTGTCAAGGTCGGATCCAAACTGTGCAAACACTGCCAGCTCCCTGTACTGGGCAAGATTTATTCTGAGTGCTCCCGCAACCTTTTTCATGGCCTTAATCTGCGCCGCACCACCCACTCTTGAAACCGAAAGCCCGACATTTACGGCAGGTCTCTGTCCGGAATAAAATAACTCAGTTTCAAGATATATCTGTCCGTCGGTTATGGATATTACGTTGGTCGGAATGTATGCAGAAACATCACCCACCTGGGTCTCAATTATGGGCAATGCGGTTATCGAACCGCCTCCCAGTTCGTCACTAAGCTGGGCCGCCCTCTCCAGCAGTCTCGAATGAAGATAAAACACGTCACCGGGATAAGCCTCTCTTCCCGGCGGCCTTCTTAAAAGCAGCGACATTGCCCTGTATGCAACGGCATGTTTGGACAGGTCGTCATACACTATCAATACATCTTTGTGATCATTGTACATAAACTCTTCCGCAATGGAACAGCCGGCATAAGGTGCTATATACTGCAGTGTTGGCATCTCACTGGCCGTGGAAGACACCACCACCGTATATTCCATGGCCCCTCCTTCCTCGAGGGTGTTTATCACCTCGGCAACCGAAGAAGCTTTTTGACCTATGGCAACATAAATGCATATTACATCCTTGCCTTTTTGATTCAGTATTGTATCCACGGCTATAGCGGTTTTACCGGTCTGTCTGTCTCCGATTATAAGCTCCCTCTGCCCTCTTCCTATGGGAACCATTGCGTCGATTGCCATTATTCCTGTTTGAAGAGGTCTGTTCACCGGTTTTCTGTCCATTACTGACGGTGCCGGATATTCTATAGGCCTGAACTTTTCCGTCTTAATTTTTCCTTTGCCGTCCAAAGGGTTTCCAAGAGGATCAATCACCCTTCCGATAAGAGAATTTCCCACAGGAACCTCAACAGTCTTTCCCGTTCTCTTCACCAACGTTCCCTCTTTTACATCTCTTTCGCCGCGAAACAGCACACAGCCTATGTTATCCTCTTCCAGGTTCATCGCCATTCCGAATACACCGTTCTCAAACTCCAGAAGCTCTCCGGACATGCAGTTGTTGAGCCCGTATACCCTCGCAATACCATCCCCTGCCTGTAATACATAGCCCACATCATCCACATGGGATTTGTTTCCATATTTATCTATTTGCTGCTTTATTATCGCACTTACCTCTTCAGGTCTTAAATCCATTGTTCACCACCCCAAGCCAAAAGCCTTGTACTAACAATAAAAAAACTTTTATATAATGCATCGTTACCAACTGAAGTATCACTGACAAACATAATTCATTTTAACGTTGCAACAATGCTTCTTTTAAACATAAAAGTCTTCCCTTTATTGAATCATCAATAACCTTGTCGCCTATCTGTATTTTGACCCCTCCGATTAAAGACTTGTCAATTATAAGTTTGGCTTTTACATCAGTCTTGTTGTAAAGTTTTTTATACTTCTCTTTTATCCTGTTAATCTGCACATCCTCCAAAGGAAATGCAGAGATTATTGTCATGTTCAATATATTTTTTCTTTCATCCGCCAATCTAAAATACTCTTCCACTATACCTCTGATATTTTCAAATCTTTCTTTATCCACAAGAAGCATTAAAAAATTAACAACTTCCTGTTCAATTCGTCCTTCAAATACTTTTATTATTGCCTCTTTTCTGCTTTCTTTCTGTATCTGAGGATCAAGCAGGAAAGAATAAAACTCCCGGTTTTCTTCAAGCAATTTTAAAACTTGTACAAGATTATTTAAAACCTTGTCAGTTGAATTTTTTTCTTCGGTCACATCTATTAACGCCTCAGCATACCTGGTATTGACCAGCTGCATTGTTTTCACCTTCCCAGCAAACACACACATCTTATTCCCGGCAAAAATTTTTTATGTGGCTTATGCCACACCCTGTTCATCAATAAACCTGTTTACCAGCTTCCTGTTTTCTTCGGTATCCATATTGGCTTCCAAAACCTTTGATGCCGCCTCCAGAGCCAGGCTTACCACTTCATTTCTGATTTCTTTGAGAGCCTCATTCTTTTCACGCTCAATCTCTTCTTTTGCTTTTAACTTCAAGGCTTCGGCTTCATTTTTTGCATCCCGGATTATTCTTTCATATTCCTGCTTTGCTTTTTCCTCTGCTTCTTTTAGTATCTTTTGTGCTTTTGCATATGCTTCGTTAAGTTCGCTTTCGTATTTGTTCTTAAGCTCTAAAGCCTCGGCTTTTCCCTTTTCGGCTTTTTCCATGGATTCTGCAATGGAATTTTTTCTGTTCTCCATAAACTCCCACACCGGCTTGAAAAGGAGCCTTTTTAGTATAAAATAAAGTATCACAAGATTCAGTGCGGTATAAATAAATGTGGGAATGTGTATAAATTCCGAAAGCACAGCCAACTGCACCTCTCTTTCTTTGCTGCAAGAGACGAAATTCTCTTGCAGCATTTTATATCTCACATATTTTCTATATTTCTCATGTCTTCTCAATTTTCTGACATGCAGGCTTTTTTATTCCTTTTTATTTCAACAAAACCATCAACAGCGCTATTACAAATCCATATATTGCAGTAGCTTCTGCCAGCGCCGCACCCAAAACCACAATATTTCTTATTTTGTCCGCAGCCTCAGGCTGTCTTGCCACAGCATCCACAGCCTTGGATGTTGCCACGCTTATACCTATTCCAGCAGCCACTCCTGTGAGTACACACAAACTTGCCGAAATTGCCACTATTCCTGCCATGCAATCACCTCCTTACTCAACCGCTTCACCCATGTAAATCGAAGTCAGAAATACAAATACATAAGCCTGCAGAATACCGTCAAACAAATCAAAATATATGCTTAAAAACGCCGGTAAAACAGCCGGGAATGCAAAATACACAAGTTCCATAATAATTACGGCCCCCAGGATATTTCCAAACATACGGAAGCACAGCGACACAGGCCTTATCACATAGTCAAGCATCTTAAAAGGAAGCATCAAAGGCACAGGCTCAAAAAAGCTCTTCAGCCAGCCCGACACCTTTTTTACCCTTATTCCGGCCAGAGCCACCGCAACCATTGACATCAAAGCCAGCGTCAATGTTACGTTTACATCTTTTGTAGGGGGCCTTATGGCAAAATTCAAATCCTTGAAATATTCTATTCCTGTCCAGTGATAAATATCTTCACTGGAGGGAATGACGTTAAAAATAGCTGCCATGTTGGAAACAATCAAAAACAGCAAAACCGTGCCTATATACGGAGCAAACAGCTTCCCGTTGTGGCCCATGGAATCTTTCGCAAAGTTATATATGAACTCCACAATGACCTCAACTACATTTTGTTTACCCTCCGGGATTGTTTTGAGCTTTCTTGTAAAAACAAGAGAAAAAATTATAAGAAAAGCCATCACAATCCACATCATGATCACAGAATCGGTAATGGACATGTCAAAACCAAAAACAGAAAAGTTGATAATTTTATTTGGCTTTATTAATTCCTGTAATTCATTTGCAAACTCTCCCATTCATATTCGCCTTCTTATCTTGTCATCTTTTATCTATTTTCTTTTAATTTATCTATTTTCTTTTAATTATTGTCTTTACTTTAATTATTGTCGTTATATTTTGTCTTTAATAGTATAAACTAATGAAAAAAATATATTAAAAAAGGCCGAACAGCTCACAGCTTTGGCTTCTTCGGCAAAACTCACAATATACACAAATATATTCAACTGTAATTAAATAGCAATCTCTTCAATGTTTAAAAAGATATTACCACAGAGTTATTTACTGTTCAATAGTTATTTTAAACAAATTTAATCTATTTTTTTACCTCTACAGTTTATATTTTTACATCAAATCCCTCAGGCTTTGTTTTTGACAATCCAAACTCAAATAGAAGCGCCTTAACAATTCTTTCGGAAGCAAAACCGTCTCCGTAAGGGTTAACCGCTTTTGCCATCTTGTCATATTCCGTTTTGTTGTCCAAAAGTTCCTCACTCAAACGTATAATGTTCTCTTTTTCAGTTCCCGCAAGCTTGACCGTACCGGCTCTTACCGCCTCCGGTCTTTCCGTCTCATTTCTCAATACCAGTACAGGCTTGCCCAGCGACGGTGCTTCTTCCTGAAGCCCTCCGGAATCCGTCATTATAAGATATGACCTTGCCATCAGATTGTGCATATCCTGCACATCCAGAGGATCAATCAAATGCACCCTCTCATGGCTTCCGAGAATCTTTTTTGCCACTTCCTGCACCGCGGGATTCAGATGAACGGGGTACACTATCTCTATGTCATCATACCGATCCGCTATATGCTTTAGAGCCTCGCAAATATTGTGCAGAGGCTCGCCGAGATTTTCCCTTCTATGCGCCGTGACGGTTATAATTCTCTTTTTAAAGTCCAGTTTTTTAAGGCCCTCATTTGCAAAATCGTAATTTTCCACCACCGTAGTTTTCAGTGCGTCAATTACAGTGTTGCCGGTTATATATATTTTGCTTTCATCCACGCCTTCCCGCACAAGATTATCCCTGTTGGTCCTGGTCGGCGCAAAATGAAGGTCGGCTATTACGCCGGTAAGACGCCTGTTTATTTCCTCGGGGTAGGGAAAGTATTTGTCATAGGTGCGAAGCCCTGCCTCCACATGTCCCACGCTGATTTTTTTATAAAACGCGGCCAGACTTCCCACAAAAGTGGTGGTGGTATCCCCGTGCACCAACACAATATCGGGCTTTGTTTTGTCAAGTATGACACTTAAACGTTCCAAAGCCCGTGTGGTTATATCTATTAATGTTTGCTTGTCTTTCATTATATCCAGGTCATAATCCGCATTTATATTAAATATTTCCAGTACCTGATCAAGCATTTGCCTGTGCTGCGCCGTAACACAAACAACGGTCTCAATTTGATCGCACTTTTTCAGTTCAGTAACCAAAGGCGCCATTTTTATGGCTTCAGGCCTGGTGCCAAAAACAGTCATTACCTTAAGTCTTTTCAATTTCTATTCTCCTCGTTGCCTACTGTTGGTCTTTTATTTCATTTACAACCGGACTTACCATTTCTTCTTTAGGCTTATACTTTTCAGGTATTTCCACGTCATCCATCTCCAGCATGTATCTCGCGCCGCCGATTACAAACGCCGCAACGGTTATTACAAGTATAATGGCGCTGACAAAGCCTTTGTCCGCCAGGACTATGGCACTCAGTCCCAATGCACCGCTAAGCGAATACATAACAAGCACCGTCTGCTTCTGACTGTATCCCATGTCTATAAGCTTGTGATGCAGATGTCCCCTGTCGGGCTGCATAATAGGCTTTCTGTTCAAAGCCCTGCGGAATATGGTGGATATCGTGTCAAACAGCGGAAGTCCCAGCACAAGCAATGGCACGGCAATAGAAAGAGCCGCATAGGATTTGAGCATACCTTGCACGGAAATAACCGCCAGGGTAAAGCCCAGGAATGTGGCCCCTGTGTCTCCCATAAATATCTTTGCAGGATTGAAATTATAGGGCAAAAATCCCAATGTGGCACCTGCCAGCACCACGGTAAGCATTGCGCTTGCCGTATCACCCGTAATAAGTGAAACAAAGAACAAAGAAAGGTATGATATGGACGATATTCCCGCCGCAAGACCATCAAGGCCGTCAATCAAATTGATTGCATTGGTTACACCGACTATCCACAAAACAGTAAGGGGATAGGACACAAAATCATTAAATTGGGTTGTGCCGCCCTCTGCAAAAGGATTGGTAATATTCACAATTCTAATGTCTGATATAAATATGACAGAAAGGGCAGCCATTATTTGAAAAACTAACTTGAGTCTTGGTCCAAGCTGCTTTATATCATCAACAATACCAACGGCAACTATAATAAAAGCGCCGATAAGCATTCCGAAAAGCTGTCTTGAGGGAACAATTCCCTTCATATTGAGATATGTACTTAAAATTCCGAACAGCAAAGAAACCAAAAAGCCGGTAAATATGGCCAAACCGCCAAGTCTGGCAACAGGCTTTTTATGTATTCTCCTTGCATCATTCGGCACGTCAACAGCTCCTACACTAAAAGCTATTTTTTTGGCAATCGGTGTAGAAGAAAACGACACGATAAATGCCAGTGCAAAGAATATTATATATTCATAAAGCACAATCAACACCTTCTTTTTTTGTTAATACCTTTAATCTTTTGTGTATAGAATTTGTCTTTTGTTATGTCCGATTTTCAAACTCAGCACTGGATTTTAGAGTCGGGCACAAACTTTACAACTCTGATGCCGGCTTCTTTGAGCATTTCCATGGACAGTTCATCCGGGTAGTCGCCTTTGAACACAATCTTTTTTATCCCCGCATTTATAGCCATTTTGGCGCACAATATACAGGGCTGGGTTGTCACATACAGCGTGCCGCCGTTTACGCTTGTGCCGGAGTATGCAGCCTGGACAATGGCATTTTGCTCCGCGTGAATTGCCCTGCAAAGCTCATGCCTCTGTCCGGAAGGCACATTGAGTTTCTCCCTGAGACAGCCGATCTCGCTGCAGTGTTTGCACCCCATCGGCGCACCGTTGTAGCCGGTTGCAAGAATCCTTTTGTCCTTGACAATCAAAGCACCCACCTGACGTCTAAGACACGTAGACCTGGTTTTGATAAGTTCAACTATTTCCATAAAATATTCATCCCAGGACGGCCTCATAAACTTTTCCCCCCGATTAACATCCAAAGTCCTATTTGGTGCCGAAAAGTCTGTCTCCTGCATCTCCCAATCCCGGAATTATATATCCATGTTCATTTAATTTATCGTCTACAGCTGCACAATATATTAACACGTCAGGGTGCTCATCGTTTATTTTCTTTATTCCGTCCAATGATGCAATGAGACACATCAGCTTTATACTGGTTACGCCTCTCTCTTTTAAATACTTTATTGCAGCAGATGCAGAACCTCCTGTTGCAAGCATCGGATCGAGCACTACAATTTCCCTTTCGGCTATATCACAAGGAAGCTTGCAATAATATTCCACCGGCTGAAGGGTTTCAGGATCCCTGTACAACCCAATATGTCCCACTTTCGCCATGGGCAAAAGCTTGAGCATGCCGTCAACCATGCCCAATCCGGCTCTTAAAATCGGAACAATACCCATTTTCTTGCCGGATATAACCTTTGTCCTTGCCACACCGACAGGAGTCTCGATCTCAACCTCCTTTAGCGGCATGTTTCTCGTTACTTCGTAGCCCATCAGCATGGATATTTCGGAAACCAGTTCGCGAAATTCTTTTGTTTGAGTGTTTTTATCTCTTAATAGCGATATTTTATGCTGAATCAACGGATGATCCATAACAAAAACATTATTCATAAATTATTATCTCTCCTATTTGCTGTATTTTTTTTCAATCTCACCGATTTTGCCAACCCTGGTGGCATGTCTTCCTCCCTGGAACTCAGCTTTGAGCCAAGTGTCAACAATATCCAAAGCAAGATCAAGTCCCACAACTCTTTCTCCCAAAGCCAGGATATTGGCATCATTGTGTTCCCTGCTCATTCTTGCCATGTAACTGTTGGTGCATACGGCAGCTCTGATGCCCGGAACCTTGTTTGCAGCTATTGATATGCCAAGTCCGGTACCGCATATTACAATACCCCTGTCACACTCGCCGCTTTTTACAGCCTCTGCAACCTTAAGTCCGAAATCCGGATAATCCACCGACTCATTTCCGTGTGTTCCAAAGTCTATGACTTCATAACCTCTTTTTTTTAGAAAATCGGCTATCTCCCTTTTTAAATTGTAACCTCCGTGGTCGCTTCCAATTCCAATTTTCATACTTTCCTCCACGAATATATTTTATAGTATTAACATGCTCATGTCAAAGATTGTTTTGCGACAAAAAGGCCCTCTTTGCCTTAAGATACAGCATTAATTACTTTTTAAGCTTCATTATTATTCTGTCCAAAGCATCCTTGATTTCCCCAGCGCATGTCTTGTACACATCTTCCGGGAAACCGTAAGGGTCGCTGATATCCATATTATAGTCTCCGTTTGCGTCATCCCCGTAAGCGTATTCTTTTACCGTATAGGTTTTATCCGCCGCCCCGGGAAACATTTTCAAAATAGCATTCTTGTGCTCTTTGGTCATCGTCAGTATGATATAGGAACTTTCCACATCACTTTTTGTAATCTTTCTTGCGCGGTGAGAGGAAATATCAACATTGTAATGTTCTTTTAAAACCTTCACCGCTTTTGGATTGGCCCAGTCATCTTCAAAAGCGGAAAGTCCCGCCGAAAAGGCCCTGAAATCTTTCAAACCGTCTTTATCATTCTCCACGGCATGATTAAACAGGCCTTCCGCCATACTGCTCCTGCAAGTGTTTCCGGTACACACAAAAAGCACTTTCTTCATATCGCAGCTCCTTTGCAGTTTACAATTTAATAATCCTCTGTTAATTTTAATTGTCAGCAAACGTCCCTATACAGCTTTTATTATATTATAACCGGCAGCTTTTTTCATCCTGTTCATCACTGCCAGTCCTATTCCCTGATTATCAATTGCTTCTGCAAATATAACTTTTATACCAATATCGTCAAAATCTCTAAAAGCCTTAAACAAGTTTGCCGCTATGGTTTCAGGCTCCAGTCTGTCGCCCAGCGTAATGGAAGGCACACTCTTGTAAAACTCCTTTGTCTGTTCCGTTGCAAGCACACCGACTGGAATGTTTTTACTTTGATATTCGGCTATAAGGCTGTTAATCTTTTCCGCAACCTTTTCGGGCTCTCCTTCAACCACAATCACATCAGCTTTCGGAGAATAGTGGGTGTATTTCATTCCCGGCGCTTTCGGCACAAAATCCCCCGCAGGTTTCTTCATCAATGACGGATCCATTGTCACATTTTTCAGTACATCCTTCAATTGCTCAAAGGACACCCCGCCGGGCCTTAAAATCACAGGCACATCGGCCGTTACATCCAAAACCGTTGACTCAACACCAATATTGGCATTGCCTCCGTCGATTATAACATCCACTCTGCCATACAAATCGTCTATAACATGCTTCGGCACGGTCGGGCTCGGTCTTCCCGACAAATTGGCGCTCGGAGCGGCTATAGGAATGCCCGCTTCCCTTATCAAAGCCAAAGCTATGGGATGTGACGGCGCCCTAAGACCGACGGTTGAGAGGCCTGCCGTAATAACAGAAGGTATTTTATCGGATTTTTCAAGGACCAGGGTGAGAGGTCCCGGCCAAAACCTGTCCATTAAAATTTGAGCCTTCGGGGGAACATTCGCGGCAAGTCCATAAACGTCCTCTTTTCCCGCTATATGAACAATCAGAGGATTGTCCGACGGCCTTCCTTTAGCTTCAAAAATCTTCTTTACAGCATTTTCATCCAACGCATCGGCTCCAAGTCCGTAAACGGTTTCAGTGGGAAAAGCCACAAGGCCCCCACCTCTTAAAACCTCCGCCGCATATTTTATTTTTTCATTATCTATGTTGTCCGACTGTATCTTAAGTATCTCCGTTTTCACTTTAATACTCCTGCCTGCGCTTCTTCAATATCACTTCAATACATATATATTATATTATAAAATTATAAAAGAAGCTTTTAAAAGTTCTCTCATTTTTGTTTTTAAAAAGTTTTATTGTCTGTTTTTTTAATTTTTAATGTAGTAACGTAATTATTATACCACAAATTATTCCCAAAACATTTCCTATTGATGACAATCTGCCCAAATATAATTTTTTTGACTCTACCACCAATTCTCCGTAAACCACATAAAGCATCGCTCCTGCCGCAAATCCAAGGCAGGCGCCGATAAATTTAGAGGATATTCCTCCAAGAAGCGCCCCGGCCAAGGCACCAATTCCCATGGGAACTCCGGAAAGAACTGTAACGGTAAAGGCCTTTGCCTTGCCAAAGCCTCCGGCACGCATTGGAACTGCCATGGCAATTCCTTCGGGAATATCATGTATTACAATAACAGAAGTTATCATAACGCCCAGGCTTATCGAAGCTCCAAAACCCGAACCCACGGCAAAGCCCTCGGGGAAATTATGAAGCGCGATTCCCACCGCCGTCAATATACCTGTTCTAAGAAGACTCGAGTCGCTTTTTAAGGGTTTCGTACCTTGATACCGCATCATCAAGTCTTCCACCACAAGCATGGCCAGCACTCCGGCAAACACTCCCGCAAAGGCCAGACCTTTTCCTCCGTAAGTAAATGCCTCCGGAACAAGTTCAAAACATACCACAGACGTCATCAACCCGGCGGAAAGTTCCAGTATAAAACTCAGGAAACGTCGGTTTATACCCTTAACAAAAAAAGCCGCCAAGCCTCCAATACCGGTTCCGGTAATACCTGAGACAAGGCCAATCAAAGTAACTTTCATCAAATAATTCACAATTATCCCCCTGTTTTTTTTCTTACTAACATTCTATTCCAACAGGGGACAAATTATTATATCATCTTAATCCTCATCATCTTCAGCGCCGTTTGCAAGCTTGCTTGCCTGGTCCGTCGTAATCAACGCGTCAATTATTTCGTCAATATCACCGTCAAGTATGTCATCTATCTTGTAAAGGGTAAGTCCAATCCTGTGGTCTGTCACACGGCCTTGAGGAAAATTGTACGTTCTAATCCTCTCACTTCTGTCACCGGTACCCACCTGGCTCTTTCTCTCCTGGGCAATCTCGTTGTGCTGCTGCTCCCGTGCCATCTCATAGAGCTTGGACCTTAGCACTTTCATCGCTTTTTCCTTGTTCTTGTGCTGGGACCTCTGGTCCTGGCAGCAAACAACCAGCCCTGTAGGCAAGTGTGTTATTCTTATGGCCGAATCGGTTTTGTTAATATGCTGTCCACCGGCACCGGAAGCTCTATAAGTATCAATTCTCAAATCATTTGGGTTTATTTCCACGTCAATTTCCTCAGCCTCCGGCAGTACCGCCACCGTAACCGTGGAAGTATGCACCCTTCCATTGGCTTCTGTAACCGGAACTCTTTGCACCCGGTGCACACCGCTTTCAAATTTCAACCTGCTGTATGCGCCATTCCCTTCAATGGAAAACACCACTTCCTTGAAACCACCTATCTCCGTAGGATTGGAATCAAGTATTTCCGTTTTCCACCCATTTCTCTCGGCATACCGGGTATACATCCTGAACAAATCTCCGGCAAACAGGGCAGCCTCATCTCCCCCGGCACCGCCTCTGATTTCAACAATAACGTTTCTCTCATCATTGGGGTCCTTGGGAAGAAGAAGTATTTTCATTTCCTTCTTCAGAACTTCCAGCTTTTCCTGTGCCTCTTTAAGCTCCGTTTCAACCATTTCCCGAAACTCTTTGTCCAGTTTTTCATTCAGCATTTCTTTGGCATCGGCAATTTCCTTGGTGAGCTTTTTATATTCATTATATTTCGTTACAAGCACTTCCAGCTCAGCATGTTCTTTCATAAGCTTTTTGTATTCATCCTGATTTGCTATTACAGCCGGGTCGCTCAATCTGTGATTTATTTCATCATATCTGTTTTCTGCCGCCTGGAACTTCTCAAACATACCGCACCTCTTACATCAACATTATTGGAATCCATAATCACATATTATACCATGGTTCGATAATTTATTCCACACTAAAATATATCGCCAGCGTCCTTTATATCTTACCATTTAATAAGATACCTGAATATCTCCCAATTGACAAGAGCAACAACTACCGTTATTACTATTATAATGTTTATAAGATACCTCACAGGCTTAAGCAGAACCGAACCGTTCTTTGATAGCACCCGCAGAATCCTGTATATTATTTCCAGAACGCACCATGTATATGCAAAGATACCCGCCATGTTATAACGCATGGCACCTGTAAAATCAAAATGGCTTATGGAAACAAAACTCCTTGTCATGCCGCAGCTGGGGCAGTTTTTTCCTGTAATGTTTTTAAAAAGGCACGTGCTTGGAATATTAAAATCGAGGCCCGGTAATTTAATATAAGTATAATTATCCCTGATATTCAAAATAAAAGAGCAAGCAATAACAAAAAACAGGAATAAGATTAGTATCAAATCATTCCTGTTATTATAAGAATATTTTTTTGAATCTTTATATGTATTGGAGCATACAGCCATTTTTCATGTTACCCCGTTTTTCTTTAAAATGCAAAATATAAAAAATCAAATCAACGAAGAATCACCCTTAATATAATACCCAGAACCCACAAAACCAAACCAATTATACCCAGGATTCTTCCTGCCTTTGCCATTGTACTGTCGGATTCATTTGACTTAACTATGGCCAAAGGTCCGAAAATGATGGAACAGCAAAAAATCGACAATATACCGAATACCAACGCCTGAATACCCGCATTGTCGCTTTCCGCTGAATAATAGTTGCTTCTGCCGGTGTTTGAGTTATAATTTGAACTGTAGTTTGTATTCATTCCGGAATTTATATTTGGGTTTGGATTAAAACTGTCATTGCTTCCGTCAACATACTCTGACTTCACTTCTGCGCTTTCAGGAAGTTTCCCTCCGCACCATTCGCAGAATGAATTGAAATCGTTGTTTTCGCCCCCGCAACTTGGACATTTCTTCATCATCATACCCCCAATTCTCATACCAATTATCTTACAATATATAGTACATATTAATATAATATATTATATTATTCAATTTGTCACGATATTTAGAATTTTTTATTATTTTTTGCTATATTTTATCGGTACTCAAATCATAAGACAGACTAAAAAAATGAAAAAAGATCGGGATTTCTCCCGATCCTTTCAGCTTTACCGTCCAATTGCCGCAAATCAGCACAAAGCTTAACGTTTTAAAGGCAATTCATCTATTTCTTTTAACAAAAATCTTTTAAGAGCAACCAAATCCGTGGAATTAACTTTGCCATCGCTGTTCAAATCTGCAGCCTCAAGCCCTACGCCAGACAGTTCAAAATTTTTCAACAGGTATCTTTTCATGGCAACCAAGTCCGTTGAACTTACCTGGCCGTCCTGGTTCAAATCCCCATACAAAACATTTCCGGCATCAGTTCCGTCCACAGTAAATGTATATACAGCCGTTCCGTTCCCTTTGGTAAGCTCAATGGTCTTTACAAAAGGCTCTTTCCCCGGAACACTCACAGTAATTTCATACGTGCCGTGGAAACCTCTGAAATCAAATGCACCTGTGCTGTCGGTAGTACCTGAGGTAATCGTGGTCCACTCTTTCAACAAAGCCTGGTATCTCTTTCCTGCCTCATTTACAGTCCAGTCATGATCTACTATTGCGGCATCCTGACCTCTCCAGTGGTTACCTGCCCAGAATCCCCACATTATAATACCTTCCACCGCCGGATGACTGAATGCGATACGGTAAAGGTTTTCAAGATTCTCCGCTCTCTTGTTTACATCCGGCGTTTTAGAGTCATATTCGGTTACCCATATGGGAATTCCCAAAGTCGCCAAATTGTCCAGTCTGGCTTTTACAACAAGGGGTTCAACATCTTCATCAAAATGTCCCTGCACCCCTATGCCATCTATCTCGGCACCGTTTTGCAGGAGCCATTCAATCTGCCTTATGTATGCATCTCCCTCAACATAAGTGATAATGTTATAATCATTTACAAAGAGTTTTGCATCCGGATCAAGCTCCCTGGCCCTTTTGAACATGTAAGGCCATATGGACTCTCCCAAGCGGCTTTTGAAGAAATCTCCATGGAGCATCTCATTGTTTACATCCCAGTGAAGGAATTTGCCTCTAAAGTGGGGAACAACACTTTCAAGCCTTGCATCTATCGCTTTCATAAGAGCATCTCCGGTAAGTCCTTTAAGCCATGAAGGCTGCCATTCTTCGGGCTCCCAGAATATACAATGGCCTCTTACCTTTATGCCGTTTTCGGCACACCAATTGTACAAGTAGTCCGCATTGGCGTAAGAAACGTTGCCCTGGCTGCTTTCGTTGGAATACCATTTTGCTTCATTTTCAAATACCGCCCACTCATAATTATTTTTGAAGAACTCGGTATAACGGGGATCATGTATTCCATTCATGGTAATAGCCGATCCAAAACCAAATTCATGCTTTACCTGGCGAACATCAATGCTTACTCCCGAAACAGGTTTATTGTTTGAATCCACAATCCTTATTTTCGCATCCCTTTTTCTGATTTGCTCAATTCTTGCATTCGCCTCTTCCTTCCATGTTGCGGCGGAACCCACTTCAGTTACCGTAACATCATCCACATAGTAGCTGACACCCGGCTGGGGTCCCTCTATGTAAAGTTCAAGGTTTGTAACATTCGTGCCGGTATAACTGTACGGACCCGACAGTCTGTACCATTCGGATCCCTCAACGGTAATTGACGCAATGTTGTCATACACCGGCTCCTTGCCGGTTTCGACCTTCTTCATGGATATTTTGACTTGATGACTTCCTGTCCCTGCAACTTTGACCCATGCCGAAACCTGATAGGTCATGCCTACGGTCAGCTTGTCAAGCATGTCCTGGGCCACACCGTTCCAATCCTGAGTCCTGTCCGTAACAAAAACGCTATAATTTCCGCTGTGCGCTTCCGTACCGACCGCCTCAATGGTACACTCTCCGTAAGGATACCATCCTTCGGTGCTTCCCAGTTCAAAGCCCGGGTTGAAAAGTAAATTGCCTTCTGCTGCCAACCCCCCTTCAGCCGGAATAATAAAAGCCAGCAGCAATGAAAGAACAAGAATAAATGATGCTGTTTTTTTCATTAAAACAACCCCTCCCCTAAAAAAGTACATATTTTTATATGTATTTCGTGAAATTTGACGCCTTTTGGTCGCATTATTGTTTCAGGTATAAAGCTTTAAATCTTACATATCATAATTTTTAAAACACATAACAAAAATACATAATTAAATATGTTAATTAAACTCGTAAATAAAAATAAAATCCATAATTGATATATGGCTAGAAATTTTAAGCAATTCAAAGGAAAAAGGAAAAAATAAACTGTTGTGTTTGCTCAGTTTTTCAACTCAAATCCAATTTTACGTTGAATATAAGCATTCGTGCTGTTATAATTAACTACATTTAGGTATACTTGATAAAGGTTGTTTAAAGGACATTTGCCAATGAAACGTTAAAGGGTGGGCAATTGATTTTACTTACGAGGGAGAGAATATGAAGCTTAATTTGGGCATCATAAAAAAGGCAAAATTTCAAAAAGTTTTACTTTTATATTTGCTCTTGATTTCAGTGGTTCGTCTTGTAATTTTTTTGGTATCGGAGCCCATTATCTGTCCTGATACACAGTCTTACGTAGACCTGGCAGAGATGATTTCAAAACTTGATCTTTCCGATTTTGACGGACTTAGAACTCCAGGCTATCCTTTTATTATATTGTTATCCGGACTAAATCTGAAAGTTGTAGTTCTTGTTCAGATGATAATGGGAGTCTTTATTTCATATCTTATAGCCACAACTGTATATAAATTTACAAACAATACAGTATTATCCTTGGTCGCTTCATGCCTTTATTCGCTGTTTATCCCGTTCTTGTTTTATGAAATGGCCATATTAAGCGAAACTACGGCGGCTTTTTTCATACTCTTAAGTTTTGTCTTGTTTGCCAACATTGATAACAACCAAAGTAGAATTTTGCCAAAAATGGTGGGTATTATAATTATTTCATGTTTTGCCGCGCTAACAAGGCCTATTTACTTTGTACTGCCGTTGTTGTATACCGTATTTTTCATGTTTATTCTTGCAAGAGGAAAATATAAATTTCCAAAAATATTATTATATTCTTTTGTAAGTCTGGTACCCTTGTTTGTGTCTATAATCGGATGGTCATTTGTAAATTGGAAGTACAATGACACATTCAGCATAGCCACGGGCCGCGGGTTCGCTTTCATGGAAATGGCCGGCGACTACATTGAACTTGCTCCTGACGACTACCCATACAATGTAATCAAAGAGGTATATATAAGAGAAAGGGATAAAAACATCCAAGACGGAAATCCCCACATCGACACAATATGGGGAATAACGGATGAGCTTATGGAAAAAACCGGGCTCGGTTACGATGAACTGGCAAAAAAAGTCAAAGACATGTGTATAAAGGTTATGTTAAAAAAGCCGGAAATATATATTAAAGCCGTAATAAGATCCGAAATCAATTTCTGGAAGACTTTTGGAATCCTTATCCGCAGGGAAACAAATGTGTCCAGGCCGATCAAGTTTGTAAACATTATCCAAAGAAGTATTTTGATTTTATTGCAAATCCCCTTCATAACAGCACCATTTGTATTCTTCATAAATCAGCGAAAAAGAGAAAACAGGCCGGACAGCCATAAAACACTGCTTATTTTCGCTTTTGCATATATTTTGATTGTCGGCGTGTCTTTCCTGATAGCTCTTGTGGAAGGCGGCGAAGGCAGATTTGCAATGCCGACATTTCCGCTTCTTATCATAAGCACTTTCGCACTTTACAACTTGATTTTACAAGAAAAAAGATTGCATCATGATATATCATCATGATATATTTTGAACGCATATCCAGAAAGCAAACCGGTGTTTCTGAATATGCGTTCAATAGTCTTTAAATGCATGATTTTATAAAAAACTACTTGTTTCTTTCATATATAATTCTCAGGCCCTCCAGCGTGAGAAGTCCGTTAATTTCATCTATTGTTTCGGACTCACTGGCAATAAGCCTCGCAAGACCGCCGGTAGCAATGACTTTTATATTGTCCTCCTTCATTTCTTTCTTCATGCGACGCACTATATAATCAACTTCACCCACATATCCGTATATGATTCCCGACTGCATGCTGGAGACCGTGTTGCGGCCTATCACCGTTTCAGGTTTTACAAGATCTATTTTGGGAAGTTTTGCTGTTTTCTGAAACAATGCCTCCGCAGAAATTTTTATGCCGGGACAAATTACTCCTCCTAAATACTCACCTTTTGAAGAAACCGCACAAAAAGTTGTCGCAGTACCAAAATCAACAATAATAAGGGGTCCGCCATACAGCTCCAAAGCCGCCACTGCGTTGATGATTCTGTCCGCTCCCACTTCTCTCGGATTCTCATATTTTATGTTTATTCCCGTTTTGATTCCGGGCCCCACAACCATCGGTTCCAGCTTGAAATATTTCCGTATGGCATGTTCAAGAGAATACATTATAGGCGGTACCACGGAAGCTATGACCACCGCTTCAATCTTGCCCACATCAATTTTTTCATAGCTCAAAAGACTTACAATAAACATGCCGTACTCATCAGAAGTCTTTCCCTTGCTTGTCTCCATCCTCCAATGATTGAGAAGCTTTTTGCCGTCATACACCCCAAACACAGTGTTGGTGTTTCCAACATCTATAACCAGTATCATTTAAATATCATCTCCAAATGTCTAAACTCCAAGCCTCATGCTTTTGATTTCTTTTATTTCCAGCATTATTTCTTTTTCTATTCTCTCAATATCCAGCTTGATATCTTCCACAGTTTCCTCAGATTTTCCCCTGCCTGAATCCCTGTATGGCAAGCCACTGTTTTGCATACCGCCGACTCTGGCCGCTCCGCCGTCTCTTCTGATACCGCTTCCTTTTAAAAGACTGTTGTTTTCTTTATAACCGTTTTTGGCACTTTCCCTTCCAAGTTTTCCGTCTTTCAAACCGGATTTGTTATCTTTTGAATAGTTTGAGTAATTGTCTTTTCCACTGCCGTTCTTGTTCAAATAACCACCTTTGTTTGCCATCTGGTCGCTTCCGTTTCTTTTACCGTAAAAATCCTTCCTTCTGCCGCTTCTTGCATTGCCGGCGTTTTTACCTGTACCGTTAATCATATTTGCGTTATTGACATTTCTGCTGTCGCCGCTGTTGCCATTGTTACCGCTGATATTATCAACCACAATGAATCCCCCTTCTGGAATAAGTATATCCTGTCTGCTTCGGTCAAGGAAAAAACTCTTCAAAATCACAAGTCTTAATCATTATCGTCACAATCACAATCCCAATAAAGCCTTCGCATTCAAACCTAAAATGGCATCTTCTGTCTCTTTGTCAAGATTCAGACTTTTAAGTTTTGAAATTGCTTCCTTTTGGTCTGCCCATGGAGAATCTGTCGCAAAAAGAATTTTCTTCACATCATGGTTCCTGATAATCCTTTTGGCCTGCTCACCGTCCATAAAGTCCAGACTGTATGAAGTATCCAAATATATGTCGGTCCCTACCAGGAATCGTTCCACATCATCCCATAAGGAAAAACCTCCCATATGCGCAGCTACAACTTTGCACCGCGGAAATGTCCGCACAATCTTTTCAAGTCTTTCAGGTGTCGCATGATACGGCGCAGGAAGGCCGATATCCACACCTGCATGAAATACCACTATAAGTCCCAGTCCAAAAGCTGTTTCATAAATTGGAAACATCTTTTTGTCATCTACAAAGAATTTCTGATAATCAGGATGAAATTTAATGCCTTTAAGTCCCATGTTCTTTATCCTGAAAAGCTCTGCCTTCCAATTTTCGTAATCCGGATGAATGCTTCCAAATGCAATAATTTCTTCATCCTGAATTTCAGCGGACCAGTTATTGATATTCTCCGTCTGTGTCGGCTTTGTTGCAATAGAGAGAACAACTGATTTTGAAATACCGGCTCTTTTCATTGATTCTTTCAATCCATTTATTGTACCGTCAACCCTCGGAGGAATACCGGCATTTGCAGCAAGTTGTGAAACAGCTCTCGGAGCAAGCTTGTCAGGAAAGCAGTGTACATGAAAGTCAATTATCACTGTTCAACTCTCCCCATAATAATATTAAATTAAATAACATCAAAATAATATCAGACTATATAACTAAATCTATTGAAGCAACTTTGTGCACTATGTATATCCTAAAAGTCCTCTTACAGAAACCTCCCCCGACAAAATTTCCCTCACTGTCCCGTCATCCTGCTTTACTATAAGCCTGCCGCTTTGGTCTACATCCTGCGCAATCCCGGTGTACTGCTCCTCCCTGTACTTTATAACCACTTCTTTTCCCAGTGTCACCGAATACTTTTTCCATTCTTCCACAATTACACCTGCTTTGCCTTCGTTAATCATATCATATACTTCTTCCAGTTCCGACAATATTGCTCTTATAAGATGACTCCTTTTAAAACGGGAAATATCCATACCTTTTTTCTCTTTTAAATAAATGCCCAAAGATGTAGCTCTGTCTCTTATCTCTTCAGGAAATTCAGATTCCTCATGACTAAAGTTTATTCCAATCCCAAGAATGAGGAAATTGATTCTTTCCATCTCCATGCTCATTTCAGTGAGTATACCGCAAACTTTTTTTCCGTCCAGCACTATATCGTTGGGCCACTTTATCCCGGCATCTATGCCCATTACTTTCTTGAATGCCAAAACCACTGCCACAGCGGCAGCAAGAGTGATAATCTGCACATCCTCCAATCCAACAGCCGGTCGAAGCACAATGGACATCCATATTCCTTTTCCGCCCATGGAATCCCAGCTTCTGCCAAGCCTTCCCCGTCCCTGGGTCTGGTGTTCGGCCAAAACAACCGTACCGTCATCGCAACCCTTTTGAGCAAGTGTTTTCGCATAGTTGTTGGTTGAATCAATCTCGGAAAAGCAGTGAATATTTTGGCCGATAATTCTGGTGCCAAGGCCTTCTTTTATCTCCCATGAGTTAATTATATCAGGCACATAACATAATTTATAGCCCTTTTTTGAAGAAGAATCAATAACATACCCTTCCTTTTTCAACTCGTTAATACATTTCCATACCGCCGTCCTTGACACACCAAGGATATTGCTCAGTTCCTCGCCGGAAACATAGTCTTGTGTTGATTCTTTTAATTTTTTCAAAATTACCTCTTTCACCTTTATCATCTCTCACTCAAAACAACTGTCCGGTTTTTTTGCAATAAAAGTTTTGCCCGCTTTTTCGTCCAGGAAAACAACCACTTTGCTTCCTTCGTCCTCTATCCTCTTTAACTTGCCTTTCTTTTCCAGATCACGGTAGAAAAAGTACAGCATTATGTCGTTAATATCAGGATAATCTTCTTTTAAGTTTTCAATCGCATTATTTATATATAATTCCTCGGAATTGTCAAATAAAACAGGGGAATCCAGCCCTTTATTCAAAAGGTTTATGTGTTCACCTATAACAGTGCTTGTAACAAGGCATTCCGGAAGTCTGTACAATCCAAAGGTATAATCTTTAATCGGCATAATTGAGTCAAGATAAAGTTCCATCACCTCTGAATGGTTAAGACCAATTTCATACAAATATTTGTCAGCCACAAAGCAATACTCCGGAGGCAGCTCAAGCTTAACACATCTCAAGCTTTCGGATCTGTATTTCTCCATATCATCTTTAGGGTTCAGAAGTGCTGATATGCATTTTTGCCTGGTGTTTCCTATAACCACTTCCTTGTCGAAATACTCTGACAGCTTCAAACCGCACTCTACAGCATTTTCAACTTCTTCTTTGGGGATGTAGTAGTATACTTCTACCATCAAGACACCTCCAAAAACCTTTCCTTTGCAGCATACTGAACTAATCCGATTATATTAATTATATTACTTTAGCAACCTCCAGGCAAATCACAAACCGTCATTTTTTTATACAACCTTACTCCGTCCTTGTCACCGCACTTATCCAATGCATCATTAATATTTATACCATAAAGCCTTTCTTTCTCACAAATATCCATCAGCGGTATTAAAACAAAAGCTCTTTCAAACATTCGTGGATGGGGAACTTTAAGCTTTGGCGTATCAATTCTCAAATCACCGTAAGTGAGAATGTCAATATCTATTGTCCTTGGTCCCCAGTGAATTATTCTCTCTCTCTTCAAAAGCTTCTCTATTTCCAAAAGTTTATCAAGAAGTTCTTCCGCCTCAAGAGAGGTACTAATTTGTGCAGCCATGTTTAAAAACCGTCCCTGCTCAGTATAACCCACCGGTTCAGTCTCGTAAATATTCGAAATTTTTTCAAGGCTTACACCAGAGACAGCAGAAATATTGTCAATGGCATCCAGCAAATATTTTTCTCTGTCTTCTATGTTTGATCCTAATGATAAAAACACTTTATAATTCATTGGAAAACCTCTCTACTTCCACTCCTACCCATTTAAATTCCCCTTCTATAGGAGCTTCAGGTTTTCTGACCCGTACAACAATCCGATCTATTTGCCTAAATGTCGACAAAATTTCCCGGGAAATGATATGGGCAAAGGTCTCAATCAGTCGAAATTTATTATTTTCATTTATATATTTTATAATATCATATATTTTAGAATAATCCACGGTATCTTCAAGCTCGTCGGTTTCGCCGGCCCTTCTCAAATCCAAATAAGCTTCAACATCTATATAGAAATTTTGTCCCTTTTCCCTCTCTTCGGGGAAAACACCATGGTAGCCGTAGAACTTCATATCCCTGAGTACTATTTTATCCATAACTGCCATATCCCCAATCCTTTTGTCCCATAAAAATCAAACTCTTACCATAGCATCGGTCATCCTTGCCACCCGCACCATTTCCTTTACATCGTGGACTCTCACTATATCCGCCCCGTTGGCAATACCAAGGGTAATGGTTGCGGCAGTCCCTTCAAGCCTTTCATTTACAGGCAAATCCAAAACATTTCCTATCATGGACTTTCTTGATGTCCCAAGAAGAACCGGAAGGTTTAGGGTGTTTAGTTCCCTCATTCTTCTCATTACTTCCAGGTTGTGCTCCAAAGTCTTTCCAAAGCCTATTCCGGGGTCAATAACCATATTTTCCCTGGTGATTCCGGCCTTTTCGGCTATTTCAACACTCTTTCTCAAAAATCTTATAATGTCGCCCATTAGGTCCTTGTATTCTTTGGTGTCACTGTTGTGCATCATAATTACTCCCGCACCGTACTTTGATACAACCTCCGCCATGTCCGGGTCCCTCTGGAGGCCCCAAACGTCATTTACAATGCAGGCACCCGCACAAAGAGCTTTTTCCGCAACCCGGGCCTTGCTGGTGTCAACCGATATGGGTACATTCAGCTCCTTTGAAAGCCTTTCTATAACCGGTATCACCCGGTTTATTTCCTCCAGGGCATCAACCGGCTGATGTCCGGGCCTCGTCGACTCTCCTCCCACATCTATTATGTCGGCGCCTTCATCCACCATTTCCCTGGCTCTTTTTACCGCACTGTCAATATCAAGATATTTTCCACCGTCGGAGAAAGAATCCGGTGTAACATTGAGTATTCCCATCACATAAGTTTTTTCTCCTATGGGCAGTCTATACTTGCCGCACTCAAAATACTCCGGCTTTCCCTTCTCCAAACCTTCCAGAAGCCTTTGAATTTCATCGGTAATTTCCTTGAAACTTCCGCCGTGCATGCGAAGCTTGTACACAAGTTTGTTAAACTGGCTGTATGTGCCCATCAGGAGAACATCGGAGCTTTCCGTGCTGAAATTTGCCACACCTCTGTTTACGGCGGCATCTCCGCCCTTGGCCAGCATTTCCTGCTTGAGTATGTTTGCCTCATAAGAGCTTACATTCTCAAGCTTTATTGCAATGGACAATGCTTTGGGTGAAAGCCATGTTATGGCTGACGCATCCACACCGATTTTGCGGATTTCTTCTTTTGCTTCATGCATATCATTTATGTAGACAATTCTTGCGTTTATCATACAAATCCCTCATCCTTCTTATTTGGAAATGCCCGGGAACTAAAAATATTTAATCTCCGCCGAAATCCCCGAATCATCCACCTTTAAGAGTGCGTATGAATACTGTTTTTGAAACCTTTTATCTGTGGGCGAGCCGGGATTTACATATAATACTCCGTCTATCCTTTCATTATAAGGTGCGTGGCTGTGTCCAAATACCACACAATCCACACTGTCTCTCGCAAACGTCGCCATTGTCTTTTTTAACGCATTGACTCCCCCGTATCCATGAGTTATGCCTATTTTAAATTTACCTGCATTTATTATCTTTTTGACACCGAGTTTGTGCTGCATGTAATAATCATCGTTATTTCCCGCCACAGCCTCAACCGGTGCTATCTCTTCCAGTTCATATATCACAAAGTCCTTTAAAATATCCCCGGCATGAATTATAAGGTCCACTCCACGAAGCCCGTCTAAAAGTTCTTTCGGAAGACTTTTTATCCTTCCCCCCACATGGGTGTCCGATACCACTCCTATTATCATAAAGCCTTATATCAACCTTTCCCGAAAGTATTTTTAAATATTTCTTCCATGTCCTCTTTAACCACCGTGCGTGCATTGGACAAAGTGCTGTTCTGCTTCATTGCCAGGCTTGCATAAAGCTCAATTTCCTCCTTTGTCAAAACAGGCTTTTGGGGAATCAGTCTGTCAATTATTTCTCCAAAGGCGTCAATGGACGGTACTTTGAGAAGCCTCAGCACATTATCCGTTTTTTCTTTTGCCGCTTCATAATTATACTTAAGATACTCTCTTACAAGCATTCCGTTTGCCCTTCCGTGGGGAATGTCTTTAAAATATGTGAGAGAATATCCCATGCCATGTATTATTGTCGTCCCGGTATGGGATATTACCATACCGCCCAGCATGGACATGTATAAAAGTTTTTCCCTCACGTCATAGTCAAATTTGTTGTTTAAAAGGTTTTCCAGACATTCGCCAAATATCCTTATGGCTTCAACAGCCAAAATATCACTGACCGGTGTGCTCCTTCTTCCCAAATATCCCTCCAGCGCATGGGTAAACGCATCCAGTGCCGTATCCACCGTTGTTTCATAGGACATACTTTCGGTATACCTGGCATCAATGAATGCCACAGCCGGAAAAGTGTCCTCGTTACCGAAGCTCTTTTTGGTTTTCATATCGTCACGGGTAAGAATCGAATAAGGGGTAACCTCGCTTCCGGTCCCCGCTGTGGTGGGAATTGCTATTATGGGAAGGGGCTTGTTTTCAAACACATTTTTGTACAAGTCCACAGGCTCAATATCATTTGTCGCAAGCACCGCTACCGCCTTCGAAGCGTCCAAAGGCGAGCCTCCTCCGATTCCGATGATAAAATCGGCATCAAATTTTCTTGCCGCTTCCCCTCCCTCTTTGACATTTTCAAGAGAAGGATTGTTTGCCACTCTGTCATAAATCTCATAATCAATGCCATACTCTTCAAGTACCTCAACGACGTCCGAAAAAGCTCCGCTTGCCTTTGCGGAGTTCTTTCCCGTAACCAGCAAAGCTCTTTTGCCAAAATCTTTAAATACGGCTTTGTTTTCTTTCACACATTCTTTTCCGAAGAAAACTTTTGTACCTATCTTAAATTTAAAATTCATTTATTTCATTCTCCTTTTTTGTCAGCGGTTTATTGCCACAACTTGTATAGCTTATGCTTTAAATGTCATGTTATTTATATTTAGAAGATATTAACTTTGATATTAACTTTTGCATATCTATTATTATAATATAAGAAACATTATTTTTGAAGGCTTTGCATATGCTTTTTCCGCTGTGGTTTGTCGACTTTTTTCTATTAATTTTGCGCTCTATAAAATATATAATTTTTACAGGATGATAAAAGTTATTCTTACAAGATTTTATGTGGTATAATTAGGATGAAAAAACTTGGCAGCTTTATCTTAGAATAAGAAGCAGTTTAATTCAAATTAAAAGAAATGTGGGATTAACCATGTCAAAAAAAATAGGAATAATTGACCTTGGCTCAAACTCCGTAAGGCTCGTTATATTCGAAATATTGCCCAGTGGTACTTTCAGACTCGTCGATGACATAAAAGAGACCATAAGACTGAGCGAAAACATGATTGACGGAAGGCTACTAAATGATATTGCCATGCACAAAGCCGTAAAAACCGTCAAACTATACAGGAAATTGTGCAATTCATACGGCATACCCTGCAATCGCATCATAGGTGTTGCCACTGCAGCGGTAAGAAAGGCGGAAAACAGGGATCAGTTTTTAAAGCTTTTAACCGGTGCCACAGACATTAATTTCAGACTGCTTTCCGGTGAGGAAGAGGCTTTTTACGCTTTCAAGGCGGCAACTTACTCCCTTAACATCCATGAGGGAATTATTGTTGATATTGGCGGCGGAAGTACGGAAATAATTTTTTTTAAAGACAACAGTATGATTAATTCCATATCAATTCCTGTAGGTGCAGTTGTTGCAACGGAAAACTTTATCGGCAAAGATGTTATAAATCAGGAAAATCTCTCCCGTCTGGAAGACAGTATCTGCGAGATGCTAAAAGACCAGGACTGGCTCCGGCAGGAAAAAAACAAGACACTGATAGGTTTGGGAGGAACAATCCGAAACCTCGGAAAAATCCACAGAAACCGTATTGAATATCCCATAAATTATACTCACAATTATGAGATACCTATTGAAGATTTTAACAGCATATATAATGACCTTGCAAATATGGATCTAAAGTCCCGCAAAAAAGTAAAAGGTCTTTCCTCCAAACGGGCCGACATAATTGTAGGCGGGCTTGCAATCCTTAAAGCCATTATATCGGTTTGTTCTCCGTCCCGCATTTTAACAAGCGGGTTTGGCCTTAGGGAAGGTATTCTTTTTGACTATATTTCCAAAACCAATCCCAGGGCAAAATTTACAGACGCCTTGAGCTTTAGCCTCAAAAGCTTCATGGAGCTTTACGGCGTAAGAAAGAATCACGCAAAACATGTCTGTTTTCTTGCTCTCTCCTTATTCGATCAGCTAAAATACCTGCATAACTACGGAGAGGACGCAAGAAAGCTTCTGGAAGTGGCATCGCTTCTGCATGACATCGGTATTTCCATAAGCTACTACGAACACCACCGACATTCATTTTACATAATCTTAAACTCCAGACTTGCCGGATTTACCCACAGGGAAACTTTGCTGGCAGCCGCCATAGCTGCATCCCATTCCGATGAGGATTTCAAGGAGGACTGGCAAACGCGCTATGAAAAAATTCTTTTGCCGGGAGATATAGAGCTGTGGAAAAAGCTTTCGGTGTTTTTGAAACTGGCAGAATGTCTTGACAGAAGCGAAATGTCTGTGATAAAGGCTTTGGAATGTCAAATCCTTGGTGACACGGTCAAGATCCGGACAATAAGAGAAGGGGATGCCGAACTTGAAATAAGTCTTGCCAACGAACACAGCAATACTTTTCGCAAGGTCTTTGGAAAATTTCTTGTCGTAACATAAGCAATTAAAATAATCATCAACAATAGATTTCTCATCCCTCAGCCGACTAAATCTTTATAGTTTACTTTGCAATTTACCTTTTTTCAGTTTGCTTTTTGCATTTTGCTTTTTTTGGTTTGTTTTTTAGTTAATTCTTTAATTTTTTATTGTTTTATAGTTTTTCAATATTAGTGTTTAGTAATTGTTTTTCAGTTTTCATTGTTGTCACTCTTTTTAATTATTCTTTAATCAATCGGAGGCGTTTTATGAGGAAGGAAATCGAAAGAAAATTTATTGTAAACGGTGATGCTTACAAAAGCTTGGCAAAAGGAGTGCTGTATCGGCAGGGTTACATTTTCTCCGACAAGGACAAATCGGTCAGAGTGCGTGTATTTAATGACAAAGGCTATCTTACGGTTAAAGGAGCGTCAACGGGAATTTCGAGGTTGGAATACGAGTATGAAATTCCTGTGGGCGAAGCAAATGAAATACTGGAATACCTGTGCGAAAAGCCCGTTATAGAAAAGCTTAGATATAAATTTCAATTTGAAGGATTCACCTGGGAAGTTGACGAATTTCTCGGGGAAAATGAGGGATTGGTAATTGCTGAAATTGAGCTTCCCGATGAAAACGCGGTTTTCAAAAAGCCCGACTGGATCGGCAGGGAAGTTACCGGCGACCCAAGATACTTGAATTCAAACCTTGTCAAAAATCCGTATAAAAATTTCAAGGAATAATAGAAACAGGCGTCTTCCGGCGCAGGAATCTTTATTCCTGCACCAGCCCCATCCAAAACTCTTTTCCGCTTCCCACAATAGATTCAAAATGCTCTCTCGGCTGTTTGCTTTCCCAGTTTTCAAAGTGGCTGAAAGTATGTCCCTCGGCTAATGTGGTCGGGGAATTTCTTTTGTCGAAAGGCCCGGCCACTCCCGCCATCCATCCTTTTTCCTTCCAGTGTTCGCTGCTTTGGCATCTGAACCGGAAAAGATAATACTCCTTTTCATCAATATCAAACACATTCATCAGTTCTATTTCATCCGGCATCCTGCCCAATTCGGTAGGATAGACAAGCCATTCCACCATGTTTGACTCTGCGAAGGATTTCTGATTCCTGTATTCTTCCGGATATATTTCACTTCTTCCCATTTTGACAAGAGCGTTATAAAACCAGTTTCTTGTCTCACTGTTTGCCGCAATATCCATTATATCCTCTTTTGCCGGTTCACACTCATGTCTGAGCAATGAAATTGCCGCAAACATTTTCAACTTTATATCTTTTATGTTCATCAACCTCTTTAAGGCCGCGGTTATCTCAGGAGCTTTGATATAACCTGCAAGATCGAAGTATATTCCCGCATTTTTCCTAAGTTCAAGATATTTTGCATCATCCCAAATCGAGCCGTTTTTAAAAGTGTAGTTTGCAACCTTGTCGACCATTTTCAAAATGTTCCGGACTATTTGGCTTTTATATTCGCCCAATGACTCCTCGTCAACCAGGTCATTATTAAAATAGTATAACAGGATAAGATATATCTGACATTCAATATTGCTGTTTTCAGCAAATTTTAATATTCCCGGAAACAGTATCTGAGGAAACCTTGGATTTTCAAGCAAGTTTCCGCAAGGAAGACTTTTTAAATTAAGATAGTCTTTTCTCAATAATTTCAAATAGGCAATCAATGCCTGCTCATTTTTATATGTGGCCAGGAACTGAAGCGCGGATATCTTTGCGTTCGGATTAAGTTCATCATATATGCCTTCCACTTTGTCTATGTATTCCTCATAAGGTTTATCCGCACAAATATCTATCAATCTTGAGGACACATCCTGCCATTCATAGGTTGCAGGCGGAAATTTCTTTTTAGCCATCTCCAAAACCTTCAAACCCTGCTCTACACTAAGCTGCATATTTTCGAGTTTCGTTAGTGCATCTTCTCTGATTTCTTCCGACAAGCTGTTTAGCTTTTCAAACAGTTCATCAATTTCGTCTTTCCTTCTAAATAAATTCATAAGCCCCATATCCATCTCTCCTACCGCTTTTGATACCACTTCCGCAGCCATTTCTTCAACTTATACAATTTTATACATATAGTTTATCATGGAAGTCAACATTCGAAAATAGAAAAATAACAAAAAACTTCATAATTAAGTGAAAAAAGCAGAATTGCATGGTTTCCCACACAATTCCGCCTTTTTGCCCGTAAAAATATTTAGTTCTCAAAGTTCTCCATAGCTTTTTCGGCAAACTCTGTTGTTACTATTTTTTCATAAGGCGCTTCTTTTTTAAGTTCCCCTGCCATGCTCATTACTTCCTGAAGAAGGTCAAGGGATTCTTTTTTCAATATAGGGTCTTTGTTCCATACATCCGTTTCCTTGTATCTCTTTGCCACCGTTATCAGTGTCTCCTTATCCGAATCGGGGAAAGAAGGTTTTATAACATCCGCTATTTCCTCCGGTGTGTGAGTTTCAACCCACTTCTGGCCTTTGTAAATGGCGTTGGTAAATTTCTGGATTATGTCTTTGTTTTTTTCTATGTAGCTCTTGCTTGCATAATATGCTGTATAAGGAATCTCACCGCTTTCTTTACCTATGGATGTAATTATATATCCCTTGCCTTCCTTTTCCACTGTGGAAGCCACCGGTTCAAACAGCGTAACATAGTCACCCTGTCCTCCCGTAAACGCCCCTGCCATTAAAGCAAACTGAACACTTGTATCAATATATACATCAACTCCCGGTATCAGGTTGTTTTTCTTCAGCACATACTCAAGAGTCATTTCGGGAACTCCGCCTTTTCTTCCGCCTATTATCGTCTTTCCTTTGAGGTTTTCCCATTTAAAATCCGGTTCCGGTTTTCTTCCCACCAAAAACGAACCGTCACGTTTTGTAAGCTGTGCAAACACAACGGCATAGTCTTCCCTGCCTTCATTGTACACATATATGGCAGCTTCTGGTCCGGAAAAACCTATATCCGCCTGCCCGGACAAAACCGCTGTCATTACCTTGTCAGCACCCTGACCGCTTGCAATGTCAATTTTAAGTCCTTCTTCCTCAAAGAAACCCAAGTTTAACGCAACATACTGGGGAGCATAAAACACCGAACGGGTAACTTCATTCAGCCTCACAGTAGTATAATCCCTTTCGGCGCAGCCCGCAAAGGACATCATTAACATCGCCGCCGCAATCAAAATCAAAGCAGCTTTTTTCATGGTTTTTTTCATATTAACACCTCCATTCATATTACACTTTTATGTTTACATATTTTGTTTATTTCCTCTTTACAACCAGTTTTTCAAACCACGCCACCGCCCGATACATCAGAAATGCCGCTGCGGCAAGTATAACAACACTTGCCATCACAAGGTCCAGCTGGAACACCTGTCCTCCGTAGACAATCAGGTAACCCAGCCCTGCTTTTGAAACCAAAAATTCTCCCACAATAACTCCAACCCATGAAAGCCCGACACTTACTTTCAGGGCATTTACCATAACCGGCAGCGAAGACGGGAGAACAACTTTTGTAAGTATCTGAACCTTGTTTGCCCCAAAGGTTTTAACAAGCTTGATTTTGTCACCGTCCACGCCAAGAAATCCATTTAAAACCTCAAGTATGGTCACAACAACGGATATTGTCATTGCAATAACCACTATTGCCGCAGGTCCGGCACCTATCCAGACTATGAAAATCGGACCCAGGGCAATCTTAGGAAGGCTGTTTAGTACAACAAGGTAAGGCTCCAAAACCTTTTCCAGAAACTCAGACCACCAGAGAATTATTGCTATCAATATTCCAATGAGAGTTCCTAAAACAAATCCAAGCACCGTTTCCACACATGTCACGATAACATGGTGAAACAGCTCGCCGTTTCTGTACAGGCTCACAATAGTGTTTACAATTCTGGAAGGTTGGCTTGAAATAAACGGATCTATCAGTCCGACTTCGGCAGCCAATTCCCAGAAAGCAAAAAATAATATCAATACAGCTATTTGGGTAATCAGAATGATTTGCTTTTTTCTCTTTACTCTCCTCAAAAACTCACGGTGTTCCGGGGATATGTCCGGCTTGTTTTTGTCAGACATAAATATCAAGCTCCTTCCATATCTTGTTGAAATACTCCCTGAATTCCGGTGCTTCTCTGGAAGCAAGCGGTGTCCGATTCTCGCAGCTTAGCTTGATATCGTGTATTGCCTTGATCGTCGCCGGCCGTTTTGTCAGCACAATAACCCTGTCGGCCATGCTTATTCCTTCTGCTATGTCATGGGTAACAAGAATGGCAGTCTTGTTCTCTTTCTTAATGATTGAGTATATGTCTTCCGTCACTGCCAGTCTTGTCTGGTAATCCAACGCTGAAAACGCTTCATCAAGGAGCAGTATCTGGGGCTTTGCCACGAGGGTTCTTATAAGAGCCGCTCTTTGCCTCATTCCCCCCGAAAGCTGAGAAGGGTATTTATCTTTAAATTCATACAGTCCATATGTAGCCAAAAGTTTCAAAGCATATTCCTTTGTTTCCTGGTTCAGTGTTCTCCTTATTTCCGGCCCCAAAATCACGTTCTGGTAAATAGTCCTCCATTCAAAAAGATGGTCTTTTTGCAGCATATATCCCACCTTGTCGGAAGTCTCCGAAACAGGTTTGCCGTCCACCAATATCTCTCCCGTGGTTGGGGCCATGAGTCCTGCAATAAGCGACAACAGTGTCGATTTACCGCAGCCGCTTGGTCCCACTATGCTTATGAACTCACCCTCCGAGACCGAAAAGTTGATATTCTGAAGGGCATCGATTTCTCCGTTGAGAGAATGGTATTTCATGCCCAGGTTGCGTACCGACACAACATAATTCACTTTACCACCTCCAACCAATGGGCTTTGTATATTATATTCTCCGGCTTTCAAATTTGGGACCGTTTTACATAAGAAAAATGAGCCATAGCAGCAAGTCCTCGATTCATTTAAAAGGAAAATACCCTGGCTGCTGGTTATTGTGGTGGTGTCTCCAAAATTGACCACAGCAATAGTTGCTGCAGGGATTCATAATATAAAAAATAAGGCAAAGGAAGAAGACGAGGCTGACAGCGGTTTGGTTTGTAAAATAGGTACACTTTGCTTGCTTTTTTAGTACAGAAATAATATAATAATGCCAGCAAAAGGCAAAAAAGTTTCTTGGCATTATTTTTTACTGAGGGTTTTGCATTATGTTCCAAGTTAGTCTAATTGCAATTTATTAGAAGACAACCACGGATTGCAAGCATCGGTATGATAATTTTGAGGTGATAAAATGACAACTATAACGTTATATGCCGGGAAAATCAACCAAATGCCCGGATTGATATAGGAGTGAGTAGGAAATGAGTACAACTTTTGACGTATATCCAGGAAAAGAATATATCCCTTCTTTTGCAGAATTATTGGATATATCAAATAAAAAGGTTAATGATTTTTTAAGAAATCTAGGTATATCAAAAAACATTACCATAGATGTTGAAGTTCATAATAATACAGGTGAGCTACAGAAAAAATTCAACATTCACGACAAATTAATTTGGAATAATGAATCATATGCATGGTTTTTTATTCGGGGAGTAAATGGAGGAACAGATTCTTATTACTACAAAATAACTGAACTGGATAGAGAAATATGGAAAAATGAAATCGAGACCAATATAAAGGCACGGGAACTGCGTGATATAATAAATAAAAGTATAAATATAGGGTATTATTGGTCTTTTCGGAAAAGTATAGGACAACCAGGTATAATTAACTTGGCTTATGGTTTAATAGCTGCTTCTCTCGCAGAAATAACGGGTGGATTTGTTTACTCTGATGACGGTGCATGGGATTACAGCTACTTTCCTGCTTTACCGGAAGATTTCTTTAGATGGTACTTTAAACCTGAATATGTAGTAAAAAATGAGGATAAAGTATGGTTGCAAAATTGCATTAAGTCTATATGCAAAGAACTTAACTAAATTACAGAATTACACAGTTTAGCAAACATGCTCGTTTTTCGGCATTATTCACTAGAAAATTTTAATCTTGATAATGAAAAAATGGTTGAACTAAATAATATAATTCAAGATGCCAAAACACAAATAGCTATAGAAATTAGCAGTGAGGATGGAAGTTCTCTTCTGGCCAAGGATTTCTGTAAAAACTAAGGCAGCGATTTGTACTTTAGCTTTTTATAATTTTTTTACAATAAAGAAGCTATATTTTTCCAATTGAATAATATTGAGAAAGCGTTATACATTGAATAGTAAGTGATTTAAAAGGTCTCGCACAACCGGTTGCTTCCCCTCAGCAGCCCATTTGCCTGTGGTGGTCGGTTCATCAGAGTGATAATTGCTTCATCTTCATAAAGAATTACAGTATTATCATCTGCAGTATCCACCGTTTCCTTAAGTCCCTTTTTAAAAGCCTCCTGTTTAACGGGGTCTGCATTTTTACACTATTTTTTTGCCTTTGCATTGTAAATTCCCGCCTTCGTACAAGCTTGTACGTGCTCCCCCTTCAGTATAATTGATTCCAAACTTTTCGTTGATCCATTGCTTCAAAGCAGTCATAGTCCAATTACTTTTATCGAAACCGTTCTCTCTTGGAAATTCTAAAAGAACCTTATACATCTCCTCAAATTGTCCTTCAGTTAACTTACAATTTGCTTCTTTGGAAAGTTTAGTACCATAGCATGATATTTCCCCGATAAAATTTCTGAATATGTTAATATTTGGTATGTCCTGTATTTATTTTAATTTTTCCTCTGCTTTATAACATCTCATCTTCTCATTTATATACTGCATTATGATAGTATAACTTCAAAAATTATGCACTGGACAGAACTTCATGGCTTTAATAATACGCTACGCATACTATACGGGCAATGATGCACTTCAAACATCACTTCATTATATAAATCAACATCCATATAAGCTTCTGGGCAATAAGCATGTCTTCTCTGCATTTTTCCATTCTGTCCCTTTCAATTCCATCCTTATGGGCAACCCTGTTTCTATAGCTGTTCTTGATGTATTCCAATGCCCCGATAAAAACCTTGCGGTTATATTCTATGTCACTTCCCAGTACAAATTGTCTGACAGGGGAGTCTTTATCAAAACTGTTGCATTTTAGCCTTGTCCCTTTAAAATCCCTCAACCGGTTCCAATCAACATAGAAGCTTCCCTTCCATTCGTCAAACCTGGATTTGTCCGACGGCAGAAAATAACTTGAATAAATAAGACCACTATTGGAGAACTTTAGGAAACCGTCACTAAGAACTCTTATAGCCGGTCCCATCTCAAGGCATTCTTTGGGCTCAGGTTCGTTCTTGTCTTTGAAAAACCTTACCGAATTGGAATCTATATTCATTCCGGGCCCTTCAAACACAATATTGCCTTTTATTTTACCGTATATGTCATTAAGAAGATACTCAATCACCTTGGTAAGGGGAATCATAGACGGAGAATAGTCAAGACTGTCCGCATCCTCTCTTGAAATCAAAGTTCTGTAAACTATCTCGGATGTAATCATCATGTTTTTACACTCTTCATCCAGCCTGTCCCAGCATCCTTTGTCATCAAGTTTAACAAAAAAATTCACTATTTGTTCGCGATCGACGTACTTTGCTGAAATGCGTTTTGTCAGCGACAGGATGCGGGGTTCGATTGCCGTAAAGAATTCATCCTCCCGCTCCTGATAATTGGCCTTTTCTCTGAGCTCCCTGATAGATGCAAGCATGCTTTCGATATCCGCATCCAGCTTTTCGAGCAAAATGTCCCTGATAACGATATCAACTCTTTCGAAAAATAAGCGGTTTCTAACAGAAGTTGCTCCCCTGTCAATATCCCCCAGACTCAAAAAAAGATTTTTCGCCCTGTCCACATCATCCCATGACATAACCATGGAAATTTTGTCATCATGATGCACATTTTTTATAAATTCATCAGCCATATAATTTTTTCCGTAGGTTTGGGCAATCAAAGCAATGTAAATTCCCTCCGGCTCGGAAAGCGCCCTCATTACATTGTACAGTCTTCGGAACATGTCGGCTTTAACCTTGTCCTGTGATTGCGCATAATGATTTTTGATGTTACGGACATCCTGGATCATACCCCATTTTTCGAATACCGTTTCCTTTACAAAAGACCTGAGATAATCAAAACAGTCATTCTTGAGCGGCTTATTTATTTTCAGATACACTTCTTCAATAAATTCACATGACCTAATGACCGCATCATAAATATCCTTGAAATTTCTCTGATATAAAAGTTTTTCTTTCTGCAAGTCCGCATATAGAATATTCATATACTCATAATTATCGCAAAGAAGAATCGTCTGAAACAGAAGTATCAGCACATAGGCGCACTGGTAATTGTCCTCGCTTATGTCGGAATAATTGTCAATCATGAATTCTACGGCCTCTTCGTTTCTTTCTTCCGCCAAAAGGGCAAAAATGACGAGTGCGGCAAACATGGGAAAATAGTTGGTGATATAGGTTTTATACTTGCTCTTTAGCATATTCTTGTTCAGTTTATACAGTCTTAAAAGACTTTTCCCTATTCCATCCGCTTTTTTCAGCTTTTCATTTGCCTTCCGGATACATTCAAATTCCCCGGTCTTTTGAAATTCCACAATCACCTCATTCCACGTGGTGTTCCCCGGAATTGATGTTATAAATACCTGTCCGAAATTTTCCGTATAAATAATCAGCTCTTCTATATAACCGCACATAACAAAGCTTAAGGCATCATATTTATTTACGTCGCCGGATTCACTCAATTTAATAAAGGCAGGTAAAACATGCTTTGTATAGATATGTAAAAATACTTTTTCGTTTTTTACGTGGGTCATCCACATTAACGGATATAAAACCCCAGGAATTTTTATTGGTTCAATACCTTCAACAAAGTTATCAATATCTGCACAGGTAAGGTTGTCATAATCCAGATTCTTTCCTATTATATGCTCACATATAAATTTATATTTCAAATCAGCCGGTATTTTAAAATCGCCGTCCTCTTCTATTTCATATTTTTCCATATATATTTTTTTGAGTAGTTTGATTTTATCGCAAATTTCTTTGCATTTATACTTTTCCGAAAGCAGCTGCGTAAGTTCATTGGAGTCAATTCCAAAATAGTATCTACTCAAAGTCAGTTTTTCAATCACCTCGGAGTAAATGCCACATTTATATGCATCCCTCAAATAACGCGCAACTTCATTCATACATCTTGTTTTTACTTCGGGGGACGGGTACTTCATGTCTCTTTTTATTTCACCTGGTGTTCTCACGGAAATTCCTCCCTGGGATAGATTTTGTATGAGCTGTACAATTTTAAGCTGATGAGTTGTATATATACTAATGTAACATCAATAGGCCGGGAAGGTAAATGGAAAAATGAACCATGGTGTTTTGTACTCAGCTAATATTTTTTCCCTCTTAGCAGGTGCTTGCTCCTTGCTCTATACATTAAAAATAAATCTTGTCTATTATGGTAACAACTTGATATAATAAATTTATACCATTATGTTGGAAATTGATTTTAAATCTTTACAGTAACTGACTGTATTTTTATATTGATATATAAAGTTGTATTACGGAAATATTATAGTTCTGCAAAATCAATAATATTAATACAAGGCAGGAAAATAATATGAATATTATATAGCTGGAGGGAAAAGAGGAATTATTGGTATATGTCAAGCCTCTTTGGGAAAATACCCGAGATTATCACAGTCGCATTTCAACTTACTTTTCGTCAAAATTTTCTTCACAGAGTTCTGAATCGAGAAAAAGGTTGTGGAAACTAATGAAAGCCGAATTTAAGCCGAATTATGACACAAACAGAAAGAAGCTGGCCGATATTATACCTCTTGCTGCACCGTTTACGGTGTATATAGAACAAACCAGGTACTGTAATTTCAAATGTTTTTATTGTATACATGCCACAAGAGATAAAGAGGACGGAGAATTTCGCAAGCTGGGATTTTCGGTAAAGCATATGGATTTTGAAATGTACAAAACAATCGTCAGTCAGCTTAAAAAATTTACAGAACCAATAAAGAGAATAGTATTTTCAGGTCTGGGCGAACCTCTAATGAATCCCAGGCTGCCTGAAATGGTCAAGCTCGCTGTGGAAGCAAAAATAGCCGATAGAGTGGAAATAATTACAAATGGATTATTATTAACACCGGAAACATCAAGAAAACTGATTGATGCAGGAATCACAAACATTAACATATCCGTCCAGGGTGTAAGCAAGGAGAGATACAAAGAAACTTGCGGAGTAGAAATTGACTTTGATGAGTACGTTAAGAACCTTAGTTATCTATACAGTATTAAAGGTAATACACAAATATATATAAAAGCAATAGATGCTACACTAAAATCCAAGGAAGAAGAAGAAAAGTTTTTCAATATTTTTGGAAATATATGCGACAAAATTTATATAGAACATTTAATTGTCATGCAGCAGCAAATGGGTGAACTCAAAAAAATAGTGGACGGCACTAAAAACTTTTACAATGAGGAATTGGATTTAAACAGAAAAGTATGTGCCCAATCTTTCTATTTCTTACAAATTGGATGCGATTACGATACCTTCCCCTGCCCTGTACCGGGTTTGCCAAAAAGTTTATCCATGGGAAATATAAAGGATAATACTATAAAAGAAATTTGGAACGGTGAAAAAAGAAGAGAACATTTAAGAACAATGCTCAGCTATCAGAAAGACAGCATACCTGAGTGCAACAATTGTACATGCTTTAATGCGATTAACAATCCACTGGAGAATTTGGACCCGGATGCGCCCAGACTTTTAAAACTGTTTGAATAAAAGTGTAAAAATTTGACTTAAAAGGAGAATAAAATGGCATCGGAAATTAAACCCATTTATGGAACAGAAAGAATAAAACTGTCTAAAGTCATTCCTTTAAAAACACCTTTTAGCATATTTGTTTTTCCGACAACCTATTGTAATTTCAAGTGCGTATACTGTGCTCATTCTTTGGGATTGGACGCCATGAAAAAGACTTATGATTTTGTCCCTGAAAACATGTCAATGGAGACATACGGAAAATTTATTCACCAAATGAAAAAATTTCCGGACAAACTGAAAATGTTATGTTTAATGGGACAAGGAGAGCCATTGATTAATAAAGACATTCCTGTCATGGTAAAGATGGCTAAAGATGCAGAAATTGCAGAAAGAGTGGAAATTATCAGTAACGGTTCACTCCTTGACAAAACAATGTCAGATCGATTGATAGAAGCCGGTTTGGATACCTTAAGAATCTCACTGCAAGGTCTAAATTCAAAAAAATATAAAGACATATGCGGTGCTAATATTAATTTCGATGATTTTATGGACAATATACGATATTTTTATGCACATAAAAACAACACAAATTTATTTGTAAAGATTATGGACGTATGCCTGGAAGAAGGCGAAGAAGAAAAGTTTTACCGGCTTTTTGAAGATTGCTCGGACAGAATGTATATCGAAAAAATGCTGCCGGCATACGATGGTGTGGAAATAACCAAAAATATGAAGGTAGAGTACGACCGATACGGAAGAAAACATGAAAAAAGAAATGTGTGTCCTCTGCCGTTTTATATGTTGGGAATTTTTCCCAACGGGGATGTGGAACCTTGTGACACAATTTATAAGCCTATAGTGCTGGGCAATATAAACAACTCCGAATTAATCGACATGTGGAACGGAGAAAAATTAAGAGAGTTTTGGAAATTACAATTAAAAGGCAACAGATTACAGAACGATAAATGCAAAGTATGCTGTGCTCCGGACGATGTTTCCCATCCTGAAGATGTATTGGACGATGATGTTGAAGAAATATTAAAAAGACTGGAAACAATGGAGAGTAATATATGAGAGCTGTAAGAATTGACGGACAAACTCCGGGCGGAAAACGGAATAAATTAAAGGATGCACTTCCTTTAGATACACCATATATGGTTCAATTTTTTCCGATATATGCCTGCAATTTTAAATGCGGCTATTGTATTCATTCGGTGCCTGTTAGCCAAAGGCGTTATATAACGGATAAAACCGCAATGGACTTTAACCTATATAAAAAATGTATTGATGGCTTAAGCAAGTTCCCCAATAAAGTTAAAATGATTCGTTTTGCCGGTACCGGAGAACCTTTATTGCACAAGGATATTGCCAAGATGGTTGAATACGCAGTTAAAATGAACGTGGCAGAAGCAGTTGATATTGTAACTAACGGTTTGCTTCTCGAGCCGGATTTGTCTGATAAATTAATTGCTGCCGGACTGTCAAAGCTTAGAGTATCAATACAAGGTGTTACATCTGGAAAATATGAAGAGATTTCCGGTAAAAAAGTCGGCATATCAAAAATTGTAGATAATTTGTCTTATTTTTATAATGCCAAGCAAAAAAGCGAAAACACCACACAGTTATATATAAAAATAATCGATTGTGCATTGGAAGAAGGAGACGAGGAAAAATTTTTAAATATGTTCGGAGATATTTGCGATATTATCGCAATTGAACATCTTTTGCCGGCTGTCCCGCAAATTGAGTACAAAGACAAATTTAACATGGATTCGGATAATCTTTTAACTCAAAACGGAAACCGTATTTTAGAAGCTCAAGTTTGCCCACAGCCATTTTACATGATGCAGATTAATCCGGAAGGAAATATTGTGCCATGTTGTGCAATGGAAACAGCCAAAGTAATAGGAAACGTTAATGACAATGATTTATACAGCCTTTGGGTGGGTGAAGAATTCAACAAATTCAGAAGAAACCTGCTGTCACTAAACAAACAAATATATCCCGTGTGCAAAAGCTGTGAATCTTATAAGTACTCAATGTTTGAAGAGGATTTTTTGGACGATGCCAGACTGAAATTGTTGGATTTATATGTTTCTCGGTAAATTTATACTTCTAAACAATTAAGGAGGATAAAGCTGCAATGATACCTAAAGTCATTCATTACTTTTGGTTTGGAAGAGGCAAAAAAAATGACGTAATCGAACGATGTATGGACAGTTGGAAAGTTCACTTGCCAGATTACGAAATTAAAGAATGGAATGAGGATAATTTTAATGTGCATATCAATAATTTTACTTTACAGGCTTATCAGATGAAAAAGTGGGCTTTTGTATCCGACTATGCCAGATTACATATTTTATATCATTATGGAGGTATCTATTTAGATACAGATTTGGAAATAACAAATTCATTAGACCCGTTTTTAGATTATGAAGGCTTTATGGGTTTTTTTTCAAATTTTGATATTAGCGGAGGAATTATTGGAGCAGCAAAAGGAAATAAATTCATTAAAAAACTGTTAACTTATTATGAAAATAAAAATTTTATTGATGGAAATGGAAAAATCGACGAAAAAACTAATGTTGAAATTATTACTGAGATTTCCAAAAAACATTTTGGCTTTGTAGGAGAAAACCAAACGCAGCAAATACTGGACATGACTATTTTCCCCAAAGAATATTTTACAGTCAGAGATGTTAATGTAAAAAATTATGCCATTCATCACTATAATGCTTCCTGGCTTTCGCATGAAGAAATGAATAAACATTTAAAGAGCTATAGAAAGTATTATGAGTTTACAGTTAAATGGCTTGATAACCTTATTAATAACAAGATAGATTTAACACCTTACAAAAATAAATGCATTGCCATATTTGGCAAGGGATATATTGGCGAACTGCTCGTAAGCTATCTCCAAAATAATAATGTGCCAATAAGGCAGATAATAGATACAAAGTTTGCAAATGACACCTACAAAGATATCCCCATTGTATCATCGGATACAATTAGTGATGAAGTTAATCTTATAATTATTACGCCCATTCATAGCTTTGAAAGCATATATTTATCGTTAAAAGAGAAATCTTGCGCAGATATTATATCAATTGAGAATCTGTTATCATAAGATTCAAAAAAAGAATCTCCTCCGTGGATATCATTTTTGCAATTCTTGCCATGGAGGAAACTTTTAATATTTAACAATTGGCTTCTTTTATGACTTACGTTTCTCAAACAAGCACTTTTTAAAATCATTGTTTTGAAGAGTTTTCTTGGTTTAAATTATTCTTTTATCACTTCCAATTTCATAAAAATAGCCAAAGCTTTAAAGTGCTTTGGCTATTTTAGCGTGCGCCCAGCAAATTATTTCTTGTTTGCAGGGAAGTCTGAAATCCTGCGTAATATATACCTCTTCAGATATGTCAAATCCAATGAGCTTACTGAACCATTGCCGTCCACATCCGCCGCCATTAAGCCGTATTCGTCTAAATTGAAAGCACTGTTTCGCAACAGATATCCCTTCAAATACATAATATCCGTTGAATTTATTCTTCCATCTTTATTAACATCACCATATTTGATTTTCACTTTTTGAATAACTTCAAACATTGGTCTGCCATTGGCGCTTCTAGATAAAGCACACAATTTACCGTCTACATAAAACAGCTTCAATATCTCTCCAGTTGACGACAACGTATCAATTCCTGAAAAGTCTTCATAATTATAAACGTAAATTTGATTGCCGCCAACTGCAGTATAAAACCTGTTTTCTTCCATATTAAATGCAATATCTGTAAATTTTTTATCCAGAGTAAAAGCAAACTTCATATCTTCATTTACATTCTCATTGCATGTAAATACAACTCCAGAACTATTAAACAAGTATTTGCCGTCAGGAGATATCTTAAATTTTTCTGCTAAAGGATAACTGTCATAGTATGTTGAACTATAAGAAGACACAAACTTACCGTTATCAACATTTAAAACTTTATAGTCTATTGGCATTATATCAATAGGAATAGCATAAATCCTGTCTAGGGTTGGATTGTACTCAGACAAGCATTCATTATTTACTAATTCCGAATCCATGAATTCTTTAGTGGAACGTGAATAGCTATTAAAATAAGCCTTTTGAGGCTCTCTTGAAGTCACATATAAGTAACCATTCTTTCCTGCAAAAATATTAAATGGCCTAATTTTGATATCTATTTTTTCTTTTAACTCCACAGTTTTGGTATCAATTACTGCTATCATGCCATTTGGGCCTTCCGGCAGCCAGTATAAACTTTGCGAATCTGTTAGCGCTATAACAAACAGCTCATTATCCAGATAGGCCATCCTCCCTATTTTGTCACCTATATAGGCCTATCTTACTTCCCCAGTCTCTATATTAATTGAATAAACTATTGAATTGGCACTATCTGCAGCAAAAATCACCGGTTCCGTCGGATGCTATATTGCATCGCTACTTTTAGTACCAATCGGAAACTTGAAATCTTCAAACTCGTTTTTGGGTATCAAACTTTCCTCTGCGGCTTTTACAGGAAAAACTGTCAGATTAGTCAAAAAAGAAGACATTACAAAACAGATTAACACAAACAGCTCTAATCTTTCATTTGATTTAGGCATCCTAATATCTCCCTCCAACATTTATATAAAGCGTTTTATTATGACGTATGTATATTAACAATATAATATTTATGTCAAAATGTCCATATTATTACACTATACATTTATTTACCTATCCGAATTACATTCCAAGAGGCTCTGCGAAGCATACTCGTTAAAATACCATCATCAAATGAGGATTTATCCGAATTTTTCGGATATACCTCCTCACCATTTACACTATTACGGATTTTTAGATCTTGATGCTCCAAGACAATATGCTCCAGCAGACGATAATCTTTCATACCCCTGACATCCGATACAAGAACAATATCCTCATGAATATTTCTGTTAACTGCAAAGATTGTGACTTCTTCTTTTTCTTCATTGTAAATTGCAACACTTTCAATATCGGTAACATCTTCATGTTTTGAAGTATCATGAAGCGGACTGTTAATCACCGGTTGAAGTACTATTCCTCTGCCATATTTTGAAGCATGCATAAACGGATAAAATATGGTCTGCCTCCAAGCCGCCCCGCCATTTCTTTCAGTCACAATAGGCGCAATTACATTAATCAACTGTGCCAGGCAGGCAATTTTTATTCTATCGGCGTGTTTCATAAGGGTAATTAGCATCAAACCGACAAGTAACGCATCTTCAAACGTATATATATCCTCCAGTAAAGGAGGCGCTATTCTCCATGGTTCGTTCTGCATAATGTTTGCATCTTCATTATTTGAGTGATACCATACATTCCATTCATCAAAACTTAGGTATATATCCTTCTTGCTTCTTTTCTTTGCTTTTATATAATCACAAGTGGCAATGACAGAACGTATAAAATCATCCAAATCATCGGATTTTGCCAAAAAATCAGCTGTGTCATTTTCTTTATTCCCATAATACTGATGCAATGATATATAATCCACATAATCATAAGCATAATCCAGAACTGTTGCTTCCCATTGGGGAAAAGTGGGCATGTCTTTGGAGGAACTTCCGCAGGCAACCAACTCAATTGAAGGGTCAATCATTTTCATGGCCCTTGCAGTCTCTTCAGCAATCCGGCCGTACTCATCCATTGTTTTATGCCCGACCTGCCACGGACCGTCCATTTCATTGCCAAGACACCAAACCTTTATGTTGTGAGGTTCCTTTACTCCATGTTTTATTCTCATGTCACTATATTTTGAACCACCCGGATGATTACAGTATTCCAGCAAATTACATGCATCCGAAATCCCTCTGGTGCCAAGGTTCACTGCCATCATTATCTCAGCATTTACTTTTTTGCACCATTTTGCAAATTCATTAATCCCAACCTGGTTGGGTTCTATACTTTTCCAAGCCAAATCCAAGCGTCTGGGCCTATCCTCTACCGGCCCGACTCCATCTTCCCAGAAATAATTGGACACAAAATTGCCTCCCGGATAACGGATAATTGGCACATTCAATTCTTTCACCAGTTCAATAACATCTTTACGAAAACCGTCTTCGTCCGATTTGGAATTTCCAGGCTGATACAATCCGTCATATACGGCCCTTCCCAAATGTTCTACAAAAGAGCCGTAGATACGCTTGTCGATCTCGGCAATTTTATAATCTTTGTCAACGGTCATTCTGGCTTTTTTCATTTTTGTACCTCCAAAGAATTAATTATTTATCAAAAATATTATTTGCTGCAAGTTGCGCTCGGATATTATTTTCGGTCCATTCTATTTCATTATAACATGCTTGATTTCAATTATGCTTTAAAATAAAAGTCTCATCCATGCGGTGAGACTTTCCAAATCCTATAAAATATTGCTTTATGAAATTGCTTTGCACAAGAATCAAGGGTAGTCAGTCAGAACGGAAATTCCTTTAATAATCTGGGAGTTCATCTCTGTCTGTAAGTCAATAATGACAAGCTCCTTTTGGAATCTTGTTCTATGAATTCCTTCACGATATATATCTTCCATTGACTTTGTTCTTTTATATCCCCTTTGTTTAAGCTTTTCTGCCGCTTGTTCAACACTGTCGCCTAAACGTATCCCAAAAACGTGATAGTCTCCGCCGTTAATATTTATTTGCGTCAACCGCCTGTCGCTTGCGTCTTTCGGTATCTTAAAATAATAGCCCCGAACATAGCCGTCATCTGTTACCTTTGACCCGGGCATATCATCATTAAAATACTTGGCTCTTTCCTCTTAAAGCCCGGCAAATTCAAGGTATTCCATACCCATAAAGCTGTTAGCATTTATCTCTTGCGCTTCTTGTATTGTTTTCTCAACCAGCTTTATGCTTGCATTTTCTTCATATTTTACAAAAACCAGAGTGCCTAATAACAAAAATAAACATGTTAATATAATAATTGTTATTGCCTTTTTCATAATTATTCTGCCCTAATCTCCATATCTCTTTTCACTGATATTTCATCTTGCATTAATTATTTCTTGCATACATTTATTTAGAATAAAATATACCACAACCCACTATAAAAATCCATTCCTTTTTGCTTATTATCCGAAAATGATTAATTGTATCATTTCCTGTCAAAGAAAAAATGCCTTTTGCATGAATCATACTTTTTTCGGCATGAAATAATGCAATATAACTAACTTCTGTGCAAAAATGAATAATTAGAAAACGGAGGAATATTCATGCTGCAAATTGCGCTCTGCGATGACAATACAAACGATCTATCCACCATGATACATCTTTTGGACGAATATAAATCATCAAAGCAGCGGATTTGAATTAACTTCGGCTTTAGATAAAGGCAAGCAGTTTGACATATATTGCCTGGATATTATGATGCCGGGTTTTACAGGCATTGATTTGGCAAATGAAATCCGAGGTTCTGACAAAACCGCACCGATTTTATTTTTTACCTCATCGGCTGAATTTGCATTGGAAAGTTATTCCGTAAGGGCCGCTGACTATGTATTAAAGCCTGTCTCGAAAGAGAAACTCTTTTTAACTTTTGATGAACTTTTGGAACAGATAGAAGCACAAAAAAAGGAAAATACAATTATTGTAAAGAGCTGCGACGGCATCTAAAAAATATTAGTTTCAAATATAGTTTATGCAGAGGTCATTGGAAGAAGTGTGTTGTATCACTTGATATCCGGAAAAGTTGTGGAATGCACGGAGCCTTTTTCAACCGTCTGTAATAATCTCCTGAAATAAGGGTGTTTTATTAAAACCCACCGCTCTTATCTTGTGAACATGCAGTATATAAACACAATAGGAAATCATCAGGTGACCCTGCAACCCCTTACTTCTGTTCCTATTGCCCAGGGAAAAGCAAAGGAGATTAAGCATAAGTACCTGAATTATCAAATGGAGGAGTAATAATTAAATGATAGAAATCTTGTTTGGTACGGCGACAGCGGTCAGTTTCGCCGGAATGGAACGCACACGTAAAAATTATATTGCGGTCGGCTGCCTAACTACGGTTTTATTTTTTTTGCAGGTCATATGCTTAAATGCATGGGATATTGATGTGACATTTAAATTGTATCCGCTTCTGTCCCACTTACCCATTACTGTTTTCATAGTGGCATATTTAAAGCGTCCATGGCTGATTTCACTAACCAGTGTGCTTGCATCCTTTCTGTGCTGTCAGCCTCCCCGTTGGATCGGTACCGCCCTTGGCGAAGTTTTTGACAGTGTTTCCATAAATCACGTCAGCTATATTGCCGCCGCGTTTTTAACATACTGTTTCCTTCGAAAATATGCAGTGACATCAGTTCGGCATCTGATAGAACGTTCTGTCAGTTCCTGCCTGCTTTTTGGCGCCATGCCGGCTTTTTACTATCTGTTCGAATATGTTGGATTCCCAGTTTAAGCAGGCACAAAAAGAATTTGAATCACTACGGCAGATGCAAAAAACTACCGCATCCTACCGACACGATATGCGTCATCATTTTGCTCTTCTTCAGAGTATGGCATCCAAAGGAAACATGGAAGATATCAAAGAATATCTGCAGACCGTGCAGTCTGACTTGGACGCCATTACTCCTGTACGTTTTTGTGAAAACGAAACTGTAAATTTAATTTTGTCCTCTTTTGCCGCCAAAGCGAAACAGTCGGAAGTCAGGCTGACCATAGATGCAAAGCTACCGGACTCTTACCCTTTCAGCGACACCGAGCTTTGCTCCCTCTTGTCAAACACCCTGGAAAATGCCATACATGCATCAAAGCAAATAACCGACATCAGTAAACGCATTATACATCTGCGCATGTTTTCCAGGAACAACAAGCTGTGCATTGACATTCGCAACAGCTATCAAAAAGAGCCGGTTTTTCATCATGGTCTCCCGGTGTCAAAAGAGCAGGGACATGGCTTTGGCACAAAAAGCATGGCTCATATCGTGGAAAAGTACGGCGGTGTATTTCAATTTTCAGTCAAGGATGGTTGGTTTATATTTCAAGCCACAACATGAAGATTTTTATAATATTCGTAATATAAAGGATAAAAAAATATAACGTATTCAAAGGTCAGGTTTCATAAAAATGAACCTTGGCCTTATCTTTGAATTATTATATTTTTTTGATAAAAATAAATAGAACAAGCAAAAAAAATATTTTTACCGTTACTGTGAGTAATTTTATGCGTATAATGATATGAAAACATCACATAAATAGTGAAAATCGTACGATTTAATAACTAACTTCATCTTTTTGAAAAAGCTTTTTATGTTTATTAAAACAAGGTTTTGGTAATAAGATTTATAGAATAATACAAGCTTTTTTAAAAGAATTATATGATTGGTGTGTTAACTATGAACAAAGAACGAGACAATATATTAATTGAAAGTACCTTAAAAGGCAATATAAATTCTTTTGAGGAATTGATGACGCTATATCAGGGAAAGCTGTTCAATTTTCTCTTGAAGATGACCTCCTCCCGGGAGGACGCAGAGGAAATTACCCAGGAAGTATTTATAAAGGTATATAACAACCTGTATAAGTACAACAACAGGTGGAGTTTCTCCACTTGGATTTACCGTATAGCCATAAACACACTCCGGAGTGAATATAGAAAAGCAAAAAATGTAAAGAGTGTTGACTATTACACAAACGTATCTGAGCTGCCTGCAAACTTCAGTGATTATCCCGAGCTGGCCTATGAAATGAAAGAGCGGCAAAAGGAAATAATCAAACTTATCGACGAGCTTAAGGAAGACCAGAAAACAGCGTTGCTTCTACGATATATGCAGGATTTTTCTTTTAAAGAAATCGGCGACATATTGGGAATCTCTCCTGAAGCTGCAAAGATGAAAATCCAGAGAGCCAAGCAGAGTATTTGCAAAAAGTATGAAGAACTCGAAAAGGACGGTGGATAAAAATGAAATGCAATTTTAATTTTGAAGACATAATTAAATATTCCGAAAATCATCTTTCGGAAGAAGAGAAAAAGAGAATTAAAGAGCATCTGGATGTATGTGAAAAATGCCGAAAACGCTATGGCGTACTGAAATTTACAGAGGCTTACGCAAAAGACAGTTCCATGACAAGTGAAAGCATCACTAAAAATGTGATGGAAACAATTGACGTAAACAGATACAGCAAAAGTAAAAAGTTTTTGTTCGGCAGGAATTTTTACAGAGCCCTGCCTGTTATAAAACCAGTTTTGGCATCCGCGGCAGTATTTGTTGTGGTAATGGTGGGCATAACAAGTTTCGGAAGTCTCAGAGGATTAATCAACAATTCCGGCGATGTGAAACCTAATCCAACCAATCCGATTGCCAATTCTCAAAACACAAACCCGGCCGCTTTGCCTGAAAGTACAGCCCCGGCAGTTCAAAATCCTGTGGAAAAGAAGGTAATCACGCTTTACTATTCAAATTCCAATGCGGATAAAGTGGTTGCAGAAAAAAGAGAAGTTGAAATAAGCAAAGATACACAAATAGAAAGATTGGTGTTTGAAGAATTGCAAAAGGGTCCGAAAAACGAGGGATTAGTTGCCACAATACCAAAAGGGACCAGACTTTTATCAGTATCCACCGAAAACGGCATTTGCACACTTAATCTTTCCAAAGAGTTCGTTGACAACCATCCCGGCGGAACAGCAGGTGAAACAATGACTTTATTTTCAATAGTCAATACAATGACTGAGCTTCCCGGTATCGAGAAAGTACAGTTTCTTATTGAAGGCCAAAAACAGGATGCATATATACATGTTGCATTTAGTGAACCCTTTAAAAGAAACAACAGTATTATCCAAAAGAGCCCAAGTGAGATAAAAGCCGAAGTTGAAGCTAAGTCTCAGGAAGCGATTAAGGCTATCAAGGAAAAAGATATGGAAAAGTTGGCCCAAATGGTACATCCTGAAAAAGGTGTGTTGTTCTCCCCCTATTCCCATATTGAATTGGAAAAACATAAAGTATTTACAAAGGATCAATTAAAAAATCTTATGGAGTCGGAAGAAGTATATATCTGGGGAGAATATGACGGCTCCGGTGACCCGATTAAGTTAACCTTTGCCCAGTATTTCGACAAATTTGTATATGATCATGATTTTGCGAACGCCGAAAAAGTGGCATACAATGAAATACAGCAATCTGGAAACACAATTGTCAATATTTCTGATGTATATCCGGAAGGAAAGTTTATGGATTATTACTTCCCCGGATTCACTCCCGAATATGACGGAATGGACTGGGCAAGTTTAAGATTAGTTTTTGAGGAGTATGACGGCCAGTGGTATCTTGTATGTATTGCCCATGGCCAATGGACTATTTAAAACATTAGCTTTGCATATCTTAGTTTTCAAATTATACCGTTCGTTGGCATAATGCCAGGAACGGTATAATTTTTCATACCTTGCCCTTTTCCACAAAAACAGTAAAAGTACCATCTTCATTATTGACAACATCAAGCACTCTATGCCCTTCTTCCTTGAAACTCCTTGGCACATTCAAAATAGGTTCTCCCTCATTCATCTTAATTTCAAGGATTTGCCCCTCTTCAAGTTCCTCTATGGCAATCTTTGCCTTCACAAAAGTCATGGGACAAACAACATCAGTGATATCGACAAAAGCATCAGCTTTAATATCGCTCATATCCATTCCTCCATTCCAAACGGTTCCTGTATTCTCATCATCCCGCTTTCAATACTTCTTCAAGCCTGTTTTTAAGCAAATCCCAGCCTACTCTGTCCAAGGTATTGCCAAATCTTTCACCGGGCTTTCCATGCTCCTCAAAAAATGCCAAAGTTGCTTCAATAACCTTATGCAAATCCTCTTTTGAGAAAATAATAGGCAAAAGCTGCTTTCCGACTGCTATTCTGTTGCCGAACAATCCGCCAAAATACACGATAAACCCGCCTCTGCCTTCCCATGCACTTGTAGGGCACACCTTGACGCATTTGCCGCAATAGATGCAATCCTTTTCATTGAATGTCAGCTCTTTTTCCTGCTTTTTCACCTCAATGACCTTTGCCGGGCAAACTGCCTGACACAATCCGCAATAAATACATTTATCCTTAACCCAACTTGGCATCATTCCGCCCTTAACCCCAAGGTCGTTTTCCTCCGCCTTCAAGCAATTATTTCTGCAGCCGGTAATACCCAACTTAAACTTATGGGGCAATTCACGGGCATAATACCTTTCATCAAATTCCCTGGCAAGCTCCGTTGTGTTGATAAGCCCGCTGGGACAAATAACAGCCCCCTGACATGCGGTAATCGTTCTAACCCTGGGTCCGCATGCACCGGGCTGAAGCCCTGCCTTGGCAAGCTCCTCCTTGACAGCATCAATATCCTGAAGCTTAATATACGGAATTTCGATACTCTGTCTTGAAGTCAAATGGATATAGCCTGCACCGTATTTTTGCGCTATCTCATTCACCTTTGCAAGCTGCTCTGCTTTTATCTGACCTCCGACGATTCTGAGGCGCAGTGAAAAGCGGTCCTTGTCAACCTGCTTCATGAATCCGCCTTTTTTCAGTTCTTTATAATCAACATTTGCCACCTATGCTTCCTCCCCCACAATAGACAACTCTTCCTGAGTTGCCTGTCCTGATGAAATATTAAAGCTCTTTAGCACCGGTGTGTCGTCCTTTAGTGATAATATCAAATAACTTGCCTTTGGATCAAAGGCAAGCCTTATGTCCTCTTCCGAGGGACGGGATGGCGTTGCGGGATGGCTGTGAAAGTTGCCCAGAAGCTCCCAACCGTTGTTTCTCATATCTTTGACTGCCGCAAACTGCTCCTTTGGGTTCATGGAGAAATGTTCCGGGCTTTCGTCTATGTTCCTCAACAGATACACTTTCTCAACATATTTCACACCATTCTCTATCCTGCCGCCCAAAAGCCCGCAGGCTTCATTGGGCAAAGCATTGCGGGAATGTTCAAGTATCTCTTGGTACTGCTGCTTTGTCATGACAATCACAATCGGCCACCTCCAATACCCAATCAGGATTTCAAATCGCACACTGCCTGTTCATAGTCTATAAGCTCTTTTATGGTAGGATTTTCACCGCAAACCTGACACCTTTTGTTCCACGGCAATTTAACTTTTCTAAACTCCATCGCTTTTGCGTCATAAGTTAAAATATAGCCTGTAAGCAGTTCACCAATGCCAAGCAAATATTTGATAGCTTCTGTTGCCTGAATAGTTCCGATAACTCCGCCCATTACGCCCAGCACACCGGCCTGTTTGCATGTGGGAACTTTATCCGGTGGTGGGGGATTCTCGAATATGCACCTATAGCACGGCCCTTTACCCGGAACATAGGTCATGGTCTGACCCTGGAACCTTATAATTCCTGCATGGGAAAAGGGTTTTCCCGTAAGAACACAGGCATCATTTATTAAAAACTTTGCCGGGAAATTGTCGGTGCCGTCTATAATAAAATCATAATCCCTGTCCTTGATAATATCTTTTATGTTGGCTGAACTTACCCACTCCTGATATGTAACAACATTCACATCGGGATTCATTTCATTGATGGTTTCCTTTCCCGATATAACTTTGGGTTTTCCCACATCTTTGGTAAGGTGAATAATCTGTCTTTGAAGATTTGAAAGCTCCACCGCGTCAAAATCCACAAGACCTATTGTGCCGACCCCAGCAGCGGCCAGAAACATGGCGGCGGGCGCTCCAAGGCCGCCCGTTCCTATAATCAGAACCTTCGACTCCAGAAGCTTTTTTTGCCCTTTTACCCCAACATCTTTTAAAATTATATGTCTGGAATACCTCTCCATCTGCTCATTGGTAAAATTCATATCGCGCCGCCTCCCATAAAATAAAGGAATTCCACGACGTCGCCCTCTTTTACCGTCAAGGTTTCAAAATCCTTTCTGTCCAAAATCTTGTCATTTATCTGTACTGTGACGTAATCCGGCATTTCCACCTTTTGAATCTCCAGAAGTTCCTTTACGGTAACCTCTTTTTCAAGTGTTACGTCCTTGCCATTTACCTTAATTGTCATTTACAACCCCCCATATCCTCATATATAATATTCAAGTATAATTTCCTGACGTTTCAACAACTCACACACAGCCTCAACAGCGCCCTCCGTATCTTCTATGTTTGCATCGGGCACAAAATTGTTGAAAGGCGTCTGTCCTATGTTTACCACTATGATTTCATTGGGCTGGTTTAAAAGTTTAAGCTTTTTGGCCTCATAGTCATCCAGATTGAATATGCTGGTGATAAATATTTGGCCCGAATCGGTAAATATCCTTGCCAGTTCTCCAATCTGCCTTATATGCTCGTCTCTGTCCTCATAGCTGTTTGCCACATCCGACGCAAGCCCGTGCAGTATGCTTGAAACACCAAGATAATACGCTTTGTACTTCATGTTGAAAAGCCGCTCTTCCAATTGTCTTCCGATATCCTGGATATCCTTTTCTTTTCCTTCGCTTCCCGAAGTAATTACGATAAACTTCGCTTTGTGTCCATAAGCATTTTCCCTTTGCTTTGCAGAAATCAAACTTTTTTCCCACAAAAATTCTCTTTCCCTGATGTGGGTCAGCAAGCTGCTGTCGGTATCCGGAACTGCTTCCAAAATAATTCCTCCGCCGGATATCTCATAGTTGTCCACAATTACAAACCTTCCGGTCTGCTCGATTTCGGAAATAACATCATATGCAATAGGTTTTGCGGTTTCAAAAATGCACTCTGCCACATCATGTCTTTCAACCTGGTCTTTGAAAGTGTCAATGTTGAGCTCCGCCGCATCAATGATATGGGATATTTCAATGAGTTTGACGCCAATTTTCATCGTACCGATTTTCAACTTATAGTTTTTGTTCTTTATCAAAGGAGCCTTGCCAACCCAGAATATGTTCGCCCTAAAGCGGGAGCTCACTGACGGATGTTTTTCATTTGCCTTCACCATCAGTTCTCCGGGCTTTATATAAATTTGTGTGGTCAGCGTTACTCCTATTGCCTCGTCTGCATAGGCCGTATTTCTGGGTTTTACATTAAATCCCTCTATACTTTTTATTACCGACTTCTTGTTTGAAGGAAGAAATACAACCTCGTCCCCCACACTGATTGAGCCGCTTATGATTGTACCTGCCACAATCCTTCGGTCATCGCCCTCTTCGGTAAATTTGTAAATATCCTGTACAGGCATGCGGAACGGAAGCTGACGATTTTCTTTTTTATTCACAAACCCATCCAACTGTTCCAAAACCGTGGGCCCGTCATACCACAAAGTGTTCCGGGACCTTTGGGCAATATTGTCTCCGTTGAAGGCACTTATTGGAATATAATTAATTGGTCTTATGTTAACCTTTTGCAAAAACTCGCCAAACTCTGAGACAATAGCTTCATAAACTTCCCTGTCAAAGCCCACCAAATCCATTTTGTTCACCAAAACAACCACTTGTTTGATTCCCAGCATGGAAACAATATGTCCGTGGCGTTTGGAATTTTCCTTTATACCTTCCTTCGCGTCTATTACCAAAAGGGCGGCTTCCGCCCGGGACGCTCCCGTAACCATGTTCTTTAAGAACTCAACATGCCCCGGTGCGTCGATAATAATGTAGTCCCTTTTGTTTGTCTTGAAAAAACATCTTGCAGTATCTATGGTAATGCCCTGCGCCTGTTCATCCTTTAATGCGTCCAGCAAAAACGCGTACTCAAAAGGTCTGGCATTCTTTCTGCAAAACTCTTTGACAGACTCAAGCTTTCCCTCCGGAAGAGAGCCGGTATCCGCAAGCAGTCTACCTATGACGGTGCTTTTTCCATGATCCACATGACCGACGATTACAATATTCATTTGTTCTCTTGCTTCCATATCACATGTACCCTCCTCTTCTCAAGGTCTCAAGACCGCCCCCGTCATCCTGGTCCTGTGCCCGTCCGGCTCTTTCCGCTATGTTTGCAAACTTGCCGCTTTTTAACTCTTCAATAATTTCCCTTACATTCTTTGCCGTCGATTCCACAGGAAAAGTACATGGATAGCATCCAAGGGATCTGTAACGCTTTCCGTCTCCACGGTCAAAATACAGTGGTGTAACCGGTATGTTTTCTCTTTCTATGTATTCCCAGATATTAAGTTCCGTCCAGTCAAGCAGTGGATGTATTCTAATATGGGTTCCCGGTGCAAAGTCGGTCTTAAATTGATTCCAAAACTCCGGAGGCTGGTCTTCCACAGCCCAGTCGCTCTCCTTGTCCCTTGGCGAAAAATATCTTTCCTTTGAACGGCTTCCCTCTTCATCGGCTCTTACGCCCACAATAACCCCGGTAAACCTTTCTCTTTTGGTGTCCAAAACATATTTTCCGGTCTTATGGTCTAAAATATAACGGTTCCATTCACCGGAAAGAGTATGTTTCAAAGCTTCGGTTTTTAAAAGCTGGCAGCATGTCAGGCGGTCCACGTTTCCGTCGGGGAAAGTTTTCTTCTGTGCCAAGGCCTCGCTGTTTTCTCCGTATATCATGGTAAGCTTCCATTTTCGTGCAAGTTCATCCCTGTATTCTATCATTTCAGGTATTTTATAATGGGTATCAATGTGTACCAAAGGTATCGGTACATGCCCGAAGAAAGCTTTTCTGGCGAGCCAAAGAAGTACAGTACTATCCTTTCCTATGGACCACAGCATGCATATATTTTTAAACTCTCTGTAAGCTTCTCTTAATATGTAAATACTTTGTGCCTCCAATTTGTCCAAATGATCCATACCGTTCCCCCCATCTTGTGTACAAGCTGAATTACTTTTGTCATCATATGTCCTCTCACATACTCTATATTTAAGACCCATCCTATTCTTGTGTGCAATCAGCATTCTTTTTTAGCAACGTACGTCCAATCACACGCTCTACAACCAAGAACTTACCTGTTTTTGTGTGTAATTTGCATTTTTTGTCAGTGTACGTCCAATCACATGTTCCATAACTCAAACCTTACCTGTTTTTTGCGTACAATCCGTATTTTTTGTCAGTGTACACCCAATCACACGCTCCATATTTACACCTGTCCCACTCTTGCGTGCAGCCCGCACTCTTTTTTGTCAGGGTCTTCCCACCACCATCTGCCGCTGCGAACATCCTCGCCGGGTCTTACCGCCCTGGTGCATGGTTGGCATCCAATGCTCCGAAAACCCTTGCTGTACAGGGAATTGTACGGAATATTATATTTTTTAATGTATTCCCACACCCTATCTTCAGACCAGAAAACAATGGGATTTATTTTATAAATTGAATGAAGGCCGTCCCATTCAAAAATATTCAATTCCTGGCGCGTCAACGATTGTTCTCTCCTTAAGCCGCAAATCCAGGCATCCACAGTGCTCAGGACCCTTTTTAGCGGATTTACCTTTCTTATTTCACAGCACTTTTTCCTAAGTTCAACGCTTTCGTAAAAGAAATTGGGACCGTACTTCGAAACGGCCTGCTCCAGTTCTTTGCTTTCCGGAGCATAAACTTCGTAGTGGAAACCGTATCTGTGCATGGTTTCTTCCATAAGGTCATAGGTTTGCTGAAAATGTCTTCCAGTATCAAGGAAAAACACCCTTGCTTTTGGATTGATTTTAAGCAATATATCCGTCAGCACTTGATCTTCAATTGAAAGACTTGAAGCCAATGCAACTTTCTCAATACCTATGTTTTCAACAACAAACCTCACAATATCTTCAGGACTTTTATCAGAATATTCTTTGTTTAATTTCTCCAAATCCAACTGCACCATCTTTTCTTCCCCTTTGCATGCATTTGCAATATATTCATTTACACATATTTGTGCTAAATTGCACAATCTAAATTACATAATCCTCGGGAATAAAAACTTTGAAATCTTTTGGCCTTACATAAACAGTCTGCCTTTCCTTAAGCCCAAGTTTTCTGTATGTTTCCTTGCTAATCTCGGCTTCAATATATTGCCCGTTGTCCAGTCTCACCAGTTCAATCTTGACAATGGGTCCGACCGCCCTTATAAAAGTAATCCGGGAGCCGATAAATTCCTTTCCTTCCGGTTCAAGCTTAATCTCAATATCATGGGGGCGGGTGTAGCTTACTATATCTTTACCCTGACCGCCGTCCGAATCTGCGCCGGGTAAGCCCAGTTCAACTTTTCCGTTATGTATTCTTCCGTGAAACAGGTTCACATTGCCCAGAAAGTTGTATACAAAAGGATTTGCCGGATTGTCATACACTTCTTCCGGTGTGCCTATTTGCTCGATTTTTCCCTGATTTAAAATTACAACCCTGTCGGCCACATCCAGTGCCTCTTCCTGGTCATGGGTTACAAACACGCTGGTGATGGGATATTCGTCGTGTAACTTCCTCAGCCACCTTCTCAAATCTTTTCTTACTTTAGCATCCAGTGCCCCAAAAGGTTCATCCAGAAGCAAGACCTTCGGCTCCACCGCCAATGCCCTTGCCAGGGCAATTCTCTGGCGCTGTCCTCCCGACAGCTGCGAAGGATAACGGTTTGCCAGCTCTTCCATCTTTACAAGCTTCAACAGTTCATATACCTTATTCTTTATAGCTTCCTTGTTGGGTCTTATTTTTGAAGGCATAACTCTAAGGCCAAATGCAATATTTTCAAAAACCGTCATGTGTTTAAACAATGCATAATGCTGAAACACAAACCCTACTTTTCTGTCCTGGGCACTCTTTTTTGTATTATCCTCTCCGTCAAAAATGATGCTTCCTTCATCCGCTGTCTCGAGGCCTGCAATAATTCTCAAAAGTGTTGTTTTGCCCGAACCGGACGGTCCCAGCAAGGCAACCAGTTCCCCCGTATTAATGTGCAGGTTGATATTGCTCAGGGCCTTAAATGAATCAAAGGTTTTTGATACGTTGCGTATCTCAATACTCATAACTAACCAATCCCCCCAGATTTATCACAACGTCAGAAGTCCCTATATTTTGCTTTGCTGCTGTATCTTCCAATGGGCTACGTTCTTTACAATCAAATTTATCAAGGCAATGAGGGTCAGCAGCGATGCCACTGCAAATGCGGCAGAAAATTTATATTCGTTGTACAATATTTCAACATGAAGAGGAACCGTATTGGTAAGACCTCTGATATGCCCTGATACAACGGAAACCGCACCAAACTCTCCGGCCGCCCTTGCAGTTGTCAGCATAACGCCGTACAGCAGCGCCCATTTTATATTGGGGAGCGTAATGTACCAAAAGGTTTTCCAGCCGCTTGCCCCCAGGGTCAGCGCAGCTTCTTCCTCTGCAGTTCCCTGGGCTTCCATCAAGGGTATCAGCTCCCTTGCCACAAATGGGAGAGTAACAAACAATGTTGCAATAACAATTCCCGGCGGGGCAAAGATAATTTTTATTCCCAAAGCATTAAGCAGCGGTCCCAAAAGTCCGTGACTGGTGCTAAAGAGCAAAACAAATATCAATCCCGCCACCACCGGCGATATGGAAAAAGGCAAATCAATAATCGTAATCAATATGTTTTTTCCTTTAAACTTAAATTTTGCAATCGCCCAGGCAGCTGCAAGGCCAAATATGGTGTTAATCGGAACCGTGATTGCTATGGTTATGAGGGTAAGTTTTATGGCCTTTAGTGCTATCGGATCGGTAATTGAAGCAAAATACAAATTCGCTCCCTGTTCAAAAGCTTTTACGAACACCGAAACAAGTGGAACTATGAGCATTATTATAAAAAATAGTATCGCTATTGTCGTTAAAACCACCTGAACAATTTTTGAGTCTTTTACCGCCCGCTTTTTTGCATATTCCACTTTATTTGCCGTTTTTATTCTCACAGGAACAATCCCCGCCATCCAAATCACTCCCAGTTTGCCATATGTCTGTCAGTTGCCGCCAAATACTCCTGCAACTCTTTACATTCCATACTCACTTTAGATACTTACCTTGATCTGTGTCTGCCTGCCCACCACTGGAATGCGTTAATCATCAGCAACAGGATAAAGGAAATAACCAGCATGACTGCGGCCACCGCAGTACCTCCTGCATAATCATACTGTTCCAGTTTTGTTCTTATCAAAAGCGGTGTTATTTCCGTTTTCATCGGCATGTTTCCGGATATAAAAACCACTGAACCATATTCGCCCAGGGCCCTTGAGAACGCAAGGGCAAAACCTGTTATCAACGCCGGAAACAATTCCGGCAGAATAACTCTGCAAAAAGTTTGAAATCTGGTGGCTCCAAGGCATGCCGCCGCTTCCTCCACTTCAACATCAAAACTTTCCAGCACTGGTTGTACAGTCCTTACTACAAAGGGGAATCCTATGAAAACCAAGGCAACAACTATACCCAGGGGAGTATATGATATTTTGATTCCAAACGGCGCGAAAAGCCTTCCAATCCAACCATTCTGGGAATATAAAGTTGTGAGCGAAATACCTGCAACAGCGGTGGGCAGGGCAAAAGGCAAGTCAATTAAGCCATCCACCAGTTTTTTGCCCCAAAAATCGTACCTTTCCAAAACCCATGCAAGAAGGAGCCCGAAAACAACGTTTATTGCCGCAGCCAAAAAGGATGTACCAAAGGATATCTTGAGCGAAGCCAGCACTCTTTCCGAAGAAACAATTTCCCAAAATTTATCGAGGCCTATTTGGGCACTGTTTAGGAAAACCATTGACACAGGGATTAAAACCAGCAAAGTAAGATATGTAAGAGTAAATCCCATTGTAATTCCAAAACCCGGTATGACGCTTTTTTGTTTTAATTTAAACGGCTTGATTCCAAGATTCATGACTCCACTCCCAAGACTTAAAGATTATTTCTTCTCATATATTTGGTCAAAGATACCGCCGTCATCAAAATGTTCCTTTTGCGCTTTATCCCATCCGCCAAAGACTTCATCAATGGTAAAAAGTTCAACTTCGGCAAATTGCGAAGCATATTTTTGCTTGATTTCTTCTTTTCTGGGCCTGTAATAGTTTTTAGCCGCTATTTCCTGCCCCTCGTCACTGTACAGGTATTCAAGATAAGCTTCCGCCACCTCACGGGTTCCTTTCTTGTCAACCACCGAATCAACAACAGCAACAGGAGGCTCAGCCAGTATGCTCACAGACGGTACAACAATTTCGAATTTGTCTTTGCCCAGCTCATTCAAGGAAAGAAATGCTTCATTCTCCCAGGCTATAAGCACATCTCCCAATCCCCGCTCCACAAAGGTCGTGGTAGAGCCCCTTGCTCCGGAATCAAGAACGGGTACGTTGGCATATATTGCTTTAACAAATTCCTTGGCTTTTTCCGGGTCATTGCCGTATTTTTTCAGGGCATATCCCCATGCCGCAAGATAATTCCAGCGTGCACCTCCTGAAGTCTTGGGGTTTGGAGTGATAACTTCCACCCCCGGTCTGGCAAGGTCATCCCAGTCCTTAATATTTTTGGGGTTACCCTTTCTTACCAGAAATACAATGGTCGAAGTATATGGAGTTGAATTGTACGGCAAGCGTTTCTGCCAGTCTTTGCTCAAAATCTCTTTGTTTTTGTTTATTGAATCAATATCATACGCCAAAGCCAGGGTTACGACATCAGCCTCAAGACCGTCAATTACAGCTCTTGCCTGGCTGCCTGAGCCTCCATGGGACTGCTGGATGACAATGTCCTTTCCGGTTTTTTCTTTCCAGTATTTTCTGAATGCTTCATTGTAATCCTGATAAAGCTCACGGGTAGGGTCATAGGATACATTAAGAATCGTAACAGGTTCTGTTTGACCGGAATCGCTTTGATTATTGCCTGCTTCTTTTGCGCATCCTGCAAAGGAGACAAGGCCGGCTATAATCAGCAGTACTGCCAGGCTTGACTTGAGAATATTTTTTCTTCCCTTATTTTTCTCCATAATCATCTCTCCTCACAAAATACTAAATATAAGTATTCATAGCAATTTAGTGTGTTTTAAGTTAAAATTTAAAGGGTCATCCCCTTTAATTTATATCACACTATTCATATATGAATTATTGTGTTTATTTTACTACCATTTTTATCTACTGTCAATAGATTGAGAAAAAATTTTTTATTATTCCTATATAAATACTCTGGATTATATTGAGAATATATTTAAAATTTATTTGAAAGTATTGGAAAGCAAGCTTATAAAACCTGCCAATGCAACACCGCTAAAGCTCTGCACGGTGTTTACACGTCTACTTATGCCGGGGGTGACTTGCGGGCAAAAAACAAACTTACCTTCTCCAATGTTTCATCAATATCTTTGTCTGTATGGGCGTTGGAAACAAACATCGCCTCAAACTGAGATGGAGCAATATATATGCCGTTGTTCAAAAGATGATTAAAATATCTTCCAAACAGTCCGGTATCGCTTTTTACCGCACTGTCATAGTCATTTACTTCCTCCTCGGTCATAAACACGCAGACCAAAGAGCCGACGGCCTTTACGGTATATTTGGTGATTTTCCCAAGCCCTTCGCTTAATCTTTGACCAAGCCTGTTGATATTTTCAAAAATTCCGGGATTCTCATAAAGCTCCCTCAATGTGGCAATTCCCGCCGACATGGCAATGGGATTTCCCGACAATGTCCCTGCCTGATATACATCTCCCACCGGCGCCACACATTCCATGATTTCTCTCCTTCCTCCATAAGCGCCCACGGGCATTCCCCCGCCGATGATTTTTCCATAGGTCACAAGATCCGCGTTAACGCCAAAATATTGCTGTGCGCCGCCAATAGCCAGCCTGAATCCGGTTATTACCTCGTCAAAAATCAGCAAAGCCTCTTCCTTGTCACACAGTTTTCGCAGCTCTTCAAGGAAATTGTCTTTCGGAGGAACGACTCCCATATTGGCCGCCACAGGCTCAACTATAACAGCCGCTATATTGCCCTTGTTCTGTTCGAACAAAAGCTTCACACTGTCAATATCATTATACCTTGCTATCAGCGTATCCTTTGCGGCACCTGCCGTTACACCCCCACTATTGGGGATTCCGTTTGTCATCGCACCCGAGCCGACTTTGACCAGCATGCTGTCCGCATGTCCGTGATAGCAGCCTGCAAACTTTATAATTTTTTCCCTTTTTGTATAACCCCGTGCAACACGAATTGCACTCATCACCGCTTCGGTACCGCTGTTTACCATTCTGACCATTTCAACGGAGGGTACAAGTTCTGTAATAAGCTCGGCCATTTGAACTTCCAATTCCGTTGCGGCGCCAAAGCTCAAACCGTCCACCATTGTTTTTGATACCGCTTCAAGCACTCTCGGGTGGGAATGGCCCAGAATCATCGGCCCCCACGAACCCACATAGTCAATGTATTCATTGCCGTCAGCATCATAAATTCTTGCGCCCTTTGCCTTTTTTATAAAAGGCGGATAACCTCCCACGGCACCAAAAGCCCGGACAGGACTGTTTACCCCGCCGGGAATCACTTTTTTCGCCCTTTCAAATAAAAGCTTCGATTTTGATAACGTCATTATCCTATGTCCCCCCTGTTAATTGCTTCTGCTATCTCTTTGGCGTAGTATGAGATTAAAATATCCGCTCCGGCTCTAAAGATAGATACTGCAGTTTCGCACATCGTTGGGTATTCATCTATCAGATTCATTTTCGCAGCTGCTTTTATCATTGCATACTCTCCGCTGACACTGTATGCCGCCGTGGGCAGGCTGGAGTGTTTGGAAACTTCGCTGATAACGTCCAAATAAGCCAATGCCGGTTTTACCATTAGAATATCCGCACCTTCGTTTATATCCGTCAAGGCTTCCTTTACAGCCTCTTTTTTGTTGTGATAGTCCATTTGGTATGACTTCCGGTCCCCAAAGGACGGGGCGGACTTTGCAGCATCACGGAACGGTCCGTAAAAAGATGACGAATATTTTACGGCATATGACATGATAAGCGTATTGATAAAGTTGTGTTTGTCCAACTCTTGCCGGATTGCCGCCACCCTGCCGTCCATCATATCCGACGGTGCCACCATGTCCGCCCCGGCCGCTGCATGGGACAGGGCAATTTTGGCGAGATACTCCAGAGTTTTGTCATTGTCAACATATCCATGGTTCAATATTCCGCAATGTCCGTGGGAAGTATATTCACACATGCAGACATCGGTTATGACAAGCACTTCATCCCTGTAGCGCTCCTTAATTGCCCGGACTGCTTTTTGTATGACTCCGTTTTCGTTAAAACTCTGGCTTCCGATCTCATCCTTTTCTGACGGCAACCCAAAAAGCAAAAACTTGTTTACTCCGCATTTTAGAGCATCGTCCACTGCTTCAAAAACTGTATCCGGGCTGTAATAAAAATGGCCTTCAAGAGAGTTTACAGGCAGCTTTACATTTTTGCCCTCCATAAGGAAAAGCGGCAATATGAGCGACTTACTGCTTAGCCTTACTTCTCTTGCCATATCTCTTATATGTTGATTGAGCCGCAATCTGCGTGGCCTGATTAGCATAATACATCACCGCCGTTTTTAAATTTTTAATCTTTGTTTTTGAAATCTTTATTTCACAATTCTTTGGTTTACAAATTTTTGCTTTGCAAATCCTTACTTTGCAAATCCTTACATTACAAATCTTTACTTTAGAAATTCTTGTTTCCTAAAATTCTCGTTTTCCGGTGAAGAAAAATGTTCCAGAAACTTGAGTTTCTTCCATATTTTTCTTCACCTCCGTTAGCAGGCTTATTCAGAGTAATGAAAATTAGGACGATGCAAAATAAGTTTATTTAGCGCAATGCATTTCAATAATTTTTTCAACCATTGAAGAAACCGTTGCAACATCGGAAATAATTGTGTTCATTCCATAAGCCCTTGTAGCTTTGGCTGTTTGTTCTCCAATGCATATTGCATTGATTTTTGAATAATCTATTGTGTTTTTAAAGGAGTGGGCAAAGCCTTTTACGCAGCTTTCGCTGGTAAAAGTAATATAATTAAAACCACTTATGTCAATTCTCTCATTTTCTATGCATTTAGTTTCATATACAGAGATATCAGTGTAGTGTATATTATTGTTTTCGAAAATATCTACAATGGCCTGGGTTCCGTCCTTTGCCCTGAAAATAACCACTTTGTCTTCAGGGCTTATTTTGCCGCTTTGCAAAAGCTCTTCCGCTAAATATCTGCCGTCAAATTTACCGGGAACAAAGTCGGCGCATATTCCGTGTTTTAACAGTTCTTCGGCGGTCTGGGAGCCTACCGCTGCAATTTTTTTATTGTACAAATATCTGCTGTCAAGCTTGTTTTCATACAGTTTTTTAAAGAATATTGTTACACCCAGGCTGCTTGTGAAAATTATCCAGCTATGCTCTCGTATATCAATGTCAAAGTCGAGTGGTTCTGTTTCTATGCAAGGATATTCAACTACATGTGCTCCGAGCCCTCGGAGTTTGCCTGCCAATCTCTCCGATGTTTTCTTTGGGCCTGTTACCAATACATTGCATCCGTAAAGAGGCAATTTTGAAAACCAATCAAGCTTTTCAGAAAGGGAACATACCTTTCCGACTATGATTATTGCAGGGGATTTAACCTGATTTTCTGCGATAACTTTCGGGATGTCACAAAGCTTTGAAACAAATTTTCTTTGGTTTGGCATTGTGCCGTTTTCTATCACTGCCGCATCCATATCGGATTCCATGCCGGCTTCTATAAGGCCCTGTGCTATTTGCGGAAATGAGGCCACCGACATCATAAAGATGAGAGTTCCTTTTAGCTTCACTAAAGATTCATAGTCGATGTCCGGATTTCCGCCGTCTTTTACATGTCCGGTTATAATATGCAGCGACGAGCAAAAATCTCTATGGGTGACAGGAATGCCTGCATATGCTGCTGCGGCTATTGCCGAAGTAATGCCCGGCACTACCTCAAAAGGTATGCCGTTTTGATGCAAGAACTCCAGCTCCTCTCCCCCTCTGCCAAATACAAAGGGATCGCCGCCTTTAAGCCTAACAACAATTTTAGCTTCCAGTGCTTTGGCCAGAAGGATTTTATTTATTTCATGCTGAGGAACCGGATGATTGCCGGCATTTTTTCCAACATAGATTTTCTCCGCATTGTCGGGAATTTTTGAAAGAATACCATCGCTTATAAGTCTGTCATAAACTATGACATCCGCCTTTTTTATAACATCGGCTGCCTTAACAGTAAGAAGTTCCTCATCTCCCGGTCCCGCTCCCACCAGGTAAACCTTTCCTTTGCCGTCAGCCATTATGCATCCGCTCCCTTCAGCATTTCCATCGCCAAACTGTATCCCAACGCTTCTCCCTGATTTCTGTCTCCCGTTTTGGTCATTTTATAAATTTTGCCGTTTTTATCAACATAAAATCCCGTGAGAACTATTTTTTCGCCCTGTATCACTCCATAAGCTGCGGACGGAGAGCTGCATCCGCCGTTCAATGCCTTTATAAAGCTTCTCTCCGCCACCGACACATCCCACGAGTCTTTGTCATGGAAATTTGCCAAAATCGATGCGTCAAAATCTTTTCGTGCTTGTACAGCTATAATTCCCTGACATGCCGCCGGAACAATTTCATCCGTACTGAACACACGCCATATTCTCTCTTCAAGTCCCAGTCTCTTAAGGCCGGCATATGCCAGGGCTATGGCTGAATATTCTCCCTTGTCCAGCTTTTCAAGGCGTGTTAAAACATTTCCCCTTATCGGCTCGACTGTGCAGCCGGGATAGATTTTCTCTATCTGAATTTTTCTTCTTGAACTTGAACAGCCGATGGGACCGTTAAAATCAATTTCATTTTTCCCTTTGGGCAATACAAGCACATCCCTGGGGTCTTCCCTTTTTGAAACCGCAACAATGGGTAGACGGTCATCTATATCCATGGGCATGTCCTTAAAGCTGTGAACGGTGATATCCACCTTTCCGTCCAGCAAGGCACGATCAAGTTCCTTTACAAACAGACCTTTCCCGCCAATCTTGTCAATGGTTTTGTCAAGAATTTTATCCCCTGTTGTTTTCATTGTCACAAGCTCGATCTCGATATCGGGGTTGTATTTTTTTATAGAATCTATCACTATCTGCGCTTGCCTCACAGCAAGTTTGCTTTCACGGCTGCCCACTCTGATTTTCATGTTTCAATACCTTCCTTATCTTATTTGATATTTCTTTCACCTTTTTATGAGATTTTCCGTCGCCGGTAACACCGACAACAATTTCGTCTTTTACGATGACGGCCGGAAAATAAAAATTGCATTCTTCTTTCACATCAGCCACACTCACATAGGCTCCTAGTTCTTTTGCCTTCTCCCCTATATATTTGTTTATTTCTCTTTTGTCCGTGGCCGCAACAACGAGAAATTTGCCGTCCAAATCCTCATTTCTAAATTCGCGCTGAATATGCGTAACAAGCCCGTCATCCGCAAGTTGCTGAATTTCATTTGTTATGTTTGGCGCCACAACCGTTATCTCAAATTCAAAGTTGGTAAGCGTCAAGATCCTTCTTGTTGCAATCTTACCTCCGCCGACCACCAGCACTTTTTTACCTCTTGAAGAAATAAACAACGGAAAATGTTCTTTCATGTCAAAACCAGCCTTTTCCTATATTCATACCATCTATAGTAATCAAAAATGTATTTGTCAATTATCTTTTTTACCTGTATCATCTGCTCTGTACGGTTTTTATCCACTTCACCGGCATAGATACTGTCAAGGTCATACAGCTCCACATTGTCCAAAGATTTTATTTTGGGGTCAATATCCCTTGGAACTGCAAGGTCAATGAATAAACGAGGATATTTTATTCTGTCGATTTTGTCTATTTCCAAAGTATAATGCGGGCTTAGAGTGGCGCTGATTACAACATCGCAATCTTTGAGCTTTTCATACCTGGCGACGTACTCTATGGTTTTTGCCCCCAGGGGTATAATATTATCACCGTGGCGATAGCGTCTTAATGTTATTGTGGTGTCATATCCGTTTTCAATCAATATTGACGCCATAAGCCTGCCGATTTCCCCGTTTCCAATAACAAGGGCCTTGCTTATATTCTCCTTGCTTTTTATAATCTTTAAAGCACTGTAAGCTATGGATCTTTCCGTGCTGCTAAGTTTCAGTGTGGTTTTCACTTTTTTGGCCGATGTTACGGCAATTCTGAACATTACCTCCAAGGTACTGTCACTGGCATTCATTTCCCTTGCCAGTTCAATAGCGTTTCTGACCTGGGTAATGATTTGGTCCTCACCCCATATTTGGGACTTTACCCCGCAGGCAAGTTCGCACAGATGCCTGATGACATCAACACCCGTTCTCAATACATGCATATTACTGTACTCTTCATAGTCGAAATTTGCAGCGTCGCATAAAAGCTCAAAAGGGTTTATATACAATCCTTCCTCGCATGAAAGGTACAGCTCCGTTCTGTTGCATGTTGAAACAATCACAGCGCCGAAAATGTTTTCATTCTTTAGCAAGTCATTGTATACAGCTTGTAAAGTGGACTTTGTAAAAGAAAACTTTTCTCTGATATCGATCGGTGCCAGGGTATAATCAATTCCGGCCATGATTACATTCAAAATCCGCACCCCCGTTCTTTCTCTACTGGGAATATTTTGTTGTTATATTATTGTTCCTATATGTTTACTTGGATTTTGTATATAAATATTAATTAAAAAGCATACAAACACGTTCTCTAAGATATACAAATGCTTATTCCAATAATTGGCTGTTTATTATTTTAAAAAACTATTTACCGTTTTAGCCTGCAAAACACCTATAAAAGAAATGTTTCGAACCCTTTGGATGTTAAATATAATACATAACAGAAGAATTGTCTTCCAACTTTTGATATTCTCTCAGCAAATCCCCAAGGGTAATATTGTCAACAACTTTGTCAATACTCTTGTTAATTTTGTTCCAGACAAATTCGTTTATACACTTCTCTTCTTTGCTAACCTCACTATCCCTGTCATCTATGTCTACAACATTGAGGTTTCCTTCTAACGTGCGTAAAATTTTGCCGACTGTTATATTGGAAGGGTCGTCTGCAAGAACATATCCTCCCTGCGCGCCTTTTATGCTTTTTACTATTGCGGCTTTTCTTAATATGGAAAAGACCTGCTCCAGGTATGATTCGGAAATGTTCTGCCTTTCGGCAATGCTCTTCACGCTTACTATATCACCTTTTGAATTAACAGCAATATCCAGCATCGCCTGCAAGCCATACCTTCCTTTTGTTGACATCTTCATAAATTTGCACCACCTCAATACATAAGTAAACCTATTGTTTTAGTTAGTTATTTTATAATATAACAATTTATAAAATTTGTCAATAAGATTTTTTATAATTTTTCCATCATATTCAAATGTGTCGGATAATTTATGGAATATTCGCAAGAAATGGCGCGTAATAAAATCTCGAAAGGAATTGAATAAACATATATAAACCAAGCACTTTATCTGATAGAGCACTTGGTTTAATTTAAAGTGATGAGACTTAATTAAAGTACTTAAAAATATTATTCAAAATCTTTTAACTGAATATTTAAAGCATTAATCGAAATTTGCAGTTCATACACCAGCAATCCCAACGAAATCAACAAAAGCAACAAACTGATTCCAAAAACAATATCCGCCAAAAACATGACTTTGAAAAAAATCAGAAACATGCATGTAACGCAAAAGAAAAAGCTTAAAGCCCCAAATATCTGCATATTTTTGATAATCACAATTCTTCTTTTTAAATTGTACAACTGACCCTTTGTGACTTCATCCGGATTTTCCTTGTATTTGGCATATAGTTCGCGGATTAACTGAGCCAGCACAACAAAACGATTTGTATATGCAAGCATCAGCAAGGAAATAGCCGGGAAAAGCAACGCCGGTGTTGTAAGCTCCATATAATCATTCCCTTCACAAATTCCATATGAATATATCCAAATGATATATATCCAAATTAGCAGTATATAAACATAAAACAAAATACTTTTCCGGATTAATCTTCTTCGTATTATATAAACATTGCCGGTTTTAATTAAGTTTCACAGATAAACTTAATTAAAAACCGGCAACGGTTATTGTCGCTTGGATTTTTTAGCATCTTTTCTTCAAAATTTCTTTTCCCGGCTCCGGAGGTCTGTCCGGTTTATTCTCCTTTTCTGCCTCTTTGGGTTTTTCAATTTTATTTTCCTGGTATGGATTTTTCATCTTTTCCGTATTTTTCATTTCTTCCATCTTTTTAACCCACTCATCATGCTGCTTTTTTTGCTCCTCCTGCATCTTTTTCAGCCATTCATCGTACTGTTTCTTTTGTTCTTCCTGCATCTTTTTAAACCATTCATCATTTTGCTTTGTCATATCCTCTTTTTCTTTCGGATTTCCCCAATATGGATTCCAATAGGGATTCCAGTAAGGGTTCCAATATGGATTGTATTGGGGGCAGCTGCCATTGTTAATGTTTTTGTTGTCTTCATTATTCATTTTATCTTTGCTATCAACATGCTTGTTATCTTTGTCGTCTTTGCTGCCGCCGCTGCTAAATTTATTATCCGGATTAATCGGAGTAATTTTATTGTCTCTGTTGATGTTATTGTTGATTTTAGCATTGCCGTCAGCTTTATCATTTTTGTTGTCTTTGCTGACATCGTTGAAGGTTTTGGCATCACTGTTGGTTTTATTATCTTTGTTGTCCTTTTTGACGTCGTTATTAATTTTAGTATTACTGTTGGGTTTACTGTCTTTGTTGCCCTTGTCAATGCCGCTGTCAATCTTCGCATTGCTGACTGTTTTATTCTCTTTGTTATTTATGTCGGTACCAACATTGGGTTTAGCATTATCGGTTTTATTCACCGGTTTGATGCCTGCATCCGGACCGGCGGTATTTTCTTTTACCCCGGCACTTGTTTCCACATCGGCTTTTCTGTCAGGTAATGGCTTATTCGGCTCATTGTTTACCTTTTTATCGTCATCCTTTCGGTTGTTCTCATTTGGAACTTTCTTTATGTCCCTGATGGTTTTTACAATCTCATTCACAGGTTTGTCCTTGTACTCTTCGGTAGTTGCCTTGGGATCGACTTCTTTAAGCTTTTCAATCAAAAGCAATTTGCCCGGAGATATACCAAGTTCTCTGGCTTCTTCGCGTCTTTCCAGCACTATGTTCTCAACAATCACCTCGGAAACCACGTTATCATCATTTAAAACCTTGTTTGCTGTACTCTCCACTTCTTCCTTTATTTCAAGAACTTTTCTGGAATTCTTGCCTGCAACGGTAAGCATGATGGTATTTTCTTCATCATTTTTAAGGAAACCTTGTGCCACGGCACTGTCAATAATTTTTTCCACACCTTCATCCAACCGGGAATTCTTATAAGAATCCTCAATCAGCATCTCGCCTTCAGAATTTAACGCTTTTACATCAATAATCCGGTTGTACATATTAAGGATTATCTCCAAACTGGGATTTATGTCAACATTCACGTAGCTGTAAGGCAAATTATAGCTGTATACGGCAAAGGAGATACTTGAAACAATCAACAGAGCTGCTGCCACAGATACTACTTTCAATAACGTTCTTCTTTCAAATCCAATCACTCTGTCCGGCAATTCAACTTGATAGCCCAATCTATGCTCTGCTTTCCTCTTAATCTTAATGTATTGACCCTCTTTATTAACAACAACAGCGTATTTGTCATTCATATCAACTACCATTGCCCTCATTATTCCACCTCCCAGTTTACGTAATCCCTAATAAACTCGTAATCTCCGGTAAATATTATCACTACTGTTATAATATATTTTCGAGCCCGTTCAATTGTTTTCCGAGGTATTTTAAGGCTCTGCTCTATCTCTGCAACGGGTAAATATTTCTTTTGCTTTATTTTCTCCATAATATCCGGTCTTGAAAGGACAAACTTTATTATTTTCGAATAAATCTTTTTGGTCCTTTTATGCTTTGGTGATATGTTAACCAAATCAAAAAAAGATATGTCCCATTCTTTAAGCTCTTTTTTCAACTGTTCAAGCTCGAGCCTTCTGTACTCGCTGATTTCTTCTTCCGAGTACTTATCAATGGACATGGCAATGCCAAGGTCGGTCTCCTCTTCTTCGTCTTCGAGGTGCCCGTTTATATTAACAACCACGCTGTGTTTCTTTTCTTTTCTGTAATAATCTATAATTCTTCTTTTAATAACATTCTGGGAGAAGGAAAGGAAATTGCCTTTTGAGACGTCATAAGAACGGATAGCCTCCACAAAAGCCATCAGAGCAATGCTAAGTTCATCATCCTGTCCGTAGGCAACATAGCGTCCAACCACCTTCTGCGTGCAGGCTGCTATGAATGGTTTATACTCTTCTACAAAAAGATTTATTTCCTCTTCGTTGTTTTTTATTGCCTCAACTCTTTGGTTTATAGTAACAGAATACATTTGGTTGCCTCCAACAATAAATAAAATTTGATGCAGTCATGTCACCCAGTTGCATCAGCAAAGTTCGACACAAATTTAAATAACATCAGTCGAATTTTGGCTGATACCATTTTCTAATGTTACTATAAACCATATTAAGACCAAAATGAAGTAATTTTTTGTAAAATTATTAGATTTAACAAAAATGTAATTATTCTACTCCATTCTAAGTTCAAATCTGTCGAACTTCACATCTTCAATAAACTGATCCCTGTCAAAAAAGGTTTTACGGTATCTGGCAAACTCGGAGGTGTTTTTGTTCAGCCAAAGGGGAACGGGGATATCCAGCTCCCTGCAAAGGCTAATGAGACCTTCCTCCAGCAAATCCCTGAAATCGGTATCTTCAGCCTCTTTATTAAAAACAGACTCTTTTATTGCATGTGTTCCTTTTATCAGTCTGCCAACAAGTATCAACTTTCTCGCCTCATTCTATCAATTTTCCCGTTCCCCGGCTTAAGACTTTTGTTTTGCTTCCTTGTCCTTGATAAGCTTGTATTCTATAGAATCCACCAACGCCTTCCAGCTGGCTTCAATAATGTCCGTTGAAACTCCAATGGTTGTCCAGACTTCTTTACCGTCGGTTGACTCAATTAAAACCCTTACCTTTGCAGCCGTAGCCGAGTTGGAATCAAGAACCCTAACTTTGTAGTCGGTAAGCTTCATTTCCGCAATCTGAGGATAAAATTTCTCCAAAGCCTTTCTTAGCGCCTTGTCCAGCGCATTTACCGGACCCTGTCCCTCATCCGCGGTTATCTCATACTGTCCGTCCACATTAATCTTTATCATGGCGGAAGAATTCGCACCGCTAATAGACGGTTCGTTAACCACAACCTTAAACTCTCCAAGTTCAAAGGAAGGACGGTATTTTCCAAGGATTTTCCGAATCACAATTTCAAAAGAACTCTCCGCACCTTCGTACTGATAGCCTTCAAATTCCAGCTCCTTGAGCTTGTCCAGTATCAATTTTGTCTCGGGAGAATCCTTTGTAATAGTGCTGTCAATATTTTTGATTAAATGAAGCACAGCGCTTCTTCCCGCAACTTCCGACATGAGAAAAAGCCTTTCGTTTCCGACAACTTCAGGGTTGATGTGTTCGTAAGCTATGGAGTTTTTGGTTACCGCATCCGCATGCATTCCCGCCTTGTGGGCAAATGCATATTTCCCTACATACGGAGCCCTTTCATCATGTATAACATTGGCAATTTCACTTATGGACCTTGCAGTAGCCGTAAGGTCCGCCATGTTTTCCTGCGGTATGCAATCATAGCCTGCTTTAAGCTGCAAATTGGGTATTATTGTGCAGAGATTGGCATTACCGCTTCTCTCTCCAAACCCGTTCATTGTCCCCTGAACCTGCACGGCACCGGCCAGCACCGCCATAATGGAGTTGGCAACCGCCATGCCCGTGTCATTGTGGCAATGAATACCGACATTCACGTTAAACTCGCTCACAACCCTGGCGGTAATATCCTTGATTTCATTCGGGAATGTTCCTCCATTGGTATCGCAAAGGCAAATACAGTCCGCTCCGGCCTCAACAGCAGTTTTGAGGGTTTTCATTGCATAATCCGGGTTGGCCTTGTATCCGTCAAAGAAATGCTCAGCATCAAAAACCACTTCTTTATTTTTGTTCTTAAAGAAGGATATGGTGTCAAAAATCATTCTCAAATTTTCATCCAGTGTTGTCTTTAAAATATCGGTAACATGAAAGTCCCAGCTTTTGCCGAATATGGCCACAGCCGGAGTGTCCGCCTTTAAAAGCGATTTTACATTGGCATCCTCCTGAACACTTACATTGACTCTTCTGGTACTTCCAAAGGCGATTATTTTTGCATGCCTTAACTTGACCCGCCCTATTCTGTCAAAAAACTCCAAATCCTTTGGGTTGGAGCCCGGGTTACCTGCTTCAATATAGCTTATACCGAGCCGGTCAAGTCTCTCCACAATTTTCAGTTTATCTTCAACACTGAACGAAATACCCTGTGCCTGGGCACCATCCCTTAAGGTAGAGTCATATATCAAAATCTTCTTCATCTTTTCATCCTTCCTGAAAAAATGCTTTACAATTCCCAACCTTCCTCAAAAGGGAAGGTCGGGAATCAGCCTTTTAATCTGTTTATTTCTTAAGCCAGCTCATCATCTTTCTTAATTCCGCGCCGACTTTCTCCAGCTGGTGTTCTGCTTCATTTCTTCTCATGGCAAGGAACTGTGCCCTTCCTCCCGCCTTGTTCTCAGTTATCCATTTTGAAGCAAAAACTCCGTCCTGGATGTCTTTCAATACAGCCTTCATAGCTTTTCTTGTTTCTTCGGTAATTATCTTCTTTCCTGTTATGTAGTCACCATATTCTGCCGTATCACTTATGGAGTATCTCATGTATGAGAATCCGCCCTGGTTTATAAGGTCTACAATGAGCTTCATTTCGTGAATACATTCAAAATAAGCTATTTCAGGCTGATATCCGGCTTCAACCAGAGTCTCAAATCCGGCCTTCATAAGTTCGGTTACTCCTCCGCACAATACGGCCTGTTCACCGAACAAATCGGTTTCTGTCTCTTCTTTGAAGGTAGTTTCAAGGATTCCGGCTCTTCCTGCTCCTATTCCTGCCGCATATGCAAGAGCATAATCTTTTGCTTTGCCGGAAGCATCCTGGTAAACCGCAATCAGAGACGGAACACCTTTTCCCTCCACATACTGGCTTCTTACCGTATGTCCGGGACCTTTTGGTGCTATCATGATAACATCGACTTCCGGTGGAGGAACAATGGTTTTAAAGTGAATTGCAAAGCCGTGGGCAAAAGCAAGAACATTTCCTTCCTCCAAATTCGGCTTGATGCTGTTTTCATAGATATCCTGCTGAAGCTGGTCAGGAACAAGCATCATTACAACATCGGCCATCTTTGCCGCAACATCAGTATTTTCAACTCTCAGGCCATCCTCAACAGCCTTCTGTCTTGATTTTGAACCCTCAGGCAAACCGACAACGACATCTATTCCGCTATCCCTCAGGTTTTGAGCATGTGCGTGTCCCTGGCTTCCATAGCCTATTATCGCCACAGTTTTTCCTTTAAGCAAGCCAAGATTGCAATCACTGTCATAATAAATCTTTGCCATTTAAAAATCACTCCTCATCACTATTCTTATTTTTTATAACTTTATTGCCTCTTTCAATGGCTATCGTGCCTGTTCTGACAATTTCTTTTATGCCAAACTGCTTTAGCATGTCCTCCAAAGCGGCAACTTTGTCCACACTGCCGGATATTTCAATGGTCAGCGTGGTTTTTGACACGTCAACTATTTTTGCCCTGAATATCTCGGCAATCTGAACTATCTCCGACCTTGTGGAAGCATTTGCCCCAACCTTTATAAGAGCAAGCTCCCTGCTTACCGAATCGGATTCATCAAGTTCTTTTATCTTTATAACATCAACAAGCTTGTTTAACTGTTTGGTAACCTGTTCAACTATGTAGTCGTCACCGTCGACAACAATTGTCATTCTTGAAATCTCAGGATTTTCAGTAACACCCACTGCAAGGCTGTCAATGTTAAATCCCCTCCTGCTGAACAAACCGGCTATTCTCGACAGCACTCCCGCATGGTTTTCAACCAGGACCGATAAAGTATGCTTCGCCATTTTAAAACCTCCCAATTCTATAATTGAACACTCATAGTGTTGATTCTTCCGGGTCAATTTTGCACTCGAGAAGGTAAGGTTTGTCGTCCGACAGCATCTCTTTCAACGCATCTTCCACCTGGGAATCGTCGTCTATTCTCCTGCCCTTGAAACCATAAGCGTCAAACAACTTTATAAAGTCAGGATTGTCGTCCAAAAATACCTGGAAATAACGGCCGCAGTACTTTGTCTTTTGCAGCTCCCTTACCATTCCCAGCCTTGAGTTGTTGAATAAGATTACTTTCACTCCCAGCCTGTTTTGCTTGATGGTGCCAAGCTCCTGCATGTTCATCTGGAAGCTCCCGTCTCCTCCCACACATACCACTTTGCGGTCGGGACAGCCAATTTTTGCCCCCACCGCGGCGGGAAGCCCGTATCCCATGGTACCCAGACCTCCGGACGTTATAAAGGTCCGGGGCTTTTTGACACCAAAATAGTTTGCAGCCCATATCTGGTTCTGTCCCACTTCTGTTGTAATTATATCATCATCACCCAAAAGCCCGGTCAAAACAGACAACAAATATTTGGGATTCACAAAACCTATACCGGGCCTTGGTTCAGGTTTTTCGGCATGTTTTTCTCTTTCTTTTTGAGTTGTCTTTATCCATTCTTCCGTATCTCCCTTTTGGGAAATATCTATAAGCTCTTTTAATACCTGCTTCACATCTCCTACCACCGGTATTGAAACATCGATATTTTTGCCTATCTCCGCAGGATCTATGTCAATATGAACTATCTGCTTTCTCTTTGCAACCTGCTGGGGATTGCTTATAGCCCTGTCCGCAACCCTCGCGCCGATGATAATCAAAAGGTCAGCATTGTTTACGGCATAATTCGCAATATATACTCCGTGAGTCCCAAGCATTCCTAAATTGAGCTCATAATCATACGGCACGGACCCGATACCCATCAAAGTTGTAACAACAGGTATGCCGCACTTTCGGGAAAGAGTTAAAAGCTCCTCGGATGCATTGGAATTAATCACTCCTCCCCCGGCGCAAATAACCGGTTTTTTTGCCTTTTCAATAGCTTGAGCAATCTTTTTTATCTGAAGAGAATGGCCTTTTAAATTTGGCTTGTAGCCTTTTATATCAACACTTTCCGGGTACTCAAAATTAATCTCTTTTGTCTGCACGTCTATGGGTACGTCGATAAGAACAGGGCCCGGCCTTCCGGTGGATGCTATGTAAAAGGCTTCCTTTAAAACCCGGGGCAAATCCTTTGCGTTTTTTACCAAATAATTATGCTTGCAGAAAGGATCCGTCGCGCCGGTAATGTCAGCCTCCTGGAACACGTCTCTTCCAATCAGCTCCGAATTAACCTGCCCGGTGATGGCCACCAACGGTATTGAGTCCATGTATGCGTCAGCAATGCCTGTAATAAGGTTGGTTGCTCCCGGTCCTGATGTGGCAACACACACACCAACCCTTCCCGTTGTTCTGGCATATCCGCTGGCGGCATGGGCAGCTCCCTGTTCATGCCTGGTGAGTATATGCCTTATTTTAGATTCCATCAGCGCATCATAGAAAGGACAAATTGCAGCTCCCGGATAACCGAAAACAACTTCCACGCCTTCCAATTCCAAAGCTTTCACAATTGCCTGCGCACCTGAAAGTTTCATAATTGCCACCCTCTTATACCGAACCTGTAAAAATATCAAAATCCGCCAAACAAATTTATACAGCGACCAAATTTATAAAATTAAACCCCCTCATCTCCGCAAACATGTTCTATTGTCTGCAGGGACGAAGGGATTATGTCCAACGTGGTACCTCCCTGTTTCAACATACCTTCAGTATGCCATCATTGTGGGTATACATCTTTATATACCCTGTGAGCCCTCCCGGGCAATCAGATACATCTTTGTTCCATCACAGCATGTATCCATATAGAGCATATAATTATTGATAAATATTTTATCAACGCCCATACATAAAATCAACACGTTTTTTATCAAATACCAAACCCATTTTTAACGTATTTTATCTTATGTGTCCCGGCACTAGTATTGGACTTTGTCCTGTTTTCGCTCCCATTCTTTAAAAGCCTCAAGGCAGGCATCCCTGTCCGTCTGCACCAAACTTACTCTCTTTTCGTCAGTTTCTCCTTTTATAACCTCATATATATAATTGTCATCAAAACCTATTTTCGCCGCATCTTCCCGCGTACAGCCATAATACACCTTCTTTATCTTTGCCCAGTGAATGGCCGCAAAGCACATCGGACACGGCTCACAGGAAGAATACAATTCACAATCTCCCAGGTCAAACCGTGAAAGTTTTTTTGCCGCCTTTCTGATTGCAATCATCTCGGCATGGTCAGTCGGGTCATTATTCTTTATGACCTCGTTATGAGCCCGTGCAATAATTTCATTGTCTTTTACTATCACTGCGCCAAAGGGACCTCCATGATTCTGTCTCATCCCTGACACAGCTTCTTTGACAGCCTCTTTCATAAAATCATCCATAGCATTTTCCCATCCTGTAAATTCCAAGTTTTTGTCCGTAAAAAGTTTTCCATACTTAATATTACCATAATTGCGTCCAAATTTGTATATCCTCGTGTGCTATTTTCTCATATAAACTCATATAAATCCTATTATATAAATCATAAATCCTAAATCAATATTCTGTTTTCGCTTTTACCCTCAATTTTTCCTATGCTGTAGCCATAGCAAAAGGATTGATACATGCCGGACACAATCAATTCCCGCAAATACTCCCTTTCCGCCTCGTCAAGGCCCACATCCATAACTTTGATAAAATCTTTAATTTTTTCGGTTGCAATTCTGCCCATGGCTTCCCTTGTTCCGGTAAACTCGTTTAGGAGTTTGTTTCTCCCCTGTTTCAGGTATGTTTTTATCATTTTTTTGAAATCATTTTTATCTTGTATTTTCCTTTGTGTGTCCATCATTGGCTCCTTTCATGTAAAAAATGTTTTACCAATGTAAGTCTTCCCATTTTCACATGAAGGATATACCAAAAAATTATATATAAATCGGGAGCTTCATATTTCCTACCTTGTCACAAGTCCGTCTTTCTCTTTTGCGGCAAGCCTGACTTGGACGGTCTGGGGTTTGCCGTTGCTGATATGTCTGATGGTCACCACATCCCCCGGGTTTTTTGAATAAATGACGCATCTTAGCTGCATCATCGTGCTTATCTCCTCGCCGTCAATCTGAGTCATGATGCAGCCCACCCGTATTCCACTCTTGTAAGCCGGTCCGTTTTCGTCCACATTTGCCACATAAACCCCGTTTTGCACTTTGACATTTCCGTCAAGGTAAGGAATAATGTCTTTGTCATATGCAAAAACCCCCAGGTATGGCTCAATAAACTCTCCTGTAGTTGCAAACTTGTTGATTATGGGAATTGCCACATTAATGGGTACGGCAAAGCCTATTCCCTCCGCACTGGCCACTTTTACCGTATTAATTCCCACCACTTCACCTTTCAGGTTCAAAAGCGGTCCGCCGCTGTTTCCGGGATTTATGCTGGCATCGGTTTGAATAAGGCCTTCCATGTAATTTGTGCCCTGTTCGGTGTCAACCTCTATAGTTCTGTTAAGCGCACTGATAATACCCGATGTGACCGTTCTCTGGAATTGAAGTCCAAGAGGATTGCCGATGGCAATGGCAGGCTCTCCTACTTTAAGTTTTGTGGCATCACCCAGCGGTATTGTAGGAAGTCCTTCCGCTTCTATCTTTACCACCGCCAAATCCAATACCGAATCTGACCAGACAGTCACTCCGTCCAGGTTTTTCCCGTCGACCAGCGAAACAACAATCCTTTTGCTTTTTCCTCCAGCCACATGGTGATTGGTAAGAATATAACCATTTGGGGTTACTATTACTCCCGAACCCACACCCCACCGTTCGACAGCATTGGGATTGAATATTGAGCTGCTGTCAACTTTGAGTACGGAAATGCCTACCACAGCTTTTGACGCATTTTCCGCAACACTCTGTATGGTATTTTGTCCGCCCGTATTATTGGATTGTTCCGCCGAAATCTGCTGCGGACTGGGCATTTCAATGCCCGAACCCCCCTGAGGCGTTTGGGGAGCTGTACTGCGGTTTCCCGTTACAAAACCTGTAACAGCAAAAATCAACAATATTCCAACACCCAGAGATGTAAGAAGTGAAGTTAAAAACATGGTGAAAAAACCGTTTTTCCTTCTGCCATTGTCAAACATACTACCATCCTTTTAGAGTTTTTATTTCTAGTATTGCAACAAAACTCTAAAAGAATTCAAAAAAATAAATCTTTTTTTGGATATGCTTTATAAGTCTTCCTCCAGGCTTCGTATAATTTTTTTGACACTCTTTTCAAATTTGGGCCGAGGAAGCATCACCTGATGCTGACAGCCCAGACATTTTATCTTGAAATCAGCGCCCACCCGGGTTATTTCCCACTGTTTGCTGCCGCACGGATGCTGTTTTTTTAGTTCCACTATTTCTCCTATGCGATATCTATGCTCCATCCCTTTTCCCCTCCTTTCATCCAATTATTTCATTCAATTTAATATTTTTATTAAATACTTTATTAAATACCCTCATATCCATCTCTAAACTAATATTTTTATGCTCATATTCATACTACTCATATCTACACCACACATACCTTTAATTAATTCTTTAATTAACATTTTTAATACTTTACATCCCGGAAATATCTTAGGAAAGTTCTATATTTTCCCTGTCAAATTCTTCTTTTATTGCTTTCCTTATTCTTCTTTCCACTTCCCAGTGCGCACCCGGAAGTGTTTTGGCTGTAATCCTGAGAGTAAAACCGCCTCTTGCAAGTTCCGTAATTCCAAGTACCCTGGGGTTTTCAACTATAGTGTCAAATTCTTCCGAAACACTTCTGCAAACTTTGTCCGCCGCTTCAAAAACTTTGTTTACATCCACCCTGTAAGGCAAAGGAATGTCAACAACAACAGTTTTGTTGCCCCTTGAATGATTCGTTACTTTTTTTATCTCACCATTGGGTATAATGTGCAAATCTCCTTTGGAATCCCTTATCTTTGTTACCCTAAGCTCAATCTCCTCAACAACTCCCGTCCTGTCTTCCAGCGTTACCATATCCCCAACACTGTACTGGTTTTCAAAAACAATAAAAGCACCGGATATAACATCCTTAATCAAGCTTTGTGAGGCAAAACCCACAGCCAGGCCTCCTATACCGGCAGCAGCCAATACTGACTGCAGATTCAGTGTATTTGTGAGAAGTGTCAAAATTGCCACACCCGAAAGAATATATACCGTGTACCTGAACACACTCACCAAAAGCGTGGACATGGTGTCAATTCTCTTGTCATCCAGCCTGTGTTTAAATGATTTTTGCTTTTCCATGGCTTTTCTTATCATCTTGCTTCCAAATTTCGACAGCAAAACACTTATGACCAATACTGCAATTATTTTCACTATTAAAACCAACGGGTTGTACAGTCCTCCCAGAATTATCTTTAAATTCCCGGGAATATTCGTTATCCATTCTATAATGTCAACAATGTCAAGAATCATTCCCATTCTCCTTTACACTCATAATAAACATATTTTTTATATATTCTAATTAAATACTTTGGCAAATGCAATGATGCATGCAAATGACAATATATTTTAGAATCAGAACATTTTGTTTCGCATTGCGACGGTTTTCAAGAAAATATCCGGTACACTTTTGTCAATACATGTTAAACATTTTTTGGGCATGTTCTCAAAATAGAACACTTTTGGACTTGTTTTGCAATATCCATAAGATATATAATATAAACAGAAATCCAAGGGAAAAGTTTTTTTCCCTCTCTAATACCAGTTCCCGTAGTTATACGGGTTTTTTTTCAGAAAAACACATCCAACCACATTCAAAAAAGCAGCAACGGAAATTTTATCCGAAGCTGCTTCTTTCTCTTTTTTTCTTATACGTGAATATATAAGTTTCATGTTTCATAATCAATCTTCCTGAAATCTTGACAAGGATTTAATAGCCATAAATCCCAAAATAAATGTAGCTATGGACATCAGTCCACAACCAATCCACCAAGGTACACCGGCGTTTTCAGGAATGGCGGGTAGTATTTTCTCCTGAAAAATTTCTGCCGTGGAACCAAGCACAAACCCTATAATCGCACAATAGGTCTGATGCGGAAAGGTGTTTAAAGTCCATTCAATCGGTTTTGTAATGAGAAAAACCCCGATTAATGTCGCAATTCCCAATGTTCCGATATAAAAAACATCAAACTCGGTTATTGCCGTAAGCATAGATTCATACATGCCAAGTACCAGCAGCATATGGGAAGTACTGATACCCGGAAGCACCAAAGCCAAAGCAATTACAATACCGGCTACAAGTATCATCAAATAATGGACAACTCCTGAACCGGAGCCAATATTTATGCTTTCTTCCGGAATAAATCCAATGGATATTACAACAAGAAGTCCCAGCAAAAAATAAAAAGCTGAAGATATTCTCAGTGAAGATTCCTTTGTCTTCTTATACAGCGCAGGTATGCCGCCGATTACCGCGCCCAGGAAAAACATGGACACGGGCACCGGAAATTTCTCCAAAAGCCATTTTATAAGAAATGAAAGGGAACAAATTCCCAAACCTGTCCCAATGCAAAACTTTACTAAAAACAACACATTGCCTTTGATGTCTTTTAAAAAATTACTGATTGAGCTGATCAGCCTGTCATAAATCCCCAACAGAATGGCCATGGTGCCGCCGCTCACTCCGGGGACGCTCATGGATGAACCTATTATATATCCCTTCACTATTGTGAACAAATCATCTTTCAATCCGCTCTTCATCTACACAAACACACCTTTTACCGGTGTGTACACCTCCTTTTTATCCAAGTCACTGATGAAAATTATAACATTATGCACTTGATATGTAAATAACCATCTCTTTTAAAGTCTGATTTCGGCTTTAAACTCTTATCTCTGTTCTGCTTTCGGTTTTATATCACTCTTGCTTTTATTCCGGTTTTGATTTCATTTTATCTTTGATTTTATTTCAATTTTGCTTCATTCTCGCTTTTATTTCACTATTTCTTTTTACTTCACTTTCGCCCTGGCATCGATTATCTTTTCAAAATCAATATTGCTTTCACCCCTTTTTACTTTATTTATGGTTTTGTTAATATAAACACAAAGTTTTTCCTCAAAAATCTCCGCAGTGGTTTCCTTGTTCTCAATCATTGCAAGGCCTTTTTCCCAACTGGCTGTAAGCGACGGACTCAAAAGCTCTCTGGCCGTCCTCCTTACCAGTTCAACAATGGCCTCACCTTTTAAAGTAGGAGTTACCACCTGGGTTTTGGGATTTATTTTTATATAGCCTATATCGCTAAGTTTCTTGATTATACCGGCCCGAGTGGCGGAAGTGCCGATTCCGCAGGTTTTTATCTGTTCTCTCAGCTCCTCATCCTCTATGAATTTTCCCGCTTTCTCCATGGTAATTATCAGTGAACCATCGGTATATCGGGAAGGAGGTTTGGTCTCTTTTTCCTCAAGCTCAAAGTCTTTTGCTTCCACTGCTTCATTTTTCACCAAAAGATGTATAGGCGCCTCCGTCAATTCTTCGTCCTGTTTTGGCGCACTGACCTCGTAAACTTCTTTCCAGCCTGCTTCTTTAAGGGTTTTGGCATTGGAAACAAAAATTTCGTTGTTTACCACCGTCTCCACCCGGACCGTATTGTATACCGCCGGGGGAAAGAAAATTGCCAGAAATCTTTTCACAATAAGGTTGTACACATTTTTCGTATTCTCATCCATGCGTACCGTTTCAGCGTTTACATACGTCGGGATTATCGCATAGTGGTCCGTAACCTTGCTGTTGTCAACATACCTTTTTGTAGATTTTGTGACCTTAAGGTCTCCCATTTCCTTTATTTTCAGCACATAATCCCTGTACTCCGGATTTTTGTAAATCCCGTTTAAGACCTTGGGCACTTCTTCGAGAACATCGGTTGAAATTACCCTGCTGTCGGTTCTGGGGTAGGTAATCAGCTTTTTTTCATACAACCATTGGGCAATTTCCAAAGTCTTGTCCACCGGAAGTTTAAACTTTTTGTTTGCCTCCGACTGAAGCTCCGCCAGGTTAAATAAAAGGGGAGGCTGCTCTTTTTTTGTCTTTACCTCAACTTTTTTTATTTTCCCCGGGTGTCCTTTAAGCCTTTCAATAACCTGCTCCGCTTCCTCCCGGCTAATGTACTTTTCCTCATCGTCCGCTTCTTTGTCGTCCTTTTTATTCTGGGGCACCCATTTGCCTTTGTATAAAAGATTGCTGACAGAGGACAGAAACGTTGCGGTGATGCCATAATGCTTTTTGGGCATAAAGTTTCTTATCTCCTGCTCCCTGTCCACGACAAGCCCCAGCACACATGTCATGACTCTTCCGATTGCTATAACGGAGGTTTTGCTCTCCTTTAAAAAGTTTGACAACTTTCTTCCATACAGACAAGTGTAAATCCTGCTGAAGTTCATCCCAAAAAGCCAATCCTCTTTAGCCCTGCTGTAGGCAGCCCTGGCCAAAGAGTCATATTCCTCTATATCCTTTGCATTGAGAATTCCTTCCCTTATGGCTTCCTCAGTCTGAGAAGAAATCCAAACTCTTTTTGCTTTCTTATTGCTTCCGCTCTGTTCATATACAAGCCTGAAAATATATTCTCCTTCGCGGCCGCTGTCGGTACAGGCGAATATTAAATCTATATCTTCCCTGTTCATTAATGTCTTTATGGTTTCAAACTGTTTTTTGATCCCTTCGTCGTCAATAACAATATACTTGTATACTTTGGGGATTATAGGGAGATCTTCCACCTTCCATTCCCGGTATTTCGGGTCATAAGCATCAGGATATGCCATTGTGATAAGATGGCCAAAACACCATGTTACCACTGAGTGCTCCGACTCGGCATATCCCTTGCTTCTGTCCTGTTTTGTAATTTTCATGCCCAAAACTTCGGCAAAACTTGCAGCCACCGAAGGCTTTTCCGTAATATAGAGTTTTTTACCCAAACCGCATCTCCTTATACATCAATTATTTGTTATTTTTATGTCAAATTTTATCATCGCTCAGAGACTTCAGTATTATTTATTTTACATTAAACAGACAGCCGCTTCAACCATAGAAAAAGCAGTACCAGCCTTTCGCACGGTTATTACAAAACCGTCAAATGTCCTCTCGTTTTAATTCCTCCTATACCTTTACTTCCTGATATTGTCAGTTTGCTGACTTCCTCGGGAGTTACATAATTATCTTTATTTGTAAGTGCCACTTTTTCCGACACAATGGCAGGATCTAAAGCGTTGATATTTATTCTCCCGGGTGAGCTTGCGAAATTGGCTCCGGCCTGCATGATGGCCTCAAAATATGATTGGCACGCACCGGCAAATATGCACAATTTATCGTAATCAGGCTGATATTTTCTTGCCTCTTTGACACATTCAATGAAATACTTTGAGTTTCTGTAACTGTCAAGTAAATTCGGGTCGCTGCCTTTCTTCAAGCTGTCATGACCTGTTACCACAAGTATGTCCGGTTTGGTCTCCGCAAGAGCCCTCTTTATGATATTGGGCTGTTCACTCTCAGGCGCAAGGTATTCCCTGGATGTGATACCTGCCTCCTTATATAGATTTCTGCACATTTTTAAAAAACTTTCACTGGAATCGATATGAAGAACCTTTCCGGGCCTCTGCCGGGGTTTGCTGAACAGGAAGCATCTGCTGGTAAATATTTGCCTGTAAGCATTGCTTCTTGCCATTGTCAAATCTCTTCTCAAATTTATGCGCGTGCTTCTGGAATCTTTCTTTACAAGGTCATCCTCAAAAGCATCCACTATTATCCTGTAGAATAATCCTCTTAGAATGTAGACAGGCTTGGAAGAATCTTTGTTTTGAATATCGGTTACGATAAAGTAGATATCCTGACCGTGAGATTTTCTTGTTACTATATCTCCAATTTTTAACATTGACATAATAAACCCCCTACAAAGATATTTGCATATTGCATAATATGCAAATAAATCTTCATAGGAGGCTTGTTAACATAAATTTTATGCATGCAAGTTTATTAATTTTTATATTTATTATTAATTGTCTATATCAGTTATGACTTTATATAAATCCCCCCGTTTTATATAACCCCCTGTTGCATTGTCTCTAATACTTCATAAGCTTGCAAATGACCGTTACCGCTTCCGCTCTTGTGGTAAGCCCTTTGGGATCAAACATGTTGCCGGGTTTTCCGACCATCAACCCTTGAGATACCACAGCCGCCACCGAATCCCGCGCATATTCCGAGATATTGCCGCTGTCGGCAAAAACCAGACCTTTTCCCATTCCTTCCAGGTTTCCGTCATGTTTTTTCTCCAAAAACTTGGCAATAACCACTGCCATATCCTGTCTGGTTATAAATTCATTTGGAGCAAAACTTCCGTCGGGTCTTCCGACAACTATTCCAAAGGCTGCGGCGGAAGACACGCTCTTGTAATACCAGTCTTTTTCAGTCACGTCGTTGAAATGCAGTCCGGCTTCTCTGTAAGGGATTTTCAGGGAATTAACAATTATCTGTGTGAACTCGGCCCTTGTAATAGGTCTTCCGGGCATGAACGTTTTTTCATCAATACCGCTTATAATTCCCTTTTCATAGAGCTTTTGAATATACTCTTCCGCCCAATATCCCCTGGGCACATCATCAAATATCCCACCCTTTGTCCCGTCTGGACTCACTTCATTTTCCTTAAGCAAATCCTCCAATGACGAGAAAAATGGATTGCCGCTTTTATCAGGAGTTGGTGTAGGCAATTGCAATGCCTCAAGTAAAACACTTATTCGGTACGTTCTTGATGTTATTCCATCTTCTGCCACAACTTTAACAATCAGCTCATTTTTTCCTTCCTTAAGCTCAACAGCATGGGATATACTTCCGCTTTTAACAGGAACACCGTTTAAAGTAATCTCAGCTCCGTCATCCCGTGCATAAGCAACAATACACACAAACCTTACATCTTCCTCCGCCACTGCCTCGTAATTCAGTATATCCGGAACAAACCCAGGTTTAAGCTTTGCTCCTGTCACAACAAGGTCGGAAAGGTATGGATCGCTTTTGACCTCAAGAGTTGGGGTCGGTGTCGGCATCGGTGTCATGGTTGGCGTTGGAGTCGGAATCAGTATTGGTTCCGGTACCGGTGTTGATATTGGTACCGGTTCCGGTGCAGGGTTTGGCGCTGGCGTTGGAGTCGGTGTCGGCGTCGGTACTGGAGTCGAGCTTGGGCTCAGTTCCGGTGTCGGCGTCGGGCTTGGGCTCGGTTCCGGCTCCGGCGTCGGTGTCGGGCTCGGCTCCGGTTCCGGTTCCGGTGTCGGCGTCGAGGTCGGCTCCGGTTCTGGTTCCGGTGTCGGCGTCGATGTCGGACTCGGTTCCGGCTCCGGCGTCGGTGTCGGGCTCGGCTCCGGTTCCGGTTCCGGTGTCGGCGTCGATGTCGGCTCCGGTTCTGGTTCCGGTGTCGGCGTCGATGTCGGCTCCGGTTCTGGTTCCGGTGTCGGCGTCGATGTCGGACTCGGTTCCGGTGTCGGTGTCGAGCTCGGTGTTGGTGTCGGCGTCGGTGTCGGACTCGGTGTTGGGCTCGGCGTCGGTGTCGGACTCGGTGTTGGGCTTGGCGTCGGCGTCGGACTCGGTGTTGGACTCGGCGTCGGTGTCGGGCTCGGACTTACTATTTCACCTGTCATTATGTCTAAAGCGTCTATAATTCCAATACCATTTTTAAATACAACTTTTATTGTATGGGTTCCGAGTGACAGTCCCAGTTTACTGTAAACCACTGCCTGGGAATTGTAGCCCGAATAAACGCTCATAGCCACCGACTTCATAAGTTTTCCGTCAATATATATCTCTGCGTCACCGTTATCACTGCATTGGGGAGCTATGACATTCACTCCGGTTCCGGTAAATGTATACTCAAAACAGTTCTCTCCGTCCGGTGAATCAAGTTCATGAACGTCATTTAAGTAATCACCTTTATCTCTTTCCTGGCTATGGCTCCAGCCACTGCTGTAATGTATTCCCGGATCCGAATCATTTACCCTTGTTGCAACACTTGCAAGTGTCTTAATTTCATCAGCACTTAAAGCCCTGTCGAAAATCCGGAAATCATCTATCATTCCATGAAGATATGAATTATAGTATGGATCTTCCGATGAATCTGTTTGATGGGATTTTCCAATATAGCCTTTTGAAGTTTCTCCCAGAAATGTTAAAGGTCTTAAAGAAAGCGTGTTATTTTCCCCAACATTCTCTCCATTAATATACAAAGTACCGGTGTCTCCGGACAAGGTAACTGCCACATGCTTCCAGACACCTTCAGTCAAAGCCGAGCCTGAAGTAATGGTCTTCTCACCATAATAACCTGACTGCGTCATTGCAAACTTAATTTTTCCATCACTTTCGGCAGTTAAACGCATATATTTGTTGTTGGAACCACTATCGAAAAAATCAAATATCGGCTGTTCACCTATGGTGTCCAGCCTCACCCAGAAAGCTATAGTAAAGTTGTAGAAAGTACCGGCTATTCCGTCAGGCAAAGCAACATAATCATCAACTCCGTCCAGGGACACACTGTTTCCGTTCAATCCCGGCACAACACCGTTTGCCGAATACAGTACCGCATTGCCGTGATTACCTTTATAGTCCTTAAATTCGTTCGTTGAACCTTCGACAGCTTCATCAAACATATACCATGCACCGGTTTCCCTGCTTGCATACATATTAGGCTCAATTCCTGAAATCAGCTCATCATCCAGGTATAGAGTTACTTTTTCCCACGATACGTAATTTTCGGCGGAATCATTATAGGAGTAGTCATTTGTCTGTATAAACTTCTTGTATTTCTCCTTCGAAATACTTACCATAACTTCAACTTTTTTATCCGGCCCTATGGTTCCGCAACTTTCGTCAAATCCAATCTCAAGGTAATGGTCTGCCATATCAGTCGGTATATCCATTTTGGCAATTTTAACGATTGTATTCGGCTTTATATCTTCCACTGCTCCAGTACCGTCTATATTACTTTTACCCGCATAATAAATCTCATAATTCATGGTTTCTTCGCTGTCCGAGCTGTCCAGTGTAAAATAATACCTAATCTTCACATGCTGCAAATAAATTTCATCAGATGAACTATTATTGATAACACGAAAATACGGACTTATAAGGGTTACATTGTCATCCTTCACATTGTTGAAAAACTCGAGCTTTAAAGGAACTTCCTCAGCCTTCACATTGTACAGTGCTCCTTCCCATATTCCCGTAAAAAGCATTCCGGTATTATAAACAAACAAAATCGCTGTTATAACTACAACGGAAATTATAGACTTGTTTTGCCTCAAAACTTTTCCAATCTTTTCTTTCATTTTGAACTGCCTCCATATCGTTCCATTGGAATATAGCTTTTTGTGGAACTAAAAACAGCAATTTGCACCCAATAACAACTAACACATTTCAATTTGTTTGACTATTGAAAACAGACATTGCAAATCAGTATTATCGGTAATTTGCCTGCATTACAACAGCCTATTACTTCGCTTTTGCTTGAAAAGTCTGTAAATTTAATGTGTTTATTACATTCTCGGGACATTTTGAAGAAAAAACGCAAAAATACGAACTGCCAATCCAGAAAGAATTATCGTCATACAAGGTCAAGTAATTATAAATCTCCACATTTTAATTATACAATAAATTAAGCTCTTATACAATAGACATAAAATTTGTGTTACTGTTTACCTTAAATTCTATATGCAGTCAGACAAGTAAGGTTATTTTAAGCCACTCATTGAAAAAGCATGCTAAAATCTTTATAATTTATAATATAACTGAAAAGTGTTTTGTGGAGGATAAAATGGCAAAGAAAGTCACAATGGAATTTATTGCAAACCAGCTGGGCATTACAAAGAACACCGTATCACTTGCCCTGAGAAATATGCCCGGAGTAAGTGAAAAAACCAGAAAAGAGATTCTCCGGACAGCCGAAAAATATGGCTATATATATAAAAAATCCAATTCCAAGAACAGCAAGTCAAATTCAAGAACCGGGAGCATTTGCCTTATGCTCTCAAATGACACCAAAAATTCCGTAGGCTTTTTTTCGTTTATTCAATACGGTGTGGAGTCCGAAGGCAAGCGAAACGGTCTTAATACAATACTCTATTGTTTTGACGACAATAAAGAATTTCAGCCCCCGGTTTGCATCAGGGACGGTATTGTTTCCGGAATAATAACTCTTGGCCGTATTTCCAGGAAAACCGTAAGTTCCATTATAAGCCTTAATCTTCCGTTGGTAATAGTAGATGATTTTTTTGACGATATAAAAGCAAGCTATGTACTTACCGATAATCTTTCCGGAGGTTATACTGCCACAGAATACCTGATCAAATCAGGACACAGGAGTATAGGATTTTTTGGAGACATATTCGCATCTCCAAGCTTTTTCGACAGATACATGGGATACCTGAAAGCACATGTACAGTACAACCTCCCTGTAAACAGCTCTTTTTCAATTATTGACAAAAATATGGCTGTACTGCTTCATGAAGGAGTTGACAAAGTGGTTGATGAATTGAAAAAAATTCCTCAACTGCCCACAGCCATGTTTTGCTGCAACGACGTGGAAGCTATCGCCCTTTACAAGGCATTTTCGGTTATGGGTATATCCGTTCCCGATGACATATCAATTATTGGATTTGACGATATAGAGTCATCAACAAGCGTTTCTCCCGAGTTAACTACAATGCACATAAACAAAGAGGCAATGGGGGAGCGCGCGGTTAAAAAACTTATTGAAAAGATGAACGGTCAGGAAAGTATGGACGAAAAAATAGTTCTGCCGGTTACCCTTATCGAAAGACAGTCAGTAAAGCGAATAGGCTGATTGAGCTTAACGGTTGTTTTAACCTGTTATCTGGGGGTTTGTTAGTGGAAATCAACATTAATTCAGTGTTTGAAGAATTAAAAAATCGGGAAATTCTTACCCAAAAAAATGTATCCGACATAAAGAACTATATTTCAGTCCGTTATCCAAATCATTCCCCGCAAAAAAAAGCCGCAATTTTTGCAGATGCGGTAAACAAGATAATTAACAAAAACATATCCTCAATAAGCATAACTTACAGAGACGGAATAAGAAAGACCCTCCTTAGGGAAACAGTAAAAAAAACCCCTTTTGCAATTAATGCAAATGACGTTTATCATGCATGTGTGAACAGTGGCTTTAAAGAAGACAACTTCATAAATGAAGTTTCCCAATGGTGCGGGAATATATTGGAAAACCCTCACATAAAAGATGCTGTCAAAGATTACACATTAAAATTAATCAGTCTCGCAGAAACTCCCTCTACAATAGATGATACAGTAAATAATTCAATAAACGATACGAAATGTGAACCCTTAAGTCATGACAGGGACACAGAACTTTTGCCGGAAAATGTATCCGGGCAAGATGTTAAAATGCCAGATGCTGAAGTAATCGAAGAAATTTCCGTTTCAGATGACACTCCTGTTGAGTCTGAGTATGTAAGCAGCATCGAACTTGATGCTGCAAGCAATATACCTGATACAGGCAGTACACTCGGTACACATGAAACCGGCAGTATAAAAAGCGTCCCTGGTATAAAAAAAATTGTGATTGCTGCCTCGGCATTAGTTTTGATTATTACATTTTTCTCCGTTGCTTTGTCCGGCAAACTGAAAAAAACGGCCGGCACCGTACAGCCAAGTGCCCCGGAAGCAACTCCTTCCCCTTCATATGTCAGCATTTTCAATAGCCTGAACACCCCGGACGACTTATATCTGAAAAAAGCCATCTTATCCAACCTGGGCTACTCCATGGGAATTCACAGAAATGTTCCCAAACATAAAAAAGTAATGTATCTTACGGCCACAGCGTACGACCTTTCTTATGAAAGCTGCGGCAAAACCCGGGACCACCCGGAGTACGGAATTACATACACCGGTACAAGGGCCAAATTGGGAAGAACGGTTGCCGTTGACCCTTCGGTAATTCCCCTGGGAAGTGAAATGTACATAATATTTCCTGAAGAATACAGCCACTTAAACGGAGTTTATATTGCGGAAGACACCGGTTCTCTTATCAAAGGCAATAAAATTGATATATTTTTCGGAGAAGACAAACCTGGCGAATCCATAGTAAATGAATCCGCCATGAAATTTGGAGTACGAAAAGTGTATGTGTACATATTGAATTGACAAATCGGTTCTAACTAGGCTTTACACCTTACTCACCGGCATCCTTTTTAGTAACATGAACCGTACCGTGAGGATGGTTCGGCGGCGCATAAATGGAATACAATTTTATCGGTTTGTTACCTGTGTTTATCAGATTATGCCATTTCCCCGCAGGAATGATAATTATACAGTCTTCATGCACATTTCTTTGAAAATCCAGATTATCTTTGCTGTCGCCCATTTTAACAAGTCCGCGGCCTTCTTCTATACGTATGAATTGATCGACGTCAGGATGCATTTCGAGGCCTATGTCTTCCCCGACATTTATACTCATTAATGTAAGCTGCAAATGCTCTCCTGTCCACAAAGCCGTGCGAAAATTGTCGTTTTGCTTTGCAGCTTCTTCAATATTTACTACAAAAGGCTCTGGACCATAGTCCTTCAATTTAATCACATCGCAAGGCTTCGCCTTCTCCGTACAAGGACCATACTGAGGCAAAAACGGGCTGCAAAGGCTGAAGTTATACATTGGAATATTCAGAAAATACGGGCACTGGTACACTTTATCACCGTACATACCGTGTGGCATACTATGTGAAGTATATAATGGCGCGTTTGAAAAACAAGGATATGGCCATTTGTTGTTCGTATTATACACTCTTCCCCATTCCTTTCCGGCTTTTATGGCATTATTTCTTGTTTTGTATCATTCTATGTTTCATATTAAGGAGGTGTGACTCTTCTTCCTGTACAACTTTTTTGTCAATCCGTTCAAACAAGATTTCCACCTGTCCAATTTCCTGTCCTTCCGGAACTTTTACATACTGCCAGACTGTTTCTTCAATCTTTAACATAAAATAAAGAACCTGTCTGCGGATATTTCCCGCAAACAGGTTCGTGGCGGAGACGGTGAGATTCGAACTCACGTGCCGCTTGCGCGACAACCTGATTTCGAGTCAGGCTCGTTATGACCACTTCGATACGTCTCCGTATTTTAATAAATATAATATTTTATACTTATATTTTAATATTAAAATCCTATTCCTTCAAATTTCAATAATCCCCAAAAAACTTCATCAAATCAACTTAAAAATCATATCTTCCGATTTGACTTTCTTTTTCTAAGTTCCTTGAAAAAATTTTTCAAAATCTCAGAACATTCTTCCTGCAATATTCCATATGTCACTTCAACCCTATGGTTAAAAGCATCAACCTTCAGCACATCTATTACCGAACCGGCCGCTCCTGCTTTAGGATCAAGAGAGCCTATAAAAAGCCTTCCAACCCGGGCCTGAATAATTGCACCGGCACACATTGTGCAAGGCTCCAATGTAACATACAAATCACAGTCGTTAAGTCTCCACGTGCCGAGTTTTGCACATGCTTCCCTGATTACAGCCATCTCAGCATGATTGGTGGGGTCATTCGTAAGTTCCTTTTGATTATGTCCCCTGGCAATTATTGAACCATCCTTAACCATCACCGCCCCTATGGGCGTCTCGTTCTTGCCATATGCCTTGTAGGCCTCTTTCAGGGCCTCTCTCATAAACCAATGATGTGACCCTGCTTCAAATTCCAACTTGCGTCCAATCCTCCGATTAATAAAACAGGTATAAAGCAAAACAACTACCAAACGTTGCGAATAAAATTATAACCAATAAAATGCTCATTGTCAAACCCATTGTTTTCCGAAAACATTCAATACCGATCCACAATTCAGATAACATTGTTCTCCCTTATTATCTGATAAGTCGTTGTTCCTACATTCCGTCCGGAAGCATTATTAGCAAAGGCCGTTAAAAATTAGAGTTAAAAATTAGAAAAGCCATCAACCTGAATGGTTAACGGCTTTTCTGGTGTGCCCAAAGGGATTCGAACCCCTGACCTGCGGTTTAGGAAACCGACGCTCTATCCTGCTGAGCTATGGGCACATATAAGGTATTCTATTATTCAAAATCAACGATTAATAGTATACTAAAAAAGCACAAATATTTCAAGAGTATTTTTTCCCAAAATTAATTTAAATATAACCACCTCAAAAACTCTTAACTTTGTTTCAAAATTATTCGATAGAAAGTTTAACAGCACATTTATTTTCTTTCATCTTGCAAGGGAGGGTAACCATGAAATTAATCATAGATTACTTCAAAAAATTGACCGTATTCATTCTTATCATTCTGATAACAACTTTTTGCCTTAGAAACACTGCACTGGCTGATTTCACTCTTCACGCCGCTCCCGCGGATTTCAACTCCGACACTCAAATAAATCTTAACTGGACTTCGGTAACAAATGCGGTCTATTACAGTATTGTCAGAAACGACGTGCATATCGCCAATATAGACATTGACCTTGTGAGAAACTATCTGAGCTTTCAGGACACAGGACTTGTGCCTCAGACCTCCTACAGCTATACAGTAACCGCTGTGGATTCCAACGGAAGGTCCATTAAATCTGCAAGCAGCACGGTTTCCACACTGCAAATGAAAGCTCCTTCCATCGTTTCTTCATGTCTGGACATTAATACCAACGAAATTACGCTGACATGGACAAACAACTCCCTTGCCGTAAACGGTACAATAGTAAACAAATCCGGTGAAGGACAAATTGCCGAAGTTTCCGGCAAAAACACCTCTGTAACTTTCGTTGATCCAAACCTGACTTACGGCGTCGAGGCGCAATATACAATTATGTCAATAGACGGAAATGGGCACTCATCCCCATCTTCCGATCCTGTTTCAATAATACCGATAGTTCCGCCGGTGATAGAAGCTTCAATAAAAAACAGCACAGTAACAATTTCGTGGCAGCCGCACGACCACATTCACGAATTCAGACTTGAAAGAGCCAAATACCTGGAAGATAAAAAGAAATGGGGCTCATGGGAAATAATAAAAACGAGTCTTGCGAAAAACAGTACCAGTACCACTGACAGCATCAGCAGCGATGGAACGTATAGATACAGGCTCAGCATCGACAATGGAAAATATAAAGGTTACAGTAACATATCAAATCCCGTGGCAAGGCTTTTGGCTCCTACAAACATTCAATGCGTCCCCGTAGATTCCGGAAGAATCGACATAAGCTGGAGCCTTCCTTCAAAAGGCAACTTTACCCTTAAAATAGAGAAAAGAATTGATTCGGGAAGCTATTACACATTAGCCGTCCTTGACAGCAATATAACATCTTATTCCGACACAGAGGGAATTCTTCCAAACAAATATTACTACTACCGGATAACAGCATATGATGAAAACGGCAACTCTGCTTCATCTCCTGTGTATTCCATATACACAGGTAAGCCGTCTGCAGCATCAAACTTAATGCTGGAGATTACATCTCCCACAAAAATAACCCTGAACTGGAAAGATTCTTCCAGCAATGAATCAGGCTTCAGAATTGAAAGAAAAGTTGATACAGGCACCTTTGTTCCCATTGCAACTTTGCCTGCAAATACCACTTCTTATGTAGACAACAACGTAAACCCTCAGTCCACTTATACTTACAGAGTCATGTCTTTCAACTCAATAGGAGATGCTTCATCTTACAGCAATGAAGTTTCCTGCACAACATCAATCTTGAAAGGACCTCCTTCGTCGCTGACAGTTACACCGTTGTCTGCAAATGAGATTGAGCTTGGCTGGACATATGCAGGCTCCGCAAGTTACAGTACCATTATTGAAAGAAAAACAGGCGACGGCAGTACCTGGGAAATGGTAACCACACTGCCGGCAGGCTATACAAGTTACAGAGATACGGACCTTCTTCCCAACACCCGGTATTTTTACAGAGTAAGGACAAATCTTGCCAGCAGGGTTTACTCCAGGCCTTATCCTGAAAAAGCTGACGACACCGGTGTATATACTTATTTTGAAACTCCGGAGAAGTTAACATCCGCCTGGACTGTTTCCGGGTTTGTAAAACTTTCCTGGAAGTATGAGCCCTGGGATGATGAGGAAATTATAATAGAACGCAAAACAGGGAACGGAAAATTCATAGAAATCGGAAGACAGGATGCGGATAAAACCGTATGGTATGATTACGACACAGACCCTGAAACTGATTATACTTACAGAATCAAAGCCGTCAACGCTTACAACTCGTCGGAGTATTCAAATGAATCTTCGGTCGACGCCATAAGCTTTAAACCGCCGGAAAACCTCTCTGCAACCATTGTATCAAATACCGAGATAATCCTAAGCTGGACCGACATGACCGAGGATGAGTCCGGCTTCAGGGTGGAAATGAAAGAAGGAAACAGCGAAAACTGGAAAAAGGTCGTCTCACTTTCCAAAAACACCACCAGCTATACAATCAAAGAATTAAAACCGGACACTCTTTACCATTTCAGAGTGGTCGCGGAAAAGTCGGCTTACCGTTTTGAGGTGTACAGCGAGGAAATTCAGGTGCTTATGAAATCTTTGGCCGCGCCGTCGAACCTTGTGGTAAGAGCTGTTTCTCCAAATCAAATTGTTCTGGAATGGAAGGACAATTCCGATGATGAAGAAGGCTTTGTCATTGAAAGAAAATCAAACAATGGAGATTTCACTGAAATTGCAAAAGTAGCCAAAAATATCACCAAATTTACAGATAATCAGCTTTATGCCAATACCACATATTACTATAGAGTCAAAGGTTATTATAAAAACACATACACCAATTATACCAATATCGGAATGGCCAAAACCGCCCTTTCCAAAACCTTTAACGATTTAAACTCCGTTCCCTGGGCAAAAGAAGCCATAGAAAGTCTGGCGGCAAGAGGCATTATACACGGAAAATCGGAAGAGCAGGGAATATTCGCACCCAATGACCGAATAACCCGGGCAGAATTTATAACACTTATAGTAAATGCATTCCAGCTTAGCAAGACCCCGACAGGTACTTTTGCCGATGTAAAGCCCAATCATTGGTATTACAGAAATGTCATGATTGCCAAAAACATGGGCATTGTTTCAGGAACGGGCAACAACTACTTTTATCCCGATGATCCTATAAAAAGGGAAGACATGGCAGTAATTCTGGCAAAAACTTTTAAAATCATAGGAAAGCCACTGCCAAATCACAGTGATTCAGTTTTAGACAAATATTCAGATAAAAATCTTATTTCCATATATGCTCTGCAGAGCATGGCCATACTAAACGGAGAAGGCATTATAACCGGCAAAAGCAGCTCACAGTTGTCCCCTAAAGACTACGCCACAAGAGCGGAGGCGGCAGTAATATTGTACAAAGCTTTAAACAAACTTTAATACTTTCATACACTCTCCTATTTATAAATAACTAAACCCATTTATTGCACCTTTCTTCCCTGGAAAGGCGCATTTTTTTGTAATAAAACCCTCCTTTTTCGTGAATATTAACCTTGGAAAATGCAATCCGTTGGGTTATAATGGTATAGTAACCTAAAGTAAAAAATATACATCTCTTATTCCTTTTCTTACAAGGAGGACTTTTGTATAATGGGCAGTTTAAATCTTGACACCGCTCTGAATGCACTGTTAAAATTCAGAAACGACCGCGACTGGAGCAAGTTTCACACTCCAAAGAATCTGGCCGTTTCAATTGCAATAGAAGCGGCAGAACTTATGGAACATTTTCAATGGAAAACCGATGAAGAATCAAATGAGTACCTTTCTTCACCCAAATTTGAAGATGTAAAAGACGAAATTGCCGATATTGCATCATACCTGTTGCTCTTAAGCCATGACCTCGGGCTTGATCTCAACCGGGCAATTCTCGACAAGGTAAAAAAGAATGAACTGAAGTATCCGGTAAGCAAGTGCAGGGGCAAAAGTAACAAATACAACGAGCTATGAACTTGTCATTGTCATTGATATAAACAAATCATTTTAAAGGAGGAGTTTTTTCATGGCGGAATCAAAAACAAATGCACTTCCAAAAAGAGATGAAATAGACAGTAAATACAAATGGAAGCTTGAACATATATATGCCGGTATTGACGATTGGGAAAGAGATTTCAGCAAAGTAAAAGAATATATATCCCAAATAGTTAAATTCAAAGGTACATTGGGCAAAGATTCAAACACACTCTTAGAATGCTTAAAACTCAGCAATGAACTGATGTCCACCAATGACAGGGTCTTTGTGTACGCCCGTATGAAAAAGGATGAAGACAACTCAAATTCCACATACCAGAGCCTGGCCGACAGAGCATCCGCCCTTATGACCGAAGCTTACGCAGCCACATCTTTTATTGTGCCTGAAATACTCACCATCCCTGAGGAGAAATTAAACAAATATCTTGAAGAAAACAAAGACCTTCAGCTGTACCGTCAGTTTTTCCGCGAAATTTTGCGTCAAAAAGAGCATGTGCTTTCGGAAAAAGAAGAGGAATTGCTGGCCCTTGCCTCAGAAATGGCCGGATCTCCGAGGGAAATTTTTACCATGTTCAACAATGCAGACATTAAGTTTCCCTTTATAAAAGATGAAGACGGGGAAGAAGTGGAACTTACCAAGGGCAGATACATTAAATTTCTTGAAAGCAAAGACAGGAGAGTCCGCAAAGATGCATTCCAGGCACTTTACAGCACTTATGCCAAATTCAAAAATACCATTGCGGCTTCACTTGTCGGAAGTATCAAAGCCTCCAAATTTTACGCAACTGCCGCCAAATACGATTCATCCCTTGAAGCTTCTTTAGATGCTGACAACATAAGCGTGGACGTGTATGACAACTTAATTGAAACGGTAAATAAAAACCTTCATCTTCTCCACAGGTACCTGAAACTCAGGAAAAAGGCTTTAAAGCTTGACGAGCTTCATATGTATGACCTGTATGTTCCAATTGTCGAGGAATCAAAAAAGAACATTCCCTATGAGGAAGCTTTAAAGATGGTGGAAGCAGGACTTCGCCCTTTGGGGGAAGAATATATCTCGCACCTTAAGGAAGGCTTTACAAACGGCTGGATAGATGTGTACGAAAACCAGGGCAAAACCAGCGGCGCATATTCATGGGGAGCATACACAACGCATCCATATGTCCTCTTAAACTACCAGGGCACAATAAATGACGTGTTCACCATAGCTCATGAAATGGGCCATGCTCTCCATTCGTATTACACCAACAAAACCCAACCCTATGTTTATTCGGAATATAAAATCTTTGTTGCAGAAGTGGCATCAACAGTGAACGAAGCCCTGCTTATGAATTACCTTCTTGACAAAACGAAAGACAAAACGGAAAAAGCCTATCTTCTGAATCATTATCTAGAACAGTTCCGTGGCACTGTTTACAGGCAGGTTATGTTTGCCGAGTTTGAAAAAACAGTACACATGAAACATAAAAACGGAGAACCTTTGACAGCGGATATCTTAAGCAACATATACTATGATCTTAACAAAAAATATTTTGAAGCTGAGGTAAATGTGGACGAGGAAATATCCATGGAATGGGCAAGAATTCCCCATTTTTACACCAGCTTCTACGTTTACAAATACGCCACAGGCTTTTCATCCGCAATCGCCATATCGGACATGATCCTAAAAGAAGGACAGCCTGCAGTGGACAGATACATCAAATTCTTAAAAAGCGGAAGCTCCGATTATCCACTGGAACTTCTTAAAATTGCCGGAGTCGACCTTTCCACGCCAAAACCGGTGCAGGACGCCCTGGATGTGTTTGAAAAAATCCTTGGGGAACTTGAAGCGCTTATATAGCAGTATATACCCCATAAGTACAAGAAGTATGTACTCTATATATCTTTATAATATAAAAACGTATCGCGGGTTCCGAAGCAGCTTTGAACTCGCGATATATTTATCTGGTTACAGAATTTGTTAATTATTCTTTTTGATTCTATTTCGTTTCTTTACAAATTGTTATATACTAATTAATTGAAAGTTACAGTTGCCACTTTAGAGGTGTTAATTTATGGATATATTCAACATTAACGAAAAAATCATCCTTCGCCATGCCTCAAACAATGAAACCTACAAAATGGGCCTGTTGTACAATCTCAATCACCGGGTGAGACGCTTTGAGTTTGACAATGACAAATTGGTAATCAATGCTGTCGTTCGAGGTTCCGAAGACTACGATGTCTCAATATATTTTAACGAATGCGGCGATATCTGCGACTATGAGTGCACATGCCCTGCTTACTACAGCTATTCAGGTGCATGCAAGCACATTGTGGCTGTAATGAAAATGGCTCAAAGCGAACTTCTCAAATATAAATACTACAAATATGACAATTACGGCGATTCCAAAAAACAGGGCAAAAATACCATTGAGGACCTGTTTGCTTTTTTTGACGGTTTATTGGACGAACACACAAAACAGGAAGTTCAGATTGAGGTGAGCTATGAATTCAACCGGGATTATTTTAGCAGCTACATATCCTCAGTCGAACTTAGACTTGGCATCGGCAGATTGTACATTGTAAAGAATATGAAGGAGTTTTTAGACCACATATACACAAACACACCTCTGGAGTTTGGCAAAAATTTTACTTTTGACCCTGCAAAGCATACTTTTTCAGAAGGGGATCAAAAAATTATCAATATACTCATGGAAATATATGAAAACGAGAAGCATTTGGAACAAAGATTAAAATACACTTACCAGTCAATGCCCAGTGCGTTTTTCGATAAAAAGGTACTGCTTTCAACCCCTTACCTGCTTAGAATATTTGATGCTTTAAAAAACAGAAATTTTTATGCAAAAGTATTAGACTACGGAGAAAAACTTGTGTCGATAGCGGAAGAGGACCTTCCCCTGGATTTTTCTCTGTCCCGTAAAAATAATGAGGTTTTGCTGCATTTAAAAGAATCAAGATCGTTTGTACCTCTTACCGAGAAAGGAGTTTACTTTTATTATAATGGCAGGATATACCGCCCTTCCGAAAAACAACAAAAATACTATATTCCTTTTATCTCCAGACTACTTGGAGGCAAAACCGACACCCTGACTTTTTCCGCTGCCCAGACTGAAAGATTTGTTTCCGAAATTCTGCCCCACATTCATAAAATAGGCAGAGTTTCCATTGACAAAGAAATAGAAGACAAGCTCGTTAAAGAGGAACTTGTTGCAAAGATATATTTTGACAAATACAAAGAAGGAATTTCCGCCGTTATCAATTTTCATTACGGTCAATTGGTTGTAAATCCTTTTTCCGGCCAAAATTATATTAGCGACCCTGACAAAATAGTTGTAAGGGATACGGAATCCGAGAGAAAAATTATAGAAATTTTTGAAGCAGCAGAATTTTTAGTGGATAAAAACATAATCTATTTGACAGATGAAAACAAACTGTTTGAGTTTCTCAGAAACGACCTTCCCAGGCTTCAGGAATTGGCGGAAGTGTATTATTCCGATGCGTTTAAGAATATCAGTGTAAGATTTCCCCCAAGCTTTTCCGGCGGAATCCGGATTAATCAAGCTTCAAACATGCTCGAATTTTCTTTTGACTACGGAGATATTGATAAAAGCGAGCTTGAACATATTTTTTCTTCCATAAAGGAAAAAAAGAAATTCTACAGGCTCAAGGACGGGTCTTTCCTGTCCCTTGACCTGCCGGAACTTAAAAGCATGAGCAACCTGGTTGAACAGCTTGATATTAAAGTAAAGGATCTTTCCAAAAAGGTTATAGAGCTTCCCAAGTACAGAGCCATGTATATTGACAGTTTGCTTCGCGAAGCCAATATGAACGGAATTGAAAGAAGCCTGGACTTCAAACACATGGTTCAGAACATAAAGGAACCCGGGGACATGGATTTTGAAATCCCCGAAAAATTAAAAAACATTTTGAGGGAGTATCAGAAGGTCGGCTACAAATGGTTAAAAACCCTTGCGTATTACGGTTTGTCCGGGATTCTGGCCGATGACATGGGCTTGGGTAAAACCCTTCAGGTTATAGCATTCATACTGTCGGAAAAGAACAAAGCAGCTGCTCCTTCTCTCGTTGTCGCACCCACTTCTCTTGTATACAACTGGCAGGAAGAAGTCAAAAAGTTTGCGCCGGAGCTTAAAGTCCTGGTTATTTCCGGTTCTGTTTCAGAGCGGCATGAAAAGTTTGAAAAAATAAAAGATGCCGATATCGTGGTAACTTCCTATCCTTTACTAAGGCGGGATATTGATCTTTACAGGAACATAAAATTCCAATACTGCTTCCTTGATGAGGCCCAGCACATTAAAAATCCCAATACTCTTAATGCCAGAACAGCAAAGCAAATTAATTCAGAAATGAACTTTGCCCTGACAGGCACTCCAATTGAAAACTCCATCACAGAGCTTTGGTCGATTTTTGATTTTGTCATGCCGGGATATCTTTTATCTCACAGCAAGTTTGTAAAAAAGTTTGAGACCCCAATTACAAAACACTCGGATCAAAATGCATTAAATGAACTTGGCAGGCACATACGTCCCTTTATTCTTCGCCGGCTTAAAAAGGATGTATTAAAAGACCTGCCTGAGAAAATCGAAACTAAAATAGTCTGTGAAATGACCACAGAGCAAAAGAAAATTTATCTTGCTTATCTTAAGAAGGCAAAGGCTGAAGTTGCCATGGAGCTTCAAACAAACGGATTTGAAAAAAGTCAAATAAAAATACTGTCCCTTCTGACAAGGCTTCGCCAGATATGCTGCCATCCATCCCTCTTTATTGAAAATTACAGCGGTGAAAGCGGCAAAATACAGGCATTGGAAGAAATAATGACAGATGCCTTTGACAGTGGCCACAGGATTTTGCTGTTCTCGCAGTTTACAAGCATGCTGGAAATTATAAAGCAGTTCCTTGACCAAAAAAGTGTTGAGTATTTTTATTTGGATGGCTCAACCAAAGCCCAAGACCGTGTGGAAATGGTCAAGGCCTTCAACCAGGGCACAGGAAAGCTGTTCCTCATCTCTTTAAAAGCAGGAGGAACAGGCTTGAATCTTACCGGTGCCGACATGGTAATACATTTTGACCCCTGGTGGAATCCTGCGGTTGAGGATCAGGCCTCCGATCGTGCCCACAGAATAGGGCAAAAAAATGTTGTGCAGGTGATGAAACTCATTACCCAGGGAACGATAGAAGACAAAATATTTGAACTTCAGCAAAAGAAAAAGGAAATGATTGATTCCGTAATTCAGCCGGGCGAAACCTTCCTTTCAAAAATGTCCGAAAGTGAAATTCTGGAGCTTTTTGAGCTGTAAATCACTTACAACAATCTACCCATTTTTGCACATCTCTTTGAATCTTTCAAAAGGGCATTGGCAATCAACCTGTCAAACTCTCCAATGTCCACACCATTTTGCAGGTTTATTTTGTTGTTTTGGATTATATTTGGCATTGTACCAAAATATACTTTTAATATCATTATAAATCAATAAATCTCAGTGTTTGATTAACATCTTTAAGTTGAGGTTATCTAATATTAAAATTTATACCATAACTTTTAAATATTTGATTTTTCCTGGTAATATAAATTATAATTTAATTATCATTTGTTTTTTTAAAAAAGTGGGTTAGTTTATGCTAAAAGATCTTCTTAAATATTTTATCTAAAATTGTGCTGGTTTTTGGTATTATTTTGACTATATTTTGTTTTATTTCATTAAATTGGATGGGTTTTATTACTATACTTTTGGGAACAATGGTCTTTTTTTCAATTTTATATTCGTTGTATATAATAATTGATAATCAGGAAGTCATTCTTTTCAAACTTTCCGAGCAGGGTAACTTAAAAATATTGTCACAGAACAATGAGAGCAGAAAACTAAAAGAAGACGAATGGCGCTGCTCAGGATGCGGAAAAATAAATCCCAATTATATAAATTTTTGCGGTTGTGGATATTCAAAACCCAAACAGCATGAATAAATTTTTTTATCATACACCTAAAACCAACAACAAAAAAATTGATTTTATTGACACAAAATCAATAAAATCAATTTGATTGTGTATCTATTGCTTCTTCTATTAACTTTATTTCTTTGTTTTTACATTCCATAATAGTTACCGCACAATTTCCCTGTTCTTTTCCACTCCAAAAATAGGAATCAGGCAGAGAAACAACTACGGAAATCATTGCCCGGATAAGCGCTCCGTGTCCGGAAATCAATACATTGTTATATATTTCTTCCATGGGAACTATCCTTTCATCAAGAAAGGACCGACACCTATCTTTTAATTCCCGAATTGTCTCTCCACCTTTTGGGGGAATATAGCTCTCAGGTTTTTTAAAATAAGCATGCAATCTCAAAAAGGGGAAAGCATGTATAAGCCGCAATGACTGTCCTTCACGAATTCCATAAGAAATTTCTTTTAATCTGTCATCTATATAAAAGGGTATTTTTCTATCTTTAATTATTATCTTAGCAGTTTCCCTGGCCCGCAAAAGCGGGCTTGAGAAAACCGCATCAAATTGAATTCCGTCCAGATATTTTGCAGCAATCTCTGCCTGCATTCTTCCTGTCTGGTTCAGTGGAATATCGGCCTGACCCTGTATCTTCAGTTTTTTATTCCAGTCTGTTTCACCATGCCGGATTAAATAAATCTTCATGTTATTTCCTAAAGATTATCCCTTGAATCCTCTGACGCAATGAAACGTTATCCTTCATGGCGTCAACCAATACTGCAATCAATACTACAGCACCTGTAACAATTGTTTCCCAGTACGATGAAATCCTCAGAAGTGTGATACAGGTTGTAATAACACCGCTTAAGAGACCACCGATGATAGTACCTACGACGCTTCCAATTCCACCGGCCATGGAAGTACCGCCAAGTACCGCAGCGGTAATGGAATCCATCTGCCAGCTTTCACCTATGCTCGCCTGGAAGGAGGCCAGCTTGCAAGCCATCAACACACCTGCAGTTGCAGCCAAAAGTCCGCTCAGGCTGTATACAAGAAGCTCAATCCTTTCAATGGGAATACCAACTATTCTTGCACAGTTTCTGTTGCCTCCCAGTGCGTAAATATAGCGCCCGGTTTTTGTTTTATTCAGCAGGATGGTTAATAAAATGCAGATAACAACCATGATAATAACAACATTGGGAAGTATACCGCCGATAACACCATTGGCAAACTGTTGTGCTGACTTTGGCATTCCGGTAATCGGCATACCTTTGGTAATAACATAAACAATACCTTTATAAATTTCCATTGTAGCCAATGTCACAATAAACGGCGTCAACTTAAAATAAGAAATAAAGAAACCGTTTATCGCACCAAAAACCAATCCCAAAAGGCAAGCCAGTATAATGGAGAGGTACGGATTCAGTCCCAGCCTTACCATAAAGATTGCACTAAACATTCCACATATTGACGCAATAGATGCCACTGACAAATCAATACCGCCTGTCAGCAGCACAATGGTCTGTCCGAATCCAACAAGGATAACAAAAGCCGCTGCCCTGGTCAGGGTACTGATATTATATGAAGTAAAAAAATTACCGGTTGCGAGATGAACAATAACACCAATCAGAATAGTTACTATCAAAACCATACCCGCTGTTGATTTTAAAAACTTTTTAACTTTGTTCATAATTCCTGTAACCTCCCATCATTGAAATGCCACCTTCAGCACATCTTCCTGTGTTGTCATATCGACATCGTTAATATATCCACCAATTTTACCCCGTTGGATAACCATGATTCTGTCTGCCAATGCCAATACTTCTTCTATCTCCGAGGAGATTACAACAACAGCCACTCCTTTATCAGCCAGTTCCCTTATAAGCTGATGGATTTCACCTTTAGCATTAACATCAATTCCCCTGGTAGGTTCATCCAAAATCAACATTTTAATTCCCTTGGCCATCCATCTTGCTACGATAACTTTCTGCTGATTTCCACCGGATAAATTCTTAATCAGAGTGTCCCTGGAAGGTGTCTTGATTCTAAAAGATTGAATGTAGTCATTTGTAATGGAAACTGCCTTTTCATAATCAATCAGACCATATTTCTTTAACTCTCCATACGACGGCAACATCATATTTTCCATAACCGACATATTGGGTGTAATGCCGTCATGTCTTCTTTCTTCGGAAACATACCCAATACCATATTTGATTGCGTCAATAGGAGATTTTATGTTTACTTCCCTGCCTTCGATAAAAATCTTTCCGCCGGGTTCCTTTTCCGTAATTCCAAAGGCACATTTAAATATCTCGGTTCTTCCTGCTCCAACCAGGCCTGCCACACACAAAATTTCGCCTTTCTTTACATGAAAGCTGATATCTTCAAATTCACCTTTTCTTGTAAGATTTCTGACTTCGAAAAAGATTTCATCGGAAACCTTACGCTTTATCCGTTTTGTTTTTTCAACTTTTTTGCCTGCCATCAAATTAATCATTTCATCTTTTGTAATTTCATTTGTGTTTACAACCTTGACTACATGACCGTCACGCATGATGGTGACACGGTCGGTAAGCTCCATTACTTCATCGAGATGATGGCTGATAAACACCATGGTTGTCCCATTTTCTTTTAGTTTTCTCATGGATTTGAACAAATTCTCTTTTTCATTCTTAGTCAATACCGCCGTCGGCTCATCCAAAATCAACAATTTTGGGGAATAAGCCAATGCCCTGGCAATAGAGACCAGCTGCTGATAAGCCGCCGACAGCTTTTTAACAGGTTGGGTCACATCCACATGCACACCCAACAATTCCAGAAGCTTCTCCGCTTCTTTACATGTACTTTTCCAGTCAATTAACCTAATTTTTAATATTTCATTGCCCAAAAAGATATTTTCCGCTATGCTCAGTTCCGGCACCAGATTCAATTCCTGAGGCACCAGGACAATGCTCTTTTTTAAAGCATCTTTAGGAGAGGAAAACCGAACCGGTTTTCCCTCCATAAAGATTTCTCCGATATCCATTGAAATCTGTCCAGTCAGAATATTCATCAAAGTGCTTTTTCCCGCTCCGTTTTCACCGACAAGGGCGTGAATTTCACCCTTCTTCAGCTGCAATGCAACATCGTCCAGCGCCTTTGTGCCGGGAAAGGATTTCGAGATACCTTTCATCTCAACAACATATTCGTACATGTTAATTTGCCTCTCCATATAACATATTGATGAATTTATCTGCGTCTTGTGCATACACTGAAGTGGAACCTACTGCTGTTGACTCTTCAACTTTTTCACCGTCAATCGTCTTTATTGCATTGTAGATAAGTTTGTAACCCATGTCATAGCAGTTCTGAACTTGTGCCACATACAAAGTACCATCTTTCAGAGCATTCAAAGCACGAAGGTCATGGTCCATACCGCCGATAACGATCTTGCCTGATTTACCGGCATCTGCTACAGCCTGGCATGCACCAACCGGGTTGGACATGTTGTTGCAGAGAATACCTCCCAGGTTAGGATAAGCCTGGAGCCAGGATTCTGTAATACTGATTGCCTTTTCAACTTCGTCGTTGTCGCGCTGCTCGTCAACGATTTCTATATCAGGATATTTTGCAATTGTATCCTTAAATCCACGCAATCTTTCTTCGTGAGCCAAAGCTCCTATAGTACCTGCCAGAATTGCAATCTGACCTTTGCCACCCATCTTTTCACAAACTGCTTTTGCAAGGGCACAGCCATCACCATACGGGTCAGTATTTCCTACAAAGAATGCACGGTCACAGTTCGGTACGTCTGAAGTTCCGAATACAGCAACAGGAATACCTTTTGCGACGGCATTGTTGATTGCTTCTCCTGTCAATTCGGGCTGGTTAACGTCGACAGCGATAAGGTCCCAACCTTGTCCGATTGCAGTCTCAATGGAATTTACCTGGTCAACGGCATCCGGCTGGGCAGGTCCATACCATTCATAATCTACTGTAACGCCTTTTTCTGCCAGCTCTTTTACAGCAGCATCAATACCGCATTTGATAGCATCATACCAGGCATGAATATTCTTGTATGTGCAGTAAATCTTGTATGATGTTCTCTTTGGCGTATAGCTTGTGTCAAAATTGGTGTCAGCCAAATCGGTTTTTCCGGTTACATTGTTCGACGTAGTACCACTGTTTGTGCCCGATCCGCTTGTTCCGCTGTTTGTACTTGGTCCGCTTGTGCCGCTGTTATTGTTGGTTGTATTGTTTCCACATCCAACTAACACGGATAAAACAAGCATTGTTGTAACAAGAAGAGCTATTACTTTTTTTAACTTTAACATACTTTTATACACCTCACATAATTATTTTCCTGAACACAACATTTATTTTGTATTCAAGTTTTTTATTTTTACCAGAATAGTTCTGGTAATTAACTTGTAGATTTTTAAAACATCCAATACGTTTTCCGCAGCATTACGCCGTCAGACTTGAAGCAATTTATTCACGTATTGCCTTCGGGCATTTAAAATTTAATAACAGATTTTATAACTTCATCCTTGTGATTTGTACTGTATTCAATCGCCTCTATGCAATCCTTAAAATCGAACACATGGGATACAATTTTCTTAAGCGGAATTACTCCTGAAGACACGGCTGCTATTGCAATAGGATACATATTTCTGTAACGATATACGGAATATACGGTACCTTCCATTGCGTTCAAAGTGGCGATATCCAGTTCCAAAACAGGCTCCGGTGACACACCAACCAATGTGACTTTTCCGGCACGTTTGATCAGTTTGCATGTCTGCAGAGTTGTCACACGGCTTCCCGCACATTCGTAAACCTGATCCGCACCGCCGCCGGGCAGAGTTTTTGCAAACTCCACAATGTCTTCCCTCTGACTGTTAAATACCCGGGTTGCTCCGACTTCAAGTGCCTTCTCAAGCCTCTTGTCCACCACATCAGTAACATAAATTTCACTTACTCCCCGTGCCTTAAGAGCCATAACTGTGCACAAACCAATGCAGCCACTTCCTAAAACAATAGCTGTTTCGCCTATTTTAGCGTTTGACAGTTCAGTAGCATGAAGCGCAACAGAAAGCGGTTCCATAAGGCCACCTTCCATTGTGTCAACATTCTCAGGCAGTTTGTAGCACATGCTTGCACTATGAACGCAGTACTCGGCAAACACACCGTCTTTTTCATGAGGAATGGCCATAAATTTGATATGTTTGCACAAATTGTAATGTCCTTTTCTACAGTCTTCACATTCACCGCACGGCACTCCCGGTTCCAATGCCACCTTGTCACCAATCTCAAAGCCTTCAACACCTTCACCTATGGCTGATACAATTCCTCCGGGTTCATGTCCCAATGCCAGCGGTCCGTCAAGTTCCCAGTTTGCAAGACGTCCTTCTTTGTAAAAATGTAAGTCTGAACCGCACACGCCCACATGTTTCAGCTTGATCTGCAATTCCCCCCTTCCCGGCTGTGGAATATCGCGTTCTACCCACTCCAGCTTTTCTTTGCCTGTCAACACACAAACCTTCATTTTTCCTTTCATTCTTTTACCTCCGTCTGGCGATAGATTAATTTTCTCTGTAAGGTACTGTAGCTTGCGAATTGTTTGCGGTTTGCGAATCCCTATTTCTTTTTTTCAATAAGTTCTTTTACTTTCAGTACAATTCCAGGCACATCCATTCCGTAGTAGCTAAATACTTCCTCATCAGTTCCATTTGGAACATCTTCATCCGGAATTCCTACAATCATGAGGGAAGCTTTTGTCTGTGTTTTAAGCACTTCCGCCACTGCACCGCCAAGGCCGCCATAAATGCTGTGTTCTTCCAAGGTCAATACACATCCGCATTTTTCAGCCACAGAAAGAATTGTCTCTTCATCCAAAGGTTTAATTGTATGCATGTCCACAACGGTAACATGGATACCCTCTTTTTCCAGCTCTTTTGCTGCTTCCAATGCACGCCAAACCATTTGCCCGCATGCTATAATTGCTGCATCTGTACCGTCAAACCATGTAATTGCTTTTCCTATCTCTACATCACAATTTTCATTGTATATTACCGGTACCGGTCCGCGTCCGATGCGCACATATACCGGATCATCGATGCTTAAGAATTTGCCGACCAACGCCCTCATCTGATTGGCGTCGGAAGGAACCTCCACAATAAGCCCGGGGATTGCTCTCATGAGCGCAATATCCTGCAATGAATGATGTGTAGCTCCTAAAGCTCCATAGCTGATCCCTCCGCTGATGCCGATTATTTTGACATTGTTATGGGAATATGCCACATCCACCTTCACCTGTTCGGCGGCACGCATGCTGTAAAAGCTTGCCGGACCGACAACATATGCCTTTTTCCCTACCGAAGCCATTCCGGCCGCCATCGTTACGGCATTTTGCTCTGCAATTCCCAGTTCCACAAATTGTTCCGGCAACTCTTCAGGATAGCTTCCAAGAGACGCTGAACCTCTGGAATCTGTGCATATAACCACAATATCTCTGTCTTTTTTCGCCTCTTCCAATATTCTTTTGGAGAAAGCTTCTCTACATGCTTCTCTTGCCATCATATCAAACTCCTTTTATACATTGACATGTCCCTTTTCATTTGCTCAATCTGTTCCGCACTGGGTGTTTTATGGTGCCATTCCGCTTTATTCTCTGCACAGTAAAGGCCTTTTCCTTTGATGGTATTGGCAATAATACACATTGGTCTTCCATCAGGATCCTGAATCTCCAGTGCCTCCCTGATTTCATCAAGATCGTGGCCATTTATAACAAGGGTATGAAACCCAAATGCCTCTGTCTTCTGTTTGAGATTTTCCAGCGGCATAATATCTTCTGTATTTCCGCTGATCTGCAAATAGTTGCGGTCAATAATCCATGTCAGATTTTTAAGCTTGAATTTTGACGCTGCCATTGCCGCTTCCCAATTGCTGCCTTCCGCAAGTTCTCCGTCTCCTGTCAGTACAAAGACTCTGTTATTTTTCTTGCTCATTTTCAAAGCCAGTGCCATACCTGTCGCAAGACCGAGTCCATGGCCAAGAGAACCCGTATTTGCCTCCACGCCTTTTATTTTTTTTGTAGGGTGTCCTCCCAATTTTGCCTGAAAGCTACCAAAAGCATCTAAATCGCTTTTGTCTATGTAGCCGTATTCATGCAACAAAACATAGTATGCCTCGGCTGCATGGCCCTTGCTCAGAATAAAATAGTCTCTTTCGTCCCAGTCCGGATTCTTCGGATCATGTTTCATATAATCATATAAAACAGTCAGTATATCAATCTCCGAAAGGTCTCCGCCAATATGCCCTCCATTACCGTGATATACCAACTCCGCAGTTTTTGTCCGTATGTCCGCAGCCTGGATCAAGAGTCTCTTTTTGTGTTCCGCCGTAAGTTTCATTAATATCACTCCTTGCTTAAAAGCATATTTACTGCTGCTTTCCAACCATCAACTTTTTCATTGCGTACTTGAGAATTCATTTTGGAATGGTAAAATCGATATGATATGGCATTATACACGGTGTCATCATACAGATTGGCTGACATTCCGGCCAGAAAAGCCGCTCCTGTTGCAGAAAGCTCCTCAATATTGGGTATTTTAATATCTGCATCAGAAATATCGCTCTGGAACTGCATCAGATAATCATCCCTGGTCGGTCCTCCGTCAACACACAATTCCGAAATTTCCAACCCCGTATCTTTTCGCATTGCTAAAATAACATCATTAATTTGATAAGCAATAGATTCATTAGCCGCTTTCACCAGCTCTGCTTTGCCGGTCGAACGGCTCATTCCGGCAATGATCGCCTTGGCTTCGCTTTTCCAGTACGGAGCCCCCAAACCGGTAAATGCGGGAACCAAATAAGTTCCATCATTTGGGTTTGCCCTTTTTGACAACTCAGCCGTTTCTTTCGCAGACTGAATCAATCCAAGAGCATCTTTAAGCCATGAAATAACCGCACCGGTATAGTTAATATTGCCTTCGAGAACATAAGAAGCTTTTCCGTCGATTACCCAGGCAAGAGAGGTGGATAATCCATGTTTGCTGAAAATCGGTATGTTGCCCGTGTTTAGCATAACGGATGAGCCTGTTCCATAAGTAACTTTTATCGAACCTTCTTTTCTGCAGTTGTGTCCAAACAACGCACCATGGGAATCCCCAAGTACCCCGCAGATTGGAATGGGCTTTTCAAGATAACCTTCAAAATCAGTTTCGCCAAACACTGAATTTGAATCACAAATCTCAGGAAGTGCTTTAACCGGTATTCCAAATATGTCGCAGAGTTGTTCATCCCACTTCAGTGTGGTTAAATTTAAAAGCTGGGTACGACTGGCATTTGAATAATCGGTTTTATAACTTTTTCCCTTTGTCAGTTTATAAACAAGCCAGCTATCTATTGTTCCAAAAGCCGCATCTCCGTCATCTGCTTTTTTGTCTACATCCGGAACATTCTCCATAAACCATGTCATCTTACCGGCCGGATAATACGGAGAAAGCTTTAAACCCGATTTTGCGGCTATACAATTCTCGTATCCCGCCTTTTTTATTCTTTCACAAATATCTTTTGCTCTGTTGCATTGCCAAACAATTGCATTGCAAAGAGGCTTGCCTGTTTTCTTGTCCCATACGACTGTTGTCTCTCTCTGGTTTGAAATTCCCACGCAAAGAATCCGGTTTTTATCTATGCCTGCTTTTTCCACTACCATTTTCACGGTCTTAATTACATTTTCATAGATTTCTTCCGGATCATGGGAAACCCATCCATTTTCATTTATGATTTGCTTATGTGGGAGATCATGTCTTGCTTGAATAATTCCAGAGTCGTTTAGAATAACCGCTTTAGTCCCTTGAGTGCTCTGATCTATGCTGAGAACGTAAAAATTATTCATATTCTCCCTTCCTATTCAATTTTTTATCTTCAATTATATTAAATCATACTTTATGTTCTTTGTCAAACATTTTATTTTTTATTTCGAACATTTAATGTTTTGTTTTTTTACGTTAAACCATAATTTTATTTATTTTATTCGAAAATTTAACGTTCTTTTTAAAATATCATGGCACAATTTAGGTTGTATTATTTAATTTGATATTATATAATTAAAATGTGATTTTATAATATTTACATACAAAATAATCAGATTTTCTAAAATTTTTCACTTGATGCGAGGTAAAAGAATAAATGAAAAAAGATCGATACTCACAGATTATTGAGATTATGGAAAGGCAAAATACCATTTCCATAAGAGAACTTGCGGAAAAATTAAATTGTACTGAAATGACCATACGGCGCAATCTTGATAAGTTGCAGGAAATGAATTTTGTAAAAAGAGAGCGGGGTTATGCAGTTCTTTTAAAACCTGCACAGCCGACAGACTACTATGTTCAAATCGGAGAACATAAAGAAGAAAAAGAAGCCATAGCCATTGCCGCACTTAAATATATTCGTCCGTATCAAACCATATGTATCGACTCCGGAACCACCACCCAGCTGTTAGTTGAAACACTGCCCGAAAACATCCATCTGTCCGTTATCACAACCAGCCTTACAGCTTCAATGACTTTATCCAATAATGAAAACATACAGGTTTTAATTCCAACAGGTTTTCTTCATCACAAAAACCGTTCCGTTATTCTTGCTGATCCGGACATTATGAAGCAGTACCAGGCTGATGTTGCATTTTTGTCTTGCAGGGCTTTCCGCGTTCCGGGAGGCGCGTTCGAACATTCTCAATCTTTAACTTCGACAAAAAAGGCACTTGCATCCATAGCTCAAAAACGTATTTTATTATTGGATTATTCCAAATGGGGAATTAATTCGTTGTGCAATTCGTTCCCTCTCGAACAAATCGATATCATCATCACCGACAATAAAGCACCCAAAGATTCCGTCAGCAAAATAGTCAAGCTCGGCAAGGAAATAATAATAGTAAACCCTGAAACCAAATCAATTGAAAATCATTACAATCCCTCCAATCCTAACTGATCTGAAAAGTTATATAAATTATTTAACCCGGGTATTTCACCCGGGTATTTTGTTTTAATTTAGCAAAGATTTCACCTTCGGCAAAAGTAAGGCCCATATTCTTCTTCATGTGTTTTTACATAGGTCCAGTTAAACTCTTTGTCCGCAACATAGACATCAAATTCAGTATCCAGGTCACTTGCAATAAGCCCGGACGCTTTTTCGAGTATCAGGACAACATCCGAAAGTTGGTAAAAAATATAGCAAAAATCTTTTCGCTCGACATCAAATGCACGTTTGGCCTCTTCTCCTTTTAAACATTTCCTCTTTTCATAACTGAATATATGCCAAAGAAAACCACAGGCACCGTCATCGTCGTACAGATATATGGCTTTTTTCTCATCATAGCTCATATGGCCGGCAAAGCTGTCTTCCCATCTCTTACGAAAATATGGTCCCCATTTGTCCACTTCAGTTACTTTGATATTTTTGCTTTTAAGTTTGTCAATTACCTCCATAATTCCCCCTAAAAATATAGAATATTTTAAGTTCCCTTATTTTTTGAAAAGGTTAAGTATAAAAGGAATATCTTCGTTATTTCTAGATTATATGTGCTGCTAAAGTACTTTTAGTTTGACCTGAAGTTATTCTTCTTAAATTCGAAAAAAGTTTCAATCCAATTTGCTTATCTCTTTTTTAAAATGCACAATAGTCAATCTGTCATTTATCTTTTCAGTCTTTCCGGTCTTTACATACCCCATTTTTTCATACAAATGATGATTTTTTTCTAAATCATGAGGAGTTTCCAAAACCCATTCCACGGCACAATTATGTATTTTTTCAACATATTCAATTGCTTTTTGAGCCACACTAAGATTCTGGTATTCCGGCAATACATAAATTGTATGTAATTTCATATGCAACTTATCAGGATTCTCATGTACATATACAGCCCCTGAAAATTTTCCGTCTACCAAGATTTTATAAAAATAATGTTCAATAATGCTTTTTTGAATACTTTCCAATTTCTCATTGCATGGGTTAAGGTCATGATCCTGATACCTCTCTAATAAAGTCAAAAAGCATTTTCTCTGCCCTTCCAGTATCAATTCTGCATCCTCCAATTTTGCTCTTTCAATCCTGACTTCCACGGCTGTTCCTCCCGGAATATACAAATTCAACAAGACTAGAGACGTTCCAGTTTGACTTCCCATGATGAAAGCTTGTTTTCCCCATTGAACGCAAAACCTCTGTTCAGATATGTACTTTCATCAATTTTAAACAAGCTTTCGGTACCGGAATATATACCGTTTTCGGAAATATAAGACGACAAAACGGTATCTCCAATGATCATAAATTTCCCAATCAATTTCCCTAATGCCGGATTCTCCGATGTCCAACTTGTATAATCTTTTTTATGCGATATCGGTTTTTATATAAAATTATTATATCAAATAATTACCATCATACACAAGCTTTTTATATACTCTGTTTTTTACGGACAATAATAGAGATAAGCAATGCCTTTAACACATAAAAAAAGGGTTAGTCCTCAAGAGACTAACCGATGTAAAGGGGGTCAAAATGTATTTTGTGAGGTCATTTATATTATTAACCCATATTAGGTCTTTTTATACAAACTTATAAAAAATTTTTTAAAAATTTATTTTCCTTCTTCAAACCTGTTTTTTATTTCCGTCACAATGGCCTCCATGTTCTTGCCGGAACAATTTACCGTAATATCCGCATGTTTTTCATACAAAGGCACTCTCTCACTATAAAGTCCAATCAAAGTCTGGCCCTTTTCCATGGCAACTCCTCTGCCGGATATATCAGCCAGCCTGCTTTCAATCTCATCGTACCTTAACTGTAGATAAACAAGCACACCATCTTTTTTTAAATGTTCCAATGCCAAATTGCTGTAAATCATACTTCCGCCCGTTGCAATCACATGGTTTTCGACATTCAGCTCAAGAGCTGTTTTTTCCTCAATTGAAAGAAACTCTTTAACGCCAACCTCGTCAATAATTTCCTGAAGATATTTGTTATACTTTTGCTGTATCAGCAAATCCGTATCAATAAAAGGCATTTTCATCGCCTTTGCCAAAAGCACCCCAATGGTACTTTTACCGGCCCCCGGCATACCTATAAGCACAATATTCGTTTTCTTCATATTCTGCTCCTCAAACAAGAAATTTTTTACAATATAATAATATTTGCCTTATATAATAGCATCTGCATGTCAATACTATATACAAAATATATACGCATTGAATTGAGTTTTGAAACATTTTTTGCACTGACTTAAATCATTTTTCATTTATTTTTTCCAAAACGGGAGGAAATCAAAATGAATCACAACGGTGAGAAAATCATAAACGCAGAAAATATGAACGTGGATGCCACACTGGAAAAGTTGTCAAACGAGTTAAAGCCCGGAGAAACACTGATTTTGGATGTGGAAAACAACTACTTTGAGCAAACCGACAAAATATACGACACATTGGTAACAAGGGGCTATGATGTTAGAAAATCATTTAAAAACGGCAGAAACCAAATACTGGTTACAAAAAAGCCACACAGATAATAACCCAAATCTAAAAATTACAAATATATTAAGCTCAGCATCCGCTGAGCTTTATGTCAAAAGAACCAAACTTTATTTCACACTTAACATTTAAACTTCACATTTAAACTTTTTAATCGCCCCGGTAGGACAAGCCTTCATGCATTCACCGCAGTTGACACAGGCTTCCACATTTATCCTTGCCAGTGTTCCCTGCATCTCTATGGCTGAATGCTGGCACACTTTCGAACATTTTGCACAGCCAATGCACCCCACGGTGCAATTCTTTCTCACCACGGCTCCCTTGTCCATGCTGGAGCATGCCACTGTATATTCATTGGATTTTGGAACAATTTTAATTATTTTTTTAGGACAAGATGCCACGCACATTTCACATGCCTTGCATCTTGATTCCACAACTCTTGCCACACCGTTTACCAGCACAATTGCATCAAAGGGACATGCCCTCACGCAATTACCCATGCCAACGCAACCGTAAGAACATCCCGAAGGTCCTCCAAAAAGAACTGATGCCGCGGCACAATCCTCAATTCCCGAATACTCATACTTTTGCTTGCACGCCTCATAAGTTCCCGAGCACATAACCCTGGCAACCTTCGCCACAGCTGCTTCAGCTTTTACGCCGAGAATCTCGCCAATTTTATCGGCAACCTCCTGTCCACCCACAGGGCAGCCGTTTGGTTTGCATTTTCCCTCAACAACGGCCTCTGCAAATGCGTCGCAACCCGTCTGTCCGCAGGCACCACAATTGGCTCCCGGCAAAACTTCTCTTACCAGTCCGACCCTTTCATCAACTTTTACCTCAAATTTCTTTGACGCCACAGAAAGGCCAAGTCCTGCCAAAAGACCTACTCCTCCAACAATAGCAGTTGGTATCAACACATCAAAAACCATATTTTAAACAACCCCTCTTAATAATCTGGAAAACACTTTTATATACCCAGAAGTCCTTGGAAACCAAAGAATGCCAGGGAAACAAAAGCTGCTGAAATCAGCGCTATCGGAAGTCCCTTGAAGGATTCCGGTATATTACTGTACTCCAATCTTTCCCTTACCCCCGCAAACAGAATCAAGGCAAGAGTAAATCCAAGCCCGGCTGCAAAACCATAAACCGTGGACCTCAAAAGGTCAAATCCCTCGTCGATATTAAGCAGTGCCACTCCCAGCACGGCGCAGTTGGTAGTAATGAGAGGAAGATAAATACCCAGCGCCCTGTAAAGAGGAGGCACAAACTTCTTCAATATAATCTCAACAAGCTGTACAAGTGCCGCTATAACAAGAATAAACAATATAGTTTGCAGGTATTGAAGTTCAAAAGTAACAAGCAAGCCGTCATACAAGAGTTTTGTAACAAAGGACGCAATCGTCATAACAAAGGTTACCGCACAGCCCATTCCCATGGCTGTGGAAAGCTTCGTGGAAACCCCCAAAAACGGGCAAATTCCTAAAAACTGCGAAAGCACAAAATTCTTTACCAGCAAAGCTGATATAATTATAATCATCAAACTAGCATCACTCATTTTGGTTAAGCCTCCTCACCATTATTTGAAACCCCGCAAGGCATAGGACATGATGCGCAGCCTGTATGCTCAACTTTTTTGGAAGAAAGCTTGTTTATAGCTGCCATTATAAATCCAAATGCCAAAAATCCACCGGGAGGAAGTATCATAATTATTGCCGGTTCATAAATTCCACCGGTAATATTCATTCCAAACCATGTGCCGTTTCCAAGTATCTCTCTGACGCTTCCCATAACAAGAAGCGACAAGGTAAAACCTATTCCCATGCCAAGCCCGTCAAGAATTGACATGAGTGGACCGTTCTTGCTTGCAAACATCTCCGCTCTTGCAAGTATGATACAGTTTACAACTATAAGAGGTATAAATATACCCAGCTGCTTATCAATAGCAGGAAGATATGCCTTAATCAGCATCTGAACTATCGTCACAAATCCCGAAATAATTGTTATATATGCAGGAATTCTGACCTTGTCAGGTATCACCTTTCTCAAAAGGGAAATCACTACATTTGACCCCATCAACACAAATATAACGGCCGCCCCCATTCCCAAGGCATTTTCGGCTGATGTTGTCACAGCCAAAGTGGGGCATGTACCAAGGACAAGCCTGAATACCGGATTTTCCTTTATTATCCCTTTCGTTACAGTCTTAAAACCACTCATTTTTATAAATCCTCCTCTGCTTTGTCAAGCTCCGCATTAACATCAAGAGCTGCCTGGACTGCTTTTGTTACCGCCCTGGAAGTTATGGTGGCTCCGCTTATGGCATTGATTTCTTCCACTTTTGTTTTAGCATTTTTCACCACAGTCAGCGGCTCTTTCGGAGCAATACCCTCAAACTGGGATATGAAAGGTTTATCTTTAGCTTTTGCTCCCAGTCCGGGTGTTTCATTGTTGTCTCCAATTTTAACTTTAGTTATAGCCCCTTCGCTGTCTATTCCCACTGTTATTTTCATTGTGCCCCCGTAACCTTTTGTTTCCGTAATAAATACTCTTCCGACCACGTCTTCACCTTTCAGTCCGACAAATGCTTTCTTTACGGGAGCGAAAGCCTCATTTCGGCTTGTTATTGCCTCAACATTTTCAATTTCTTCAAAAGTTTCGGCCAAAGACAATACTTCTTTTTTGGCATTATCCTCTTCTATTTTGGCCGCCTCGGCTATTCTATCCTTGGTCATGGAATTGGTAAATGCCAAAGCCAAAGTAACAAATGAACATATTAACAATAACACCACTGTCGGTTTAACTATATCTTTCAACGGCTTTTCCACCTCCAAAACTTTTTGGAACGGTATATCTGTCAATCAACGGAACCATGACATTCATTATAAGGATTGCAAAAGACGCTCCTTCCGGATAGTTGGTATACAGACGTATAATTCCGGTAAGAAGTCCGCATCCTATACCCATAATTATCCGTCCCTTGGTGGTCATGGGCGAAGTGGTGTAATCCGTAGCCATATAAATTGCGCCCAGCAACAGGCCACCTGAAAGTATGTGGTATACAAAGTCCCCGCTAAACAGTGTTGGTCCTCCGAATATCCATGTAAACAATCCCAAGGTTCCGATGTATGTCAAAGGTATTTCCGGGCCTATAACCTTTCTTGCCACAAGGTATATTCCACCTATCAAAAGGGCGGCTGCAGAAACTTCACCTATACATCCTCCAATGTTGCCAAAGAAAAGGTCCTTGTAGGATGGAAGGACAACTTGTGCGGCATCTTCGGCCTTAAGCAACCCAAGGGGAGTTGCCGAAGACACTGCGTCAGTACCCGGTATTACCCAATTGGTCATGCGATTTGCATAGGATATAAATAAAAACACTCTTGCTCCCAATGCCGGATTGATGAAATTTTGTCCCATTCCTCCAAACAGCTGTTTTATGACAACTATTGCCACAACCGCTCCTACCACAACCATCCACAGAGGTACTGTGGGAGGAAGGTTTAATGCCAAAATAAGTCCTGTAACCACCGCACTCAAATCTGAAATTGTGTTGCTTCTTTTCATCAGCTTACCTGAGAGATATTCTGACAACACGCAGGCCAGAATGCTTACTAAAATTACCAGCAGCGTTCTGGGACCGAAAAAGTAGACTCCTGCCAAAGATGCCGGAATAAGGGCAATAATCACATCCAGCATTATCCGCCTTGTACTTATATTGTCCCTTATATGAGGCGATGATGATACTATAAAACTTCTTTCCAAATTAATTTCCCCCTTTCGCTGCCGCTTGTCTTACCTGTGCCTTGCCAAGCCTTATTGACTGGACAAGATTAATTTTTGCCGGACATACATAAGCACAGCTGCCACATTCTATGCAATCCATTACATGGTATCTGTTAAGCTCTTCAATATTTCCCCTTATCGAATTATTGTTAAGATAAAGTGGTAAAAGATTCATCGGACATGCCCTAACACACCTTCCGCACCTTATACAAGCTTGCTCCTTTGGCAATACGGCAGTTGTTTCATCAAAAGCCAGAAGGGCATTTGTATGCTTGAGAACCGGTGTATCCAGCGTATACTGCGCTATTCCCATCATTGGTCCACCCATCAGTATCTTTTTGGGAACAATGTCAAAACCTCCGCAAAAGCTGAAAACCTCCGATATGGGAGTACCTATCAAAACTTCCACATTGCCCGGTCTTTTTACCGAAGGTCCGTCCACCGTGACCCTTTTCTTTATAAGGGGCATTCCGGTCTTGATATACTCCGATATAAAAGACACACTGTTTACGTTCATAACAATTACTCCCACATCCGCAGGCAGTTTTCCGGGCGGAACCTTCCTTCCCGTAGTTGCATAAATGAGCATTTTCTCAGCACCCTGCGGATACCGGGATTTAAGCTTGATTACATTTATTCTGTCGTCTGTTGCCGCAACACGGGTCATTTCTTTTATAGCTTCCGGCTTGTTGTCCTCAATACCTATCAAAACATTTTCAATCCCCAGAATTTCCATAATTATATTGATTCCGCTGACCACGTTCCAGGAATTTTCAATAATTTCCCGGTAATCGGAAGTTATATAAGGTTCACACTCAGCCGCATTGATTATCAGCGTGTCAATCTTTTTGTCCGGAGGGGGTGAAAGCTTGACATGAGCCGGAAATCCAGCACCGCCAAGTCCTACGAGGCCCGATTCCCGGATGGCTGAAATAAACTCTTTGCTGTTTGAAAAACTCGGAGGCTTGATACCTTCATAAATTTCCTGTTTTCCGTCAGTCTTAATTTCCACCGCGGTAACGTAAATCCCGCCGGCAAAAAGCATCGGAGCCACATCGTTTACCGTTCCGGATACGCTTGAATGGATAGGTGACGAAATATACTTATCAGAATTTCCTATCACCTGTCCCACCCGGACAGTATCCCCTTTCTTTACACAGGGTTCACACGGCGCTCCGACATGCTGAAGCATGGGAATTACCACCTTTTCAGGAACCCCCATTTTGACAGTTTCACATTCAGCAGTATTTTTGAAGTGAGGAACTTTCGTTCCGCCTTTGAAGAAATTCCTAGCAAACATTCGTATAACCCCATTTTAAATAATTTTTATATTCCACAGTAAAATTTTATATACCACCCATATGCCTATTTTAATTACTCACTTTTTTATAATAGCACATCGGCAATTTTATTAAAATATTTTGATTTGTACAAATCAGGCAATTGTTACTACCATGCAAAATTACTGGATTTCTGTGATTTCTGGCGGTATATTGTATACAACATAGAATATCACGAAACACCAACTAAAAATGAGCAATTTCTGTAGCAAGCTGTTCGACTAGAGTGATAAAACCCATCCCCATTGACAGGCTTTTTTGTTTTTTCGATAGGCTGCTTTTTTCTGAATATGTTCTTCCTCTAAATATATTTCCACTGAATATTATATTTGCAACTTGTAAATAAGTCAAATAAGAATTTGCCAAATTAAAATATCTTTTAGTAACCAATTTTTAGCAACTAATTTATGCTGTCTTTCAATAAACAACTGTAATCACGATATTCATTCGTATCAGTTTTTTTATAAATTCACCATCATATATCATATATATTTATATAGGATTCTCATTGAAGAAATGCTCATGCATTCTATGTATTTTTAAAAAATGCAATGGAGAAAAATAACATGAATTTTTTATTACGGAAAAAGCAGAAAAAGGCAATAATCAGCCTCATCCTTGCATTTACATTACTGTTTGCTATTTATATAATCATGAACTATTTCCTGGCTCTCATTCTGCCTTTTTTAATTGCCGTAATAATCTCTTCCGTCAACGAACCTGTTATCAGTTACATGGAAACAAAGCTAAGGCTTAACAGAAAAATTGCCTCAGTTATATCCATCATTATGACGGTAAGCATAATTATCATCTTAATTTCTTTATGCATATTTAAAGTATACTATGAACTGGTAAAGCTTAACTCCAATCTCCCCTACTACATGGAATCTTTTTCAGCCACCGCATCGGCTTGTTACGACCGCATGAGCGTTTTTTATTATCATCTTCCGAAGGGTTTGGCCGATATTTTGGAAAACAACTTTAAATCATTGCTACCGAAACTTGAGACCATAACCGGCAAAATTGCAGAATCAATTATAAGCAGCATTGCATCAATACCCAAAGCTGCGGTCTTTACCGCTGTAACTCTCCTGTCTTCCTATTTTATAAGCAGTGACCGAAAAAAGATCAGAAACTTTATTTACAGGCAGCTTCCCGTAAATCTAAAACAAGGTTTTATCGGGATTAAAAGCGATGCCATTTCAACAATAGCCGGATACATAAAGGCACAGCTCATCCTTATGTCCATCACCTTCATTGAAACAACTTTGGGTCTTATCGTCATAAAATGTGAATATGCAGTGCTAATCGGGTTTATCGCCGCAATTGCCGATGCACTGCCCATCGTGGGAACGGGCATTGTTCTGTTTCCGCTTATTGGCTGGAACATTATTACAGGAAACATTCAAATAGCTTTAGGCATAACCGCCGTATACCTTTTAGGAGTGATTTTAAGGCAAATAATCGAGCCGAAAATAGTTTCAAGCCAGACAGGAATTCATCCCTTTGCCACTCTTGTATCCATGTATTTGGGAATGACACTTTTTGGTTTTCCGGGACTTTTCATAGGCCCCATATTTGTAACAATTTTAAAAAGCCTCCACAAGTCCGGCCTTATAAGCGTATGGGATGATTAATCTTTCAGCTGTTTCCTGCAGCCCATCACCACCCGGTCAATTCCTGCCAAATCCTTTACGACTTTAATGGCAGAAAAGCTTTCTTTCATAAATTCTGAAACATTTTCCGCCTGATTATAGCCTACCTCAAAAGCCAGCAACGAATCCGTACTTAACAGTTTTGCTGCTTCACAGGTTATGGCCCTGTAAAAGTCAAGGCCGTCAATACCCCCGTCCAGCGCCGTGCGAGGCTCATAATCCTTTACCTGTTTGTGGAGGGTCTTTATTTCTTCCGACGGTATGTAGGGAGGATTTGAAACAATAATGTCAAAAAATCCTTCTCCCTTGCGTTCAAAGTCTTTTGCAAAAGGACTTTGGGCTATAATGCCGGCAAGTCCTTCCAACGCATCTCCTTTAAGAAAAAACATCCGATCCCACACACCACATCTCTTTGCGTTTGTTTCGGCAATTTCAAGCGCTTTCTCAGAAATATCCAATGCAAGAACCCTGCTGTCTTTCAGAAAATGTGCAAGGCTTACGGCTATACATCCCGAGCCGGTGCCTATATCGAGTATTCTTGCATTCTCAAGGCCGGTACTTTTTACATGCGTCAACACAGCCTCAACAAGGGTCTCTGTGTCCTGTCTCGGTATCAATACGTCCGGCGTTACAATAAAATCAAGAGACATAAATTCTTGGTGCCCGGTTATGTATTGAAGAGGTTTTCCTTTGATTCTTTCCTCAAGAAACAAGGTAAACTTTTTATACTCCTCTTCGGTCATGTTGTAATCATCATGAGAATACAAATAACTTCTGTCCACATTCAAAACACGGCACAAAAGTACCCCGGCCTCCAACGCCGGGGTATCAATATCCGCTGACTTAAGAAGCTTTGTTCCCATCAACAGTGCATCTTTCAGTATCACGCTATCACCCTGTCACCATCTGTCTTCTTCCCTGTTCTCAACCATTACATTCTTCATGGCTTCAATAGCCACTTCTATCTGCTGTCATCCGGCTCCCTCGTGGTAAACGCCTGGAACATCAACCCCGGCGCGTTGATAATCCTTGCTATTTTTGACTGGCTTCTTCCGCTTATCTTTATAATCTCATAGGAAATGCCTGCCACCAAAGGAATCAAAACAACTCTAAGCAGTATGTTTATCCACAGTCCGTGCTGTCCCACCAGCGAGAACACCAATATGCTTACCACCATAATCGTAAACAAAAAGGAAGTTCCGCAGCGGGGATGTCTCGTCGAATATTTCTTAACATTTTCAACAGTAAGCTCTTCTTCATTCTCATAACAGTGTATGGTCTTGTGTTCGGCACCGTGATACTGCCAAACTCTCCTGATATCCTTCATCAACGATGTCAGAGCAAGGTAACCTATAAAAATCCCGACCCTTACAACACCTTCAACAACATTATATATAAGCGTACCCACGCCTGTTGACTTGTCAACGGGCAGAATTGAAGCCACAAGGTTAGGCAGCACCATAAACAAAAATACACTGAAAATTATTGAGAAAATAACTGAAATATAAATCAGCACATCCTGCAGCTTGTCACCCAGAATCCGGTCAAGAAACTTGTCAACTTTCGAAGGCTCTTTATCTTTGTCATCCTCCAAATCCACAAATTCCGCCGAATACATCAGCGCCTTGATTCCAAGAACCATCTGCTTGAAAATACCTACAAATCCCCGAATTATCGGAAGTTTCGATACTCTGCCTTTTTTAGGAACCGGCCTTTTTTCAACAACGATTTCCCCGTCAGGCTTTCTTATTGCAATTGCAGCATTCTTAGGGCCTATCATCATAAGTCCCTCAATCAGGGCCTGACCCCCTATGCTGGTCATATGTTTTGGTTTTTTAAAAATATCCTGTTTCATTCTAAACCTCGCCTATAATTTCTCGCTTATAATTTTATTATTTTCATTATACATTATCCGGCTTATAAACTCAATAAAAACTCCCAACCGGAATTTTCGCTTAATTTTAATGATTCCACTCATTTTGCGCCTTCAAACATTTTTCCTTCCCCTTTATTGCATTAAAAGCCTGATATTTCCATCACATTGTACAATTTCGGAAACAAAAAAAGACTTTATGAGCAAAGTTGTCATAAAGCCTTTTATTATTTTAATTTTATATTGTTCATTGTTTGTCTATTACGATATCAATTCTTCTGTTTTTTTGCCTGTTCTCTTCCGTATCGTTAGGTGCTATGGGCCTAAATTCGCCATTGCCTGTAGCAGTTAGTTTCACCGGATCCACACCGCATTCGTCGACAAGAAACAATACAACGTTGGTTGCCCTCTTTGTTGACAGCTCCCAGTTGGTAGGAAACAGCATGGTATTTATCGGCAGATTGTCCGTATGTCCTTGTATAACGGCATTTTTATTAAGTTGTTTTATTAATGTTCCGATTTTTCTTAATGTTTCTTTTCCGGGTTCTTTTATATCCGCTTTACCAAGATCAAAGAGTATGACGGAATTCATTCTGACCGTCAAACTTTTATCATCTTCAATTACCTTTACATATTCATCTAAGTCCATCTCTTCAACAATATTCTGTACCTCATTAATAAAATCTTCGATTTTCTGAGCTTCTTTGTCGGCGTTTCCTCCCGTAAACGCTCCGATCTCTGCACTCTTTCCTTCATTAAAAGCCTCTTCACCATCCTCCAGTATGTCACCGGTTGTATTTTCTTTTACGCTGTATAGCACCGTTCCGTCATTATAACCGTATACGCCTCCACGGCCGGTCCCCATAAATGCTGCACTCAGTGAACTGCTAAGCTGTTCAAATTTTTCCTTGCTAATAGTTGACATGGAAAACAAGAGTACGAAAAAGGTAAGTACCAGTGTAACCATATCACTGTAAGTTTGCAACCATCCTGGCGCGCCTTCTGACGCCGGTTCGTCATCCGTCAGCTGTTTTCTTAATTTTTTCATAATTACACCTCACTTACACAGCAGCTTCTCTGCCTTTTTCACTTCTTTCGCCTCTCTCACTTCTTCTTTCTTCTGCAGCCTGATTTGCCATCTTGTCATATTCAAGTTTTTGTTTCGGCGAAAGGAAGGTTTTCAGTTTGTGCTCCAAAATTCTTGGATTTTCTCCGGCTTGTATGGACAGAACTCCTTCAATAATCATCTTTTTTTCCTGTATTTCCTCTTTACTCTTTTCAGCCAGTTTAGTTGCAATAGGGTTGCATATCAGGTTGGCAAGAATACTTCCATAGAAAGTTGTGACCAACGCTACCGCCATGGCAGAACCGATTTTAGATGGATCATCCAGTGATTCCAACAGTTTAATAAGGCCTATAAGAGTACCTATCATTCCCCATGCCGGGAACTGTGCTGCCATGGTTTTAAACAGTGATACGCCTTTGTCATGGCGGGCTTTCATGTTTTCTAATTCAAGATCCATTGTATCAACTATAACTTCAGGTTCAACACCATCAACAACAAGTTGAAGAGATTGCTTCAGAAAATCGTTGTCAATATTTTCCTGTTCAGACTCAAGAGAAAGCAGTCCTTCTCTTCTCGCTTTCAGCGAAAGCTCGACAAGCATCCTGATGGTGTCCTGCGGCCTTGGTTCTTTTCCTCTTAGTACCTTCACAGTTACCTTCATTATCTTTGCAAATTCGGTAATTTTACATGAAACAAGAGTGGCACAAAGTCCCCCGCCAAGAGTAATAATTACCGAGGCAAAATCCCAGAACGACAATAGGCTACCGTCAAGCATAATAGACCATATTACACATATAACACCTAAAATTAACCCTATAATAGTAGCTAGATCCATACCCCATCGCCTTCTATCCTTATATTTTTTGAACCTGCTATTTATATATCGGAATAATTAAGCAACTGGATTATATTTTCCTAAATTTTTTTTATTGTTCTGTTCACCACTCTATATTTTATATCGTCATTTTGTATCATCGCACGTATGATTTCGAAAAACATATTTTTCTTGCGCAAATACCAAAAATAGCTTTGTTTTTTACCTTATTTGTGATATAATGATAATGGAAAAAAGTATATTTTTCCTTTTAAGTAACATCTGTGGTTTTGCCAGTGTAATAACGTATAATATGATACACATAATGTTATGCAAAGAGGAGTGATAAGACCGGTTTCTTTTTTCAATCGTTCACAACCTTAATCAAAAATCATATAAAGATAAATAAGAGAGATTTAAGTAAAAATTATATAAATTAAGATAGATTAAAGATAAGAAAATTTGGGGAGGAATTAATAATGAAAAACTTAAAATCTCGTGCCTTTCGTTTCGTCGTCTACACTACTCTGCTATGTATGTTATTCCTATCAACCACCCTTCAAAGCATAGCGTCTACCAACGTGAAAGTATATTTTAACGGTAAACTTATGGAATTCGGAACCAGCGCCAATGACCCGGCTCCTTATATTAAGGAAGGAAGGACTCTTATTCCGTTCCGCAGAATATTTGAAGCCCTGGGTATGGATGTGGGCTGGGATCCTGTACTTCGTATGGTCACAGCCAAAGGCAATGGCATTGAAATGACACTTTACATCGGTGGAAAAATTGCCATTGTAAACGGAGAAGAAAAAGAACTTGATGTACCTGCTGAAATAACGGACGACAGGACTTTTGTTCCGTTAAGATTTGTCAGTGAAAACTGTGGAGCGGTGGTTGCCTGGGATGACAGCACGAAGTCCGTATACATAACAATGCCCAATAACATACCGTCCTCTCCAGGAGAAGTATTGCCAACCGTCGAAAGAAAAAGTTTGGGTAGTGAGTTTAAATATAAAGACTTGGCCGTTTCCTTTGACGAAATCATTATCGAAGAAATAGAAAAAACTAATGACGTTAAAATAACTGTAAAAGGCAAAACCAATATTGAAGATTCCACTTTTATTCTCGAGCTTTATAATGCTTCCGGTAGATCTGTCAAAGTCAGAGCTTTTGCTATACCGTCACAATCTGACACACATAAAGTTGTAGGATCTGTTTTTGTCTCAAAATCTTTTGTGCCGAAAGTAATGTACGTAACAATACCATACATAGACGAAAGGTATATAAGAATTGGAATGTATGATCTCTGATATGGTTTTAAAAAATTTGGAACTCAACATGTTTTTATATGAGATGACAGCTACTCAGTTTTCATAGCCGGGTATTTTAGAAAGATAGAAAGAAAAATATAAAAATGTTAGGGAGGTATGTATATGAAAAGAAAGTTTTATCTTCGAACGTTTGCGCTTCTGATAGTTCTCTGCGTTTTTGTCAACCTTTCATTAATAGCAGGTTTTAATAGGCTTTTTGTAGAAAATGTTTATGCAGATGAAGGTGTTGAATTTCCGGTTTCAAGCAACAAGGTTTATGTAACATTGAAAAACATCAAAACAGGTGTGCCATCAGATACTATAGCCTTGAAGATTGGTATTATCAATTTAAATAAAGCAATAAACATAAATTTGGATGATATTAAACTAAGATATTACTTTACTAATGACGGCTGCTCCCCTATACAGGTTAATATAAAATCATTTGGCACAGAAACGGAGAGTTTCAACCCTGAACTGGTTGAAACTTCAGTAGTGACAGGTTTGTCCTATCCGGGTGCTGACAGCTATGTTGAAATAGGATTTACCGGTTCTGTAGAGTTAAATTGTGATCGCAAACCTATATACATTGAACTTGATATCAAAGAAAACAGCCCTTATCGTAACTTCGATCAATCCAATGATTTTTCCAATAATAATTACTATACTCCCTTTTTGCCTGAAGAGTTTTTTGCATCGGGAAGAGTGCCGGTTTTCATGTTCGATAAATCCGACTATGTGCTTTTGACCGGTGTACTCCCCAGCGAAACATCCAAGATTCCGAATCCAACTCCGACGCCTGTAGTATCTCCTTCTCCTTCACCAATAGTACCCGAAGGTGAAAAAATACTTGCTACTGCTTCAGGAAATATCATTATACCAAAACCAAGTCCTACCCCTGTTGGATTATTTGAACCGGCTGATATTGGATTCCCGCATGAAGGTTCCATAGATGTGGGTTTCTCTCCACGCAAAAAAGAAGCCTTGATTTTGCTTGATTCATCTTATGAATCCAACGATGTAGATGATGGACCGACAGGTATTTTTAAATATTGTCTGTTCTCCAGTGGTGATTCTTTATACCAGGGAGACAATATAAAAATTGAAGGGGATGTGTTTACAAGAAATACAATGAATGTTACGACTTCAGGTATTGAAATAACAGGAAAAGTTGAATACTCATTTAGAGATCGAAACTCATATGCTGGTCCTTTGGGTGGTGAAGAAATAGAGATGAAACCGGCTGATGCAGAGAGGTATGATCGTTATCTTGTACCTGATGAAAATGACGACTATTCAGCATTATTTTCAATGATACAGACTAAGGTTACAAATCTTCCTGAAAAAGATAACGCTAAGTTTTTAATTACAGAAGACACAGTCAAAAAATACATTTCTCCCAAAGTCCGTGAAAATCCTAATTGGCGGAAAAATGAAGTACGGTTTTACTATGATGACAATGACCAATCCGTATCTATTGAATACCGTTCAAAAGAAGCCGGAGGATTTAGTCGCAAATACGATAACTCCTTACCGGAATATTCTATAAAACAAGACAAAGGCGATGCATTTGTACTTAAATCCAATATGTTTTTTGACGGCAATCTTATAATAAGCGTCAATGGTATTAAGCAAGAATTAATTGATGGTGCCACATCTGCTTTTATATACGCTTATGGCGATATAATTCTACAAGGAAATGGAGCAACGTTTGATGATGTGTATCTTATAACAAAATATGGAAACATTTATATTGAAACAAATAACTGTAAAGTCAACGGCATTGCATTTGCTCCAAACGGAAAAATTGTCATTAACGGTCAAAGCAACGATCTACAAGGTAGTTTCGTTGCAAGGAAAATCCAATGTGAGCCAGGTAATAGTGTTTTTAAAGGACCCACTGATGACCAATTAGAAGATATTGAAGATGCCCTGAAAAGTACAGAAGGTTTTGACACCATTAGAAACTCAATAGCCTTACTTCCCTATATATTTGATGAATATACAAGAGCTGGTATCATAACCTATTCGGATTATGCAAACATAAATGACTCACCGATTAACGAGAGTTGGAAATTTTTTGATGCTGCTACTGAGCGGGAAGAATTTTTAAATTATACTTTGACACTGTCAGTGGACGAGGACAGCAAAAGAAGCAATCTTGGTGACGGACTGAGAAAAGCTTTGTATGTATTCAATGAATACTCAGATCCCGAAGCGGACAAATATATATACATCTTTACAAGTCTTGATCCAAATGCATACACCAGTTCGCATCTTTCTGACGGACTATTTGAAACTGACCCGGAATTTAATACTGAGGCGGCCTATATTTATGATGAAACTGTCAACAGGGAAGGAAACCAATATGTTAAAGAAATAATGAAATTAATTGAAGAGTATAATAATAATCCCGTCAATGGCAAAATAAAACTTATACTTGTTGATTTGACTAATTATATTAAAGAATTCAATATAAAGAACGGTGCAAAAGAATCTGAAATAGAAGTTGACAATTTAAAAAATCTTGCCGCTGACCTGGGAATTGACATTTATGACTCTGATGAAAAAGCTTACTACTGTCCTTCATTAGAGGATATACAATCACTTTCAATTATAAACGAATTGGCATATCGTTCAAACAGTATGCCGCCTAAACTTGCTGTGGAAAACTTGAAAATCAGTTCAGCACAATTTGAACTGTCACTGCCAAGTTACATCAAACCGGTTGAATTGTTCTTCAAGAGGGCAAGTAATACAAAAGAGTCAATTGTTAAGTTGTCAGGACTTGCAGCATCTGGTGGCAAATACAATATAACCTATACTTTCAATACTTTCAGCGGCGATGAGCTGGCAACCCTTACAAGGATTAGCGACGGCTTGAAATATGACTTGGAAAGCAACGGATTATACATGACCCTGATTGTCAACAGTAGTGACGATTGGGACGATGGAGATAATCCTCTGACCGTTAAAGGTACCGTTGACATTGCCGGACCTAAAATAACATATAAATTGTTTGATGACAAAAATAATGACGGCGTAAGGTCCGCAGGTGAAGCTGAATTTGAAGTTGTAGTGCCGTTCGACAATATTAAATTCAATGTAGAGTACAAGAAGGATATCAACTAATTCAAAAAACTTAGCAAAAGCTCCGGGGTGTGTATCCCGGAGCTTTCATTTTTTAAAATTAAAAATCAAGATGTAAAATAATTGATATGTAATATTGTGCAGTTATATGTTATAATATGTTCGTACATGTTATTTTATGTGATATTATAGAATCATTTTTTGTCAGGAGGTCAAACAATGAGCAATGAGCAAAACAGCAAAAATAATTCGAAAATAGTGTTGATTTCTTCAGTGGTAATTCTTATTTTGGTGTTTGTAGTTCTTGTATCAAAACTTGGTTCCGGTTCGAAGCCGTCTAATTCACCGGATTCTCCGAAGATTTCGCAATCCGATTACATAAAAGAAAAGATAAATACTCCTATAAACCTTGACACTTATGTAAAAAATGCTTTAACATGCGGTTCTCTTGCAGTAACAGACGATTACATTTTCTACTCAAATTCCGAAGGTCTCTACAGAATCAACAAAGACGGCTCAAACAAACTGGAACTGGAACAGGGAGAAATTTCAAACATCAATATATATAACAATTATTTATATTACACCAAGAGAATTTCAGAAAACAAAACCATAAGTAGTACCAACTATACTCACAATATTATCAAACAGTCTTTTGATGGATCTGAAAAAACTGAAATTGCCAGTATGAACTGTCAAAGGATAGATTCAATGCTGGCAGTCAACGACTTGTTAATATACAAACTTGTTATATTTGAAGGTGACGGCGGTAAAGACGATTATGGTGAAGAAACCGGAAAGCTCGTCAGCAAATACCAGGCCGTATCCCTTGAAAATCCCGAAGATATTGGTGATGTATCCGAACAACAGTTCAGCTCGATAATGACTCTGAATTACCCTTTTAATCAAACAGAACTTAACCAATACCTTCGCGAAGCAGGATACGATAATTTTTCCGTTAAGAGCGCATATTTCGTCAGTGATACAATGTACTTTGAAACACGACGCATGAAGAACCCCAGAGACACAGTTATATTCAGCATTTCCAAAAAAGACAGCAAACTTAATCTCATCGCCAGGTATGATACAGTGGAAGAAAATGATTATACTATTGAATATACTCTTACAGGTTTTTCTTACAACGAAAGCGACAACAGCCTGTATTATATACTGTCAACAAGAAAAAGGGACAAAAACAATGTTATCACAGGTGAAAAACTTGAAATGTGCAAACTGGATTTGAGCAGCAACTCAATAACAGTTATCGATACCATACTTTCTAAAGGGTTTTAGTTCAAATTGAAAACTTATATCGTTAGCTCTTTCTTGTAAATTAAAACGAAAATAAAGCAGGAGTTGAAAAATATGTTCCACAACTCCTGTTTTATTTATATAAAGCAAATTATCAAAGCTAATTATCCTAAGTCGTCATAATGGAAACCATTATTGTAGAAATCATTTTAGTGTATTTAAATATTGCTTTCCTCTTTCGGTTATAAAAATACATCCATTGTCAATTTTTAGTCTTCCAATAAGAACATTTGTTTCAATTAAATCATCCAGCGTTACGTGAGCATTAAAGAAAAAACTGTCAGCATATTTACTGTTCAAATTATCAATCAATTCCTCAATTGTTATGCCATTATATGAATTAATAATGTGACGTACTCTGCACGACTAAAGTCGGCAGATTCTTTCCTGTATTGCTACAGGCTACATTGCATATTCGGTTCATACCGAATACCAATGGGGGACGCCATAACCCCAACTACTTGGTTTTCACCAAGATACTTTTTGCGTATATTTATAGC